>Ga0310811_10007463_pt1 | contig 14011 bp, 9 predicted proteins | sample YCmetagenome_FD_207642 | JGI IMG/M metagenome (GOLD analysis project Ga0310811, IMG submission 207642) | Soil microbial communities from experimental microcosm in Duke University, North Carolina, United States - YC | ecosystem: Engineered > Artificial ecosystem > Soil microcosm > Unclassified ... | reverse complement strand
ACGAGGCCGTCGGCTCCGGTCTCGGCCAGCCGCACGAACAGGCCGAAGCGGGTGACGCCGGTGATCTTGCCGTCGAACTCCGCGCCCACCCGGTCGGCCAGGAAGGCGGCGATGTAGCGGTCGGTGGCGTCGCGCTCGGCGGCCATGGCCCGCCGCTCGGCCATGGTGATGTGCTCGGCGGTCTCCTTCATGGTGGCGATGTCGCGGTCCGTCAGCCCGTCGCCCCCGAGGCCCAGGGCGCGGATTAGCGCCCGGTGCACCACCAGATCGGCGTAGCGGCGGATCGGCGAGGTGAAGTGGGCGTAGCGGGCGAGGTTCAGGCCGAAGTGGCCGATGTTCTCGGTCGAGTAGATCGCCTGCATCTGGGTTCGCAGCACGACCTCGTTGACGATCTCGGCGTGCGGCGTGTCGCGGGTCATCTCGAGAAGCCGGTTGAACCGCTCGGTGCGCACCGTCTCGCCCTTGGTCCAGGGGATGCCGAGCGTGCCCAGGAAGTCCGCCAACGACTGCAGCTTCTCCTCGCTCGGCGCGTCGTGCACCCGGTAGATCAGGGGCGTGCGCTTGGCCTCCAGGCTCTCGGCCGCGCAGACGTTGGCCTGGATCATGAATTCCTCGATCAGCCGGTGGGCCTCGAGGGCGGCCCGCGGGACCACCGAGGCGACGCGGCCCATCTCGTCGATGGCGATCTTCCGCTCCAGGCTCTCGATGGCCAGCGGCGAGCGGGCGTCGCGGCCCTTCTTCAGGCAGGCGTAGGCGCCCCACAGCGGCTTCAGGATCGGCTCCAGAAGCGCCATGGTCCTGGGATCGGTGTTGCCGTCGATGGCCGCCTGCGCCTGTTCGTAGGAGAGCTTGGCGGCCGAGCGCATCAGGCCGCGGACGAAGCGGTGCGAGCGCTTGCGGCCGTCGGCTCCGAACACCATCCGCACCGCCAGCGTCGCGCGGTTCTCGCCCTCGCGCAGCGAGCACAGGCCGTTGGACAGCCGCTCGGGCAGCATCGGCTCGACGCGGTCGGGGAAATAGACGCTGTTGCCCTTGTCGCGCGCCTCGCGGTCGAGGGCGACGCCCGGCCGGACGTAGGCGGCGACGTCGGCGATGGCCACCCAGACGATCCAGCCGCCGGGGTTCTTCGCGTCGGTGTCGGGCTCGGCATAGACGGCGTCGTCGTGGTCGCGGGCGTCGGCCGGGTCGATGGTGATCAGGGGGACGTCGCGCAGGTCCTCGCGGCCGGACAGCGTCGGCGGCTCGGCGGCTGCCGCCTCGGCCTCGGCGGCCGGCGAGAAACCCATCGGGATGCCGTGCGTGTGGATGGCGATCAGCGAGGCGGCGCGCGGCTCGTCCTCGCGGCCGACCACCTCCAGCACCTTGCCGCGATGCGGGCCGTAACGGCCGACCGACGCGCCCACCTGGGCGAGCACCAGGTCGCCATCCTTCAACTCCCCCGCCTCGCCGGGATCGAGCACCAGGGTGTCCTTCGAGCGCCGGTCGACCGGCTCGACGCGGATCTCGCGGCGCGCCTTGCGGATCACCCCCAGCACCCGGTGGGCGCTCTGGCCCAGGCGCTTGATGAGCCGCGCCTCGTACTCGCCGCTTTCCAGGCGCTCGAAGCGGACCAGCAGGCGGTCGCCGAGGCCGGGGGCGGGGCCGACATCGCTCTTGCGGCCGGGCGCCAGGTGGACGAGCGGCGTGTCCTCGCCGCCCTTGGCGAGCCTGACCAGCAGGTCGCCGTCGGGATCGCGTTCCGCCACGTCGACGACGCCGACTTCGGGCATGGCGCCCGGCTCGGCGAAGCCCTTGCGGCCGCGGCGGGCGAGGCCGCCTTCGCCCTCCAGCCCGCGCAGCATGTCGCGCAGCGCTTTGCGGTCGGCGCCCTTCAGGCCGAAGGCGCGGGCGATCTCGGCGCGGTCGGCCTCGCGATGCTCGCGGACGAAGGCGAGCAGGGCCTCGCGATCGGGGAGGCCTTGGGGCGGGCGGGGCTTGGGGGTGCGAGGCTTGGCCATGGACGACGCGTGCTTAGCATCTTTGAACGCCGATCCTTAGAGGCTGCTCCGCGTGGCGTTCGGGGCTAAGCTTTTTGGCATGCTGACCGGATCGCACCGCTTCCCCCGCCAGGACGTCGTCGCCTACGGCCGCCCGGCCGCCGAGGTGCTGCGTGAGCTCGCCGCCGCCTCGGGCGTCCGCCGCCTGATGATCACCACCACCCGCTCGCTGACCGGCACTCTCGCCGCCCAACTGGCCAAAGACCTCGGCGAGCTCTGCGTGGGCGTCTATACCGGCATCGGCGCCCATTCGCCGCGCGAGAGCGTCATGGGCGGGGCGGAGGCGGCGCGGAAGGTGCAGGCCGACCTCCTCGTGGCCCTGGGCGGCGGCAGCGTGATCGACGCCACCAAAGTCATGCAGCTGGCGCTGTGGGCCGGTCTCGGAAGGCCCGACGAGCTCGACCGCTACCGCGCCGGCCGCGGCGAGGACCGCATCGATGTCGCCAAGATCCCGCCCGGCGTGCGCATGGTGGCGGTCCCGACCACGCTGTCGGCCGCGGAGTTCACGCCCTTCGCCGGCGTCACCGACAGCGGCCGGCGGGCGAAGGAGGGCTACACCCACCCGCTGCTTGCGCCGCGCGCCGTGATCCTCGATCCGGCCATGACGCTCGCCACGCCGCCGGCCCTGTGGTTCTCCACCGGGCTGAAGGCGGTCGACCACGCGGTGGAGCAGCTGTGCAACCCTCAGCGCGCGCCCTACGCCGACGCCCTGGCCGCCGAGGGCCTGAAACGCCTGGCCGCCGGGCTTGCCGCCAGCAAGGCCGATCCGGCCGATCTCGACTCCCGCCAGGAATGCCAGTTCGGCATGTGGCTGGCGATCAGCGGCGCAGGCGCCGGGCACGGCATGGGCGCCAGCCACGCCATCGGCCACACGCTGGGCGGCAGCTACGGCGTGCCGCACGGCGTCACCTCCTGCGTCGCCCTGCCGGCGGTGCTGAAGTGGAACGAGGCGGCCGGCACGGAGCGCCAGGCGCTGGTCGCCGAGCTGATGGGCGCCGACGGGCGCTCCGCCTCCGAGGCCGTCAAGCGCCTCGCCCAGGGACTCGGCCTGCCCACCGACCTGAAGGCCATCGGCATCGGCCCCGACAAGTTCCAGGCGATCGCCGAGCACACCATGCACGACAACGGCGTGCGGGTGAATCCGCGCCCCATCCGCGGCCCCGCCGACATCGTCGAGATCCTCGAGCTGGCGGCGGGGTAGGGCGTCCCTCCCTCAAAGGGGAGGGTCGACTCGCCGCAGGCGAGCGGGGGCGGGGGAGTCACGATCAGGCTCCGCGCCTGAACCACACATCGCCACCCGTCCGTCGCTTCGCGCCAGCCACCCTCCCCATTAGGGGAGGGAAGGGGACCTCAAGGCTTTTTCGCCGCGGGTGTCGATCCGGCGTGCGGGACATACTGCAGCTTGAGCCCGGCCACCCCCGCGGCGACGTTCAGCCCCGTCATGCCCTCGACGCTGAGCGGCTGGAGGGCGAAGTGGCCGGAGGAGCCGCCGACCAAGGCGTTTGCGCCCAGGCCGACCCCAACCGAGGCGCCGGCCGTCCCGCCGGCGTAGGTCCCGGCGAGGCTTCCCGGCTGCACCTTGCTGGTGGGCGCCAACACGCTCCAGAGCATCACCCCCGATTGCTGGTAGCCGATGTCGACTCCGAATTTGGAGATGTCGCCCTTGTAGTCCTCGACGCGGCCCTCGCCGCTGAAGACGCAATTCACCGACCGTGACGAGCCGAAGACGAAGCCCCATCCACTGCTGACATGGCAGGACAGGGTTCCGACCTTGACGCCTCCGGATTGGGCGTGAGCCGGCAGGACGGCGCCGAGAGCGGCGCACATGGCAAGGCACGGGATCAACCTGTTCATTGTTTCGTCCAGTGTTGCTGCTGGCCGAAAGTGAGCGCTCGAAAGCGCTGCAAGCCTATAAGGATTTACCCGCACACCACCCCGAGTGGTTTGCTGAGATGGACACGCCGATCACGGTCACCCCCGCTCACCGCGGCGAAAGCCGGGGCCCAAGCTGAGGCTCGCCTACGCCGCCGTTAGAAACGCCACCATCGCCGGGACCGCCGCGCGGTCCTGGATCATGAACAGGTGGCCGCCGTCGAAGAACTGCAGGCTCGCGTCCGGGATGCGGGCGGCCAGACGCTCTTGGGTTTCGGGCAGGGCGAGGCCGTCGTGGCGGCCGGCGGCGATCATCACCGGGCAGCGGATCTGCGGCAGGCGCTCCCAAGCGTCATGCTTCGCGCGGGCCTCCAGCTGGCGGCGCGCGCCCATGACATGGCCCGGCTCGTCGGCGAAGGGGTCGCGGGCGCCGAGCTCCACGAGCTGGGCGTAGGCGTCGGGGTTCTCAGCGGCCCAGGCCTCGGTGCGACGCACGTCCGAGAACGGGATCAGATGCTTCGCCCGCGCCTCGCCCGTCAGGTGCCCGATCTCGTGGAACGGGAAGGACGAGCCGCCCGCGCCGCCCGGCGAGGTGCAGGCGAGCACGAGCCGCTTCACGCGCTGCGGATGCCGCAGCACCAGCTCCTGGGCCACCATCCCGCCGAACGAGACGCCGATCACCAGGGCCGCGTCCCAGCCCTGGCTTTCCATCAGGGCCGCGGCGTCGTCGGCGTAGTCGGCCATGGAGTAGGCGACGTCGGGCTTCGCCGACTGGCCGAGGCCGCGCTGGTCGTAGGCCAGCAGGTCGAACGACCGCGCCAGCGGGCCGTCGAAGACGTTGGGCTTCACCCTGAGGTCGCCGCCGGTCCCGGAGATGAACAGCAGCGGCGGGCCCGAGCCGGCGCGCTCGTAGTAAATCGCGATCCCGTTGGCGATCGTCCGCGGCATCCCAACCCCCGCTCATCAAGCTGAAGCTCAGCATAGCAGGCCGACGGGCCGTACCCTTCTCCCGCCGTCTCAACCTCGCTCCCACCGGCGAAAGCCGGGGCCAAAGCTGAGCTTCAGGGTAACCCGAGGTCGTGGTGACGCCGTAAGTCCGCTCGGATCCCGGCTTTCGCCGGGATGCGCGGCAAAACTACGCTTCCGCCTTGGCCTTCTTCTTCGGCGCCGCCTTCTTCGCGGGCGCTTTGGCCGTCGCCTTGGCCTTGCCGCGGGCCGGCTTCTTGCCGCCGCCCTTGGCCTCGCGCTCGGCGATCAGCGCCACGGCCTGCTCCAGCGTCAGCTCCGCCGGGTCGGTCCCCTTCGGGATCGTGGCGTTGGTCGCGCCGTGCTTGACGTAGGGCCCATAGCGGCCGGCCAGCACCTTGATCGGCTGGCCGTCGGCCGGGTGGGCGCCGAGGTCCTTCAGCGACGTCGGTTCGCCGCCGCGCCGCGCACTGGCCGCGCCGCGCTTCTCAGCGATCAGCGAGACCGCCCGGTTGAGGCCCACCTCGAACACCTCGTCCACCGACGACAGATTCGCGTAGGTGCCGTTGTGCTGCACGAAGGGCCCGTAGCGGCCGATGCCGGCCAGGATCGGCTGGCCGTCCTCCGGGTGGGCGCCGACCTCGCGCGGAAGGCGCAGCAGGCGCAGCGCCTTCTCGAGATCCATGGCCGCCGCGCTCCAGCCCTTGGGCAGGCTGGCGCGCTTCGGCTTCTCGCCCTCGCCCAGCTGGACGTAGGGCCCGAAGCGGCCGGCCTTGAGGAACACCTTCTCGCCGGTCTCGGGATCGACGCCCAGCTCGCGGTCGGCGGCCTCGCCTTCGCCCTCGACTTCGGCGGCCAGCGGGCGGGTGTGGCGGCACTCCGGATAGTTCGAGCAGCCGATGAACGGCCCGTACTTGGAGGACTTCAGGCCCAGCCGGCCCGTGCCGCAGGCCGGGCAGGCGCGTGGGTCGGAGCCGTCCGGCTTCACCGGGAACAGGTGGTTGCCGAGCGCCTCGTCGAGGGCGTCCAGCACCTGGCTGATGCGCAGCTCGCCGGCCTCGGAGACCTTGGCGTGGAAGTCCTGCCAGAACTCGCGCAGCAGCACCTTCCAGTCGAGCTCGCCGGCCGAGACCAGGTCGAGCTTCTCCTCCAGCGCGGCCGTGAAGTCGTACTCCACGTAGCGGCGGAAGAACTCCTCCAGGAAGGCGGTGACCAGCCGGCCCTTGTCCTCGGGGATGAAGCGGTTCTTCTCCATCCGCACATAGGCGCGGTCGCGCAGCACCGTCAGGATCGAGGCGTAGGTGGAGGGCCGCCCGATGCCGAGCTCCTCCATCTTCTTGACCAGGCTGGCTTCGGAATAGCGCGGCGGCGGCTCGGTGAAATGCTGGTCGGCGCGGGCGTCGATGACGCGCGCCTCGGCGCCCTCGCGGACCTGCGGCAGGCGGCCGCCTTCCTCGTCCTCGGGATCGTCGCGGCCTTCCTCGTAGACAGCGAGGTAGCCGTCGAATAGCACCACCTGGCCGGTGGCGCGCAGGCCGGTCTTGCCGTCTTGGCTGTCGAGGTCGATGGTCGTCCGCTCGATGCGCGCGGCCTCCATCTGCGAGGCGATCATCCGCTTCCAGATGAGCTCGTAGAGGCGGCCGAGGTCGCCTTCGAGGCGCAGCCGGCCCGGGTTGCGGGCGAGGCTCGTCGGGCGGATCGCCTCGTGCGCCTCCTGGGCGTTCTTGGCCTTGGTCGAATAGAAGCGCGGCTTCTCCGGCACATACTCCTTGCCGTAGATGCCGCCGATCACCTCGCGCGCCTCGTCGAGGGCCTCCGGCGCCGTCTGCACGCCGTCGGTCCGCATGTAGGTGATGAGACCCACCGTCTCGCCGCCGATGTCGACGCCCTCGTAGAGCTTCTGGGCGGCCTGCATGGTGCGCTGGGCGTTGAAGCCGAGCTTGCGGGAGGCTTCCTGCTGCAGGGTCGAGGTGGTGAACGGCGGCGGCGGCGAGCGCCGGCCCGGCTTCTTCTCGACCGCCGCGATCGTGAAGGTCGCCGCCTTGACCGCGTCGCGCGCCGCGAAGGCTGCGGTCTCGTTCCCGAGGTCGAATTTGGTGAGCCGCTTGCCGTCATGCTTGACCAGGCGGGCGGTGAACGGATCGGCGCCGGCCGAGACGTCGCCCTCGACGGTCCAGTATTCCTGGGTCTTGAAGGCCTCGATCTCAAGCTCGCGGTCGACCACCAGGCGCAGGGCGACCGACTGCACGCGTCCGGCCGAGCGCGAGCCCGGCAGCTTGCGCCACAGCACCGGCGAGAGGGTGAAGCCCACGAGGTAGTCGAGCGCGCGGCGGGCCAGATAGGCGTCCACCAGCTCCATGTCGATGTCGCGCGGGTTCTTCATCGCCTCGGTGACGGCGGTGCGCGTGATGGCGTTGAACACCACCCGCTGGACCGGCAGGTCCCTGAGCGCCTTTTTCTGGCGCAGCACTTCGAGCACGTGCCAGCTGATCGCCTCGCCCTCGCGGTCCGGGTCGGTGGCGAGGATGATCCGGTCGGCCTTCTTGGCCGCGTCGGCGATCTCGGCCAGGCGCTTGGCGGCCTTGCCGTCCACGTCCCAGGACATGGCGAAATCTTCGTCGGGCCTGACCGAGCCGTCCTTGGCCGGCAGGTCGCGCACGTGGCCGTACGAGGCCAGGACGGTGTAGCCCGAGCCGAGGTACTTGTTGATGGTTTTGGCCTTGGCCGGGCTCTCGACGACGACGACGTTCATACTGATGGTGACTGATCCTGGAGGGCGGCGCCCCATCCGCCTCGGGGGGCCCGAAATCGCCGGGAAGGTGGGGGTGGCGCCCAAGAGCTGTCAACGGCCCTTGAGCCCGTGTTTCGGCGAGCCCCCTTAAGGGGGCTCTGAATTTCGCGGGCCGGGGGGAGAAGGGCCGGAGACTGCCGTGGCCGGCCCGACTGCCATCTTTTGAGAGGCGGCGTCAGTTCGCCGACGGCTGAGGTTGCTGGCCGTGCTGCGGCCGAGCCGGCATCTTCGCCATGGCGTCCTTGCAGCCCGCGCTGAGCTTGTCGAGGTTGTCGCGCATGCACATCATCATCTCGCGACCCTGTTTGTCGGCGCAGAGCGCCTTGGTGTCGGCCGCGCAGGCCTGACGGACGGCGTCGCGCGCGGCGTGCACCTCGGGCGAGAGCCCGCCGCCGCCGCCGTGCTCCTGGGCGGCCGCGCCGCCGGCCATAGCCAGCGCCGCAAGCGTGATGATGAGTCTCAGCTTCATGTGTCAGGTCTCCGAATGGCTGCAGGGAGTCGTAAACTGGAGCTTCGCCATGGCCGGCGTATGTCGGCGCTGAAAGCCATTCGCCACAAGCGAAGGGCACCTCAGCAGAGGGCGCCTATGTGGCCGCAGCGGAAGGGGTCCGGGGTGAACGAGACGGGCAGGACGAAGCGGTTGCCGGCCAACCGCTCGGTCGAGCGGCGGCCTTCCTCCGCCTCCTCCGGCGTCTCGGCGCGCAGCATCGGGGTGACGGTCACCGCCTGACCGTTGTCGAAAACGATGGTCCCGGTCTCGCCCGAGGCGAGCGGGATCGTGCCGGAGCTGCCCGGCCGGAAGCCGCGGCCCAGGCTGGCGGTGACGAGGAGAGTCTGGCCGCGCTGCTCGACGCTGGTGAACAGTGCGTAGCGGCTGCCGTCCCGCTGGATGACGCCGGTGCGGTAGAAGGTCTGCGAGCCGAAGGCGGTGAGGTCGGTGACCAGGCGATGACCCTCAGGGTCGGTCATCGTCGCCAGCACCCGCACCGCCGCGCCGGGCTCCACGTGCGAGCGTTCGGCGACGCCGTAGACCTTGTAGGCCGGCGCGGGTCCGGTGGACGCCGGGATGAGCTCGGAGGCGGCCGTCGGCGTCCAGGCCTCGGCCTGCGGGTCCGAATCTCGCGGCGGCGTCTCGCGTGGCGCAGCGGTCGCCGCCTTGGCCTGCGACGCCTGGACTGCGGCGATGGCGAGCGCCTGTGCGGGGCGGACAGGCCGGGCGGGCGGGGGCGCGGGGACGGCCGTGCGCGCCACGATCTGCGGCGGCCGAGCCGCCCAGGCGGAGACCGCGCCGCCGAGCGCGAGGACGGCGACCGCCGCGGCGCCCGCCGTTTGCCGGCTGCGGCCGGGCAGGGCGTGCGACAGCAGGCCGATGCGCTCGGCGAGAGGGTGCGCGCCTTGCGACGGCCAGTAGCAGCCGAGCGGCAGGGGGCGGGCGGCGAGCTGGGTCTTCAGCATGGCCTCCGCGTAGGACCGCTTCGCCGCCGGGTGCGCCGCCACCACCTCCGCGTCGCAGGCGAGCTCCTGGTCGATGCGCATGACGTGCGCGCCAAGATGCGCCAGCGGGTTGAACCAGGCGGCGCAGCGGGCCATCGCCACCAGGGCGTTGATGCGCGGATCCTGGCGGACGATGTGGGTCCGCTCGTGGGCCAGGATCACCTGCCGCTCGCGCGGGCTGTAGCGGGCCTCGAAGTCGGCCGGCAGCACGATGCGCGGCTTCAGGACCCCGATCACCGCCGGCCCGCCGCGGCCGGCCTGCACGGCGCGGCCGAACTGGACCTGCCGGCCGGTGAGCCAGAGAAGGCTGGCGAGGACGCCGGCGCCCCACAGCGCCAGCAGCCAGGGCGAGATGTCGACGCGGTGGGCGTCCGGCGATGCCGCCGCGGCTGCGGGTGGCAGCGCGATGATCCTGGCGACCATCGGCGTCTGGGTGATCGTCACGACGCGCGCCGGCGCCAGCATTGCTGCGGCGGCCAGCGGCACGAGCATCCACAAGCCATAGGCGACGCGCGCCCCGAACAGCCGCCGCACGGGCAGGCGCAGCGCCAGCACCACGGTCACCGCGACGGCCGCGGCCAGGTTGACGCGCAGCAGGACGGCCAGCGCTTCACTCATCGTCGAGGTCCGCGATGAGCTTCTTCAGCACCTCGATGTCCTTGGCCGTCAACGCCCGGTGCTCGGCGAAGTGGGCGACCAGCGGCGCGACTTCGCCGCCGAACAGCCGGTCGACCAGGCTCTGGCTCTCCGACTGCACATAGTCCGAGCGCGACACCAGCGGCCGGTAGAGGTAGCCGCCGGCCTCGCGGCGGCCCTCGATGGCCTCCTTGTGCAGCAGGCGGGTGATCAGGGTCTTCACCGTTCCGGGCGCCCAGCCGTGCGCCTCGCCGACCTCCGCCACGATGCCGTCGGCGGTCAGCGGCCCCAGCCGCCACAGCGCGTCCATGATGTGGCTCTCGGCCCCGGAGATCTTCATGGGCTCATCCTAACCCCGTTTCGCGGCGACGCCGCATTACGAAGAATACACGTGTACTCCATGGCGAAATACAGTTGTATCATCGACCTGAGGCCGCGCTGTTCGACGGCCTGGGCTTGGGGGGCCTTCTGGTGCGACATTGCCTTGTTCTGCTGGCGCTGGCCGCTGCGCCGAGCGCCGCCTTCGCCGAAGAGTCCCCGAAGGCGCCCACCGACAAGCCGGCTTCCAAAGCGGCCGACCGCACCGTCGGCGCGGTGGTCGTCACCGCCCAGACCCCGACCCTGCAGACCTCCATCGACCGCCGCAGCTACAGCGTCTCGACCGACCTGCAGGCGCAGACCGGCTCCATCGCTGAGGCCCTGCGCAATGTGCCCTCGGTGCAGGTTGATGTGCAGGGCAACGTCGCGCTGCGCGGCGATCCCAACGTCACCATCCTGATCGACGGCAAGCCCTCGACGATGTTCGAGGGCGACAGCAAGGCCCAGTCGCTGCAGGCGCTGCCGGCCAACCAGATCGAGCGGGTGGAGGTGATCACCAATCCGTCCGCCGAGTTCCGCGCCGACGGCACCGGCGGGATCATCAACCTGATCACCAAGAAGGCGAAGGGCGCTGGGCGCACCGCCTCGGCAAAACTGACCGCCGGAAACGCCGGCCGCGTCTTCGCCAGCGCCAACGCCGGTTACAACTCCCCGAAGCTGAGTGTCGTCGGCGACCTGAATATCCGCCACGACAGCCAGAAGCAGGTCGCGGTCGAGGATCGCCAGAACCTCGACGCCGCGACCGGCGGCTTCGACGGCGTCCGCCAGGACCAGGATCTGCACTCGACGCTCGACGTCGACACGGTGCGCGGCGCCGTCGACTACGACCTCGACTCCAAGACCCGGCTGAGCGGCGAGCTGCGCGGCGGCTATGTCGATTTCACTGTCGGCGGCCCAAGCCGCTTCGAGCAGACCGCGGCCTCGGGCGCCGTGACCAGCGTCTTCCAGCGCGACCTCGACCTGCATCAGCTGCGCTCGAACGGCGCGGCCTCGGCCACCCTGAAACGCAAGTTCGCCGAGCCCGGCCATGAGCTGACCCTGAACCTCAGCTATGATGCGACAAACGACGACCGCGTGCGGGCCGGCCACACGGCCACCTTCGTCCCAATCATCCCCGACAGCTTCGACCGCCAGCAGCTCAACTACGACTACCGGCGCACCGAGCTGAAGGGCGACTACGTCCGGCCGATGGGGCCGGGCGAGACCCTGAAGGCCGGCTTCGACCTGCAGTTCGACGACAATTCCTACCGCAACACGGGCTTCCAGGGGCCGTCGAAGGCGGCGCTCGCGCCGGACCCGACGCTCAGCAACCTGTTCCTGTTCGAGCAGTCGCTCAGCCAGGCCTATGTCACCTACGAGCGGCCGTTCGGCGATCTGACGGTCCTCGCCGGCCTGCGGCTCGAGGACGTGCGCATCGATCTCGACCAGGTCACCCAGGGCCAAAAGGACCAGAACAACTACACCCACCTCTACCCGAGCCTGCATCTGGCCTGGAAGCTCGACGACGATCAGCAGCTCACCGCCAGCTACAGCCACCGGGTGCAGCGGCCGAACCCACTGCAGTTCAACACCTTCCGCCTACTGCTCGACCCGCTGAACTACCGCGCCGGCAACGCCCAGCTGAAGCCGCAGGAGACCCACTCCTACGAGCTCGGCTACGAATACCGCGCCGCGCCGACGGTCTATCTGGCGACCATCTACTACCGCGAGAATTTCAATGGCTTTGCCGACGTGGTTCAGGAACTCGGCGATGGCGTGTTGCTGACGACCACCGCCAACGTCTCGCAGAGCCGCTCGGCGGGCCTCGAGCTGGTGGCCAACGGCCGCCTGACCAAGGCCCTGACCTACAACCTCAGCACCAACCTCTCCTGGACCGAGATCGCGCCGCAGCCGCTCGGCACGCCGGACAGCCGCTCGGCCGTCACCGCCTCCGGCCGCGCCAACCTGTCCTGGCAGGCGACGCCAAAGGACCTCATCCAGCTGAACGGCTTTTTGAACGGCAAGCAGCTGACGCCACAGGGCTTCATCCAGCCGATGGGCGGCCTCAACCTCGGCTATCGCCACAAGCTCAACGACCGGTTCGCCTTCATCCTCACCGCCCAGGACGTGCTGCACACCTTCCGCTACCAGCAGGTGATCGACACCCCGACCCTGAAGTCGCGCTACCGGATCGACTTCGACTCCCGCCAGATCCAGGCGGGCTTCACCTGGACGTTCGGCGGCGGCCGCGCCAAGGAGCCGGGGTTCGAATTCCAGAACGGCGGGGGCGCGCCGCCGCCGTAGGGTCTCAGGCCGGGAGCAGGCGCACGGTCGTGCCGCACAGCACGACCTCGCCGGCGGCGTCGACGCAGCCGCGCGCCGTCGCCCGGGCCTTGACCTCGGCCGGCTCCCGTACGGCGACGTCGAACGCCCGCAGGCCCTCGCCGCGCTCGTCCTGAAGCTTCACGAAGCGGATTTCGCCACCATCGACGCCAATCCGCCAGCCGTCGGCGGTCTCCTCGCGCGGCCGGCCGAGCGCCGCCGTCCAGCGCTCGGACATTGCGCCCGGGTCGGCGCCCTGGATCTCGCAGCCGCGGATCTCGACGGCGACCTCAGTGCGGACATTGTCGCGCCAGTTCGGGCCGCCCCATTCCCAGCGCTCCTTGGGCTCCATCGCGTCCACCGAGACGATGGCGCCCGGCACGTCCTTGGGGTGCAGGTGCGTGAACGAGGCGCCGTTGCGGTCGATTTGATCCACCACGCGGATCTTGGCCGCGGCGATCCGCGCCCGCGCCGCCGCGAGGTCCCCCGTCTGGAAGATGGCCATGTAGCCGCCGTCGCCGCCGCGCTTGTCCAGGAGCCGGCCGGCGGTCGTGCCATCCTGCTGCGGCGAGACCACCTCAAGGAAGGTGTCGCCGATCGGCCAGACCTGGTTGCGCAGCCCGTACTTGCCGACGCCCGGGTCCGCGTAGGCCTCGCCGAGGCCCAGCACGGCGGCGATGTCATTGCGGATCCGATCGAGGTCCTTGCCCACCAGGGCGATCTGCCGAAGCCGCATGGCGTCCTCCCGTCATCCTGCTCCCCTTACGCCGGCCGTCTGCGCGGCCTATCACTTGCAAAATGCAAGACGTGGGAAGGAACGCCAGCATGGCCGAGATCGACACGGGGACCAAGGACCTGCTCGCCCGTCTGCAGGACGGCGTGCTGACGCTGACCCTCAACCGGCCGGAGGCGCGCAACGCCATGAGCGGGCCGATGAACGACGCGCTCGCCGCCCAGTTCGCCTGGGCCGAGCTGGCGCCCGAGGTGAAGGTGGTGGTGCTGACCGGCGCGGGGCAGGGCTTCTGCGCCGGCGGCGACGTCAAGGGCATGGACAGCCGCAATACGGCCGGCGGCCACGCCGTCACCATCGACGAGGCGATCCACCGCCAGCGGGTCAACCAGCGCGCCACCTCCGGCAAGCTGTTCAGAATGCCCAAGCCGACCTTCGCCGCCCTGCCGGGCGCGGCCGCCGGCGCCGGCCTGGCGCTGGCGCTGGCCTGCGACCTGCGGATCATGGCGCGCACCGCGATCATGACCACCGCCTTCGCCCGGGTCGGCTTCTCCGGCGACTACGGCGGCGCCTACTTCATGACCCAGCTGGTCGGGGCGGCGAAGGCGCGCGAGCTCTACTTCCTCTCCGACCGCGTGCCGGCGGAGGAGGCGCTGCGGCTTGGCCTGACCAACTGGGTCGTCGAGCCCGAGGAGCTGGCGGCGAAGACGCAGGAGATCGCCGGCCGCCTCGCCCGGGGCCCGACCGTCGCCTATCGCTACATGAAGGAGAACCTCAACCGCGCCATGGCCGGCGAGGTGGACGAAT
>Ga0310811_10007462_pt1 | contig 14011 bp, 9 predicted proteins | sample YCmetagenome_FD_207642 | JGI IMG/M metagenome (GOLD analysis project Ga0310811, IMG submission 207642) | Soil microbial communities from experimental microcosm in Duke University, North Carolina, United States - YC | ecosystem: Engineered > Artificial ecosystem > Soil microcosm > Unclassified ... | reverse complement strand
GACGACGACTGAGCTGCTTGCGAAGCTCTTCCTCGGTCCGGTTCAGATCGATGCGCAGGGATGCCGCGGGCGCGATCCCCGCCTCCGATCGGCGGAACCCCCGTCGCAGCAGTTCCGCGCTGACGTCCGCGCACCCCTCCGGCGGTTGGACGAGCAGCATCCGCACCGGCGGGCGCACCAGCCGCTCGAGCGCGCCGCACAGCGCTGCCCGAACCGAAGGCCGGAGAGCCTCGGAGGAGAAGAGCGGGCCGTACGGGAGGTAACCGACCGTGCCGAGCACCGGCAGCCTGCGCAGGAAGACCTGGGCGCCGCCGACCACCCGACCCTCGGATTCGGCGAGCACGTAGAGGGGTCGGTAGCCCGCGCCCGCACGCACCTGAGCCCACCCGGAGAGCTGGCTGACGTCCGGATAGCCGCTCGAGGCGACCAGCGCATCCCACTGCCGCCGCAGCGCAGCGGACGGATCGGACAGCTCGCGGGTCCGAATCTCGCTCGGCGAGTTCCGGATATGTGTCGTTGCTGAATAGGCCATCCGCCCGGCGCCCCGCATGCGCACACCCCCTCACGACGGTACGTCGAGCAAATAGATCTCAGCGTGAGAGCGAAACCGACTTCGTCCCGGACTCACGCGGCGAAGGTGATATTACGGCAAAGGATCACCAAAAACTCAACCCCCAATATCGGATGGCTCCACCAACCCGCTTGCCCGCCTCATCGACCACACCGTTATCACTGATGGCATCGCACCACTTCGCGCACGGCGGCGACCAGTGCTCGCAGCATTGCATGGACTGCCGGGGGTCGGCGAACGAACACGCACAGCAGGCCCATTCGGGTGATGAGTGGTGCCCGTGACGTGCGATTACGTTCCGGCGGACGGCGCAATACCGACCGCCGTCAGGTTAATGAACGGTGAACGAAACCGGCCTCGGGCTAGAAGCCGTGAAGATCTATTCATCTTTGATGAGAATTTGATGTGACGGCGATTGGAAGTGCATTCCGATAGCGCAAACGGACGCACTTCGTCACTGCCTGTACGGGTTGCGGTCACGCTGGGAAAACGCCGTACCGTCAGCCCATCGAGTGGCCGGTCGACACGATGATCCCTCGAGCGGCGTCGGCCATTCCCGAGAGGAACCGATGGTCCAAAGAGTCAAGTTCGCGAAATCACATCGCAGCACGCGCCGCCCGCGAGGCGGTCGCCTACCCCACCGGACGCGGCGGCTCGTCCCCGTCGTCGTCGGCGCAGCGGCTCTCGTAGCCTGCATGGCCGCACTGACCCCTTCCCCGAGAATCACCGCTCCCCTGTCATCTTCGGTGCCGGCGATCGCTGCGCCCGTGCCGGAAGCCGCCTCGGCGGCGTCGTCCGACCCGCTCCTGGTCTCCCCACCCCGAGCCGCATCAACGAGAAACGCAACGCCCCCCGCCGAATCTCCCCGCGCCGCATCTCCCCGCGCCGCCTCTCCCGCAGCTCCGCCCGCCCCCCGGGCAGCCGCATCGCGGTGCTCCATGCCCCGCACGGTGTGCCTGGCCGCCGACCGATCCACCCAGCTACGCATCACCACTCCGAACACCGTGGTCGACGGGCAGGGCCACAAGGTGCCCAGCATCCTGATCAAGGCCTCCGGGGTCACGGTGCAGCACTTCCGCGTCGCAGGCGGGGAGCAGGCCGGAATCTGGTCGGAGGGCACCAACAACGTCATCGCCGACAACGACATCAGCGACATCGCTTTCGGTGAAGACGACGTGGACGCCATCCGGTTCTTCGGGTCCGGGACGAAGATCCTGCGCAACCGCGTCCACGACCTGGTCAGAGGTCCGCAGAACGGTGCACACGTGGACTGCATGCAGACCTACGCCAGCTCGCTCCCGGGCAGCTCGAACGTTGTGATCGCCGGTAACGACTGCCGCGGCCAGGACCTGCACCAGTGCCTGATGGCCGAAGGCCCCGGTTCGACGGACGGGGGCGGCGGTGGTAGCGGGGCGTCCCGTAACTGGCAGATGCGCGACAACCGCTTCGAGTGCTTCGCCAACCAGTCGATCTCGCTGCGGGACATCGACGACGTCACCATCACCGGGAATCGTTTTCTCGGGTCAGGAGGCAAGGCCGTCCAGGTCACCGACGGCTCCACCAACGTCAAGGTCAGCGGGAACACGCTCGGCCCCGGTTACCGCGCCCTGCTCGGCAACTGACGGTCAGACCGGACTGACATCCCGGCGCGCCCGTCACGGTTCCTTCGCTGCACCCCGCCTCGGCCGGGGCGCGCCGCGGGGGAACCGGGACGGGCGACCGAGCCCGAACCGCACTCGCCGGGCGGATTCAGTCGCTCGGTCGAGTCGTGACGATCCTCTTCCAGGGGCCGGCAGGCACCGCGTTGTCGTCTACGAACTGCCAGCTCACTCTGTCGTCCTGCCCGTTGAGTTCCTTGAAGCCCAGGCAGCCGTTCAGCGCCGGCGAAACGTCCATTCCCGCACCGTTGAACTTCCTGTTGCGCGGTCTGGCGTCATCTGACCCGAACACGTAGGCGGCGTCGTCGTACTCCGCCGGCCCCGCGTCCTCTATCTGGCCGTAACAGACTGATGAGCCGCGCGACAGCCGGACCCACCTGTTCTTCATGAGGCTGACGTTGGGGTCCTTGCTCAGCCCGACGTATCCCGGATCATCCGCCCATGGAACCTTGGTCCCCCGCTCGGCGAACGCCTCCTTGTTGTTGACGTCGTCGTAGGGTAAGTCGAGGTAGAAGGGGTTCTCGAGCGGCTTCATGCTCTGCGGGAAGTAGTCCTTGTCAGCAGTCCGGGCCTCCGTCTCGCACTTTCCGTCCCTCTCGACTCCGTCGCACCCGCCGTAATGTGCCAACCATTGATCGTCATAGGTCGACACCACCTGGCTGCCGTCGTCGGCGTTCGCATCGAAGACCTCGCCCACCCAGAACGTCGTGGCCACGATGTCGGTGTGCATGGGGTACACACGCGCGGCCTGCGGCGTGGGGGTACTCAGCGGCTGCGGTCCCTCTGAACAAGCCGCGAGGACAGCCATCAGGCCCAACAACGCGGTCGTCGCCGCCAGTGCTCTCGCCGTCCGGGGCGCCTTCGTCGTCTTCATGGTCTGTCTCCAGTGAATGAGGCGGCCTTCCATCCTCGGCTCATTCCCTACCGGTCGGCGCGGGGATCCTGGTCGGTTCTTCCTCGGTTCGCGTCGTCTCATCGACCGGCTCCGCCCGGCGCCGTCTCAGGCGGCCTCTGATGTGTTGCACGAGGGAGATCACAAGGATCGCTAAGAGGATTCCGGCGGTGATCAGGAGTAGAAGTTTTCCGCCGGGGGTGACGAGGCCCGGAGACGACACGGCGACCAGACCGTAGTCATCGGTCACCAGCGAGCCCGCCGAGGCCAGCCCGAGTCCGAAACTCACCGCCGTGGCTCCCAGTGGGGCCGGTGGGGTCGCCCAGGTCGCCTGGGTCCATCGGTCGGTGGGGTCGAACCACGGACTCGAGGTCCAGTACTTCCACAGGCCGCTGGCCGTGCGGTAGTAGACGGAGTACTGGGCCGGGCTGGTGGACTTGTACCAGCTGCTCAGGATGTAACTCTCCCCGGGACGCGCGTTCGGCGCGCACTCACCGAGATCCATCTTCGTGAGAAGCTTCGCGTCCCCGTCGACGTAGTCCGAGACGTCCATCCGCTCGGCCGACGATCCGCTGTGAGCGTCCTGGGTCCGGGAGAACTTGGTCGTATTCCGGCCATAACCCCCGGCCTGCCAGCACAGCGGGATCCCTGGACGCCAATCCGGCGGGTCCTCGGATCCCTGGCCGGCATCGACGGGGGGCGGAGGATTCTCCGCCTCGAGGGAGGGGTTGGAGACGGTGGTCACGGTGCCAGGTGGTGCGGACCGCACGGCGTCGGCCGGGCCGCCGATGACGTCCCCGACCGTCTTCACCGATGTACCCGGCGGCGCGGAGTGGGCGAGCCAGTAGGCGAAGCTGTCCAGGGTCTGCTCCTGAACAGCGATGTCCGAGCAGTCATCGCAGATCTGGTGGAAGACCAGCGGTAGCCACCCTCCGCCGTTACGGGAGGCCTGTATGACCAGGCTTTCGAGGTCGGCGGTCCGCCAGTTGGGCTGGACCTCACCCGGGGTTCGCAGGACGAACGGGTTCGCCGGGGGGATCGGCTCGGCCAGATCGCACTCCGCGCAGGCGGTGTCGCCCACCGAGAAGGGCTCCCGAAGATCACCCGTCCCGCGCGCACTGCTGTACCCGCATTGCTCGACCCTCTTCACCGTCGCCGGGTCGAGCAGGCCGAAAGGGTAGGCGAAGGATCGGACCCTGAACCCCCAGTCGGTCAGGGTCGCGCGGTCTGTGCATATCTGCCTCGCGGCCTCCACCTGAGGGGTCGATGTCAGCGGGACGTGGTTCACGGTATGCCCGCCGATCTCGTGGCCTTCCGCCGCAAGGTCGTTCAGATCTGACTGGGTCATGTGGCCGGCGGAGTCCACGGTGCCGGAATTGACGTAGAAGGTTCCCTTGAGTCCGTACTTCTCGAGAACCGCCGCGCCCGCCATCTGGTTGTCCAGCCCGTCATCGAAGGTCAACGACACCACGGTCGGCGCCGGGGGTGGCGGCACCGGTGGAATCACCGGTGGGGCGGGCACCACCCGCACCGGCATCGGACGGGGCTCGTAGGTGGGCGTGGGCGATGTGGTCGGAGGCTCGGGATTCTTCGGCTTGGAGTCCTTCGACTTGGAGTTCTTCGGTTTCGGGTCCTTCGGTTTCGGGTCCTTCGGTTTCGGGTCCTTCGGCTTCGGGTCCTTCGGCTTCGGGTCCGGCTTGGCCGGGGACGCGGCCGTCCGGCCGAGGTCCGCCGACATCGGCCGGGCCGACGGCGAGAGCGCCAGCGCGGCCGGGCCAGGTGTCACGAGCAGAGCGGCGGAGGACAGGACCGCGACGGTCAGTGCCGCCAGCAGGATCCGCCACGATCTCCGGCGACGTCCGGTGGTGTGGTCATCGCCGGGTCCCCGGTCTGGCGTGGTGGTCGGTGTCACGAGGCCAGACGTTCCGGGGTGTCGGCCGCGATCGGCACGGGGCGGCGGGTGGGGCTGGTCCAGCGACCGTCGGAGCGCTTGAACAGCGCGCGGGGCACGCTGTACAGGGTGATCGCGGCGTCGACCATGCGCATGGGAAGGAATGCCGGCGCGAAGAACAGATACCTGATCTTCCGTTCCGTGAAGCTGACGAACAGGGTCAGGATGAGGTCCGGTATGACGATCGCCAGAGTCACCGCGGCCACGTTCATGTTGGTCACGAGTATCACGTGCAGCTCCGATACCGTCGGCACCGAGAGCATCGTCGGGTAGAGCGCCGGCAGGAAGTAGAACAGCATCACCAGTGGAAGAAGTAGCAGGATGGCACTGCTCACCACGAGCTCGACGCAGAGCACAGTGAGGGCGAGCCAGAAGAAACGGAACCTGAAACCGTGGCGCTTCACCGTCTGCCAGAAACCCAACGCCCACCGTTTCGTCTGGCCCACGTATTCGCGGAAGTTATCCGGGTCCTGGGTCTTCGCGCACGCCGCGAGCGAGCATGCAACTTTCCCCAGACGGTGTCGATAGACCTCGAAGGTCATGTTGAAATCCTCGATCACCAGCCCTCTCGGGTTCATCTCCATCTGCGGCAGGATGCTGGTCCGGTACAGGCTCGCGAATCCCGGAATGATGTAGAGCGCGTTGGTGCTCTTCCGGGTCTGCCCCATCTTGATCAGTCTCTGCGTGAGCGCGTACACCCTGCTTCGGTGAGTGAGAAGCATCTTGCCGATGTACGTGTCTACACCGGAGTTCCAGTCCGTCTCGGCGCATCCGGCCACCGCCACCACCGCCGGGTCGTCAAGGAGTGGTAGGGCAGCCTCGAAGTAGCCTTCCTTCAACTGGCTGTCCGCGTCCAGTAGCAGGACGACGTCGAAGTACTCGACCAGCTGAAAGTACTTGACCGCGAACTCCAGCGCACCGGCCTTACCCACGTTCACGGGTGTCTCCGCAACCTGCACACCGTGGCGGAGGGCCTCCTTCACGGTGCTGTCGGTCGATGCGTCCGAGATGACGAAGACATTGGCCCGGGGCACGATCTCGAGAATCGCCTCGAGTGTCCGGCTGATCACCAGGGCTTCATTGTGGGCCGGGATGAGCACCGCGACATCCGCGAGGGACATACGACGGCCCGCACGACGTTCGTTGCCGCCACCTTGCAGGCTGGCCACCTCACCACCCGATGGCTGCCGCTCGCCGTGGCCCAACGGGGATTCCACCTCCTTCCTCCGTGCGAGCCGGTCCTCGATCAGCCGAAGAAAGCTCATGGACCCCCACAACGCGTTGTTGACGCCGAAGGCCATGAGCACCACAAGCCAGGTCGGCATCAGCCGCACCGTCCTCGGGCCGCTCGTGAGACCGACACCGAGATCGGATCAGCGCGAACGAAACCGCGGTCCGGAGACTCGCGCGGAGTGGCCACTGCGTGCACCAATACGTCCTATCGTCGATGAACTTCCGGACTCGGTACCCGGCTAGGAGACGACCGCCGGCACGAATCCCGCGACATCGCTGATGATGTCGTCGAGCGTCCGGCTCGGGATGAACCCGATCTGCTCCCGCACCCGTGCGCAGTCCGGCACCCGGCGCTCCACATCCTCATACCCCGGGTAGTGCGCCTCGGCGTACGGCACGTGCACGATCTCGCTCGTCGACCCAAGAGCGGCGATCGTGCGTGTCGCCAAGTCGCCGATGGCTACCTGTTCGGTGCTACCCAGGTTGAACACCTTGCCGTAAGCACTCGAGTCCTCGATCAGGGCCACCAGAGCGGGCACCACATCGTGCACGTGGCAGAAGCAGCGGATCTGGCTGCCATCGCCGTACACCGTGAGCGGCTCGCCCGCCTGCGCCTGGGCGACGAAACGTGGGATCACCATCCCGTAGCGGCCGCTCTGGCCCGGCCCGACCGTGTTGAACAGACGCACGATGACCGTGTCCAGACCCTTGTTCTCGAAATAGGTCTGAGTGGCGGTCTCGTCCAATGCCTTCGCGTCAGAGTAGGACCATCTGCTCTTCAGCGGCGATCCGATGATGCGTAGGTCAGACTCGGTCAGACCGACCTTCGTGTTCATTCCGTAGATCTCGCTCGTCGAGGCGAGCAGGAGACGCGCTTTATGAACGTACGCGGCATGCAGCACGTTCTCCGTACCGTAGACGTTGGTACGGATACTCTCCATGGGATGGTCGCGGATCATGAAGGTTCCCACGGCGGCGGCCATGTGGAAGACCACGTCGGTTCCTGCGACCGCCCGATCCACAACGGCCGGATCGCAGATGTCGCCTTCCACGACGAGCAGATTCTCCGAGCCGGCCACACGATGGAGGTTGCTCCGCCGGCCGGTGCTGAAGTTGTCGAGGACGACGACCTCGTGACCGCCGTTGATCAAATGCTCGGTGAGATGACTTCCGACGAAGCCTGCACCACCAGTTACCAGAGCTTTCATGTCACGTACTCCGTCCGTGCCGGGTCTGCGACGCGTTCGACGTCGAGCGAGAATTTCGGTGAGGTCAGGCAACGCCCTGTTCGCAGGTCGAAGCGCCAGCCGTGCATCTGACAAGTCAAGGTATCCCCCAAGACCTCTCCGAGTTGCTGGAGGTCGGCATTGCGGTGAGGGCATCGGCGGGGGATCGTCCACTCCCCCAGTTGGATTCTCTCGTCGTCCGCAGCCTGCCGGGAATACCACGTATTGGCATACTCGATGCGTTCCGCCGACAGGCAGGAGAAGAACGCGTATACGTATTCGTTGTACTGTCCGATACGGGTCGCCGAGAACCGGAGGCTCAAGAATATGGAGTTCACCCAGTCAGGTTCTCGCCGGGCCACGAGCGTCTCCAGAAGGCGACGATCGATGGTGAAGGTGTACCGGCACTTCTCATCGGCGAGCCGACGCACCTCCAGCGTCGTGAAGTCGACCACCATCCGTTCCTCGCCGGAAACGAGCAACACCGGGCCGCCGACTCCGGCGGCGATGTAGTCGGCCTTCGCCAGCAGCGGCTCGAACCACGACTTCAGCTCGGCAAGGAGGTCCAGGTCAGGGCAGCCCCAGGAGGCGCGCTCCTCAAGGATCTCGGCGCGTCTCGAGATCCCGTAGTTCCGGAGGTAGCCACGCTTATCGTCGAATGGCCTGCGGATCACCGCCTCCGGGCCCGGTTGCACGACATCGAACCGATCAGGCCCAACCTCGATCACCGTGCCGGGTACGTTGAACACACCCGTCAGCCCGTGCTGCGCCAGGTGTTCCAGGAGCACCGTCTGATCGGGAAATGTATTGGATTCGCAGTCGTCGAGGTCGTTGTAGTGAAAGAGCTCGTCATCCAGGAAACAGGCCGGTCCGGCCGAGGGGACGATATACCGCGCTCCGACAGTCTGCGCGAACCGCCTCGCCCTGTCCAGCCCGTTCTTGCGCTTGGCAGCACCGAACGTGCGCTTGGCGGGATCCGGAAGGTCGTATACCCACGGCCACCAGTTCGCTCCGGTGAATTGAACGAAATGAGCGTCATACGGCCCGTATCGGTGGATCGGGTCGAAATCCGTGATCTTGGCATCATTCTGATTCAGAATGCGCGCGACACCGTCGTCGATGGAGATCGCCGCGTCGCCGACGGCGCCGTCTGTCGGGGCTACCAGCGATGAGATCATCACTGACAGACCCCCGATCATTCTCGGACGGTTGTCGGCGAACCGGATGAAGTTCTTGAAACCGATCTGCTGCAAACTCGATTGAAGCTCATCGGTCGGGTAGTCGGGAAGCAGCACGGTAGCGTCTCTCGATACGTAGGACGCCAGGTGCCTGGGATCAAAATGGTCGCTGTGCAGATGTGATACGAACAGGTAATCGACCTGACCCAGCGCATGCCAATCGAGATAGCGGTTGTCAGGAAAGGGGAACCACGATGCGAAGAACGCTGGATTAACCCAAGGATCGCACAGGATAGAACCGTGAGCCGTCTCGATGTGCAAGCCCGCGTGGCCTAACGTTGTGATACGCAATCTCGCTCTCCGGCCTGCTATTTGGTTCGTTAGTCGCTCGGATGGTCACTGCCGTGTACAGCTGGCTAAGGGATATGCCTGCTGGCAACTTCGGTGAATACGTAGGTCGCGTCGAGCACACATTCGCCTTCCAACCATGAATGGTCGGCATCTCGATGCAGCGTATGCACGATCACCATGTCCCAGCGGTGCCTCGACGGGTCGTCCGTGGCTAGGAGGGTCAAACCGCCGGAGGCGGAGAGCTCCTGGACGTGCGGGTCGGAGAAGGCCACCTCCGCGCCGGCCGCCCTGAGCTCGTTGATGATCGTGAGCGCGGGCGACTCGCGCAGGTCGGCGACATTCGGCTTGTAGGTCACCCCGAGGACGAGGATTCTGGCGCTACTCACCGGCGTCCCTCTCGCCGCGAGTACCTGGGCCGCCCGGGCGACCACCACGTGGGGTCGTCGCGCGATCGCGTCCATCGCCGTCGAGATCAGCGGCGCCTGGGTCCGCGCACCTCGCAGCTGCCACAACAGGTAGTGCGGGTCGCAGGGGATGCAGTGCCCACCCACACCTGGACCGGGGTAGAAGGGCATGAACCCGTAGGGCTTCGTAGCCGCGGCGCGAACGATCTCAACTGGGTCGAGTTCGAAATGACGTGCGATCTCAGCGAACTCATTGGCCAACGAGATATTGACGGCCCGGAATGTGTTCTCCAGAAGCTTTGTCATCTCGGCGGCCTCCGGAGAGGACACCACCTGAACTCGAGCTGAGGTGTGTCGGAGCAGTTCACCGGCATTCCTCGTGCACGACTCCGTGACCCCACCCACGACTCTGGGGGTGTGCTCCGGCAGGTGCGCGGGATTGCCCGGGTCGATCCGCTCCGGGCTGAACGCGACGAAGACGTCCTGCCCGACCCTGAAGCCGCGAGCCTCCAGCGGATTCACCAGCAGCTCTCGTGTGCACCCGACATAGGTCGTCGAGGTCAGCACGATCGTCTGCTCCGCACGAGCGTGCTCAGCGACGCTCGCGCACGCCCTCTGCAGGAGCCTCAGCTCAGGCACCAGACGATCGTCCACCGGGGTCGGCACACAGATGATCACAAAATCCGCGGATGCAGTGCTGGACACCTCGGTCGTCAAGGCGAGCCGCGACGTGCCGGCGAGCCGACGCAGACGAGCCAGGTCGGCGTCCAGGACGTCCACCTTCGCCGACTTGATCGCCGCCAGCCGCGCTTCGCTGGTGTCACATCCGACCACGCTGTAACCGGCGTCGGCGAGAGCCAGCGCCGTGGGCAGGCCAACGTATCCGAGCCCTACCACCGCCACGACCGGCCCATCGGGCGCTGTGCCCTCCGCGACGCGCCGGGCGGACTCACGGGAAGCGGTCGCCATCACCGCAGTCGGCGCCACCCCCACGGGCGATCGCAAGCCGAGAACATCAGAGACCACGAGCTGTACCCCCTCCTTGGTACGCACGGGTGCGGCTCACCTGCGCCGCGAGCGCCTGGAGCAAAGCCTGCCCAGGCGCTCCGGCCGCTACCGCCTGCCAGCCCGAAAACGCAGGCCCTGAGGACTGACAGCCACCCCATCGCCGCGACCTCTCGCACGACGAGAACCTTCAACGGGTTCGCAAGCCCAGCCCCCAGATCGGCCCCCGACCCCCACCGGCCGGCTTGAGCCGGCTTTCACGTCGAGGAGTCACCGGTGACTGACGGGCGACGGCCCGATCGATCCGGTTTCAAGTTGTCCGATCGAGGCCGTTTCTTCGACCCCTGGGTAGGACCGGCCGCGCACCGGCTACTCAGTCTGCTAACGCTCAGGTCGGCGTAACGTCACGAAATGTTCATGAAAACATCATGGCACTGCCTGAGAAATCCCCAGTGAATTCTCATGTGCACAGGTCGTGACTGTGCGGCCTGCGCCGGCTGCATTCCCGGCGTCCGGGGAGATCCGTGGTGCGAACGGGTCTTCGAGTAGCGATCACGACAGGCCGCGAAGGAGCCGGTGACCTCGGCTGGCGGCTGCCACCCAGGATGCGCTGTCGACGAGCCGGCCTGAAGACCATGCGTTCATCGCGCTACGGCATGAAGCGATTGGAGCCGTTCACCGGACAGGGGATGCCCCTTATCGACTTCCGCCTACTCTCCGTCAGATTAACGTTCAATCGATCCCTCGTTCGAGTTACGGTGCTGCATATGGCGGTAACACGTACACCCGAAAGTAGGCTAGCGGGCTTGCAGCGCTCGAAGGCCCTGGTGGGATTCGGAGCCCTGCTCTGTGCCTTAGTCGTTGCGATCCACGTCGCCGATCAAGGTGGACTGACCGCGATGGCCGACCCGCCCTACAAGGGGTACCTCTTCTACGCGCTGGAAATCGGTGGGGCGATTGCAGCACTCCTGCTGATCACGCGACGTACGGCGACCGCAGGCTGGGTGCTCGGCTTGGGTGTCTCGATCGGGCCCGCAAGCGGCTATGTTCTGAGCCGCAGCGTCGGGCTCCCGGGCTACGCCGACGACATCGGCAACTGGATGGAACCGCTCGGTGTGGCCTCGCTGGTGGTCGAGGGGTCCCTGTTCGTCTGCGCCCTGATCGCCTTGATCGCAGACCATCGGGTGTTCGCCGCCGAATTGCGCGCTCTGGCGCGCCACGCCCCGAGCCCCGATGGACTATTCGGCCTTGCTTCGCCCCGCACTTTTGACCGGGCGAGGCCGAGCCCGCCAGCGTCCCACGAACGTGAATCGCTCTCGGTTCCGAAGCCGCGGGTTGAGCAAGCTGACGATCACCTGCGAGACCCTCAGCAAGGAGGGAAATGGGTGGTTGCCGAAGCGGCCTGGGTGGTGCGGCATTCCGGTCCCGAGCAGCTCGCAAGTTTCGAGCACACGGCTAGGGCCCACTCCCTCGGCTTGTTGCTCGACACCCTCCGTTTGAATTGGGTCGGCCTACCCGAGCAGGTCCGCCACCAAGCATTGAGCACCTGCCGTGAACTGACAGGAGAATCAGCAGGCGCGGTTCCACGGGTCCCTTCCGCGAGCCCGGTGACATCGACGGAGCACGATAATGCCGGCCTGAGGGGCCACCGCGAACGGCACCTCAGCCCTGAGTGGGGGTCCGGCTACCACTACTGAATTCCGCTGTGACTCTGTCGAGCGCCTCATGGCGGGGCCCGTTGGTTGTCGACCACGCGGACCCGACGGGCGACTCGCAGCACCCGGCCTCCCGATCGATGTCGTCGGGTGAGATCCCGAACAGCTCGCCCTATCGAAGCCCACATCCGGCGCCCCAGCACGACGAGGACCCTTGTGCCGTTCGGGCATGGCCAGACGCATGGCGGCGATGCGCGCCCGGCCGTCGAGCCGCGCCGGCCCATCGGCACCGAAGCGGCCCCACCGCCATGGGCCGCATCCGCTCTTACGAAGGGACTCCGCGCGCTTGGGCGGTGGCTACCTCGGCCGTCATCGTCCACGTCGACGTGGCCACCCGATCAGCGGGCTTTGAGCAGGACCCGCTGATAGCCGAGCGCCAGGCAACTGGGCTGCAGCGTAAGCGGTTCGTCAGCCAGCTCGAAGCGCTGCAGATGCGGCAGGATCGCGGTGAGCACGTTACGCAGCTCCAGGCGGGCCAGAGCATTACCGAGGCAGAAGTGCGGGCCGGCCCCGAAGGTGAGCACCTTGCTGGTGTCGCGGCGGATATCGAAGCGGTCGGCCTCCGGGAACCGGCGGGGGTCGGTGTTCGCCGCGCCCACCACGACGACAACCGTCTCATCGTGCGGGATCGTGGTGCCGGCGATGGTCTGGTCACCGACTGTGCGCCGGAAGAAGAATTGCGACGGCGACCGGTAGCGTTGCGACTCCTCCACCACGTTGTCGATCAGGTCGGGATGCTCGTCCAGGTCGCGGAGCTGGTCCGGGTGCTGCAACAGCGACAGGATCATGTTGGAGATCGCGCTGGACCCGGTCTCCTGCCCACCCTCCATCAGCGTCAGAAGGAACATCAGCGCCTCGGTGGTCGAGAGCGTCTCGGATTCCTCGGCCCGGACCAGCGTGCTGATCAGATCGTCCGTCGGGGCCGTGCGGCGAGCTCGGATGGTGCCGACGAAGTACTCGCCGAACTCCCGCAGCATCCCCATGAGCAGCTGCTGGGCCTCGATGGTTCCCCGGGTCTCGCCAAGGCACGCGCTGGTGGCCTGGTGGGTCCAGCCCTGGATCAGGTGACGGTCCGGCTCGGGCATGCCCATCAGGCTGCCGATCAGTTCCACTTGTAGCGGGTCGGCGAGCTGACTGACCACCTCGAATTCTCGAGTTGTCGCGATGCCCGCGAGCCGGTGCTCGACGCTCTCTCGAACATGTTGATCCAGCTCCGCGATGCGGCGTGGAGTGAACCCGCGCGCCACGATGCGTTTGATCCGGGTGTGCTGCGCACCGTCCGCTGAAATGATCAGCCGGGCGGACATCAACTCCTCCATGTCGACCGGCATCGCGCTCACGATCGCCATCAGCTGCTGCATCGCCTCCGGATCGGCGTCCGGGTCGGGCCCGCTCGACAGTCCGAACGCCTCGTCCTGCTGTGCGGATGAGGAGAAGCCGGCGGTGTCCATCAAGATCTGGCGTACGTCGTCATACCTGGTGACCACCCAGTAGCCCGACTCCGTGCGATAGACGGGTGCCTCGTCCCGCAGCTGTTCGTAGGTCTCGAACAACCGATCACGCCCGGCCTGCTGGAACGGCTCGTAATGGACGGCGGCAACAGAGGGCATCACGACTCCTGACCGGCCCGGCCAGCGAACCTTGACGCGGCAACGCAACGAACAACAGGTCCGGCGGCCAAGCGCAACGGCAACACCGACGAAGACTTGGCTACAAGTACGTTAGTGATAACTAGGTAAGGCCGATAGACCGCAGCCGCTAGATCCAGGCGACGAAACGACCGCACCGCTGTCGATCTTGCCGAGACATCGGGCTTCGCCCGAACCC
>Ga0310811_10007461_pt1 | contig 14012 bp, 10 predicted proteins | sample YCmetagenome_FD_207642 | JGI IMG/M metagenome (GOLD analysis project Ga0310811, IMG submission 207642) | Soil microbial communities from experimental microcosm in Duke University, North Carolina, United States - YC | ecosystem: Engineered > Artificial ecosystem > Soil microcosm > Unclassified ... | reverse complement strand
GATTGCGGGCCGGCAGCATCACCCGGGTCAGGCCTGCCGCAGCGGCCGCGACGACCTTCTCCTTGATGCCGCCAACCGGCAGCACCAGGCCGCGCAGCGATATCTCGCCGGTCATCGCGGTGTCGTGCCGTACCGTGCGATCGGTGAGCAGCGAGGTCAGCGCCGTGAACATCGCAACGCCCGCGCTAGGTCCATCCTTGGGCGTCGCGCCGGCCGGGACGTGGACGTGAATGTCGCTCTTCTCGAAGATCGCGGGGTCGATGCCGAGCTGGGAGGCGCGGCTTTTCACCAGCGTCAGTGCGGCTTGCACGCTCTCGCGCATGACATCGCCAAGCTGGCCGGTCAGGATCAGCGCGCCCCGGCCGGGAACGCGCGTCGCCTCGATGAAGAGGATATCGCCGCCGACCGGTGTCCAGGCGAGGCCCGTCGCTACGCCCGGCACGCTCGTGCGCAAGGCGATCTCGCCTTCGAAACGCGGCGCGCCGAGGATCGGCGTAAGATCCTTGGGCTCAATGATGACCTTGGTGGCGCTGCCTTCGGCGATCTGCACCGCCGCGTGCCGCAACGCGCGTCCGATCTCCCGTTCGAGCGAACGGACGCCGGCTTCGCGCGTATAGCCCTTGATGAGCTGCCGCAGCGCCTCGGCGTCGATCTCGGCCTGATCGACCGAAAGGCCGTTGGCTTCGAGCTGGCGGCGGACGAGGTAGCGACGCGCGATCTCGAGCTTCTCCTCCTCGGTATAGCCGGGCAGGCTGATGATCTCCATGCGGTCCAGCAGGGGACCCGGGATCGTGTCGAGCATGTTGGCGGTCGCGATGAAGACGACACGCGAGAGGTCAAAGGGGATGCCGAGATAGTTGTCGCGGAAGGTGCCGTTCTGCTCGGGGTCGAGAACCTCGAGCATGGCCGCCGATGGATCGCCCTGGATGCCGCGTCCCATCTTGTCGATCTCGTCGAGCATCATCACGCAATTGCGCGCGCCGGCTTTCTTGATGCCCTGGATGATGTTGCCGGGAAGCGCGCCGATATAGGTCCTGCGGTGGCCGCGGATTTCCGCCTCGTCATGCACGCCGCCAAGGCTTACGCGGACGAAGGGGCGTGCCATCGCGCGCGCGATCGATTGGCCGAGCGAGGTCTTGCCGACGCCGGGAGGGCCGACGAAGCACAGGATCGGAGCCTTGCCTTGCGGCGCCAGCTTGCGCACGGCGAGATATTCGATGATCCGGCTCTTGATCTTCTCCAGCCCGAAATGATCCTCGTCGAGGATGCGGCGCGCTTCCTTGATGTCGATCGGCTTCTCTTCCGGGAGCGCCCAGGGCAGCTCGATCAGCCAGTCGAGATAGGTGCGCACCATGCCGGATTCGCCGGCCGCCTCCGGCATGCGCTCGTAGCGGCGCAATTCCTTGCGGGCCTGGCTTTCGGCCTCCGGCGGCATCCTGGCTTTCGCAATGGCCTCGGTGATCTCGGCGACCTCCTGGGCCTTGCCGTCGCCTTCGCCCAACTGGCGCTGGATGGTCGCCATCTGCTCGCGCAGGATCGCCTCGCGCTGGCGCTCATCGAACGCCGCTTTGGTCTTCTGTCCGATTTCGTTGGTCAGCCGCAGCACCTCGAGCCGCTCGGCGAGGAAGGCCGAGACCTTTTCCATCCGCTTGGAGACATCGACAGTTTCCAGGATCTCCTGCTTGTCCTGCGGCTTGATGTCCATGTAGGAGGTCGCGAGATCGGCGAGCGCGGCCGGGGATGTGGTCGACTGGAATACAGCGACCAATTCCTGCGGCGCCTGCGGAATGAGCTGGATCGCCTCGACCGCCTGCCGCTGCAGGTTCAGAAATCTTGCCTCGATTTCGGGCGAGCTCGTCGTCGGCTCGGGGATTTGAAGGAACCGTGCCACCGGAAACGGCGTGCCCGGAAGGAAGTCGAGAATGCGGGCGCGCTGCACGCCCTGGCAGACGATATGATGGGTTTCGTCGGGCGCGGTGATGTAGCGGACGATGTTGGCGATGGTACACACGCGGTAGAGATCATCCGGCGTCGGGTCGTTCACTTCTCCGTCGCGCTGAAGCAGAATCCCGATCGGCCGCTGATCGCGCAGCGCCTGCTGGGCGGCGGCAATGGACTTTGGCCGGTTGATGGTGATGGGCGCGACCACGCCCGGAAACAGCACGATGTTGCGGACCGCCACGATGATCAGGGCATCGTCGGGAATCCGGATTTCGTTTGGCGGCGGCGCGCCCGCGGCTTCAGTGTCAGTTGCCATGTGTGTTTATCCGGCTTTTGCGAGGCGGAAGACGATGCATCCGTCGGCGGCAAAGCGGCTGATCGCGTAACGTCCGGTTGGCAATGCGATGCGACGCAGGAAGTTGCCTTGCGGCAGCTCGAGCCGGTGGATGCGGGCGTTGCGCAGCTCGGCAGGAAGCGTCCGGCTACCGCTGATCGTCAGCACGCCGTTTTCGATGACCGCTTCGACTTGCTCGAGGTCGACACCGGGCAAGGCGACAAGGATCAGGATTTCCTCATCGGTCTCCAGCACATCGATGGGCGGTTCCCAGTGGGCCTGTTGCAGGGTGAAGAACTGCTGGTGCAGCCGCTCGGCGCGCGCCAGCGAGCCCAGCGCCTCCGACAGCATCCAGTTGATGGGATCGTTGACCGACATGTGCTTCCTCGATGCGCCCGCCCGAGCGTTATGGTTAGCAGAATGTTGAGACGGTGTCAGGAAGGCCAAGGGTTGCCCGGCCTGTCGTATTTTCCGCCGGCTGCATAGCGCTTTCCGCGGCCCGTCGCATCCTCGATCCACTTAACCTTTACGCGTCTTTAATGCCACCCACCGTAGGGTCTCGAAACGCGGTTCAGGATGAGCCGCGTGCCGTCCAGGATGGCCGGCGTTCGCGTACGCGTGGAGTCTCCCATGGATATTACGACAGGCATTGGCCTGGTCTGCGGTACGATTGTCATCGCGACCCTGATGCTGCTGGGTGGCGATCTGGAGATGTTCGTCTCCGAGCACGCGGTCATCATCATCTTCGGCGGCTCGATCTCGGCGACGATGATCCGCTTTCCCCTCGGTGCCATGTTGCACGGCCTGCCGCTCGGCCTGAAATTCGCGTTCACGATGAGCCGGCTGTCGGCCCGTGACCTCGTCGACGAACTCGCTCGTATCGCTGAAATCGCCCGCAAGCAGGGTCCCGTCGGCCTGGAAAAGGTCGAGGCCGACGATCCGTTCCTCGCCAAGGGCATCCGCTACGTCGCCGACGGCTATGATCTCGACTTCATCCGCGACAATCTCGAGCGCGACCGCGACAACTTCCTCATGCATCTCGACGAGGGCAGCAAGATCTATCGCGCCATCGGCGACTGCGCGCCGGCCTTCGGCATGATCGGCACGCTGGTCGGCATGGTGCAGATGTTCGCCAACATGACCGACCCTTCGAAGCTCGGCCCGTTCATGGCGACCGCGCTGCTCGCCACGCTCTATGGCGCGGTCGTCGCCAACCTGTTCTGTCTTCCGATCGCCGACAAGCTGCACGGCAAGCTGCTCGACGAAGAGACCAACCGCACGCTGATCATCGACGGCATTCTCATGATCCGGGATTCCAAGAGCCCGACGCTGGTGCGCGAAATGCTGCTCGCCTATCTGCCGGAGCAACACCGCCACGAAGAGGGCGAGCCGGTCCCGGCCTGACAGCAGGCGAGGGCGCGGCGGAGCGCAAGCGATGGCCAAGAAAAAGCGCGGCGAGGGACATGGCGGCGGCCACGGCTGGTTCGTGACCTTCGCCGACCTGATGGGGCTGATGATGAGCTTCTTCGTGATGCTCGTCGCCTTCTCCACCCAGGACCAGCAGAAGCTGAAGATCGTCGCTGGCTCGATGCGTGACGCCTTCGGCGTGCAGACCCAGTCGCGCTTCTCCGGCATCATCGAATCCGACGGCGTTCCGACGCGGCCGAGGCTGAAGAACACCGCCCATATCCCGCCGGACGAGGCGTCCAATACGCCGACGCCGGACCAGCAGGACAACCAGAAGACATCCGGCGCCAAGCTCAAGATCGACCGCGAATTCGCACTCGCCTCGGCTTCGCTGCGGCAGGCGCTGCAGGACATGCCGGAGCTGACCGAAATCTCCAAGCACATCATGTTCGAGGAGACCAAGCAGGGGCTCAACCTCGAGATCGTCGACCAGGACGGCCGCTCGATGTTCCCGGACGGCTCCAAGGAACCCTATGACCGCACGCGCCGCCTGATCGAGCGCCTGGCCGTCCCGCTGAAGCAGACCCCATTGCGGCTGACCATTACCGGTCATACCGCGGCCGGCTTCGTGCCCGCGCGCAGCGATTACGGCGCCTTTGAGCTCTCCGCCGACCGCGCCAACGCCGTCAGGGAGATCCTGGAGCGTGTGGGCTTGCCGCCCGCCCACATCTACGCCGTGTCCGGCCAGGCCGATAACCAGCCGCTATTTCCGGACGACCCCTCGCTCTCGGCTAACCGCCGCGTGACCATCACGCTGATGCGCGAAGACCCGGCCGTGCCGCCTAATCTCAAGCCTTAACGCTACCATAATACCATATACGAAAGTTATGGCACTTGTGACATCGATGTCGTCGCGGTGGAGAGTTGCGCGCTGCTATGTTTGGTCAATTGACAGGCACCGGTAGAGAGCCGATAGGCGCCGGCCTGGATCAATCGAACCTGGGCAGCGTTCTTCCCCGTCATGACGGTCAGCGTCTCCTCCACCGAAGCCACCGAGGGCCAAATCAGCTCCGGCTTCTGGGCGCTGACGCTCGGCAGCATCGGGGTGGTGTTCGGCGACATCGGAACCTCGCCGCTTTATGCCTTCCGCGAGGCGGTCTCGGATGCTGCCCATGGCGCGCCGGTGACGCGGGTCATGGTGCTCGGCGTGCTCTCGCTGATCCTGTGGGCGCTGCTGATCGTCGTCACCTCGAAATACGTGCTGCTGCTGCTGCGAGCCGACAATAACGGGGAAGGGGGCACGCTTTCCTTGATGGCACTCGGCCAGCGGGCGCTCGGCCGGCGAAGCTGGTTTCTGCTTGCGCTTGGCGTGGTCGGCGCCTCGATGTTCCTCGGCGATTCCATGATCACGCCGGCGATCTCGGTGCTGTCGGCGGTCGAGGGATTGAAGCTCGCCACGCCCGGGCTCGAGCCCTATGTGGTGCCGCTTACCGTCTTCATCCTGCTCGTGCTGTTCGCGGTGCAGTCGCGTGGTACCGCGCGTGTCGCCTCCGCCTTCGGCCCGGTGATGGTGGTGTGGTTTGCGACACTTGGCGTGCTCGGGGTCGTTCACATCGCCGATGATCCGAGCGTGCTGTTTGCGATCAATCCGCTCTATGCCGTCCAGTTCCTGCTCTCGCACGGGACGATCGGGCTCGTGACGCTCGGCGCCGTCTTCCTCGCCGTCACCGGCGGTGAAGCGCTCTACGCCGATCTCGGTCATTTCGGCCGCAAGCCGATCCAGGCCGGCTGGCTCTATTTCGTGCTGCCTTCGCTGCTGGTGAATTATTTCGGCCAGGGCGCACTGGTGCTGTCCGATCCGGCCACGATCGAGAATCCGCTGTACCGCATGGTCCCGAAGTCGCTGCTGCTGCCGATGGTGGTGCTGGCGACCGCCGCCACCGTGATCGCGAGCCAGGCCGTGATCACCGGCGCCTATTCGCTGACGCGCCAGGCCGTGCAACTTGGCCTGTTGCCGCGCTTCGAGGTGCGCTTCACCTCGGAGACCCATGCCGGACAGATCTATCTGCCGCGGGTCAACACGCTGCTCCTGATCGGCGTGATGTTCCTGGTGCTGATGTTCCGCACTTCGTCGAACCTCGCCACGGCCTATGGCATCGCAGTCTCCACCACCATGGTCGCCGACGGCATCATGGGCTTTGTGGTGATCTGGAAGTTGTGGAATTGGCGCGCGGCGACCGCGGCTGCGCTGATCCTGCCGCTGGTCACCGTCGACCTGACCTTCTTCGCCGCCAATCTGTTGAAGCTGCTGGAAGGCGCCTGGGTGCCGCTCCTGTTTGGTGTGGCGATGGCGGTGATGATCTGGACCTGGCGGCGCGGCTCTGCGATCCTCACCGACAAGACCCGCCGCACCGAGGTGCCGCTCGACAGCCTGATCAAGAGCCTGGAGAAGCGTCCGCCGCATATCGTCAAGGGCACGGCGGTGTTCCTGACCAGCGACCCCAATTTCGCGCCGACCGCGCTGTTGCATAATCTCAAGCACAACAAGGTGTTGCACGAGCATAACGTCGTCCTGACCATCGAGACGGCGCAGACCCCGCGTGTCAGCCTCGCCGACCGCGTCCGGATGGAGACGGTCAGCGACAAATTCGCGAAAGTGCGGCTGCGCTTCGGCTTCATGGAGACGCCCAACGTGCCCAAGGCGCTTGCGATTGCGCGCAAACTGGGCTGGCAGTTCGACATCATGTCGACGTCATTTTTCGTCTCCCGGCGCGCCCTTAAGCCTTCGGCGCAATCGGGCATGCCAAGGTGGCAGGATCGCCTCTTTATTGGGCTGTCACGATCGGCCAATGACGCGATCGACTATTTCCAGATCCCGACCGGACGGGTGGTCGAGGTCGGGACTCAGGTCACGATCTGAAATGTGACAGGCTGAAATCGCCGCTCCGTGAAAAGTCCAGAGTTGAAAAGCCACAGAGTTAAAATATATGCGTTTTCGCATGCCGCGACCGCAAATTCGGGATAGGTTATGCCATCGGCAGAGGACTATAAGCCGCCCTCGCTTTTGCGAATGGTGCTGTCAAGCATTTTAAGGCCTTAAACACTCCATGACGACTGATGCTGTAGCTCCCGCCGCGGATACCGCGGCGGCCAATGGGCATGCCGATACCCACTCCACGGCGAGCTTTGCCGCGCTGACGCTCGGCAGCATCGGCGTGGTTTATGGCGATATCGGCACCAGCCCGCTATACGCTCTGCGCGAAGCCGTGGTCGCAGCCACCAACAAGGGCGAGGTCACTCCGCTTGCGGTGCTCGGCGTCGTTTCGATGATCCTCTGGGCGCTGATCGTCGTCGTCACGCTGAAATATGTCGTCATCCTGCTCCGCGCCGACAACAATGGCGAGGGCGGAACTCTCGCGCTGATGGCGCTGGCGCAGCGGGCCGTCAGCAAGGCAGCGGGAAGCATCGTGTTGCTCGGCATCATCTCGGGAGCGCTGTTTTACGGTGATGCGGTGATTACGCCGGCGCTGTCGGTGCTGTCGGCGATCGAAGGCACCACGCTCGTCACCAGGGCGTTCGACCCCTATGTCGTGCCGCTCACCGTTCTGATCCTGGTCGTGCTGTTTGCCGTGCAGTCGCGCGGCACCGCGCGGGTCGCTGCCTTCTTTGGTCCGGTGATGCTGGTGTGGTTCGCCTTGATCGGTATTGCGGCGTTGCCCGAGATCGCGCGGCGGCCGGAAGTGCTGGTCGCGATCAATCCGCTCTATGCCGTCTCGTTCATGTTACACCACGGCATCATCGGCTTCGTGACGCTGGGCGCCGTATTTCTTGCCGTGACCGGCGCCGAAGCGCTCTACGCCGACCTCGGCCATTTCGGCAAGAAGCCGATCCAGACCGCCTGGCTCTTCATCGTGCTGCCCTCGCTGGCGCTGAATTATCTGGGGCAGGGCGCGATCGTCCTCACCAATCCCAAGGCGGTCGAAAACCCCTTCTTCCTGATGTTCCCGGACTGGGCCCTGATCCCGATGGTGGCGCTGGCGACGGCGGCAACCGTGATCGCCAGTCAGGCCGTGATCACCGGCGCCTATTCGCTGACGCGGCAGGCGATCCAGCTCGGCCTGATGCCGCGATTCGAAATTCGCCATACCTCTGAAGCCCATTCCGGCCAGATCTTCATCCCCCGTATTAACCGCATGCTGCTGATCGCGGTGATGCTGCTGGTGCTGATGTTCAAGTCGTCGAGCGCCCTGGCGTCGGCCTATGGCATCGCTGTTACCGGTACCATGGTCGTCACCTGCATGATGGGCTTTGTGGTGATCTGGAAGGTCTGGCGCTGGAAGCCGTGGGCAGCCGCGGCGCTGATCGCGCCGTTCCTCGCGCTTGATCTCACCTTCCTCGCCGCCAACCTGCTCAAGGTGCTCGAGGGCGGCTGGGTGCCGCTCGCGCTCGGCGGCTGGGTGATGCTGTTGATGTACACCTGGCGGCGCGGCAGCCGGCTGCTGTTTGAAAAGTCGCGCAAGCTGGAATTCCCGCTCGCCGATCTCGTCTCCATGCTGGAGAAACGTCCGCCGGCACGCGTGCCCGGCACCGCTGTGTTCCTGACTTCCGATCCCGTGAGTGCGCCGACCGCGCTGATGCACAGCCTGAAGCACTACAAGGTGCTTCATGAGAAGAACGTGATCCTCACCATCGAATCCGCGTCGACGCCACGCGTCGACATATCGGAGCGCGTCAAGCTCGAGCAGATCAGTCCGACCTTTTCCAAGGTGACGCTGAAATTCGGCTTCATGGAATCGCCGAATGTGCCCAAGGCGCTCGCCATCGCCCGAAAGCTCGGCTGGCAGTTCGATATCATGTCGACCTCGTTCTTCCTGTCCCGGCGCGCACTGAAGCCGGCGGCCCATTCCGGCATGCCGCGCTGGCAGGATCACATGTTCATCGCGCTGTCGCGCACCGCCAACGACGCCACCGACTACTTCCAGATCCCGAGCGGGCGGGTGGTCGAGGTCGGAACCCAGGTTACGGTCTAGGTTCGCTTGGGGGTGTTTTGTTTGCGCATGATCTCCGCGCAAGCGCTTTGCGCTTGTCGCGAGGGGAAAACCGGTTCCCACTTTGCGCTAACGCGCCCCTGCGGGTCCGGATCATGCGCTAAGCGCTTCCAACGCTTGATTTTTGCGCCAACTGGCGCGAGTTTGGCGCCGCTTATTGGCGGGATTGTCGGGAGATTGAGCGTGGCGGAACACAAGGTGCATGATTTGATGCCGGACGAGGTGTCGAAGGGGATGGCGGAGGGCCGCTATCTGCTCGTCGACGTACGTGAGCCCAACGAGGTCGCGGCCGAGGCCTATCCGGGCGGCGTAGTCGTTCCGCTGTCGACCTTCGATCCCGCTGCGATCCCTGATCCGGAAGGTAAAGAGGTGGTGTTCGCCTGCCGCTCCGGCAAACGCTCGGTAACGGCGTCGCTCGCCGCGCAGGCTGCGGGCCTGCCTTATGACAAGCACCTTGCGGGCGGCATCCTCGGCTGGAAGGCCGCGGGCCAGCCCACCAAGACCGGCGGCTGAAACCCGCCATGATTTCCACCAACAAGGTCTTTGGTGACCTGCCGGTCACCATCTTCGAGGCGATGTCGCAACTGGCGCGCGACAACAATGCCATCAATCTCGGCCAGGGCTTTCCTGATGATCCCGGTCCGGAGGACATCCGCAGAGCCGCCGCCGATGCGTCCCTGAACGGCTACAACCAGTACCCGTCGATGATGGGCATCCCGGAGCTGCGGCAAGCGATCGCGGCCCACTACGGCCATTGGCACGGGCTCAAGCTCGATCCGATGACGGAAGTGATGGTGACCTCCGGCGGCACCGAGGCGCTGACCAGCGCCATCCTCGCGGTGGTCGAGCCCGGTGACGAAGTGATCGTGTTCCAACCGGTCTATGATTCCTATCTGCCGATCATCCGCCAGGCCGGCGGCATCCCGAAGCTGCTGCGGCTGGAGCCGCCGCATTGGCGGCTGTCGGAAGAGATGCTGCGCGGCGCGTTTACACCCAAGACCAAGGCGGTGTTGTTCAACAATCCGCTCAATCCGGCGGCCGTGGTCTATCCCCGCGAGGACCTTGAGCTGCTGGCGCGCTTCTGCCAGGAGTTCGACAGCGTCGCGATTTGCGATGAGGTCTGGGAGCATGTGATCTTCGACGGGCACGAGCACATTCCGCTGATCACCATCCCCGGCATGCGTGATCGCACCATCAAGGTCGGATCGGCCGGTAAGATCTTCTCGCTCACCGGGTGGAAGATCGGCTTTGTCTGCGCCGCGCCGCCGCTGCTACGCGTCGCCGCCAAGGTGCACCAGTTCCTCACCTTCACCACCGCGCCCAATCTGCAGGCGGCGGTGGCTTATGGGCTCAGCAAGTCCGACGACTACTTCCTCGACATGCGCAAGCAGCTCGCCAAGAGCCGCGACCGGCTGACGGCGGGCCTCGAAAGCCTCGGCTTTCCGGTGCTGCGTTCGCAGGGCACCTATTTCCTCACCGTCGATCTGTCGCCGCTGGGCCTGAACGAAACCGATGAGGCCTTCTGCCGGCGCATCGTCAACGATTACAAGGTCGCCGCCATCCCGGTGTCGGCGTTCTATGAAAAGGACGCTGTGACCTCGGTGGTACGGTTCTGTTTCGCGAAGAAGGATGTCACGCTCGACACCGCACTGGAGCGGCTGTCGGATGCGGTGCATCGCCGGAGAAAGGTGGGTTGATGATGCAGGGTTGGAGCCGAATCCGCCTCGTTGCGGCGCTTGCCGCGGGGTTCGCCATCGTTTCCGCTCCAGCCAGGTCCGAGGACCGCGTCGTCAATTTCTACAACTGGTCGAACTATATGGCGCCGGATGTCCTTGCGAATTTCACCAAGGAGACCGGCATCAAGGTGGTCTACGACACGTTCGACGCCAACGAGACGCTGGAGACGCGCCTGCTCGCCGGCAAGTCGGGCTACGACGTCGTCGTTCCCACCGCGTATTTCCTGCAGCGGCAGATCACCGCGCATATTTTCCAGAAGCTCGACAAGTCGAAGCTGCCGAACCTCGCCAACGCCTGGCCGATGGTGACGCAGCATCTGTCGACCTACGATCCCGGCAATCTCTACGCCGCCAATTACATGTGGGGCACCACGGGCATCGGCTACAATGTGAAGATGGCGCAGAAGATCCTGGGCCCTGACGCCAGGATCGATAGCTGGGACATCGTCTTCAAGCCGGAGAATCTGGCGAAGTTCAAGGATTGCGGCGTTCATATGCTGGATTCCGCCGACGACATCTTTCCGGCGGCGCTCGGCTATCTCGGGCTCGATCCCAATTCAACCAAGCAGGCCGATCTGGAGAAGGCCGCCGACCTCGTCAGCAAGATCCGGCCTTATGTCCGCAAGTTTCATTCTTCCGAATATTTGAGCGCGCTCGCGACCGGCGAGATTTGTCTGGTCGTCGGCTGGTCGGGTGACGTCATGCAGGCGCGCAGCCGTGCGGCCGAGGCGAAGAACGGCGTCGAGATCGGCTACGCGATCCCGGAAGAGGGCGCGCAGATGTTCTTCGACAATCTTGCCATTCCTGCAGACGCGCAGCACGTGGCGGAGGCCTACGAGCTGATCAACTACCTCTACCGGCCGGACGTCGCTGCGAAAAACTCCAACTTCCTGTCCTATGCCAACGGCAATCTGGCGAGCCAGAAGCTGATCGATCCGAAAATCCTGAACGACAAGAACATCTATCCGAACGAGACGACGCTCTCGAAGCTGTTCGTGATCACCGCCCGCGACCCGGCCACCCAGCGCATCATCAACCGCCTCTGGACCAGGGTGAAGACCGGCCGCTAACGCCCGCCGCGACCGCCGAGCTGATCGTACAACTCTAGCGCAAGTGCCTAGAGTATGATGATCTCAGGTTGGATCACTGATTTGGCCGTCATTGCGAGGAGCGACAGCGACGAAGCAATCCATTCTGCCCATGCGGCACGATGGATTGCTTCGCTTCGCTCGCAATGACGAATCAACTTCATCCCATCGCGCTCTACCGCCAGCGGCGGTGCAGCCACAGCCACTGTTCGGGGTGTTCGCGCACCCAGCCTTCGATCACGCTGGTGATCTTCTGCGTCATGCCCCGGATGTCGATCTTGCCGTCGGCGTCACGCACCGGTGGGATTTCCTCGGTCAGCTCGGCGCGGAAGCGGTTTCCGGGCAGGCGGACGACGCGTGTGCCATGCACCGGACATTCGATCTGGCGCAGCAGCCGGGCCAGCATTGGATTGGCTTTGGTCTTGCGGCCGAAGAAAGTCACCTCGACGCCGCCGGTCAGATATTGATCGACCAGCATGGCGACGTGCTGGCCCTTTTGCAGGGCTTCCGCCAACCGAAACGGCGCGTCGCGGCCGGCCGGAATCAGCGTTCCCATGTTGACCTGGCGCATCTCCTGGATGATCCGGTCGGCGGAGGCGATATTCGGCCGGCGATAGAGGATCGCGGTATCGAGCCGGTGGGCGACGGCGGCAAGCGCGGGCAGTTCCCAATTGGCGAGATGGCTCGCGAACACCAGCGCCGGTTTGCCGTCCGTCCGCAACTGGCGAAACAGCTCATCGGTACGCTCGGGAATCTCGATGCGTCCGTGCGGGTCGGGGTGATCCTCGTCGTAATCCCAGATGTGGTCGATATGGGCGAACTCGGCACCGACGCGGCCGAGATTATCCCAGACCCCGGCCAATATTCTCTCGATCTCCTCGGGCGATTTCTCGGGGAATGCGGCGTTAAGATTGGCGCGTCCGATTCTCTGCTCGCGTAGCGCCGGCCCGATCAGGCGCGTGATGCGCCCGAACAAATGGGCGGTCTTGTCCGGATCGAAATAGCGCGTGGTGCGTAGCATGCCGATCGCGAGCGCGCCGACGGCGGCTCCGCCGAGCGGCTTGAGGGTGTCGCGAAGCCGGGCCTTGAAAGAAGACATGTCCCTGAGAACGCGCGGCCGGTCAGGCCGGTTCGCGCGTCAGAATCAGCGAGGCATTCTGGCCGCCGAAGCCGAACGAATTGGACATCACCGCGGTGACGCGCGCGTCGCGTGGCTTGTTGCCGACCACGTCGAACTGGATGGTCGGGTCCGGGATCTCGTAATTGATGGTCGGCGGGATGCGCTGATGCTCGAGTGTGAGCAGCGAAAACACGGCTTCGACGGCGCCTGCCGCGGAGATGGTGTGACCCACCATCGATTTGTTCGAGGTGACCGGGATCTGCTTGACGCGCTCGCCGAACACGGTCGATGTCGTCTGATACTCCATCTTGTCGTTTTCCGGCGTCGCGGTGCCGTGCGCATTGATATGATCGATCTGCTCGGGCGTCATGCCGGCGTCTGCGAGCGTCTTGAGCATGCAGCCGATGATCGGCTTGCCGTCGGGGCTCGAGCGAGTGCGATGGAAGGAATCGGTGAGCTCGCCGCAACCGGCTACGACGCCGAGGATCGGCGCGCCACGCGCGATCGCCGCCTCATAGCTCTCCAGCACCAGGGCGCCTGCGCCTTCCGCCATGACAAAGCCGTCGCGGTTCTTGGAGAACGGCTTTGATGCGCCCTGCGGCGGCTCGTTCTGCGTCGACAGCGCCGACAACAGCGAGAAGCGTACCAGGCCTTCCTGGTTCACCGAAGCCTCGGTCCCCGCGCACAGCGCAGCGTCGGTTTCGCCGCGGCGGATGGCTTCGACCCCGAGCTGGATCGCGGTCGCGCCCGAGGCGCAGGCCGTCGACAGCGAGATCGGCGACCGCTTGGTGCCGAAGGTCTCGGCCAGGAAATCCGCGACCGAGCCCATCTGAAAGCGATGGTGGTAGGGCTTGAACTTGCCGCCGCCGCCGACGCTCAAGAGATCGTCGTAGCTGAAATCGGTGGTGCCGACGGCCTTTCCAATCTCTTCGCGCTGCGGCCATTCGATTTCGACCGGGGGAACTGCGAGGAAGAGAGGCCCGGGAAAATCGCCTTTGCGGCCGATGCCGGCCTGCGTGATGGCTTCTTCGATCGCAAGCTCGGCCAGCCGCTCGGAGAGGCCCACGGACGAGAACGGCTCGACGGGAATGAAGTCGATCGTGCCCGCCATCGTGGTCTTGAGCCCTTCGATGGGGAAACGGGTCAGGGTGCGGATGCCGGATTGGCCGGCGGTGAGCTTGGCCCAATTGTCGGCCTTGCCGGCGCCCAGCGAGGTGATCACGCCCATGCCGGTGACGACGACGATCGGCCTGCCAAACTTGTCGCGTGGTGCTGCCATGTTTTCCCCACCTCTTACGGCGCAATTCTTGTTCCTGGTACTGCGGGATCTAGTCCGCG
>Ga0310811_10007460_pt1 | contig 14013 bp, 8 predicted proteins | sample YCmetagenome_FD_207642 | JGI IMG/M metagenome (GOLD analysis project Ga0310811, IMG submission 207642) | Soil microbial communities from experimental microcosm in Duke University, North Carolina, United States - YC | ecosystem: Engineered > Artificial ecosystem > Soil microcosm > Unclassified ... | reverse complement strand
GTCGTCGCGGGCGTTCGGCGACTTACCACCGAAGGCGCCCGTGAGATCGTGCTGACGGGGATCAACCTCGGGGACTTCGGGCTCGGGCCCGATGGCCGGGGCGCGGCGGCGCTTTCAGACGGGCGCGAGCACTTCGGCGACCTCATCGTCGCCCTGGACGACATCCCCGGCATCGACCGCTACCGTATCTCCTCGATCGAACCCAACCTCCTGACGGATGACATCATCCGCTTTGTCGCCGGTAGCCGGAAGTTCATGCCGCACTTCCACATCCCGCTCCAAAGCGGCAGCAACCGCATCCTCGGCCTGATGCGCCGCCGTTACCGCCGGGAGCTCTACGCCGAACGCGTCGCCCTGATAAGATCGCTCATGCCCCACTGCGCGATAGGCGTGGACGTCATCGTGGGCTTCCCATCCGAAACCGAAGCCGACTTCCGCGAGACTTTCGACTTCCTCCATGAGCTGGACGTCGCCTATTTCCACGTCTTTACCTATTCCGAACGCGCCGACACCCACGCCCTGTCTATCTCCCCCGTGGTCCCCACGGGTTTGCGCCACGAGCGCAACAAGACGCTGCGCAACCTTTCCTTTATGAAAACGCAGGCGTTCAACCGGGCCCACGAAGGCCAGGTCCGGCCGGTCCTCTTCGAGGGGCGCGCCCACGCGGGCACCGATGGCGCGGCTCCCATGATGGAAGGGTACACCGATAACTATATCAAGGTCACCACGCCCTATCGGGCGGAATGGGTCAACCAGGTCGTCGACTGGAAGCTCTAGGCGGAGCTCGCCCTCGTTTTTGCCGCGCCAGCGGCACGAGCCCCCGTTTTGCCGCGCCAGCGGCACGCCCCCCCGCGATCTACCGAATTCCCGGTAGGCGCAAATACCGGGAATCTGGTATTGTGCGGGTCACGGAGCGGTCCTACTTTAGGGCAATCCTCTGACTTTGTACGTTATGAAGCATTCACTCCTCTGGTTCGCCCTATTCATAGCCCCCGGGTCCGTCATCGCCCAGGAAACCCACACCTATTCTACGCAAGTCCACCCCAAAACCTGGAGGTTCAATTCCGGGTTCGATGTGGGCGCCTGGTGGGGCGGTACCGGGGTGACGCCCCTGGAGCCAAAGACCGACGCCCTCGTCCAATCCCACCTGATGCACCAGACCGCCTATTCCGGGGACATTTACCTGGAATGGCTCCGCAAAAAGAATAAGCCGGGAAGCGTCGGGCCGGGCTTTGGCATCAAGACCAAAGCCACCTGGGACTGGTTCACCGCGAGCAACGGAGGAGATGGGAATGGGCAGGAATCCCTGACCCTGAATTACGTCAACGTGCCATTGCTGTTCGAATACTGTTTGTCCTTCAAGAACAAGGTCACCCGACCCTCTTATACCGCGACCACCAGCTACACCAACACCTATGTATTCGATCACGGGGACTATTACCACATCATCTACAACACGACCTCGACACCGGGCCACTACAATCCCGGCGGCGTCCCTTATACCGACGCCATCTTCGCCTACGCCGGCCCCCAAATCTGTTACCTGGCCAAGGGTTTCCACAGCCTTAACGGGACCGAATCGGTGGATACGGACCCGGCGTTGACAAAGTCGTATGCTGGTTTTATCGCGGGCTTTTGCTTCTATCTCGCCAACCTGAACGTAGATATTTCCTACCAGAGGGGGCTGACCAGCATCTGCACGGGAAAGAGCGTCTATGTCAGCGGCTGCCTGTTCCGGCTCGGGTTCAACCTGACCCGGAGGAAGTTCTAAAGCGCGGCGGCTCGCGTTTTTGCCGCCCCGGCGGTGATCCGGCGCCACCTCGTCTCCGGGCCCAAAAAAAATTTTGCCGAAAGCCTTTTCCCCCTATCTTTGCACTCCCAATCCCGTTTTACGCGGGAGCGGTAAAGGGAGCATAGCTCAGCTGGTTTAGAGCATCTGCCTTACAAGCAGAGGGTCCTTGGTTCGAACCCGAGTGCTCCCACAGAAAAAGGCAAAATACGCAAGCACTTAGAATTTCGACTTCTAGGTGCTTTTTCTTTTTATCAATACCCGTTTTTATTCAACCAGGTCTGGCAGTACTCCGCAACCTCCCGCCACCCCGCGTCCATCACCAGCGAATGCCCGCGGTTTTCAAACAGCTTGAACTCCGTCACCACGTTCCTCGGATATTTCCTGAACGTCGCCTTGCCCAGCACCGGCGGTGCGATATGGTCCCGTTCCCCGCCCGTGATGAGCAGCGGTCCGCGCGACGTATTGGCGGTGTCCACCTTTGTCTCATGACCGGCAAAGCTGGCCATCGCCGCCTGGAACAGCGGCCGGGCCGGCGCGGGTATCGCCCAGCGTCCATACAATGCCCTGGCTTCATCCAGGGGAACGGCGTTGGTAAAGCCATACCGGAACTGATCGAACGTCAGCGAAACGGCCTTCTTGAGGTTGAATGGGTTCCCCAGGACCGGGAAAGATGCCTTCAGCGCGGAAAACGGCAGCTGCCATACGCCCTTTATAGGGGCCGGGTCGATGGCGATGCCCGCGGACGCGATACCCCGACCCAATAATATTTGCGCGATCAAGCCGCCAAAGGAGTGGCCGATGACGATGGGTGGCTCGGACAGGGTGGCGATCACTTTCGCATAAGCGTCGACCACCTCGGTGACGCCGCGGTTGGCGATCGGTTGCGGGTTGGACCGGCACTCCGATACCGTGGCAGCGTCTCCGGGCCACGCAGGGTTCAGGGTTTCATAACCGCGCCGGTTGAAAAATTCCATCCAGGGCTCCCATGACGTGGCGTGTATCCACAGGCCATGGATAAATACGATTTTTTTGGGGTTCATGACTGCAAGGTTTGCGGTAAGATATCATTTTCACGGCAAACTAGCTATATGGCCGAGCAAGAAGTCGTCTAGCACATCAAAAAAGCAGACTAGTAAAAAGGGGCATTGTCCAACTAATCGTCATCGGCCTCAGCTACCGCTTTCGTCCGGTTTTCGGCCAGACAAAGCCCTTCTTATCGACATTGCCCTCCGTTTTTGGCCTGTCATGCCGTTAAAATCCGGTCGGTTATTTTTATTTTGAGGTGAGCCAACGACAAGTTGGGATAGGGAAAGCCATTGCAATAACCTGAAAAATCTTTCCATCAAACGGGTGATAAAGCCATATTCAGGCGAGATCGATGATTTCATACCGGGGGATTTGAGGATGCTCCCCAAAATAGAAAAAGGGTGATAAAATACCGCCCCTTTTTCCGTTATAAAATGCCGCAGGATTTTCAGCGGCCGGTACCGCTCGTCTTTTTCGCATAAAAAAAGCCGCCTTCCGGCGGCTTTATGCTTTGGCGACTTCTTCTTCGGGGTCGTCGACACCGCGGATGACTTCGCATTTTGTCGGCTTTCCGAACCAGCCAACGTTGACTTCAAAATCGGGCAGGGGCATGTCACGAGGATCGCCTCCCCGGATGGTCGTCAACGGTTTGACAAGTTCTCTACCACCGGGGAATCGAATCTTATATAAGTGCGCTCCCTTTGGTGGGACAAGTGGCTTTTTCTTTTTCTTGAATAAGTTTGAAAATATCATAACACACGTTTTGGGAAAATTAACTAGAACACAGCATGCTTATATACGATTTAACAACTTTATTATTTCTTTAAAATAACATGATTGAAAACAGAAAGTAGATATGGCGCTATTGCAAGGATAGCCCACAATAATGCCTTCTGATATAAATATTTCTTCCGCTCGATGTCTTCCAAACAAACTTCCTGCATCAATTCAAGCTCTTCAATATACTTGCCCTTTACAAACTCTTCAATCTCCATCTTCACCTTATCTACTTCCCATGGAGCCATTGATGCATTGATCCTACTCTTCTCCATCTCTTCGATCATTTGCAGATAATATTCGTCACCCGGTTTCAAATCCCTAATCTCCCTTGGATAAAACAACCGGAGGGTGTATATACAAGAGATACACGAACAACTCCAAAATAGGACCGTCATAATGCTGAAAAGGCCGAAATGGTCATTGAAAAGGTCCCGAAGAATCGGAAGGAAATAAATACCGAGGCAGGAATAAATGATAACCAATTTGGGTATCTGTCCGTCTCTCATTTGATAAGATGAAGTATACTGCTCCACCCTCTTTTCACCGATTTCAATTTTATAATCGGAATCATAAAATGACTTCGCCATACCGTAAAATTTGTGTTGTTCAAAGATACAACACGGTGAATGAGAAATCCAAATAAATTGTTGGTTTATAGCCATTTAGAAACATATAGTAGCATATAGAAAAATCCCGGACCGTAAGGGCCCGGGACTCAAATTGTCGACTAAAAATAGGTAAGCCTAGCGGCCGAGCGACATTGAAAATGGCCTATCCGCCGGCGCAATGCCCCGCGCAGTATTTGGAACGGCAGACATCGTGAAATCCAGCACCGCCCCCCTGAGCAACCCCGAATGGGTAATATAGTTCCGGTCGTACACCGCCCCGTTCAACGTCAGACGCGAGACGTAGCGACGCGAGGCGTCGGACGCGCGGATCACGACGGTGTGCCCGTTTTCGAGGTGGAGCGTCGCGGAGGGGAAGAGCGGCGCGCCGAGCGCATATTGATCGCTGGCGGGGGTGACGGGGTAGAAACCGAGGGCGGAGAAGACGTACCAGGCGGAGGTCTGGCCGTTGTCTTCGTCGCCGCAGTAGCCGTCGGGGGTGGCGCGGTACATCCGGTTCATGGTTTCGCGGGCCCAGTATTGGGCCTTCCAGGGCGCGGCGGCGTAGTCGTAGAGATAGATCATGTGCTGGATGGGCTGGTTGCCATGGGCGTACTGGCCCATATTCGCGATCTGCATTTCCCGGATCTCGTGGATGACGGTACCGTAGTAACTGTCGTCGAAAACCGGGGGCAGCGTAAACACCGAATCCAGCTTGGCGACGAAGGCGCGGTTACCGCCAACCAGGCCGATCAGGCCCTGGATGTCGTGAAACACACCCCAGGTATAGTGCCAGCTGTTGCCTTCGGTAAAGGCGTCGCCCCATTTGAAGGGGTTGAAGGGGCTTTCGAAGGTGCCGTCCAAATTCCGGCCGCGCATCAACCGCGTGGACGCGTCATATACGTTGCGGTAGTTGAGAGCCCGTCGACGATACACATCGATCTGGGACGCCGGCTTACCCAGCGCTTTGCCCAGCGACCATATAGCGAAGTCGTCGTAAGCATACTCGAGGGTCCGCGCCGCGTTCTCGTTGATGTGGGCGTCGTAAGGGACGTAACCGAGGCTATCGTAATAGTTGACCCCGACGCGCCCGGCGGCGCGGGGGCCTTCGGCGGAGGCGTCGTGGACGAGCGCCTGGTAAAGGGTTTCGATGTCGTAGCCGCGCAGCCCTTTTAGATAGGCTTCGGCGACGACGGACGCGGAGTTGTTGCCGATCATGACATCCGAATAGCCGGGGCTGGACCATTCGGGGAGCCAGCCGCCTTCCTTATAGTCGTTGATCAGTCCTTCCTGCATCTCGCGGACGACGGACGGATAAACCAGGTTCAGGAAAGGGTACAACGCGCGGAAGGTATCCCAGAAACCGGTGCCGGCAAACATATAGCCCGGCATCGTCCTGCCGTTATAGGGGCTCCAGTGGATGGGATGACCGGTGGCGTCGATCTCGTAGAGCTTGTTCGGGAAGAACAGCATCCGGTAGAGGCAGGAATAGAACGTGCGCGTCTGGTCGACTGTGCCGCCGGAGACGGACACGCGGCTGAGTGTGCTGTTCCAAATAGTGCGGGCACGGGCGCAAAGGGTGTCGAACGACATGTCGCCCTGCTCACGACGTAGGTTCAATTCCGCCTGCTCGTAACTGATAAACGACGACGCCACGCGCAAGCGCACCTGTTCGCCGCGCCGGGTCGAAAACCCGATCACCGCCAGCGCGTGGTCCGCCGAAAGCTCGGTGCCCGCGGACAACGCCCCGTCGGAAAACACCCGCGAAAAAGCGAAGTCCTTGTCCACATAAATGACAAAGTAATTCCTGAAATCCGGCAACGGCCCCCGCGCAAAACGCGTCGAATACCCGATGATCTTGTGTTCGGCGGGCAGGACCTTTACATACGATCCCTTGTTGAAGGCATCGATGACGATGGAGGAGCTGTCGGATTGCGGAAAGGTGAACCGGAACTGCGCGCTTCTTTCGGTGGGCGTGATCTCGGTGGTCACGTCATGGTCGGCCAGGTAGACGCTGTAGTAGTATGGCTCGGAAACCTCCGCCTTGTGCGAAAACCAGCTGGCCCGTTGTTCCTCCGTCACCTGCAGGCGACCGGTGACGGGCATGATGCTGAATTGGCCGTAGTCGTTCATCCAGGGTGACGGCTGGTGGGTTTGTTTAAAGCCCACGATCTTGTCCGCCGCGTAGGTGTATTGCCAGCCGCTCCCCATTTTACCGGTCTGGGGCGTCCAGAAGTTCATGCCCCAGGGCACGGCTACGGCGGGATAGGTATTACCGTTGGACAGCTCGGGTTTCGAATCGGTGCCCATGAGCGGGTTGACGTAGTCCACGGGCGTCATCGACGCGGCGGGCGTCGACACAAGGACCTGCGGGGCGGGCGTCTGCGCCAGGACGCGGGCGGCGACCAGCAGCAGGCAAGGCGTGAGGAATCTTACCACGTTAATGTAACTTTTATCCCATCCGGGCTATTATCAAATCCAAGGAGCTCCGTATGCGACGACGCATCCCACGATGACCGCACCGGGACCGCGGCGCCGGCGGAAGAGGCGGCCGACACGTGCGAGGGCTCGGACGGCAACCAGACGCGTACCGCATTGACCGTGTTCACCGGGCTCTTCGCTACAAAAGCGAAAGACCGTCCTACAACCAACGGCGAATATATCCGAGACGCCGACGCCAGCACCTTTGGCGAACGCGGAGCCGCCCGGCGGACGTCATACAGCAATGATTGCTCCCCCGGATTCACGGTTTTCGAAGCCAACACCGGCAGCGTAGGATCAAACAGGTCGATGACCGGTCCTTGTACCGTATAGGGCGCAGCGTCGGGGTTCTCGTCGAGGACCGATACGATGTCATAGGGGCCCCGCTCCAGGTAAAAATTATTCTTGAACTCGAGCTTCCCCGGATACGCCCTGCGGATCAGCGACACGAAGGCGGTATCGCCGGATGGCTGGAGCACGAATTCCTTGGGGTCCTGCCGGACGATATACACCGTGCCGCGTCCGACGGTGTAACGACCCGCGGCGCCCGGCACGCCGAGCAGCTTAAAGAGATGTTGAGAGGGGGCGGTAAAAGAAAGACCGGACGTATTCCACCACTCCATCACCGACTGGTAAGGGTCTTCATCCCGCCCGACATAAACGAGGATGCCTCCGGAACGTACCCAGGCCGCCAGGTAACGGTGCACCTCAGGCGACATTGGCTTCATGTTCGAGTAGCTCATGATCAGCACCTTGGTGGACGCCAGCGTGGCGGGATACTTCAGATTCTCCATATGCACCGTCTCCACCGGGACCCCGCGCTTGACGAACGGCAGCGTCTGGCCGTAGAAATTGGAGAACTGCGGGTCCTCGTAACCGTTATGATCCGGGAACCGCTGGAACATCAGCGAGTTGCCCATCAGCACGCTTATACCATGCGAGCCGTTCAACACGTTCGACGATTTCGGCATCTCGTTGAGCACGTTGATCATAACCTGTATCTGCGTCGAATAGTACTTCGGGATCAGTACGGCGGAGTCGCCGTGGGTGAGCTTGTACTTGTGCGTATATATCCGCTCCGGCCAGGGCATCACCTCGTAGTCGGCAAAACCCGGGTACATGATTTCGGCGGTATACGTAGCCTGGTAATTCTTTTTATAGTCCGCCCAGTCGACCGCCCGGTCCTCGATGGGATCGGTGAGGAAGAATACCTTGCGGCCGGTGGGCGCGGTCATCGACTTCATCGAGCCATATTCGAGATAGGCGTTCTCGAAAACCCGCTCCTTCCGAGCGCCGTCGAAGTACGTCGGCTCGCGCGACGTACCGGTCCACACCTGGGCGATGTAGCCGTCGATACTGGGCAGGGAGGCGAGACTTGCCTCCGGGCTGACGATCTTCCAGGAGGAATAGTTGACGAGCGAATGGGTGGCGATATAGACCTTGATGTCAAGCCCCTTGCTGCGGCCGTACGACTTGGCGTAGCTGGACACCTGCTCGATGGCATTGTAATACAGGTGATACTTCAATTTGCTGGACAAATAAGTGTTTTCCGCGGAAGCGTCCTGGGGCCGCCAGGGAAATCCATAATACTTCTGCCATTCGTCTTTGAAGGGCTGGCTATAACCGGCCCTGGCCCAGAACTCGGGCTCCTCCAAAAAGATCAGCGTGATGCCCGCGTCGATCACGCGTTTGACGACCGCCGTCTTCATGAAGTCGATAAATGACTGGACCGGCACGACGTAGGGCATATTGTGCCCGTGCCAGATGGTGTCGCCCTGCGCGGTGACCTGCCCGATCCCGAGGTGGTTCTGGCCATCCCATTTGCCGAGGAAATAGTCGAAGTACTGGCCCCACGCGATGCCCGTCATAAAGGCCGTCGTGTAGCCGCGGTCCCGCCAGGATTTGACGCGGTCCTCGAAGGTCTCCTGGCCGCGCTCATTTACGCCGTATACGATAGCCACGTCGGAACGGACATCGATCTCGGGGATCCAGGCGTGGCTCGTCTGAAACGCCGTCTTCTCGCGGGGCGCGCCCGCGGCGTCCGACGCGGCCGAAGCACCCGACGCGCGCGAAGCGGCCGTGCCGCCCGCGGCGCCCGGAGAATGGGATGGCGCCGTCTGCGCCATCCCGTACACTGAAACCAGAAACCAACTGCAAAAAGCGATATATCTCTTCATGTTAAGGGTATGTAATCGAAACCGGAACGCTGTAGTTGTACTCGTTCAACCCCGCGTTGATCCGCGCTCCCACGCGGAAGTAAACATCCTGGGCCGGAAGCGCGCCGCCCACGGTGGTGAGCGTCAGCGTCTGCCCCAGCAACGCGGTCCCCGTGGAACCCGAATAGGAGCTCCGGGCGGAATAGCGGGGATCGTAGTTGTTGTTCCCGTCGTACTGGGTGTTGCTGACGTACAGGTTGATGTCCGTAACATCCTGCTGGTAGCCCGGGTTGTTGGTGCCCCGCGTAACGGTCACCTGCACGGTCACGGTGGTGTCCGGGTTGATCACCGGCTGGCCCACGATCTGTACACGCAGGTACGGCTGGACCTTGAAGGTCAGGTCGGCCGTGCCCTTGAGCACGATGTTCTGGCTGGAGTCGGAGATCACGTTCCCGCTGTTGTCCATCTGTATCAAAGGTACGAAGGGACCTTGCACCTGTACGTTATATGTGGCGCCAAAGACCTTGGTGTTGTTAAAGGACCCGTCCTGCATCGACTGGAAATAAATGGGCACCGGGTTGGCGCTGTAGCTGGTCTCCAGCAATTCTACGCGGGTACCGCCCCCGCCGATCTCGGTTTGTACGGTCTCGCCGGTGACCTCGTCGAGGGTCTTGCCGGTGATAGTGTCCGACGGGGCCGGGTAGTTATCGATCTTGTTGCAGGCGAACGCAAAAAGAGCGAAGGCTGCAAAAAATATTTTTTTCATGATAATTAAAATTTAGTGACGCACACCAGCGGCGCGCTAGTATCCTGGATTCTGAATCACGTTAGTGCTCTTGGAAATGGCCCCGCCGGGCAGCTGCTCATAATACCAGCGCGGGTCGTACGTATAGACGTCGTTCCGTTCGTCGGTCCGGGCGTCGAAGAAATATTTCCCCGCGGTGGAAGAATAGAACGGCATCAGTATGCGGTATTCGCGGCCGTTTTGCTCCTGCGCAAAGATGCGCCAGCGCTTCAGGTCCCAGTACGTCTTGTTCTCGAACGCCAGCTCCTTGCGCCGCTCTTTACGGATGGTATCGATGGGCGAAGGCCCCGCGACGGTCCAGGGTACGGCCCCGGCACGGGAACGGATCTGGTTGACGTCGGCCATGGCGTCGGCGAGGCTTCCGCCGGCGCCGAGGTTGGCCAGCTCCATCGCCGCTTCTGCCCGGTTGAGGAGTACTTCGGCGTAACGCATTTCGATCCAGGTCTGGGTCTCGTTGTTTTCGAGCACCTGGGCGGTGGGGAGGTTCGGGTTGAGCCATTTGCGGACCGAGAAACCCGAGATGGCGCAGGTCTGGTCGCCGGTGAAGATACCGCTCAGCCCCGCGGGGTTCATGAGCGTACCGTCGGGCAGCGTGTAAGGCGTCTGGGCGGCGGTGGAGGAAACGACCAGCTGCGACGTCGGGTATTGCGCCCGGGAACCGGCCGGCAGCAGCGGGCTGATACCCCCGGCGGAGGAACCGGTATAGATGGCGCGGCGGATCTCGATGTTCTGCCCCTTGAAGGCGTCCCCCGGCAGTATAACGGTGGCGCGCAACCGCGGTTCCGCGGTCGCGAAAAGGTCCATCGTATTATCGAATAGCTTATAGTGCCCGGTGGCGTCCAGGTTCTGGATCGTCCCGTCCGCGTTCTCGGGTATCCCGTCGAACATTTCCACGAAGTCCAGGGTCGGGTTGACCTCGGCCGAATAGCCGTTGGGGCCGATCAGCTGGCGGGGTACGTTGTAGGCGTCGTACCCATGGACGGAATTCGGGTATTGGTATTCGCGGACGAAGATGCTTTCCTTGCTGGAAGCGTCCGAGAACAGGTTCACGAAGTTCTGGTACTGCGCGTTCGGGTCGGTGGCGGACCAGGCCGTCAGGTACAGGCTGTAGACGCCGTCGAGCGACTGCGCCGCGCTATAGGCCTTTTGGAAATACCCCGCGGCGAGGTTGGACGGCATCCCGCAGAGCTGGTTGTGGTTGTTGTCGAAAAGCGTGATGGTGTTGTATTCCGCGGCAGACCCGGCGTAAAGCATCGCCCGGGATTCAAAAGCGGCAGCCACGTATTTGTTGGCCCGGCTGCCGTCCGCATAATCGCCGTTGACAGCGGGCAGGTTGGTCATCGCATAGGTGAAGTCCGAGTCCACCTGGTTCCAGCAGGCCTCCTCGGAGGAGCGGGGGATTTCCAGGCTGTCCGCGCTTTCCCCGGGTACATAGTTGAGCACCTTATTGACGATGGGTACGCCGCCGAAGCGCTTGACCAGCCCGAAGTACGTCATACCGCGCACGAAGTACGCCTCCCCCAGCCACTGGCTGACCTGGGCCTGCGAAAAGGTGCTGGCATAGGTCGGCAGGGTCTGGATAAAGTAATCGCAGTCCCGGATAACGGTATAGCTGCCGCCCCAGATGTCCCAGCTCCAACCGCCGAAGTTTTCCTGCATCGAGCTGGTCTGGTCCCGGCTGATGGCCTCCCCCGTCGTGGCGGGTGTGGGGCTGATGATCCAGAAGAAATTGAGCCCCCGGGCCGGAGAGTACCGGAAGTCCTCGATCGGCAGCTCGCTGTACAGCCGCGCCATATAGGCCTGTATACCGGCGGAGGAACCGAAGATGTCCTGGTCCTGGATGATGTTTTGCGGTGGGATGTCCAGTTTACGGCAAGCCGCAAAGAACGCCAGCGCACAAAAAGCTATGATGAATTTTTTCATGATCGTTGATGATTAAAATTTCAGGTTCAAACCAAAGCTGTAGAGTTTGTCAAGCGGGTAGAGGTACCCGTAGGTGCCCGAGGGGTGCTCGGGGTCCAGGTACTTGACCTTGGTGATGGTAAACAGATTGTACCCGGTGACATAGAACCGGATGCCTTTGATCCCTGTTTTGCGCAGCAATTGGGGTGAAAGCGAATACCCAAGCTCCGCGGCCTTTAACCGGAGGTAGGACGCGTTCTGGAAGTTGAACGAGGAATTGGTCATGGCGGTGGTCCCGGTATACGCATACGAACCGGAAGCCCATTGCGTGTTCGGGTTATACGGATCGGCCGTCGGGTTGACCGGGTGGTAGTTGTTCGTAAAGTACGTCAGCGCGCTGCCCCCGCCCCAGAGCGGTATGTTGAGCTGCTCGATGTACGAGACGCTATAGATCGCGGAGCCCTGGAAAAGCAGGTTCGCGTCAAAACCCTGGTAAGACCCGCCGATATTGACCCCATACGTGATCAGGGGTTGCGTACCGGGGCCTCCGTTCGGAGTGCCCCCATAGGCGATCGGGTGAATGTCGTTTCCATCGATCTGCCCGTCTCCGTTCCAGTCCTGGTAGATATAATCGCCGACGGTCGTGCCGCGGCCGACATAAACCGGGCTATTGATGATCTGCTGATAGTTCTGGTATTGTCCGGCGGCGCCATAGCCCCATTGGATGCCCTGGTTGCGGTTCGCCGACTGGTACAGCCAGTCGAGGTAGGAGTTGCCTTGGGGCGACTCGGCTACAACGGTGTTCCGGGTACGGGCGTAGGAGAAGGTCGCCTTTACATTATAGTTGAATTTGCCGATGTGGTTCCGGTGGTCGATCTCGAAGTCGATCCCGCTGGTGCGATCCCCGTTCAGGTTTTCTTCGGGCAGGGAAGCGCCGAGGACTTCGGGCACCGTCAGCGTTGAAGCGGCCAGGATGCCCGACCGGTTCCGGATGAAAAAGTCCCCGCTAAAGCCCAGCAACCCGTTCCAGGCATCCAGGTCCAACCCCACGTCGAGCGTATGCGACGTCATCCAGGAGACCTTGGGATTCGGGATACCGGTGCTTTGGACCGAATTGATGTAGGAACCCCCAAACACCGCGCCGCCCGGCAGCTGGTTGTTGCTGCCGCTCGCCGGGTAGGTGTACCCGTTGAGGAACTGGAAGTACAGGGAGCCATCGTCCCCGAGCACTCCGTATGTCCCGCGCAGCTTCAGGTTGTCGATAAAATTCAGGGCATGGACATTCTTGAAGAAGGGCTCATCGGAAATCCGGTAGCCCAGCTGACCGGCGGGGAAGAAACCATACTTCTGGCCCGGGGCGAACTTCGAGGATTCGTCCGTCCGGAAGCTGAATTCAGCCAGATACCGGGTCTTGAAGTCGTAGGTAACGCGTCCGACCACCGAATTGGTGGCGTAGCTGTACAGCGCCGTATTGCCGCCGTCCTGCGTGGCGTTCTGGTTCGCGCTGTTCCCCGCGATGATCTGGTCGACGGGGATGGCCAGCTGGCGGTAAGCGGCGAAATTGTCGGCGCTTTGCGCGTTGCCTTCCAGGAGCACCATGGCGCCCACGTTGTGCGCGTCGGCGAAGGTGTGCTGGTAGTTCAGCGATAGCTGGTCGGTATTCTGCGGATATTCGTAGAATTGACGCTGCACATAGCTCGGGGAGTTGTTCAACGTAGCGTTGTACGTCTGGTTCGCGGCGTTGTATGTATACAGGTTAAAGGATTTCTGGAAAAGCTTGTTATCCTGGAGCTGGTAATTATAGCTAAAGAACGCCCTGGCAGTCAGCCCATCGATGAACGGGAACTTGTAGTCCACGCTGATCGAGCCGGAAAACCATTTGTTGTTCAGCGTACTATACCCCACGATGTTGGGGTCCATGAATGCCACCGGGTTCCCCCCGTCCACGATCCCGTTGTTCAGGTAAGCGGGGTTGTTGTTGGCATAGATCGTTTGCGTGGGTAGCTCCCGCCAGGTCTCGCGGGTGATCCACCAAAAGGATTCGGAGGGCGCATTCTTCGTGTCCATGATACCGCTGAGGTTCAGGTTCACGGTAAAGCGCTTCCCGATCTTGCTGGTGACATTTGCGCGGACGTTGTACCGTTTGTAGTTCAATGCGTTGCTTTGAAGGAACCCGTCCTGGTCGGTATAACCGGCGCTGAGGAGGTAGGAGGCGATCTCGTTCCCGCCCGTGGCTGTCAGGTTGTGCTGCTGCTGCGCGGCGGACTTTTTGAAGACGGCGTCATACCAGTCCGTGCTTTTGAGCGTGCCGTCCTGGTATTGCTTGATCTGCGCGTCCGAATAGACCGGGATACCCCCATTGGGCGTATGCAGGGCCTGCTCGTTGACCAGCTCCATATACTGGACGGCGTCGACGGGCTTCGGAAGCCCGGAGGGTACCTGCCAGCCGTAGGTGCCGCTGTAGCT
>Ga0310811_10007459_pt1 | contig 14013 bp, 4 predicted proteins | sample YCmetagenome_FD_207642 | JGI IMG/M metagenome (GOLD analysis project Ga0310811, IMG submission 207642) | Soil microbial communities from experimental microcosm in Duke University, North Carolina, United States - YC | ecosystem: Engineered > Artificial ecosystem > Soil microcosm > Unclassified ... | reverse complement strand
GCCCCGACGCGCGGAGGTATGTACAAAAGGAATTCGCCCAATACCAGCACGGCAACAAATTCCTGCCACCCAGCACCCAGGGCACCCTGCTCGTGGGTTACAGCGGCGGCGCGGAGTGGGGCGGCAACGCCGTGGACACCGACGGCGTCCTCTACCAGAACGGGAACAACGCCATTTGGGTCCTCCAGATGATCTCACTGGAGGAACGCCGCAAAGAGGTAGCTTCCCTTTCCGCGGGCCAGGCCATCTTTATGGAAAACTGCGCGTCCTGCCACGGCGCCGACCGCAAGGGCAACGGCAAGGAAATCCCGAGCCTGCTCCACACGAAACAAAAACCCGACGACATCGCGCGCATATTGAAAAACGGCCAGGGGCGCATGCCTTCCTTTCAAACGCTGCTCACCGACGAACAGCGCGCCGCGGTAACGAAATTCCTCGAGGGCATGGAAGCCGGCGCCGCCCGCGTTGCCTCCGCTGCGAAACGCGACGCGAAATTCCCCTACGAACCCCGCTACGTCAGCAAACTTTGGGACAAGCTCACCGACAGCGCCGGCTACCCCGCCATCAAGCCCCCCTGGGGCACCCTCAACGCCATCGACCTCAATACCGGCGACTATCGCTGGCGCATACCCCTGGGCGAATACCCCGAGCTCGGTAAGCCCACCGGTACCGAATCCTACGGCGGCCCCCTGGTCACCGCCGGCGGTCTCGTCTTCATCGCCGGTACCCGCGACGCAACGCTAAAAGCATTCGACAAGAACACCGGCAAACTACTCTGGGAATACCCCCTCCCAGAAGCCGGCTTCGCCACCCCCATCACCTACGAAATCAACGGCACCCAATACATCGTCCTTGCCTGCGGCGGCGGCCGCGGTCTGAAGCCCGGCGGGGACTATATCGCCTTCGCCCTCCCTCAAAAAACGAGCAAGACGGGTTGGATACTCATGGTCGCCTTCCTTGCCGTCGCCATCGCGCTCCGAACAAAAAAGCACCTCAAAGGCTTCTCGTTCACCGTACTGATCTTCGCCGCCGTCAGCCTGGCGATGTACTACCCGCAGTATTTCACGACCGTGGGCGATTTCAAGCTCTCCAGGCTCATCCTCCCGCTCCTCCAGCTCATCATGTTTGGCATGGGCACGGAACTTAGCCTGAAGGAATTCAAACAAGTGGTCAAAACGCCGAAAAAAATATTGATCGGTGTCGTTTGCCACTATACGATCATGCCGTGTATCAGTTTTGCCATCGCCAGCCTCTTCCATTTTCCAAAGGAGATCGCCGCGGGCATCATCCTTGTTGGTTGTTGCCCCAGCGGCCTGGCCTCAAACGTGATGTCCTACCTGGCCCGGGCGAACCTGGCATTGTCGGTGTCGGTGACGACGGTGTCCACGCTGCTGGCTCCGCTGCTGACGCCTTTATTAATGCATTACCTGGCCGGTTCGTTTGTCGAGGTCCACTTTTGGGCCATGGCCTGGGACATCACCCAGATCGTCATTCTCCCGATCGCCGCCGGGCTGGCCTTCCATTATGTCGTAAAAGGGAAGGTAAAATGGCTGGACAAGGCAATGCCCCTGGTTTCCATGGGCGGCATCACCCTGATCATCGTCGTGATCACGGCGGCAGGCAGGGACAGCCTTCTGGACGTAGGACTGTTACTGATAGCCGCGTCTCTACTCCAGAACGTAGCCGGCTACACCCTGGGCTATGGTGCCGCCAAGCTCCTGAAACTCCCCGAGCGTGACGCCCGGACCATCTCCCTGGAGGTAGGCATGCAAAACGGCGGCCTCGCCTCCGGCATCGCCCTTAAGCTTGGTAAGTTGGCAACCGTGGGTCTGGCCCCCGCGATTTTTGGGCCGTTAATGAACATAACGGGTTCTTCCTTAGCGACATGGTGGCATCGAAAGCCGCCACCGGCGTGAACTTTTTTTTCAATTAGTCCATTATTAAGGGCATTATTAGGGTTTCCGTTAGGCTACCCCGCTTTACTTCGTTAAAATTTTTTTAACCAACAATTGCTGTTATATGAAAGGATTGCTCCTGCAACTCTTACTGTTGGTGTGTGGCTTTGCTGCCTACGCCCAACAGACGCCCATCAAAGGGAGGGTAACAGACGAGAACGGATCGCCCATAGCCGGGGCGACCGTAAACGTCAAAGGTACCCGTACCAGCGTCACAACCGACGCACTGGGAAATTTCTCCATCGACCCCGGGAACAAGACAAATCCCATCCTGGTCATCTCCTCTGTCGGTTTCACCACCATGGAGCTGCCCGGTACGCCCGGGGGAACGCTTAACATTGGTCTCAAATCCGAAACCAAAGTCCTGAGCGACGTCGTCGTCGTCGGCTATGGTAGCCAGCGCAGAAGGGACGTAACGGGCGCGATCAGCACGGTCAAGTCCGAAGACATCGCCAAACGGCCGATCACCCAGACCCAGGACGCCCTCCAGGGGACTACACCGGGGGTCGTCGTTACCCAAAACAGCGGGCAACCCGGTGGGAATCCTTTTGCCGTTCGCATCCGCGGGTACAACTCCATCACCGGGGGGAATGATCCGTTGTATGTCATCGACGGTTTTATCGGCGGCAACATCGAATCCCTGTCGCCGGACGACATCCAGGACATGCAGATCCTGAAGGACGCCTCCGCCACCGCCATCTACGGTTCACGTGGTTCCAACGGTGTGGTCCTGATCACGACGAAAAAGGGCCATCCCGGCAAAGCCCGGATCAGTTTCAGCACATGGTTCCAGAACGACCAGATGCCGAAGGAGCTAAAGCTGATGAACGCCTACCAGTTTGCCAAGACCGTCAACCTCCAGGACTCGATGAATGGCAACGGTGCATCGTTTACCCAGGCCTACATCGATTCGCTCCAGCTGCACCCCGCCGGTACCGACTGGCAACGGGCCCTGCAGCGCAAACCGTGGGTGCAAAACTACCAGCTCGGGTTGTCCGGCGGCAGCGAAGACGTCAACTACCTCTTTAGCATGAGCTACCTGGATCAACCGGGTCTTATCCTGAACCAATGGTACAAGCGCACTACCTTCCGCAGCAATGTGGGCGTGAAAGTGAGCAAAAAGATAGACGTGCAGTTCAACGTCTACGGCGAGCTGCCCCAAAGCCACAACAACAGCTACCCGGGCGACCTGACCGATCCCTTCTCACAGGCCTTCCAATGGGACCCGATTGCGACCATCAAGGACGGCGCCGGGAACTGGGTTCCGTCGGCGCCCTACGCCTCGATCCAGTACAACCCCATAGCCCAGGCCACCAACCAGGCGGTGGACGGGAATTCGACCAACATCGCCGCCCAGGGTGTACTGAACTGGCACATCCTGAAGACCCTCACCTTTACCACCAACAACACCTACAGCCTGGGCTGGAACTTCAACCAGTCCGTGTTCGGACCCAATACCGGCAATGGCAATCAGCACACCGATTATGCCCAGATACAATCGGGCAGGGGCCGGAGCTATCAGAACAGTAATTTCCTGACGTACCACCAGGTATTCGGCGACCATTCGGTGACGGTGACCGCGCTGTATGAGCAGGCCAACGGCCTGACGCTCGGTCAAACCTCGAAGTCCGTCAACCTGTCCAACTACTACCTGGGGTATTACAACCTCGGCCTGGGCGCTACCCAGACCACGGCCTCCACGTATACCCAGGACGCGCTCCAGTCGTACATGGGTCGCGTCAACTACGCCTACAAGGACCGGTATATGCTGGATGCGACACTCCGGGATGACGGTTCCTCCCACCTGCTCACGAAGTACGCGCTGTTCCCGTCCTTTGGTGCGGCATGGAACATCGGCAAGGAAAACTTCATGGCCAATCAAAAGCTTTTCTCGGACCTGAAGCTGAGGGGCGGTTACGGCATCACGGGCAACCAGGCCGTTCCCGCTTATTCGACCATCCCGCAAGTCCAGGTCGGTGGCATCGAGAATGCCAGCGGTTATTTTTACGATGGCACCACCGCCACGCGGTACACACCGCTCGGTGGCCCGGTATCCAAAAGCCTCAAATGGGAAGACGACGCCCAGGCGGACGTAGGGCTCGACGCTTCCTTTATGAACGGGCGGTTGACCTTTACCGCGGACGCCTATCATAAGAAGATCACCAACCTCCTCTATTCCATCCAGGCGCCCTGGTATAACAGCGGTCAAAACTACGCCGCCAACATCGGTAAGATGATGAACGAAGGCCTTGAATTCGGTCTTGGCGGCACACCCGTCAAAACCAGGGATTTCACCTGGAACGGCTTCTTCACCATATCGTTCAACAAGAACAAGATCCTCGACCTGGGCGATAACAACAACCTCCTGGTCAGCGGCGTGGGATCGCCGGAGGGGAATCTCCAGATCCTGCAGGTGGGCAAGCCGATGGGCGAATTCTATGGCTACCACTTCCTGGGCACCTGGAAGACAAGCGAGGCCCAGCAAGCCGCGGTCTACGGCAACAAACCGGGTGACTCCAAGTACCAGGATGTGAACGGCGACAAGGTTATCGACGCCAATGACGAAACCACGATCGGCAACGGTCTGCCCAAATATTCCTTTGGGTTCTCGAACACCCTTTCTTACAAGAATTTCGACCTCTACTTCATGTTGCAGGGTACCCATGGAAACCAGGTCTTCTCCGAAACCATCGCCTATACCTGGGGCGGGGTGGGCGACCAGAAGAACCCGACCACCGTGGATGCATTGAATATGTGGTCTCCGACCAACGAGACCAACAATCCGACATTCAGCAAGACCAGCAACAATGCCATCAACAGCAGCCGCTGGGTTTATGATGGCAGCTATATCAAGCTGCGCAGCATCAGCCTGACCTACCACTTGCCGCAAAGCCTCATCGGCCGCTGGCGGATGTCCAACCTGGAAATCTATGTGAGCGGACAAAACCTGTTCTGTATCACCAAGTTCCCGGGGTATGATCCGGAGGTACAGAATACCGTGAGCACCTTTACCGCCGGGCTGGAAAACGGCCTGATCCCGGTGCCCAGGTCCTACACCTTCGGTTTGAGGACCACGTTCTAATGAATGTTTATGCAAAAACAACAAGCAATGAACACACGATCTTCCATACTGGTTCTCCTTTCCATCGCGGTCGTAACGGGCTGTCAGAAGCTGAATGAGAATCCCAAGGGCAACCTTACGCCCTCGCAATACTATAAAAGCCAGGCCGACCTGGACGCCGCCGTGGCTGCCATCTACACCGAGCTGACGCCCGACTTTTCGTTTGGCTACACCTCCCAGATGACGTCCTGTTTTGGCGCCGACGACCTGACCACGGACCCTGGGCTGAACAAGCAACCCTTCCGTGAGTACGACGAGCTCAACGGTACGGCCACCAACAGCGGCATGCTCGCCGAATGGCAGGGCCCCTGGGCAACGATTTACCAGGCCAACAACGTCCTGGCCGTTTACCAGAACGTCAGTACCACCGACCAGCTCAAACAGCAATCGGCGGGGCAGGCCCTGTTCCTGCGGGCATTCTGTTATTATTACCTGGTGCGCACCTTTGGCGCCATACCCATCGTAACCGGGCCCATCGACGCCACCGCCCGGCCCCCGCGGGATTCCGTGGCCAACGTATATGCGTTAATTGTCAGCGACCTGCAGGTAGCGATTGCCTGGCTGCCCACGAGCTTTCCCGGCCAACCCGGCAAGGCAACCCAGAACGCGGCGCGCGCCCTCCTGGCCGACGTTTACCTGACGATGACCGGTTGGCCGCTGAATCAACCCAGCTACAACGCGCTTGCGGCCGCCGAAGCGGATTCCGTCATCAACGCCGCCCAATACAGCCTGGTCCCCGACTATGGTACGGTATTCACTACCAACAACAACAGTGAGGCGGTCTTCGGCCTCCAGTTCAACGTGGCCGGTGGCGTACCCAACCGTACCCTCGGATCATCCTGCGTACCCCTGGATGAGGTGGCTGTCAACGGTTCCAGCGGATGGGACGACTACTACCCCGAAATCAATTTTTACCTCAACCGTCCGTTGTGTAAGCGTTCCAACGAGACCTTCTACGACACCATCAAGCTCATCCAGCCCGATAAGTCGTACCAGCTGGTTCCCTGGAACTCAACCCTTACACACGCGGGTCACCCGTACTATAAGAAATTCCGCGCCGCGGCCGGCGATGGCGTCATCGAAACCGCCACCAGTATCGCCAGCATCAACCCCAGCACCAACAAGACCAAGGACTTCATCCGCTATCCGATGGTGCTCCTGGATTTCGCCGAAGCGTCCGACATGGCTGGGGGTAGCCCGTCCGCCGCTGCCTACGCCGCGATCAACCTGGTCCGTGCGCGTGCCGGTGAGCCCAACCTCGTCACCGGTCTTTCACAGACGGCCTTCCGCGATTCCGTGGTTGCCGAGCGGGCATACGAGTTTGCCGGAGAAAACGGCGTCCGCTGGTACGACATCGTGCGCCTCCAGCTGCTCCCGCAAATCCTCGCGGTCCGCAGCCCCCTGGAGAACCCGGTGCCCTCCAACGTCGACATCAACACACGGTATATTTCGCCCATACCCCAAACCGATATGCTAAAAGATCCCAACTGGGCCCAGAACCCCGGTTACTAGCGCACGCGGCGCGCCCCCCGGCGCGACGCCCCATACAACGCAAGGCACAATAACTTTAGATAGGCATGAAACTCGCGATTCTCTACGTTTTGGTTTCTTCGTTACTGCTGATAGCTGGCCCCGGGTTCGCCCAGGGCCAGCTTCGGCATAATGCAGCAACCCTTTATCCCACGTATCACGGACTCATCATGGCCGGCTATCAAGGCTGGTTCCGCGCGGAAGGCGACGGTTCAAAAGGGAACCGGTTCGTCTACGGCACCCCCGAGCGCAGCGGCATCGACGCCTGGCCGGACGTCAGCGAATACGCCAAGACCTACGAAACCCCTTTCCTCAATGCCGACGGCACGCGCGCAAAATTCTTCAGCTCGCTCGACGAAAGCACTGTCGACCTGCACTTCAAGTGGATGCAGCAATACGGCGTCGACGGCGTATTCATGCAGCGCTTCTACGGCAGCGTAAACCCCGGGGAAAGTAGGAGGGAGGCCACGCAGGTCCTGACCTACGCATTGAGCGCCGCCTCTAAATACAAACGCGCCATCGCCGTGATGTACGACCTGAGCGGCCTCCGCGGCAAAGGTGAGGACTGCTCCGCGATCATCTCCGACTGGAAGTACCTCGTCGACTCGATCAAGGTCACACGACAGGCGGCCCAGAATACCTATCTCCACGAAGACGGCAAACCCGTTGTCGTGATCTGGGGCATCGGTTTTCCCGACCGGCCGTACGACATACGGAACATCGGGCTCGAACGCCTCATCGACTTCCTGAAGAACGACCCGGTCTATGGCCACTGCGCCGTCATGCTCGGCGTGCCGACGGCCTTCAGGACACTCGACAATGACTGTATCCACGATCCCTATCTTCACACGCTGATCCGCCAGGCCGACATGGTCCTCCCCTGGACGGTTCAGCGTTTTTCCCCCCTGCTCCACAACGACATGGACCGCTACCGCGACCAGGTCCTCGAAGACGAGGCCTGGTGCGCCGCCAACCACGTCGAATACGTTCCCTGCGTCTGCCCCGGATTCAGCTGGCACAACCTCAGCCGCTATGAATTCCCCGACGACGTAAAACCCGTGGGCTCGATCCCGCGCCAGGGCGGCCGCTTCTACTGGGAGCAGCTGTCCACCGCCATCCGTTCCGGCGCCGGCATGATCTATGTCGCCATGTTCGACGAGGTCAACGAAGGCACCGCGATCTTCAAGGTCACCGACCGCCCGCCCGCCGACACCGCCCAGGTCGCCTTCCTCCACCTCGACGGCAAACCCTCGGATACTTACCTTTGGCTCACCGGTGAGGCCGCCCGCATGCTCCGCCACGAAGAGCCATTGACGATGACGATGCCCGAACGCCCCGCCGCGGAGCGGCCCGACGCGCAAAGACCTACCGCGGAGCGGCCCGACACCCCAAGAACCCACCCTTAAAATATGCACGAATGAAGCATGGACTTGTTTTGATGACCGCCCTTACGCTCTACCTTGCTGCCTCCGCGCAACAAAGCGCCCCTTCGCCCTCCGCCGGCGCCTCCGCGGTCTCCGCCGCGGACTACATCGACCCCACGATAGGCAACGTCGGCCGCCTCCTGGAACCCACCCGCCCCACCGTCCAGCTGCCGAATCAGCTGATCCGTTTTACGCCGCAGCGCAAGGACTATATGGACGACCAGATCAGCAGCTTCCCGCTCTGTATCGTCTCCCACCGCCTGGGCCAGGTCTTTTCGCTCAAGCCGTCCATCACCGGCGACCGCGACGAGCTCCAGGCCTACGACCACAACATAGAGGTCAACCGCCCCTGGTATTACTCGACCCTGCTCCTGGACGACGACATCACCCTGGAGTTCACCGCCGGCCGCAAGGTCGGTTGTTACCGTTTTCACTTCCCCGCCAGGAAGGCCATGCTCCTCTTCGGCGTCTACAACGACGGTCCCTCCAGCTGGAGCTTCCCCGACGGTAAAACCGTCACGGCGATGGAGACGTACCACGGGGACATCAAGGTCTATATGTACGGCGTCTTCAGCGCAGCCGGCAAAAGCGAAACCGACGGCAACAAGGCCGCGATCACCTTCCCTACGGGAACGACAGCGCTCACCTTCCGCTACGCCATCAGCTACGTCAGCCCCGCGCAGGCCAAAAAGAACTACGACGAAGAAGCAAAACCCTTCGACCAGCTCAAGGCGGAAGGCCAGCGCGCCTGGGACCGCGTTGCCGGTCAGATTCGGGTAGAAGGCGGGACGCTTGCGCAAAGGCGGTCGTTTTATACCGCCCTATACCGGTGTCATGAGCGGATGGTCGACATCACCGAAGACGGTCAGTACTACAGCGGCTATGACAACAATATCCATAAGGACGCGCGTCCCTTCTACGTCGACGACTGGTCCTGGGATACCTACCTGGCGCTCCACCCGCTGCGGATGATCCTGCACCCGGGCCAGGAACAGGACATGCTCCAGTCTTATGTGCGGATGTACCAGCAGAGCGGATGGATGCCCACCTTCCCGGTGCTCTTCGGCGACAACCCCTGTATGAACGGCTTCCACTCCTCCGTCGTTATCCTCGACGCGTGGCGCAAGGGGCTAAAGAGCTTCGACATCGAAACCGCCTACGCCGGCATGCGCAAGAACGCGACCCAGGCCACCATGCTCCCCTGGCGCAATGGCGATAAGACGAGCCTCGACGACTTCTACTACAAAAACGGCTATTTCCCCGCATTGCACCCCGGCGAAAAAGAAACCGTTCCCGAAGTACATCCTTTCGAAAAACGCCAGGCCGTAGCCGTTACCCTGGGCGCAAGCTATGACGACTGGGCGCTGGCCCAGCTGGCCGGCGACCTCGGCAAAAAAGAAGATGCCGCGCAGTTCGCCCCCCGCGCCGGTAACTTCCGCAACCTCTGGGACAGCAGCAATAGATTCTTCATGCCCAGGGACGCTCAGGGCCATTTCATCGACATCGACCCCGCCTGGGACGGCGGGATGGGCGGCCGCGAATTCTATGACGAAAACAACGGCTGGACCTATCTCTGGCAGGTCCAGGAAAACATCCCCGCCCTGGTGCAGCTGATGGGCGGCCGCAAGGCATTTGAAAACCGCCTTGATGAGCTTTTCCGCGCGGACCTGGGCCGGTCGAAGTACGAATTCTGGTCCAAGTTCCCCGACGCCACCGGTCTCACCGGCCAGCACTCCATGGGCAACGAGCCCGGTTTCGTCATCCCGTATCTGTATAATGTCACCGACGCCCCGTGGAAGACCCAGGAGCGCGTCCGCTTCCTGCTGGATGCGTGGTTCAAGGATAACATCTTTGGTATCCCCGGCGACGAAGACGGCGGCGGGATGTCCGCCTTCGTGGTCTTCTCGTCGATGGGCTTTTACCCGATGACGCCCGGCCAGCCGCGTTATACGATCGGCAGCCCGGTCTTCAGCAAGGTCTCCATCACGCTCGACAACGGCAGGACCTTTACCATCCTTGCCCACCACGCCTCGGTCCTCAACAAATACATCCAATCCGCCACGCTCGACGGCAAACCACTGAACACCCCCTGGTTCACCCACGCCCAGCTGGAGGCCGGCGGTACGCTCGAGCTGGTCATGGGGCCCACGCCCAATAAACAATGGGGTCATGCGCAATAAACTCCTTTTACTCCTGCTGACCGCGGCATTGGCCGCGCCTATTAACGCCGCGTCCGCCCAGTCCACGACCTTCACCGGTCCGCACACCTCGTGGCACGGCTTCGACCGCTACGACTTCCTCATGGACGAGTCCACCGGCGACATCCAACCCGCCACGGCCGACTCCAATGCCGGTAACGCCGTCGGCCCCGCCGTACCCGGCAAACGCCATTGCATCCTCGTCGTCCCGCGCACTCCCGCCCCCGGCAATCCCTGGTCCTGGCAGGCGTGCTACTGGGACCACCAGCCCCAGGCCGAGGTCGAGCTCCTCAACCGCGGCTGGTGTATCGCCTTTATAAACCCCGAGCCCGATAAGCGATGGGACGATTGGTATGCTTTCCTGACGGAAAAACACAACCTAAACCCCAAACCCGCCTTCGACGGCATGAGTAAGGGCGGTTTCAACGAATTCGCCTGGGCCACGGCCCACCCCGAAAAGGTCACCGCCATCTACGCCGACAACCCCGCCATCAGCCGCGAAAGCCTGATGAACCTCTGGAAGCTCGCAAAGGCCGACGTCCCCCTGCTCCACGTCTGCGGTACCATGGACCCCATCCTCGGCGACCCGTCCTGGGTACTCAACAACGAATACCAACCCCTCTACGGCACCCGCACCATAGAAGCCTTCTACCGCCAATGGGGCGGCCGCATCTCCGTGATGTACAAAGAGGGCTACGGCCACCACCCCCACAGCCTCCGCGACCCCAAGCCCATCGCCGATTTCATGGTGCAAAGCTTCAACGAGACCGCGCCGCCGTCCCCCGCGTGGGCGCCCGCCCGTGTCGCCGTCCGCAACTTCTACGGGACCCGCTCCGAACAACGCTATTACGCCGCAGACGACGCGTACATCACTTGCAGCGGTCCATTCTTTAACGGTTCGTATCGCCGCTATAGCTTTGGCCTCGACAGTCTACATCTAACCGTGACCGTTATCGCGCCCAACACCGGGGCCCCCGGCCACCCGTGGGTCTTCCGCAGCGACTTCCCCGACTCTGCCTCCGTCGACCTCGCCCTCCTGGCCAAGGGCTACGCCATCGTCACCGGCCCCGTTGGCACCAACGCCGACGGTCCCGTTCCCGCCGAATGGGACGCCGTCTACGATTACCTCGTCCGCCACGGCTTCTCGGCAAAACCCGTCATGGAAGGCGCCGGCGACGCCTATGTCTGGGCCGAGCTCCATCCCGACCGCGTCGCCTGCATCTACGCCGAGAACCCCCTGCTCCGCAGCCTCACCGCCAAGGTCCAACCCCTCGACAACCTCGAACCCCTGGCCGGCATACCGATCATACACTTCGCGAGCCCATCGAACCCCCTCTACAAAGACAACACAGCCATCGCCAAACAGCGCTGCAAGTCGCTCCGCATTGTCTCCACCCCCGAAGAAGCCGTGCCCCTCATCCTCACCGCCACAACCCCCACCGTGCACCGGCCCCACACCTCCGGGCCCTACGTCCCCGCGAACCTCTTCGCGCCTGCGCCAACGCAAACGCACCCGCCGGGCGCCTACGCCTTCGACGGCTCCATCTCCCGCCCCGTCCTCGACGCCTATCTCCAACATTCGATAACGGTCGAAGGCCTCCTCAACGGCCGCGGCGACCTCACCGACAACCTCCGCATGCTCCAAAACACCGGCGCCAAGTTCGTCGGCCGCGCACTCTGCCTATGGGGAGGGGAAGATCGACTCGAAGACAACCTCGCCCGCGCCAAGTCCGAAATGACCCAGGCCCGCGCCATCGACCCCGATATCATTTTTGAAGCCTGCATCTTCGAAATCGTCACCGACAAGGTCAACCAGGTCCCCATACCCGATTGGGCCTTCAAGGCGCTCAACATGCCGGTAGAGCGCCGCAACTTCCGCTACGCCGACATGCTCTACCCCGATGGCCGCCGCATAGACCAATGGGGCCCCGGCGCCTCCGTTCCGGATGTCAGCCGCCCCGAGACGCAACTGTATTTTTATTTCCTCGCCAAATCCTATATCGACCTCGGCATCGAAGCCATCCACTTCGGGCAGGTCGAGCTGATGAACGGCAACGACCCCGACCTGGTCCACTGGTCGGAAGTGTTCAGCCGGACGCGGGCCTACGCTAAAGCGCACGCCCGCCGACACCTGGTCCTGCTCGATGCGCATACCCCGGGAGGCGGCCTCATGAAGAACGGCCACCTGCTCCTCGACTTCCACGCCTTCCCCCTGCGCATCAAGGAGGTCCCGGACACCCCGCAAAAAGCCGAATTGAAGCTGGGCTTCTCCGACGGCCTGTACAACCGCAGCAAGGGCGGCATCACCCCCAGCGGCTGGAGCTGCGACCACCTCCCATACCTGGTCGAATTCGACAACTATGGCGTGAGTCAGCACCCCGGCCAGCCCAATGAGGGACACGGCGGTTTCGATTGGATATGGGGCTACGACGAGGTCACCTGGTTCGCGCTCCAACCCCGGGCCTACCGTGACCGCTGGCTGCGCTACGCCTACGACTGGGTCCGTACGGTCGACACCAACGCCTACCTCGAAATGCCCGGCGGCCGCACCATGAGCGCCCCGCTCGACCACCGCCGCTGGTACTACGGCAACCGCCCCAGCCCCGCAACCCCCGAGGGGGAAAACGTCGAGGACGCGATAAAGGACATCTGGGCGCACCCGGAAACCCAAACGCCCGTGGCGCCCAACGCCGCAGTGCTCCTGGCCGGCACAGCGAAGACCAACATCACCCCGGACAGCGACGAGCCCCTCCACGACTCCGTATACGCCCGGGTGCTCGTCTTAAAAAACGCTGACAAAAAGATCGCATTCGTCTCCGTCGACCTCGCCGTTTTCACGAGCGATCGCATCGAGCAGATCTGCAAGGAGACGTATGGCTTCGACCAGGTCTTCCTTTGCTCCAGCCACAACCACTCCGAACCCCAGAGGAACGGCGGCCGCTCTTTCGAAAAGGGCAATCCCTATACGGCATTCTACGAAGACCGGATCATAGCGGCGATAAAAGACGCCGAAAGCCACCTCTTCATCGCCCGCATCGCGGCCGGTCACCGCGCGTTCCCCCAACTCGGCTTTAACAGGCTGATCGTCCGCGACGACGGCCACGCCCGCGAATCCTGGTTCGGCGATGCGCACTACACCTCCGAAAACCCCGAGCGCATCCCCTTCGGTCCCGTCGACCCGGAAGTGGGCGTCATCCGCATCGAGGATCAGCGGGGCCATCCGCGCGTCATCCTGATGAACTACGCCTGCCACGCGGACGTGGTGTGTTTCAACTACGCGGTCTCCGCCGACTACCCGGGTGTCGCCTGCAAAAAGGTCGAGGAGGCCTTTGACAACCGGGTCAACTGTCTGTTCATCCAGGGTGCCGGCGGCAACGTCGAGCCGCTCATGATCAGCTCCCGCCGCACCGGCCCGAACGACCCCTTCCAAACGGACTACCGCCCCATGGAGCGCACCGGCGAATTGCTCGCGGACGAGACGATCACGCTGGCGCAAAATTTACATCCCACCGATGCGTCGATGCAGCTCGCAGAAGACTCTCTCACCTTTACAGGCCGCTTCAACAAGACATTACACATCCCCGTCCATCTTTCGACGTTGATACTCAATGGCGACATTGTTATCGCCGCCTGTCCCGGCGAACTTTTTTCTACCTTGCAGCTCGACTGGAAACAAAAGATCGCGCTGAACGGCGGAAACCCCTTCCTCTTCGGTTACACCTGGTCCGGCGGCCGCTGGCCGGGTTACGTCGCCGACGTTCGTTCCGCCGCGCTGGGCGGCTATG
>Ga0310811_10007458_pt1 | contig 14013 bp, 11 predicted proteins | sample YCmetagenome_FD_207642 | JGI IMG/M metagenome (GOLD analysis project Ga0310811, IMG submission 207642) | Soil microbial communities from experimental microcosm in Duke University, North Carolina, United States - YC | ecosystem: Engineered > Artificial ecosystem > Soil microcosm > Unclassified ... | reverse complement strand
CCAGCCTGACCGAACGCCTGCTGCACGCCACCGGCGTGATCGGCGAGATCGGCAGCGTCGACGCGGGCAGCACGGTGACCGACTCCCTGGAGCTGGAGCGGCGCCGCGGCATCACCATCAAGGCCGCTGTGGCCAATTTCGCGGTGGACGGGGTGTCGGTCAACCTGATCGACACGCCCGGCCACTCCGACTTCATCGCGGAGGTCGAGCGCGCGCTCGGCGTGCTCGACGGGGCCGTGCTCGTGATCTCGGCGGTGGAGGGGGTGCAGCCGCAGACGCGCGTGCTCATGCGTGTCCTGCAGCGGCTGCGCATCCCGACGCTGCTGTTCGTCAACAAGATCGACCGGCGCGGCGCGCAGGACGAGGCGCTGCTCGCGAGCATTGCCGAACTGCTCACGCCGCACGTCGTCGCCATGGGCACGGTCGCGCGTCCGGGCACGGCGCAGGCAGCTTTCGCACCGTACGACATCGGTGGTGCGGCCGACGAGGTGTTCCGCTCCCGTCTGCTCGACCGGTTGACCGCCCTGGACGAGGACCTGCTCGCCGCGTATGTCGCGAACGAGACCTCGGTCACCGGCCGTCGGTTGCGCCGCTCGCTCGCCGCGCAGTCACGTCGGGCTCGCCTGCATCCGGTGTTCTTCGGTTCGGCGATCACCGGCGCCGGGGTGGACGAGCTCTTGCGCGGCATCAGGCAGCTGCTTCCGCTGGCGTCGGACGACGCCGAAGCGCCGGTCTCCGGCTCTGTGTTCAAGATGGAGCGCGGCGCGGCCGGCGAGCCGGTCGCGTACGTGCGCATGTACGCGGGCACCCTGTGCGTACGCGACCGGATCCGCTTCGGTGCGGGCGGTGCGGGTGGCGCGGCCGGCGCGAGCGGCGCGGATGCATCGGACGCTCCGGACGGCGCGGGTGGTGCGGCCGCGGACAGCGTCGCCCCGGACGCCGTCGAGCGCGAGGGCCGCGTCACCTCCATCAGCGTGTTCGAGGGCGGCGACGCCGTGCCGCGGCGGCAGGTGGCGGCCGGCAGCATCGCCAAGGTGCGCGGCCTGACCGGCATCCGGATCGGCGACGTGCTCGGCGTGGCCGACGAGCGGATCAGGGAGCGTACACACCGGCACCACTTCTCCCCGCCGACGCTGGAGACCGTCGTCGAGCCGCGCACCGCCCGCGACCGCGCGCGGCTGCATCCCGCGCTGACGCTGCTGGCCGAGCAGGATCCGCTGATCGACCTGCGGCAGGACGACGTGCGCCACGAGATCTCCGTCTCGCTTTACGGCGAGGTGCAGAAGGAGGTCATCGGGAGCACGCTCGCCGAGCAGTTCGACGTCGAGGTGGACTTCCGCCCGACGACCACGATCTGCGTCGAGCGGGTGGCCGGCGTCGGCGAGGCGGAGGAGCGGATCAAGCAGGGCGACAATCCGTTCAACGCGGGCATCGGGCTGCGCGTCGAACCGGGCGAGCCGGGCAGCGGCGTGCGGTTCGGATACGAGATCGAACTCGGCTCGCTGCCCATCGCCTTCCACAAGGCGATCGAGGAGACCGTGCAGACAACCCTGCACGAGGGCCTGTACGGCTGGCAGGTGGTGGACGTGCGGGTCACGCTCATCTCTTCGGGCTACTGGCCGCGGCAGAGCGCCATGCACCAGGGCTTCGACAAGAAGAGCTCGAGCACGGCCGGCGACTTCCGCCAGTTGACGCCGCTGGTGCTGATGGACGCGCTGCGGCAGGCGGGCACGGTGGTGCAGGAGCCGATCCAGCGCTTCCACGTGGAGGTGCCGGCGGACGTGTTCGGCACGCTGCTGCCCGTGCTGACCGGCCTGCGCGCGGTGCCGCGCGAGTCCGCCGTGGCCGGCGCGTCCTACCGGGTGGAGGGCGACATCCCGGCCGGGCGCGTGCACGAGCTCGAACAGCTCCTGCCGCCGCTCACAAGCGGCGCCGGCGTACTGGAGACGTCGTTCGACCGCTACCAGGACGTGGGCGGCGGCGAGACGCCCGAACGGCCGCGCACGGATCTCAATCCCCTGGATCGGAAGGAATACCTGCTCAGGCTGAGCCGACGGATGGTGTGACGGCGATGATTGTCCGCTAGTTTGTCGCGCATGCCGCAGAACAATGATCTCGAACCCGAGCAGCGACGCGACGTCGTGGTGGCCGTCTGGCGGCGGTTGCGCCGCTACCAGTGGCGACTTGTCTGGTTGCGGCAGAGCAAGTTCGTCGTCACCACGACGGGCCTGGTGCGCGACGACGAGGGCAGGGTGCTGCTGCTGCGCCACCGGTTCTGGCCGGTCGGGCGGCAGGTCGGCCTGCCCGGCGGCTACGCCGTCTCGGGCGAGCGCCTCGAGGACGCGGTCGCCCGCGAGGTGCTCGAGGAGACCGGGCTGCACGTCGAGGTCGGGCACGTCGTGCAACTGCGCAGCGGCTTCCGGCTGCGCGTCGAGGCCGCCTTCGCCGCGTCGCTGACCGGCGGCGAATGGCGCCTCGACCCGCACGAGGTCATCTCCGCGGACTTCTACGACGTGACCGAGCTGCCCGAGGACCTGATGCCCAATCATCGGCGGCTGATCCAGGAGAATGCGGAATGGTTCGCCACGGCATGGCACCGGACGGTATGAGGAAGGAGCGGGTCGGGTCTGCCTCCTGACACAGTGCGGCGCTGATACGCGCCGACGGCCTGCCCCCGTTTCTTGCCACGTCCCGCGCCGCTCGCCACGCCACCACACCGCCGCGGTCTCCCCCGCCCGCCGTCGCGCAACTACACTCCGGACGCGGGCTCCTGCTCGGCCTCGACCTGGGCGTTCCAGGCGCGTTTGGAGGACTGCCAGCCGTCCTCGTCGTGGCCGAGGCGCCAGTAGCCGGAGATCGACATCCGGTCCATCGGCAGGCCGCGCTCCACCCGCAGCAGCCGACGCAGTTCCTTGACGAAGCCCGCTTCTCCGTGGACGAACACGTGCGGCAGGCCGGTTGGGAATGTGAACCCTGAGACGGCGCCGACCAGGGCCTCACCGACCGATCCGTTGCCGCGGTGCACCCAGGTGATCGCGGCGTCGGCCGGGGACTGCAGTTTCTGCTCCTCGGCGGCGTCGGCGACCTCGATGAACACGTGCGCGGCGGCGTCCGCCGGGAGCTGCTCGAGGGCTGCGGCGATCGCGGGCAGCGCGGACTCGTCACCGGCCAGCAGATGCCAGTCGGCGGCGGGGTCGGGCGCGTAACCGCCGCCCGGACCGGAGAAGTGCAGCACGTCGCCGGGCCGCGCGTTCGCCGCCCACGGGCCGGCCAGGCCTTCGTCGCCGTGGATCACGAAGTCGAGGGCGAGCTCGCGGGTCTCCGGATCCCACGAGCGCACGGTGTACGTCCGGGTCGTCGGCCACTGCTCGCGCGGGAGCTGCTCGCGGATCCGGCGCACGTCGATCGGCTCGGGATAGCTCACGCCCGGCGCCGGGAACAGCAGCTTCACGTAGTGGTCGGTCTGCCCGCGGGTGGCGAACCGGTCGAGCCCGTCGCCGCCGAGGACGACGCGGATCATGTGCGGGCTCAGCTGTTCGCTGCGTACGACGACGCCCCGGTGCGCGACCCCGCCGCGGTCACGGCCACGCTCGCCGCCGCGCTCGGGCTGCTGGGGCTCAGACTGAGGCTGAGGCTGGGAATCCTGGGGTGAGGGTGCTGAGGCCATGGACGCCAGCGTACACCATGAAGACTGTCAACGATATGTCGGTGGCATGCCGCAGCTGTGACGCCGTCCTTGTGGCGCTCCCCGACGGGCCGCCGCGCCCGGGCAAATCCCCACAATCACACCGTAGGGATGGGAATCTGTCAGCACGACCCAACTGGCTGGACGGAAGGGAAGGACCACGGTGCGCGCGACTCGGCATGCGTTCCTGGTGACGGGCGCGGCAGTGCTCACGCTCACGTTGGCGGCGGCGCTCAGCGGCTGCCACGGCACATCATCCGCCGACCCGATGACGCAGGCGGAGACGCCGAATCCGCGGACAGCACCGACTTCGCCGCCCGTCGCCCAAGCGACCTCGCCCACCACTCCGCAGCCGAAAAACGGCAGGTGCGCCACCGCGGATCTCCGGGTCGTGCCGGCGCAGCACGAGGTGAAGCAGGGTTTGAATATCGAACGCTTCGCCGTTACAACCACAGCCGCGGCCGGCTGTACCCTCTCCGGCGCGCCGAACCTCGTGCCGAAGGGCCCGCTGTCCGCGCAGGAGACGAACGCGACCGTGGATCTCGCCGTCTCGCAACAGCGGGTCCCCGACGACGTCGATCTCCACGCGGGCGACGGCGCCACCGTCGCGCTGCGGCCGGGAAAGACGGCGTCGTTCTATCTCGCCTGGTACAGCACGTCGACCGTGGTGTGCGTGCAGAGCAGCGGTTTCGGCTTCAATGCGCCGGGCGACAAGGCGTACACGGACATGCAGTCCGTCGCCTACGCCATCGGTTCGCTGTGTGACGGGATCTTCTACGTCTCGCCGATGTTCTAGGTCGAGAGAACTCACGCCTCCGCGGGATTGTCGGTGGGTTCGTCCACGATGGCCGCAGTGGCATGTTCACGATGAGAGCGGAGTGGTGTGTGATGAGGCTGCGCGATGTGGAACTCGGCGACGTCGCCGCCTACGTTCGCATGCGGTGCGATCCGGCGATGATGAGCGAGCTCGGTGGTCCGCTGCCGCGCGAGGGCATCGAAGAGAAGGTGAGGCGCGACGTCGAAAGCCTCTCGGCCGGCTACTGGGTGAAGATGATCATCCTGGACGAGGGGGCCGGCGAATGCGTGGCGGGTACGGTGTCGATCTGGTCGCACGAGCAGGACGGCGAGCCGATCTCCGAGATCGGATGGATGGTGCTGCCGGAGTTCCAGGGCCGCGGTCTGGGCAAGTCGGCCGTGCGCTCCCTGCTCGGCCAGGCTCGCGATGAGCAACGCTGGGGACTCGTACACGCTTTCCCGGGCGTCACGAACGCGGCGTCCAACGGCATATGCCGGTCTCTGGGCTTTCGCTTGATCGGGCAACGCCAGGTCGAGTTCGCGGGCCGGGCGTTGCAGACCAATCACTGGGTCATCGATCCGGCCGGTGACCTGCAATGCTGAACCCGCTCCAGATGCCCTGCCGGGTAAGGGATCCATCCCGCCGTCCCGCCTCATATGCTGCGATCTGCGAGACTCCACCCATGTCCGACGAGACGGCGAGAGATTTTGTCCTCCACCCGATCGGCACCGTGCTCGGCGGCCGTGACGAGTGGGTCGAAGACGACTGGTACGGCGTGACCGCCACCATCCGCCTCGACGCGTCCCGCTTCGAAACCGGCTCGGCGTCTCGCAGTGCCGGCTGCTCGGGGTGGACGGGCTGGACCTGCGGGTCGCCGACCTCGACGCGCTCGACGGCACGCCGGTCCTCGACGTCAAGCCGTACATGCGGGAGTTCGAGCCCGTCGACCCCGTGACGCAGCCGTGGTGGTCGAACGAGCTGATGCGGGACTACTACCGTTCGGCGGACTAGCGACCGGCGGGCCGACTCGTCGGTCAGCCGCGCTGTCCCGTTCAGCCGGCGGCCGGGGCGGCGGCCTGCCGGGCGCGGCGGACGGCGTTGAACGCCTTGCCCGGCGTGCCGAACAGCACGGTCCAGCGGTCGCTCAGGGTGCTGACGGCCTTCAGGTCCCGGCCTATCGCGGCGTATTCGTGGAACGCGACGCGCAACGGGTTGTAGGTCTCGATGTTGCGGGTCAGGCCGTAGACGACGCGGTCGGTCTCCGGGGTGAAGGTCTTGAACATCCGGTCCCACACGATGAACACGCCCGCGAAGTTGCGGTCCAGGTAACGGCGGTTCGAGCCGTGGTGCACGCGGTGGTGGCCGGGGGTGTTCATCACCAGTTCGATCGGTCTCCACATCGTGCCGATCCGCTCGGTGTGGATCCAGAACTGGTAGAGCAGGTTAGCGCTCTGCGCGGTGAAGATCGCCGCGGGCGAGAAACCGAGCGCCACCAACGGCAGCCCGAACGGGAGGTTCCCGATGCCCGTCCACGGCTGGCGCAGCGCGGTGGAGAGGTTGAAGTGCCGGCTCGAGTGGTGGTTGATGTGCGACGCCCACAGGATCCTGATGCGGTGGTCCGCCCGGTGCTCCCAGTAGTAGAAGAAGTCCCAGCCGACGAAGACCCCGATCACCGCCGGCCAGGAGGTGCCGATGTGCAGCGGCGTCAGGTCCTGCACGCCCTCGTAGGACTTGAGGTAGAGGTACGCCCAGCCGAGGTTGAGCACGACGTAGCCCAGGCCCATGGACAGGCTGGTCGTGGTGTCGCGCACGGTGTAGCCCTGCTCCTCCTCGTCCGGGATGAACCGGTACGAGACGAGTTCGACGATGATCAGCAGGATGTACGCCGGTATCGCGTAGGTCGTCAGGTTCACGGCACGCAGGCTAGGACCGGCGGCGGGGCTTGGCAATAGCTGGTCCAAACAGTTGACCTGTGAGTTGACCGCGCCGCGCGCGGACGGGCATGCTCCCGGTGTGGAAAGCACTCCTGCGGACCCGGCTCGCCGCCCGGCCCGCCTGCGCCGGGAACCCGTGTCCGACCAGCTCTTCGCCCGCCTCAGGGATCAGATTCTCTCCGGCGCGGTCGCGCCCGGCGACCCGCTGCCCTCGGAACGCGACCTGGCCGTGGACTACGGCGTGAACCGGCACGCGGTGCGCGAGGCGGTCAAGCGGCTGCAGCAGTGCCGGCTCATCGAGGTCTTCCACGGCGGCCGCACCCGCGTCCTGGACTGGCGCCGCACCGCCGGGCTCGACCTGGTGCTCGACGTGCCGGGCACGCGGGACGCGGTGGGTGTGCCCGGCGTGGTGCACGACGCGCTGGAGATGCGGGCGTGCATCGGCGCGGACGCCGCGCGGTTGTGTGCTCTGCGCGGCAGCGCCGCCCGGCACGAGGAGATCCTCGCGGCGACCGAGGCGTACGCCGAGCTCGGCCTCGACCTGACCGAGCTGAACCTCGCGGACGTCGCCTGGTGGCGGCTGATCGTCGAGGGCAGCGGCAACCTCGCCTACCTGTTGTCGTTCAACAGCCTGGTGGACAACGCGATCGCGATCGGCGAGGCGCCGCTCGACCTGCGCGCGAACGAACTGCTCGACGTCGAGGCGCACCGGGCGCTGGCCGCGCGGATCGCGGAGCGCCACGTCAGCGCGGCCGAGCGGCTGGCCCGGGATCTGTTGCAGCGCAGCGTGCCCGAACCCGGATTCGAGCGGGAATCAGAGTCCGAGCACGCCGCGCCGTGATGAGCCGGGTCGGTCAGCCGCTGCAGGTGACGCTCGTCGGCAGCGCATTGCTGCTCGACCAGGTGCCCTGCACGCCGACGTTGGTGAGCGAGGCGCCGGCGGCCACGGTCCCGTTGTAGGACAGGTTCGTCAGCGTCACGCTCTGCCCGGTCTGCGTCTCGTTGGCACCCCAGGCACTGGTGACCTTCTCGTCGCCTGGCCAGGTGAAGGTGACCGTCCACGAGGACAGGCCCTGGCTGCCCGCGGTCACGGTGACGTTGTCCACGAAGCCGCCCGCCCACGAACTCTGCGACGTGACCGTCGCCGTGCACGAGCCGCCGCCCGGCCGGGTCGGGGACGAGGTCGGTGACGAGGACGCCGAACCCGTCGAGGTCGCGGTGGACGAGGCGGTCGCCGTCGCGGTGGCCGTATTCGAGGACGATGACGACGCCGTGGCCGTGGCCGTGCCTCCCGTGCCCGACAACGGGAACTCGATCGCGGCGAGCGCCGCCTGCTTCGCGGCCAGCACCGGCGTCGGGCCGTATCCGTTGCCCAGCAACCCGTACGCGTCCTCGCCGTTCAGCGCCCAGTACGTCCAGCTCAGATCGTTCGACTTGATGTAGGCCAGCAGGCTGGAGAACCACTGGCCCTGCGAACCCGCCGTGCTGTCGGACACGTCGGCCGCGGCGTTGCCGGTGCCGAACTCGCCGACCCACAGCGGCGCGATGTTCTGCTGCGGGATGTAGCCCCAGAACTTGTTCCACACCGCGTCGAGGCTTGCGCCGGTGGTGGAGGAGTTGAACCAGGTCTGCTGGAACTCGGCCGGGCCGTAGTCGTGTGCGGAGTAGACGACGTGGCCGGGCGAGCCGAGTGTGACCGGGTACTGCGTCACCCCCTGCAGGTCGCCGCCCCACCAGGTGGAGTCGTACCCGCCGGCCGTCGAACTGTCCGGGAACTCGCCGATGCCCTCGCAGAAGATCAGCGCCTGCGGGTCCACCTTCAGGATCGCGTTTCCGGCCGCCTCGTAGGCCAGCCGCACGTCCGTGCTCGGGTCGCCGCTGCCCCACGTGGCGCCCTGGGCGTAGGCCACCCCGGTCGGAGTGTGCGGCTCGTTGCGCAGGTCGAAGCCGATCACGGTGGGGTTGTTCGCGAACGCGGTCGCGACCGTCGTCCAGTCGTCGATCCAGTCCTGGTTCGTGTACGTGCTCGTGTACCACAGGCCGTTCTGCTCGGCGCTGTTGCCGGCCTCGGAGCGGTGGTCGTCCAGGATGACCTTGAGCCCGTCCTGCCCGGCGTAGCCCACGATCTTCTGCAGGATCTGCATGGAGGTCAGACCCTTGATGTCGGTGTTGATCGGCCCCGTGCTGCCGTAGTAGCCGATGTTGTTCGGCACCACCGGGTTCTCCACCATCTGGTTGGAGAACGGGATGCGGATCGTGTTGTATCCCAGGTTCTTGATGTCGTCGACGACCGCGTGGTAGTCCGCCGACCACAGGCCGTGCGCCACCTCGTCGCTGGTCTCGAAGCCGTACCAGTTGATGCCGGCGATGCGCACCGGGTTCCCGGCGGCGTCCAGGATCCGGCTGCCCGAGGTGTGCCAGTAACCGGCGCCCGTGGTGGTGGCTCCGGGTGCGGGCACGGCCGCGGACGCCGCGGTGGCGGCCAGGGTGGCGGCGGCCAGCGCCGCGGCGGCGCCGACCGCGATCAGGGGGAGCGCCCGGCCGCGTGCGGCCGGACGACGTCGTTGTCTGTGCACTGCCTGCCGTCCTCGGGTTCTCGGGTGCGTGGCGGGGGAGTGGGCCCGGGTGCAGTGAACGTTCGGTTTCGTTTGCGCGTCAAACAAACCGGGGCGCGGCGCGGACGGCGGGCGGCGCGCCCGACGCGTGACCTCGCCGGAAAGCAGCCGCGGCGAGGTGAAATTTTCACCTCGCCGCGGCGGTGGAGAACACTCTGCGAAGACCCGTCAGATGCCGAGCAGGTGGTCCATCGCGAGCTGGTCGAGCTGCTCGAACGCCATTCCGCGGGCGGCCGCGGCCTCGGGGTCGAACTCCTCGTACGCGGAGCGGTCGGCGAGCAGGTCCGAGAGCTTCTCGCCGGCCGCCAGCGTGCCCTGCGCCAGCTGGTCGAGCCGGGAGGCCTTGAGCGCCTCCTGCACCCGCGGGTCGGCCCGGAACGCCGCGGCCTTCTCGCGCAGCGCCAGGTAGTTGCGCATGCAGCCGGCCGCCGATGCCCACACCCCGTCGAAGTCCTCGGTGCGCGGCGGCTTGAAGTCGAAGTGCCGCGGGCCGGTGTAGCCGGCCGTCTCGAGCAGGTCCACCAGCCAGAACGCTGCGCGCAGGTCGCCGGCGCCGAAGCGCAGGTCCTGGTCGTACTTGATACCGCTCTGGCCGTTGAGGTCGATGTGGAACAGCTTGCCGTGCCACAGCGCCTGCGCGATGCCGTGCGGGAAGTTGAGCCCGGCCATCTGCTCGTGGCCGACCTCCGGGTTCAGCCCGACGAGCTCGGGCCGCTCCAGGCTGTTGATGAACGCGAGCGCGTGCCCGACGGTCGGCAGCAGGATGTCGCCGCGCGGCTCGTTCGGCTTCGGCTCGATCGCGAAACGCAGGTTGTAGCCCTGTTCGACCACGTACTCGCCGAGCAGGTCGAAGGCCTCCTTGAACCGGTCGAGGGCGGCGCGCACGTCCTTGGCGGCACCGGACTCGGCGCCCTCGCGCCCGCCCCAGGCCACGTACACCTCGGCGCCGAGCTCGGCCGCGAGGTCGATGTTGCGGATCGTCTTGCGCAGCGCGAAGCGGCGCACGTCGCGGTCGTTGGACGTGAACGCGCCGTCCTTGAACACCGGGTGGGTGAACAGGTTCGTGGTCGCCATCGGCACCTTCAGGCCGGTCTCGGCCAGCGCGGCGCGGAAGCGGCCGATCCGCTCGGCGCGCGCGGCGTCGTCCGAGCCGAAGGGGATCAGGTCGTCGTCGTGGAAGGTGACGCCGTAGGCGCCGAGCTCGGCGAGCCGCTGCACGGTCTCGACCGGGTCGAGCAGCCGCCGGGTGGCGTCGCCGAAGGGGTCGCGGCCCTGCCAGCCGACGGTCCACAGGCCGAAGGTGAACTTGTCCGCGGGGCTCGGGGTCAGTGCGGTGCTCATTACTCAAACTCCCAGGATTCCCGGGACGCGTCCGGCGTCCTCGCCGGTCACGCCCTATTGATAAACGCAGAAAACAAATTAGTATGCCGGTACGGCCCTTGGGAAGCCCCCGCGTACGGACTCGGGACCTCGGCCGGCGGATGGGAGGCGGCATGGCCGCGGGCGGCGACGGAGTGGTCATCGGCGTGGACAGCTCGACCCAGGCGACCAAGGCCCTGGCCGTGGACGTCGCGACGGGTGCGATCCTCGGCGAGGGCCGGGCGGCGCACACGGTGAGCGGCGGCGCCAAGCGGGAGAGCCGGCCCGAGCAGTGGTGGGACGCGCTCGGCGAGGCGCTGGCCGGCACCGGCCACGCGGACACCGCGGCCGCGGTCTCGATCGGCGGCCAGCAGCACGGCCTGGTCGCGCTGGACGACGCGGGCCGCAGCGTGCACCCGGCGCTGCTGTGGAACGACGTGCGCAGCGCCCCGAACGCCGAGGCCCTGGTCGAACGGCTGGGCGCGAAGGCGTGGGCGGAGCGGGTGGGCAGCGTGCCCGGCGCCTCGTTCACCGCGGCCAAATGGGACTGGCTGCGCGGGCACGAGCCGGAGGCGGCCGAGCGCACGCGCACCGTCCTGCTCCCGCACGACTACCTGACCTGGCGGCTGACCGGCGAGAAGACCACCGACCGCGGCGACGCCTCGGGCACCGGCTGGTGGGGCCCGGACGGCTACGACGCCGAGATCCTGGAACTGATCGGCCTCGACCCGGCCTGCCTGCCGCGGGTGGCCGAGCCCGGCCCGGCGGTCGGCACGGTCGGGGCCGGGCTCCCGCTGCGCGAGGGCGCGCTCGTCGGCACCGGCACCGGCGACAACATGGCCGCGGCGCTCGGACTGGGCCTGGAGCCCGGAATGCCGGTCATCAGCCTCGGCACCTCGGGCACCGCCTACGCCGTCACCCGCGGCCGCCCGACCGACCCGACCGGCACCGTCGCAGGGTTCGCCGACACGCTCGGCAACTGGCTGCCGCTCGCCTGCACGCTCAACTGCACCATGGCCATCGACCGGGTCGCGGCGCTGTTCGGCCTGGCGCGCGAGGCGATCGAGCCCGGCGGCGAGGTCGTGGTGCTGCCGTACTTCGACGGCGAGCGCACCCCCAACCTGCCCTACTCGTCAGGGCTCTTCTACGGTCTGCGGCACGACACGACGCCCGGCCAGATCCTGCGCGCCGCCTACGAGGGCGCCGCGGCCAGCCTGCTCACGGCCGTCGACGAGGTGCTCGCCGCGGGCGGCGAGCACGCCGCGGCCGACACCCCGCTGGTGCTGATCGGCGGGGGCGCGAAGGGCCAGGCCTGGCGCACCACCGTGCGCCGCCTGTCCGGGCGGCCCGTACTGGTGCCGCATGCGGAGGAGGTGGTCGCGCTCGGCGCCGCCGCGCAGGCCGCCGCGCTCGTCACCGGCGAGGCGGCGGACGAGGTCGCGCGCCGATGGAACACCCGCGAAGGCACCCTCTATGATCCGTTGCCGGCCGACCACGCCGTGCTCGAGCGGATCGCCGCCGTCCGGGGCCGCGCCGAGGCCCTGCTCGCGGAGAAGCTGTAGGCGTATCGGCGGGGTCGCGGGCCGGCCCGGCGGCGCTGACGTCGCGCGCCGCCGGGCCGCAGGACCCGAAGATGTCACCGGGACCGCGCGTCCCGCCGCCTGGAAGGGGATCCGACACGTGAGCGCACCGCCGGACGCGCGCCGCGGCGAGGGGCACCGCAACGAGGTGTATCGCGGTGAGGGGCACCGGGGCGAAGGGCACCGCAACGCGGGCGGGCCCGCCTCGCAGCAGGGCATGCGCCGGGCCAACCTCGCGCTGGTGCTCGGCGCCGTCGCCCGGCTCGGCACCACCTCGCGCGCGCAGGTCGCCGACGCCACCGGGCTCACCCGCGCGGCGGCCGGCAGCCTCGTCAATGAACTGATTTACGCGGGGCTGGTGCTCGAACGCGGCGCCAGCCTGGAGGGACGGGTCGGGCGGCCGAGCACGGTGCTCTCACTCAACGACCGCGGCCCGGCCGGGCTCGGCCTCGAAGTGGGCGTCGAGCATCTCGGCGCCTGCGTGGTCGACCTGGGCACCGAGGTCAGGACCCGTATCAGGGTCCCTGCGCCGAACCGCGGCCGCGATCCGCACGCCGCGATCGAGCAGCTCGCCGAGGTCGCGACGCGGGCGCTGGGCGAGGCCGCCGGCCAGGGGCTGACCCCGGTCGCGGTCGCCGTCGCGGTGCCCGGGCTCGTCGGCGGCAAGGGCGGGGCCGCGGCACCGGACGCGACCGCGCACGAGACGTTCGACACGGTGGTGCACGCCCCGAACCTCGGCTGGCACGACGTCCGCCTCGCCGACGAACTCAGGACCCTGTTCCCGGCCGCGCTGCGCGACCTGCCGATCGAGGTGGCCAACGAGGCGAACCTCGGCGCGCTCGCCGAACTGTGGCGCGGCGAGGTCGGCCGCGACTTCGTGCACGTCTCGGCGGAGGCGGGCATCGGCGCCGCGGTCGTGGTCGACGGCATGCTGCTGCGCGGCAGGCGCGGCTTCGCCGGCGAGCTCGGCCACATGCCCGTCTACCCCGACGGCCTGCCCTGCCCCTGCGGTTCGCACGGCTGCCTCGAGCAGTACGCCGGCGAGGAGGCGGTGCTCAGCGCCTGCGGCCTGCGGAACGAGGGGGGCGACCGCGTCGCGCTGCTCGCCGCCGAGGCGCGCACCGAGAACGTGGCGGTCCGCCGGGCGCTGGACCGGGCCGGCCGCGCCCTGGGCATCGCCCTTTCCGGCGCGGTCAACCTCGTCGACCCGGAGACGGTCGTGCTCGGCGGCGCCTACGCCGACCTCGCCGCGTGGCTGACCCCCGGAATGCAGACGGAGCTCGGCGCGCGTGTCAAGATCCGCCCGTGGGAGCCGGCCGGCCTGGTCGTCTCCGGGCTGAAGCGGGAGGGCCCGGTGGTCGGCGCCGCGACCTCGGTCGTCCAGCGGGTGATCGCCGATCCGTCCTCGGTCGCGGCGGGCTAGGTCGTGTCTTCACAGTATCGCCGGGGCCGCGACGCCTGCCACGCACGCTCGCGGCGTTGCCGGATCGACCACAGACGCTCAGTATGCGGACGGCCCGGCGCCTTGCGAGCGCACGCGTGAGACGCCGCGGCCCGATCCGACGCTACTTCGAAGACACTCCCTAGCGGCGGGGTACGCGGCCGGCCCCGTTGATGGTTCGGTCGTGACCCGGTCGCGTGACGCGGCTGCAGTGACCCGGTCGAGCTTACTGCGCGTACACCTCGGTTACTGCGCGTACGCCTTGGTCGGCCTGATCGCGACCGCGACCCGCTGCGGCGCGTCCTCCGGCGTGATGGCGGTGCCGTCGTACCACTGCGACAGGCGCTGGTAGAGCTTCGCCTCGGGGTCCGGGTCGATGTGGTCGACGACGCCGCGGATCTCGGCGTAGCTGTACATGTTCTCCGGGTCGACGAGCGAGATCGACACCCGTGGCTCGTTCGCGATGTTCTTGTACTTCTGCCGGTACGAGGTGTGGGTGAACCAGATGAACTCGCCGTCCCAGATGAACCACATCGGGTTCACCTGCGGCGCGCCGTCCGGGCGGGTGGTCGCGAGGTTGCACAGGATCGGTCGGCCCAGCAG
>Ga0310811_10007457_pt1 | contig 14013 bp, 10 predicted proteins | sample YCmetagenome_FD_207642 | JGI IMG/M metagenome (GOLD analysis project Ga0310811, IMG submission 207642) | Soil microbial communities from experimental microcosm in Duke University, North Carolina, United States - YC | ecosystem: Engineered > Artificial ecosystem > Soil microcosm > Unclassified ... | reverse complement strand
ATTCTGTTACCGATTTAATATTTGAATATCCCTTCAAAGTAGCAGCGGATTGGCGCGTCATTATCCATTGATTGTCAGGCATCTGTTCAATATGCAGGTCTGTTGAAACTTGTGGGTTGATCTGGTTTCCGTCTGTCGTAACCATATATCCGGGTTGGCTTTGCGGGGGAACCGGGTTGGCTTTGCCATTCACAAACACCTGTGCATCTACAATAGAAAGGGTATCACCCGGTGTACCCTGGCAGCGTTTAATGTAGTTGTCTTCCTTGTCAATCGGTCTATAATACGGTGAATCCGACTGCATAGGGAAGTTAAACACGACCACATCGCCTTTTTTGATATCGCTAAAGCCTGGTAAACGATAATAAGGCAATTTTATAATATCAGTGTAGGATTTGGTGTTGATCAACGGCATCGTATTTTGTGCAAAAGGGAATGACAGCGGTGTCATTGGCAGTCGCGCACCGTAATTCATTTTGCTTACAAACAAATAATCGCCTACCAACAAAGTGCTTTCCATCGATCCACTTGGGATCACGTAGGCTTCAATAAAAAATGTACGGATTATGGTTGCTGCCAGCACAGCAAAAACGATTGCTTCGGTCCATTCGCGTGTTGCTGATTTTTTAAGCTGTTTGCTGTGTTTTTCTCTGAACTCAGGTGTTTGGGATGGGCCCAGGTATTTGGTTTCCTTATCGTTGCCCCATTTAATCAGGTAGATAAATGGTAATACTACCCCGACAAACCATTCGCGTAATGAGAACTTTCCAAATGATTTTAGCAGATCAATAGTAATCCCAATAATTGCCAGGACATTGATACCAGGGATCAATATTAAAATGATCCACCATTTTGGCTTGCCTGTAAGCTCTATTATTACATATGCATTGTAAATTGGGATATATCCCTGCCAACCCGGCCGACCAGCTTTTTCAAACAATTTTGCAAAGCCAACAAAAGGCAATACGATGTATAATACAATAAAAATGATAAGCTCTATAGTACCCACGCTTCTATTTTTTTAATGACGATTATCTTAAATATCAAAATTGAACATCTCCTGAACAGAGAAAAAGCCCTTTTTATTATGAACCCATTCGGCTGCTAATACCGCACCCAGGGCAAATCCATTACGGTTATGTGCCGTATGTTTAAACTCAATGGTATCTACTTCTGAATCGTAGATCACGGTATGAGTGCCTGGTACGCTATCGATACGGAACGATTCGATCAGCACTTGTTCATTTTTAAGACTGCTGTCGTCTGCATCGTTACCTTCTGCTGTTAATACGTTCATCCACTCTTTTTTTCGGTCGAGGTTATCGATTATCCCTTCGGCAATAGTGATCGCCGTCCCGCTTGGTGAATCCAGTTTCTGGGTGTGATGAATTTCTTCTACCTGTACATCATAGTAGGGATAGTTATTCATCAGCTTTGCCAATTTCCTGTTAATGTGGAAGAAAATGTTTACACCAACACTAAAGTTTGAGGCATACAAAAGCGTGCTGTTGCTGTCAATACAGTTTTCCTTTACTTCCTGCAGATGTTCGTACCAACCCGTAGTGCCTACCACTACAGGAACACCGGCGTCAAAGCAATGCTGAATGTTGCTCAAAACAGAAGCGGGCATGGTAAACTCAATCACAACGTCTGCCTTTTTCAGATTCTCAGCGGTAAGTTCGTGTTGATTATCGTGATCGATTTTTAATATGATATTATGTTTACGGTCGGTAGCGATCTTCTCAATGATCTTGCCCATTTTTCCGTATCCTAATAATGCAATGTTCATTACTTGTAATTCTTCGTTAACAGCAGGCGTAAATATATATTTTATTCTTTTTAAGTCTTGGTTATGAAAGGATATTTAGCGACTTATTTAAGTGTAAAGGTAATTTTTACAGCCGGAATAAATGTTGTGTTGCTGTTTAGAGCGTATACGGGCTGATTTATTGTGCCCGGACTTATTTTAAAGGATAAGTTATTATCCATGGTATAGCTATGCATAAACTTGGCATCGATGTAAGCATCTACCATTTGTATACCCCAGCCGCCCAGGAAACCCAGTATGCCCAGGTCGCGGTTGCGCCTGTACAGGTTGGTATAGGTCACCACATCATCATTTGAAACATTAACGAGGAGCGAGTTATTTTGAGCGGTACCAACGATACCCTTTTCGCGAAGCAACGCCTCTCTCAAAAAAATCTTATAATATTTCTGGTTAAATACCACCACATCGCCCAATAAACCCAGACCGCCATAGATAAGCGGCACCTTCCACCAGCGATGATTGTAAATTTGACCCCAGCCTGGTACCATCAACGAGCGCATTACGGCTTTATGCGGATTATGCAAACTATCAGGATGATAGGTTTTCTCTTTTGTTATTTTAGGATAGTAACGTTTTGAGGTAACTGAGTCTTTCACGCGTTGCAGGCTGTCTTTTTTGTTTTTCACAGCAACGGTATCTGGTTGTTGAGCCTTTGCAGCAACAGCCAATCCCAACAGTAACCAAAAAATGAAAAAACATTTATACATGCTTACCAATCCAGCATTTCGAGGATGCGGCTAAGATCGTCCTCAGATAAGAAAGGAATCTCGATACTTCCCTTTCCCTGGCTGTTTAATTTTAGTTTAACATTTGTGCTGAATTTCGATGCAAGGTCATCCTGTATCTTTTGCACCTGGAAAGACAGCGGTTCAGGTTGTTTGCCTTCCTTTTTTATAGGAGCTTTTTGCATTTCGCGCACCATTTCTTCCACCTTGCGGACAGACAACTCCTGCTGTATAATCTGCTGATGGATATACAATTGCTTTGCAGGATCTGCTACTGATATCAATGCTTTAGCATGGCCCATACTGATCTGGTTGTCACGGATAGAAGCCTGGATGGTTGGCGGCAATTTCAGCAGGCGCAGGTAGTTGGTTACAGTCGAACGGTTTTTGCTTACGCGTTCGCCCAATTCTTCCTGCTTCAGGCTGCATTCGTCTATCATCCGCTGAAAACTTAAGGCAACTTCTATTGCATTCAGATTTTCGCGCTGAATATTTTCGATCAAAGCCATTTCCAGCATCTGCTGGTCGTTGGCTGTGCGTACATAAGCAGGTATCTGTGTCAGTCCGGCTAATTTTGACGCTCGCAAACGGCGCTCGCCAGATATCAGCTGAAACTTATGAGTATTTACCTTTCTTACAGTAATAGGCTGAATTAAGCCCTGCAGTTTTATGGAATCAGCCAATTCAGCCAAAGCATCCTGATCAAAATCAGTACGCGGCTGAAAAGGGTTAACTTCTATTTCGGCAATTTTTATTTCATTGACAGAGCCCATTGCATTCACATCGGCGCTCGTGCCAATCTCATTCTTATTCGGAAGTACGCTTACAGAATCATTCAACAGGGCGCTTAATCCCTTCCCCAAAGCATTTCTCTTCTCTGCACTCATTTATTTATATAGTTTCTGTTGTGGCTATGGTTTCGCCTTTTAACATTCCGTTTTTTCGTACTATTTCGCGGGCCAGGTTAAGGTAATTGATGGCTCCCTTGCTATTGGCGTCGTGCATAATCACCGACATTCCAAAGCTGGGTGCTTCGCTTAAACGTGTATTGCGTTGAATAATTGTTTCAAAAACCATGTCTTCGAAATGATTTTTTACTTCTTCAACCACCTGGTTTGACAGGCGCAACCTTACATCATACATGGTTAGCAATATCCCTTCAATTTCAAGCGCAGTATTTAAACGGGTTTGAACGATCTTTATCGTGTTCAGGAGTTTGCCCAAACCTTCCAAAGCAAAATATTCGCATTGAACCGGGATGATCACCGAGTCGGCAGCCGTTAACGAATTGATCGTTATCAAACCTAACGATGGAGAGCAATCAATAATGATGAAATCGTACTCACTGCGTATACTGTCGAGCACGGCTTTCATTTTATATTCACGATCAACCAGGTTGATCATTTCTATCTCTGCACCCACCAGGTCGATATGTGCCGGTAGTAGATCCAGATTAGGGGTTTCGGTTTTCTGAATAGCTTCATGCGGATCAATATCATTGATAATGCACTCATAAATGCTATTCTTGATTGTGCGGGGATCAAAGCCTATACCTGATGTTGAATTAGCCTGAGGATCGGCATCAACCAGTAATGTTTTGTATTCCAGAACTGCCAAACTCGCAGCCAGGTTTATGGAGGATGTAGTTTTTCCTACGCCGCCTTTTTGGTTGGCTAAAGCAATAATTTTACTCATTCGTATGTTCCAATTTTTTTACAGGTGCAGGTTGATACCAACGCGAAATGAAAGCAGAAATTTCTACCTTCGCAAAGGTAATATACCGGGCTAAAGATACATATTTTAACTATACAGAAATCCACAGCTTATGGCAAATTACAAACAAAACAGTTAGTGAATTAGTGAAGGAGTGAATTAGCGAATAGTCTGAGCACGATTTCAATGATTTAAGAATTTCCACGATTTCGGTCAATGAACTCTTATTAATTCACTCCTTCACTAACTCACACATTCACTAATTAAACAAATGATCACTGTTATATCATCTACCAATCGTCCCGGGAGTTCAACGCTTAAGGTCGCTCAATATTATCACCGGAAATTGACCAAAAAAGGAGCAGAGGCAGAGCTATTCTCACTGGCGCAATTACCACCAAATATTATCGAAACCGATCTTTATGGCAAGCGGAGCAAAGAGTTTGAACCTATCCAGGATATCATTACCAGGACAGATAAATTTCTGTTCATTATCCCCGAATATAACGGCAGTTTTCCGGGAGTGCTTAAAGTGTTTATCGACGCATGCTCCTTCCCGGAAAGTTTTTATGAAAAGAAAGCCGCGCTGGTGGGCGTGTCATCCGGAAGATATGGCAATATCCGGGGAGTTGACCATTTTACAGGTATCTGCAACTATATCCACTTGCATGTCATGCCTTTAAAAATTCATATTCCATCCGTTCATAAAGAGTTAGACGCCGATGGCAATTTCTTTAAAGAAGATACCCTGAAGTTTACCAATGAGCAGATTGATAAATTCATTAAATTTTAGTTGTAAAAGTTGAAGTGGTTGTAAAGGTTGTAGTGGTTAATTTAGCACTATGATTTATAAAAAACCTTTCCAACTACTACAACCATTTCAACCTCTATAACCGCAAGGAACTAACCCCCATTAATCAACTTAGCCATTCCAAATGCTGCTGCTGCGGCAAGTGCTCCGATGATCAATACCTTTAAAGCGCCGGAAAATGGCGGTTGCCCTGTTACTTTGCTCTTGAAATAACCAAATACAAACAAGCATATAGACGTTATTGCACAGGAATAATATAGAGCCTGCTGCGAATCGTGAATAAAAAAATATGGCGATAATGGTATGATGCCGCCAACTATATATGAAAGTCCGATAGTTATGGCGCTTTGTCTTGCACGGTTTGCTTCAGGTTTTTCGAGGCCGAGTTCATAACGCATCATAAAATCAACCCAGGCATCTTTGTCTTTGGCCATTTCGTTGGCTATTTCTTGCTGTAGTTTTTCAGATATACCAAAACCGGCAAACACTTCGCGCACTTCCATTTTTTCCTGTTCGGGAACTCTTTCTACTTCTTCATATTCTCTTTTAAGTTCAGAATTGTAGTGGTCGGCCTCTGTTTTCCCAGCCAGGAAACCGCCAAGTCCCATGGCGATTGAGCCGGCAACAATTTCAGCTATACCTGCGGTTACCACGATGCCCGATGAAGTAATGGCTCCGCTCAAACCCGCCGCCAATGCAAAGGGGACGGTTAATCCGTCAGACATGCCTATAACAATGTCTTTTATCGTATCTGAGCTTTTTAAGTGATGTTCGTGATGCATATGATAAAAGTACAAGTATGATCATCGTTTTGATTATCAATTTGTTATTTGTGATTAGTCTGAATTAGTTTTTTTTATGAAAATTATTATTTTTACTTAATAAATTTTTGCCAATTTCAACCTTTACCACTTATTACATGAAAAGTTTTTATAAGGCACTCCTCTGTGTCGTTTTATTACCAGCCTTATCATACGCTCAAAGCAATTACAAGCCCGGCTATGTTGTCAATTTAAAAGGAGATACCTTAAAGGGATTTATTGACTTTAGAGATTGGGACTTATCACCTACTTCAATAAAATTCAAAACTACTGTCGCTGATGGTAGCTCTCAAAGATTTACCAATAAAGAAATCGTAGCTTTTAATGTCGACGGGTCTTCATTTCAAAAATATATAGGCCCTATCAGCACTGATGAAGTAAAAGCAAATAAAATTTCCAGTGGAAGGGATACCAGTTTTAGGATAGATACTGTTTTTATACAGATTCTTCAAAAAGGAAAGAACGTGAACCTTTATTCTTACACCGATGATATCAAAACCCGCTTTTATATAGGGGAAAAGCCTGATTATACTGTAAAAGAATTGGGATATAGGTTGTATTATAATTATAGTGGTAATGAGGTAAACGGACAAAATGGGGGAACTGTAAATGAGAACACCTACCGGAAGCAATTATTTGCACTCGCAAATAAATACAATGTTTTGGATGACAATTTAACGGAATCCATTCAGAAGGCACAATATTCAAAATCTGATATCCTTAACATTGTTTCTAAAATCAATAATATATCAGAATCTGAATATGAACAAAAATATGCCGACCATATAAAAGTCGATTTTTATGTCGGTACCGGATTAAATATTTATTCGGCATCAGGCAGAAACAATTCAGTTATTAAGTATCCATCATCCACCTCTGTCCGACCTGAATTTCTGGCAGGGATAAATTTGATTCCAAACCCAAAGTCTGATAAGGTGGAGTTCCGGGGTGAATTTTTGATTGCCAGCTATAATTACAGTACAATTAACATGTTATCGATATCATTTGCCCCGCAGTGTATCTACAATTTTTATCATGCTGAGAATTTAAAAGCATTTCTTGGCGCTGGCTTTTTGCTCAGTTACTATAAGTATGATAATGCAAGTTTCCCAACCAAGTCAGACAATGCATTTATGTTTAAAGCAGGTATGAAATTTTATAACAAGGTGGAACTTTTTGCAGATATGCTGGCATTTTCTGGCGGAGAATATGTTGATAACGACGCACTGAGGACAACAAACATTCAGCTTGGTGTTGTTTATCACTTTTAATTAATTTATTAAAGAGATATATTCGCCTCTTTATTAACAACCTTATTACATGAAGAATTTTTACAAAGCACTCCTGTGTGCTGTTTTATTACCAGCCTTATCATACGCCCAAAGCAATTACAAGCCCGGTTATGTTGTGAATATTAAAGGTGATACTTTAAAAGGATTTATTGATTACCGTGAATGGGGGATAAACCCTGATAACATTCAGTTTAAAAGTGCCTTAACTGATAAGGATCCGAAAATATTTACAACATCTGACATTTCTTATTTTAGTGTCACCGGGCTGGATTCTTATCAACGATATACCGGACTCATTACTACGGACGCAACCGATAAAGATCATATCGCAAGTTTCAGGGACACTACCTACAAGAATGCCACAGTTTTTATCAGGATATTACAAAAGGGTAAAAACCTGTCATTGTATTCCTATACCGATAATCTCAAAGTAAGGTTCTATGTTGGAGAAGCACCGGATTACATGCCTGCAGAATTAGTGTATCGCTTATACTACAATTATAGCGGCATTCCTGTAAAAGGGCAAAACGGTGTAACTGTAAATGAAAATACTTACCAGCGACAGTTATTTGCTCTGGCTAATAAATATGGTGTACTGGATGATGGGCTGCAACGAGATATTGAACGCACCGACTATACAGAAGATAATATTGGTAGTGTAGTTAACAGGATCAATAAGATATCGAAAGCAGAGTATGCTAAAGCTAATAAGATAAAGGGGCCGATATTTAATGTATTTGTTGGTGCAGGTGCCAATATAGAAAATATATCTACAGCCGGTGGGTCCACTTATCAGGCCGGAGGTGGCAAATCGTACACTTCTACAGGAGGCATGGTGTCGGGAGGTGTAAATTTCTTTGTAAATCCTGTTGTAAGAAGATTTCAACTAAGGATTGAGGTTGGCATATCGAAAGGCCAGTTCAAATCTTTATATGACCTTAAAGTATCGCCATATATTCCTTTTGAAGCATCTTTTGATGAACTGTCAGTAAACCTGGCGCCACAGGTGCTTTATAATTTCTATAATGCAGAAAATTTAAAAATTTATGCAAGTGTGGGATTTTTGATGCGATATTATAAGTTCTCGAATGCATATTTCGGCTCCCGAAGCCGGCCAAATTCGGAAACAGATATAGAACAAAACGAACCTTATTTGTTTATCTCAGCTCAAAACTCTGTTATGTTTAAAGCAGGTGTGCAGATACATAAAAACTGGGGGTTATTTGCCCAGTACCTGGTTAGTCAACCAATAACGGACAATAGCTATTGGTCTTTGAGTTCGAAATGTGAACAGTTTGGCATAAACTACTACTTCTGGTAAAATCTAACAACTTAATTTATTAATATCTAATCTAAAATTGAACGATCAATGAAATCGATCTATGCCTTTTTATTTGCTGTTTTTTTAATTCCTTCATTAGGCTATTCTCAAAGTAATTACAAAGCCGGGTACATTATCACCCTAAAAGGGGATACTACACATGGGTACATTAATTACAAAGAATGGGATAACAACCCGCTGACTGTCACTTTTAAGAAAGAGACGCAATCACCACCGGAGACTTTTGCTGCTAAAGATATTTCAGCATTCGGTGTTACCGGGCAACTATATTATCAGCGATATATTGTTTCTGTGAGTCAGGACCAGGTGGAAATGACTAATATGAATACGCGCCTTGATACAACTACCCGGGTGGATACGGTATTTTTACGGCTACTGAACAGGGGCCGTTATCTGACTTTGTACTCTTTTAAGGATAAATTAAAGTCACGGTATTATGCATTAGAGAATGGACAAAATGAACCTTATGAACTGATTTATCACGCTTATTCTGACTTTAATAAGGACGAATCAACGGCTATACAATATATCAGGAGGTACCGTACGCAATTGCAAAATATATTACAGAGAAATAATATTGATAATAGCCGCATCAGTACCGAAATAGAACAAAGCGATTACGTTGAAAGTGATCTGAGCAGGGTTGCAAAGGATATTAACGGTAAATCCTCCGACGGATTTACTACTCCTAATATATTTGGTATAAGATTTTTTGCAGGAGCAGGAGTAAGTTACACCCAATCAAAATTTGCGGGGAATATAGGTTTTGCAAGCTCACCGGCAAGTAGTAGTACATCACCGGCAGTAAATGCGGGGATCGATTTTCTGATAAATAAAAACATCCAGAAATTCTTTTTCAGAGCTGAGGTTTCGTTTACTATTAATGGGCAATATAAGTTTGTAACAACAGACGTTGGCGCAGCCATGGGGACAGCCACGTTGCAAGTGAAGCAATACAATACTTCAATTACTCCTCAACTTGTTTATAATCTGTACAATCAGGATAATTTAAAAGTTTTTATTGACGCAGGTGTCTCTATGAACCTGGCTACTTATAATGATTACAAGACGGTAACTGTATATGATTCTTTCCCGCCAACTGTGCAGGATAAGTTTCCAGAGTTCTCAAAATCTTACTGGTCATTCCCACTCAAGGCTGGCTTAGTACTTAATAAAAGGATAGAAGTTTATGGAGGTTTTACTCCATCTGCTGCTATTACAGAACTTACAAAAAATTCAATTACTACCTACCGGGCAGGAGTAAATTATCTGTTCAAGTAATTACCGGAGCAATCATCGTTGGCTTGACCTCAACTTTGGGAATTTTCCTCAAGGTTGAGGTTTTTCTTTTGCCTGTCAAATTCTTTTTTATACAGGGGCCTTTTGCCGGATAAAGGGTTACATTTGTTGTAGCCCCCAGTTGATACTTATGATCAAAATCTACCCTTCTGTTTTACTTTTTATAGCCGTTCCCTTTATTAGCTTTTCTCAAAGCAGGACAGATTCATTAAGAAAGGATACATCCCGGCATTTAACTGAGCTTACCGTAAAAGGCTACCTGATTGAACAACCGGTTCTGAGTGTTCCTGCCTCGGTAGCTGTATTGAGCCCTTCTCAGCTAAGCTTACAACCTGAAAACTCACTGGTATCAGCTATGAATACTGTTCCGGGTGTACGAATGGAAGAACGCTCGCCGGGAAGTTATCGTTTATCGATTAGGGGTAGTTTGCTGCGCTCACCGTTCGGAGTGCGCGATGTGAAGATATATTATGATGAAATCCCTTTAACGGATGGTGGAGGCAATACCTACCTGAATGCTATCGACGTGAACAGCGTTCAAGGCATCGAAATATTAAAAGGGCCTGATGGAAGTTTGTTTGGCGCTAACTCGGGTGGCGTGGTATTGATCAGCCCGGTTAACCGGTTTAATAACAGCAATTACCTGTCAGCCGAATTAAACGGTGGCTCGTATGGGCTTTTTCATGAGAATGTAGCGCTGCAAAACGTATCAGGGAATAACCAGTTGAACATCAGTCAGGCTTATGAAACTTATGGTGGATATCGCCAGCACAGTTATATGGACCGGAACTATGTCCAGGCTGTCGATAAGGTAACTTTTTCCAAAGCTGACCAACTTAAATTTCTGGGCTTTTATTCTGACTTAGGTTATGAAACGCCGGGAGGGTTGACGCTTGCTCAATTCCAGGCTGATTCAAAGCAGGCACGCCTGCCTACGAAAACCTTGCCCGGATCCATCCAGGCAAAGGCGGCAATCTATCAAAAAATGTGGATAGGTGGTTTGGCGAATGAATGGCATATCAGCGATAACCTTAAAAATGTGACTTCCGTTTTTGGCAGTTATGTGGATTTCAAAAATCCATTCATTACCAATTACGAACAACGATATGAAGGTACTTATGGCCTCAGAAGTTATTTCGAATTAAGCGGGAAGCCAGATTCTGTTATCAACTGGAAAGTGAACCTGGGTGTAGAGTGGCAGCAAACCAATTCGGACATTAATAATTATGGAAATGTGTCGGGTGCAAGGGATACTGCACAAACGCTTGATAAGATCAACACCGATCAGCATTTCTTTTTTGCACGTTACCTGGCAGACATCAACCGGAAACTGCATATAGAGGCTGCCCTGAGTTTGAACTTCTATGATTACAAATTCAGGAATGTGTACCCAAATGATGAGCCGGATTTTACCAACCGGCATTTCACGCCGCAATTGATGCCCCGTTTGGCTGCTTCCTATCAGCTGACCAATAACTTTATCTGGCGGGCATCTGTAAGCCGCGGCTATTCAACGCCAACCACCGCTGAAATACGGCCGACGGATAATATTATCAACACTAGTTTACAGGCCGAGGATGGATGGAACTATGAAACAGGTTTCCGCCTGCGCAATGCTGATGAAAGCGCTTTCCTGGATGCATCCGTATTTTATTATCGCCTTAACAATGCCATTGTACAACAGGAAAATGCGGATGGTACACAATATTATATCAACGAAGGCGGTACTAATCAACCGGGCCTGGAAATCTATCTGAGTGATTGGATCATCCGGCAAAACAATGTGAATTTTATTCGGGGATTGCAGCTGAATGAATCAATTACATTGGACAGATTTTCATTCCGTGGCACGAGCAAGCAATTAACCGGCGTGCCTAACCAGGTTTTCATCACCAATATGCAGGTGAAATTTCCTGAACGGATATATGTGTTTGTTCAGCATAATTATACCGCTCGTATGCCTTTAAATGATGCAAATACAGCGTATGCAGGTCATTATAATTTAATGGAAGCCAAAGTAGGATGGGAGCCTTTAACTTATAACAAGACACGATTATCCATCTATGCCGGAGTTGATAACCTGTTGAACGAAAAATACAGCCTCGGCAATGACTTAAACGCGGTAGGAAATCGTTATTACAACGCCGCAGCACCAAGAAATTATTATGTGGGAATGAAGCTTGCGCTTTAGCTTGTTGAGCACTAAAAGTCCTCATTTGCAGCGAGGACTTTTAGTGCTGCTTGCGCTTATTGTTTCGCTATCTCAGTAACGTTGCTTCCCCTGCCTTTGTTGTTAAAAGCTCTGAATTTTATTACAGAATTTCCAATTGTAACACCATCTTTATAAACGGAGCTTTTTGAATCCGGATCTTTGCCATTTGTAGTGTAGCGGATTGTCAATCCCGGGAACTGTTCGTTGGCTACTAATTGACCGTTTTGCTCTATTACACCAGGTTTCGGGATGCGATATCCGTAGCCGCCATTTAAATAATCCAATCGAGGTAATTCACGTTTGCCTAAAACATTCAGGAAGTTCGACCATGCCTGGGCGTAAAGTTGTTGACTTTTAGTGGTATCGTTGGTGGTAGCCCATTCAGGGTCCTGCGACCACGCCCGCTCTGCAAAACCCAGTAAGCGCGGCAATAGCATATATTCCTCACGCTCTACCGTTTTAACCGTTTCGCCCCATAATGCACACTGAAGTCCTACAATATTGCTCTTACCGTAATCAGTCAGGCGTTGTTTGCCGATGAAGATGTTACGGTTGATCGGCATTCCATTTTTGTCAGCTTTGGTGTTTTTAAAATAGTCGTACGGAATAAAAGAGAATGGTTTATCGATATCAGAAAATGCACCCCAATAATAACCCGGCTCATCAAATGATTTATAATTCGCCATGTCAAAATACAGGTTGGTAACGCATGACAGCACGGTTTTATATCCTGAGTTGGCCAGCTTATATGCCAGGTCCTCATTGCCATCACCTATGGAATTGTTCCAAACATCTACCTGCAAATGTTCAGGCATAAAGTCAGGATTCGGTACATAAACCGGGACGCCATCCAGTTTGGTTTTACGTAAAGCCATTTCTTCCCACCCGGCAAGGCTCAACCCTTTAGCTTTCACCATCTGGTTTACTTTGCCATAAAAATAATACCACAGGTCACCTGTGTTTTGTATTTCAGGGTGACTGGCCTGCAAGGCAACAAATGCAGGTGATTTTTCCCAAACATGCGCCGGAACTTCATCCCCGCCAAAATGAATCATCTTCAACGGTGCACCAGCCTCTTTGTACATAGCGATGATATCATTGATCACCGTGCCGATAAAATTATAGGTTGATGGCAGCGACACATCCATAATGTTGTCGTTCCAAAACTGGTTCGAACTATATTGAGATTGGTCATTCAGATCATAAAGCAGGTATTTCTCAGCCTCGGCCTTTTTGCCTTGAGCCATTAGTTTGGCGTAACGTGCATTCATTGCCTTGATGGCTGCACGGGCATGGCCCGGTGTTTCGATCTCGGTGATTACCGTGATATGTCTTTCGGTAGCATACTTTAATATCTCGATGTAATCCGCTTTGGTATAAAAACCACTTCCGGCTAATTTACCTGTTTCTGGTCCGGAGCCATGGCAGGCAGGCAAAAACTTTTTGCTGTCAAGCGTATGCCCACGCTGAGAACCAACTTCGGTTAATTCTGGTAACGAGGGTATCTCCAGTCTCCAGTCTTCATCTTCAGTTAAATGGAAATGGAAGGTATTGATCTTGTATAGTGCCAGCAGATCAAGCAATCGTTCAACCTGTTTTTTAGTCTGAAAATTACGGCCCACATCCAGCATAAATGCTCTGTAGCCAAAGCGTGGGGCATCCTGTATTTCTACACATTGTATTTTGATCTCGCTTTGTGGTTTAGCGTATGCAGACGGCGGGATAAGCGATAATAAAGATTGTATGCCGTAAAAAATTCCTGTGGGAGTAGAAGCAACAATGATGATTGCCTTAGGCTTTACTTCCATCGCATAACCTTCAGGGTTCATACCCTCTTTGTAAACAAATTTGATGGTATTCTCACTAGCTGCGCTACCACCTTCAAGCATTGCTCTGAACTTATCGGTCAGTAAATTTGCTTCTTTTTCAAAACGGCTGTCATTTACGATCTGTACGCCCGAGTTTAGTTT
>Ga0310811_10007456_pt1 | contig 14014 bp, 10 predicted proteins | sample YCmetagenome_FD_207642 | JGI IMG/M metagenome (GOLD analysis project Ga0310811, IMG submission 207642) | Soil microbial communities from experimental microcosm in Duke University, North Carolina, United States - YC | ecosystem: Engineered > Artificial ecosystem > Soil microcosm > Unclassified ... | reverse complement strand
CCGCTGGTGCCGATATTGACATTGGCGATGCCGCAGTCGCTGCCGGCAGCGGAAAGGAACTGTTCAGCCTCGCGCAGGTTGAGCGTCATGATGGCCGAGGAAAGGCCCTGCGGAACGCCGTTCTGGATGGCGATGGCCTCTTCGAGGGTATTATATTTCAGCAGGTAAAGGATCGGTGCAAAGGTCTCCTGCGCCACGATCGGAGCGGTGGCGTCGGCCTCGGCGATGCAGGGGCGGACATAGCAACCGCTTTCAAAGCCATCGCCGGCGAGCACCTCGCCTTCCACCAGGAACCGGCAACCCTGCTGCCTGGCGGCAGCGATCGCCTGCTCATAGGAGTTGACCGCGTCGGTATCGATCAGCGGGCCTACATGATTGGTTTCATTCAGCGGGTCGCCGATCCGCAGCTGACCATAGGCGGCGGTCAGCTTTTCTTTTACTTTATCGTACATCTTCTCGTGGATGATGAGGCGGCGGGTGCTGGTACAACGCTGGCCGGCCGTGCCGACGGCCCCGAAGACCGCGCCGGGGATGGCGATATTGAGATCCGCATCTGCGGAAATGATGATCGCGTTGTTACCGCCCAGCTCGAGGAGCGACCGGCCGAGACGGGCGGCCACGACGGTTCCCACGGCCTTCCCCATACGGGTGGAGCCGGTGGCGGAGATGAGCGGGATGCGCGTATCGGCGGCCAGCCATTCGCCGAGATCGCGCGCCCCGGTGACGAGGCAGCCGACGCCTTCCGGGACCTTATTGGCAGCGAATACTTTTGCGATGATGTTCTGGCAGGCGACGGCACATAGTGGCGTCTTCTCGGAGGGTTTCCAGACCGTGGTGTTGCCACAGACCCAGGCGATCATGCTGTTCCAGCTCCATACGGCAACGGGGAAATTGAAGGCGGAGATGATGCCGACCACCCCGAGCGGATGCCATTGCTCATACATCCGGTGCGCAGGGCGCTCGCTGTGCATCGTGAGCCCGTTCAGCTGGCGGGAGAGACCTACCGCCAGGTCGCAGATATCGATCATTTCCTGTACCTCCCCATAGCCTTCCTGCAGGCTTTTGCCCATTTCATAGGAGACCAGCCGGCCCAGGGCCTCTTTGTTGGCCCGGAGCGCTTCCCCGATCTGCCGGACGACCTCCCCACGGCGGGGGGCCGGCCAGGTCCGCCATTCGGCAAAGGCCTTGCGCGCGGTGTCGATGACGGTATCATAGCCCGCCCTATCGGTGGTAGTAACGGTGGCGATCCGTTTGCCGTCTACGGGTGAAACGGAGACGATCGCGGGGGAGCCGGAAGGCAGAACCTTCGTGCCGGTAGAGGTGCCGGCATTCTCCGGCCCGATGTTAAGCTGTTGTAGGAATTCCATAAAAAATGCTTGCGACCGGATGATCGCAAGCAAACTTAGGAAAAACTAACCACTAACCAGTGGCCTCAACCTTAACTTAAAATCTACTATGAAAAAACTGGTCCAATGCCGGCATCTACCTTACCGGCATTTAAGAATACGTAAAACCCCGGGGCGGGGTTGTCTGAAAGATCCCCCGGGGGGGCATTTTTAAGATAATTTATTCTCCATGGCGGCGAAGAAGCTCTCGCTGTAACTAACGCCAATGGGTATCTCTTTATCGGCGATCTTGATCTTGCTTTTGCTGATATGCTCGATCTTGCTGATGGGCACGATGTAGGAGCGGTGCGCGCGGATGAACTCCCTGGCGGGGAGCTTCTGCGCGATGGTCTTGAGCGTCATCAGCGTGAGGATCGCCTTGCCGGGAAGATAGATCTTGATATAGTCGTCCAGGCCTTCGATGTAGAGGATCTCTTTCAGGTTCACCTTTACCATCTGGTAATCCGACTTGACGAAGATGTATCCTTCCTGCAGCTCCTGGCTGGTCAGGTAGTCGACGTATTCCTTCGCTTTATAGACGGCCTTGAGGAAGCGATCGTATTCGATCGGCTTCAGAAGATAGTCGATGGCATCGACATTGAAGCCTTCCACGGCATATTCGCTGAAGGCCGTGGTGAAGACAACGGCCGTATTCTTCTTGTTGATGATCCGCGAGAACTCGATCCCATTGATGTCGGGCATCTGTATATCGAGGAACAGGATATCCACGGGATTGGTCTCCATGACCTTTTGCGCTTCGAAGGGATCGGTGAAGACCCCTTTCAGATCGAGGAAGTAGATCTTGGCGATGTATTTTTTCAGGACCTCGAGAGCCAGGGGCTCGTCATCGACGGCGATACATGTTAACATTATACCGGTATTTTTAACTTTACGGAAAAATCGCTGCTCTTGTCTTCGATGTTCAACGCATATTTATCTTCGTAGAACAGGTCAAGGCGGCGTTTGGTATTGCTGATGCCGATGCCGGTGTTGTCGGTAACCCGGAGCATCGTACTGAGGTGTTTCTGGTTGCAAATACTAAAGTACAACGAATCTTTCTTTATTTCCAGCAGGATGCGGATGGGGGAGCGCTCACGGGTGCTGATGCCGTATTTGAAGGCGTTCTCGACGAAGGGCAGCAGCAGGAGCGGGGCGATCTGCCGGCCGAGAGGGTCGCCCTGTACGGTGAAATCGATGATCGTCTTGTCGGTGAGCCGCATCTTCTGCAGCTCGATATAATGGGAGGTGAACTGGATCTCCTTTTCGAGCGGGACCAGGTCGTTCCTTGCTTCCGTCAGGACATAGCGCATGATGCTGGACAATTTCATGACGGCCGCCGCGGTATGTTCCGACTGGACGCTGGCCAGGGCATAGATGTTATTGAGGGTATTGAAGAGGAAGTGCGGGTTGATCTGGGCCTTGAGGAAGCCGAGCTCCGCCTTTAGCTTTTCATTGGCGATCTCTTTGTTCCGCTGTTCGGTCCGAAGCCATTGGTTGATCACTTTTATGCCCGTGCTGAAGACGAACACGAGCAGGAAGAGGACGATATTCCCGGCGCTGAGGATCGGACGGGACCGGGGAGGGCCCGGCGGACGGGCCCCTGCCGCGGTTGGGTTGGGGTTGAAGTTGATACTGCCGAAAAAGGCATGGTAAATGCGGGGCATGAGCCCATAGATGATCATCAACCCCAGGATAAGCGCGGTATAGAATACAAAGTTCCTGCGATCCAGCAACCGGGGGACGAACAGGTAGGCGTTGCAATAATAGAAGGCGATGATAAAGACCGTGTTGACGATGAAGTAAGGGTTGAAATAGCGTTCGGTAAAGAAGGCGACATCCATCGGGTTGGGGCGCGGGTAGAAGGCAAAGGGCAGCATGAGAAAGCAGAGCCACGCTGCGATATGGATGACGATCTGAACGGTTATCTTCTTCACAAAGAGTAATTCTTAACCGTCAAAACTAATAAGAATCGGGGTACCGGCGTAATTATTCGATGAGCGGGTGAATGGCCCGTAAAAATATGGGGGGATGAATTCCTGCTCATCCCCCCGGTGTGACTAGAAGTTGAAAACCAGCTTGCTGAAGATACGGAGGCCGTTGCTGCCCATCTGCACCGCATCAAAGACCCCGCCGGACTCCGAGTCGCCGAACGAGTTCAGCCGGGCGCCCTTGGTATAGGCCGGGTCGGGATGGACATTGAAGAGGTTGTCGATACCCAGCACCCAGGAGGTGGTCTTGCTGAGCTTGATACTGGAATAGATATCGGTGGTGACCTTGCCGCCGAAGACGAAATATTCGGTAATGGGGGCGCCGCCGGCATCGGGGGTCACCGTCCCGCTCCCGCCGATGGTCGTCACTTTGCCCCAATAGGTGAGGTGGGAACCGAAGCTCAGCTTTTTCATCCCGTACTCCATCGCGAGCGAGAATTTGGCGGCGGGGGCCGAAGCCTTGATGAACTGCTGCTCGCGGATGCTGAAAAAGGCATCGGCGTCGGAGGGGTTCTTATTCAGCTCACCGGGGATATTCACCTTGTCGATGGTGATATGCTGAAGGTTACCGGCCAGCAGGGCGGTGAAATGTTTATCCGCCCAGGTCTTATGATAGTCGATCACGATGTCCACGCCGCGGTTGGTGGTGTTCACCGCGTTGGCGAAGAACTGCGCTTCGGCGATGCTGTTGGACGCGAGGAAGTCTTTCACCGCACCGGTAGTATTGGTGGTATCGAAATAGCCGGTGGTCACCACGCGGTTCTTCATCTTCACGATATAGCCATCGAGGGTAATCGTGAAGGAACGGGAGGGTTGCCAGGTGAAGCCCAGGGAGGAATTGACCGAGGTCTCCTGTTTGAGGGCGGGTATCCCGGCCAGTCTCGCCAGCGGGCTGTAGTTGGGTACCGTCTTGGCGTACACCAGCTGACCGTTCTGAATGACGGTGTTGGTATTGCTGAAATTGATCTGTTGAAGGGAGGGAGCGCGGAAGCCCGTGCTGATGCTGCCGCGGATGTTGAAGTTGGGCGCCAGCTTGTAGCGGGTGGCCAGCTTATAGGTGTTGACAAAACCGAAGTCGGAGTAATTCTCGAACCGTGCGGCTCCGTCGACCAGCCAGGCCCTGGTCACGTCAAGCGCCAGGTCGATATAGCCGCCGATATTGGTCCGATGGGCCATTGCGGCATCGGAGGGTTGATAGCCCGGATAGCCTTCGGAGCCTGAAGCTTTGGCGGTGCCGCCGGGCATGGTTGCGCCGCCGTTACGATAGGAATCCGGTTCGCCGGCATAAAGATGATAGCGTTCGTAGCGGAATTCGCCGCCCAGGGCCAGGGTAAGACCTTCGGCTACGGTGGAGAAATGTCTATTGACATCGAGGTTGGTGGTATTCTGGAGGAAGTTGAAGCCGCCGTCATCGAAGCGGTTCTTCGTCGCCTGTTCGGGAAGGGGCAGGGAGGAGTTGAAGGTCTTGTTACCCCAGTAGTGGAAGTCGTTATAGCCGGTATTGTTGCTGACATCCCAGTCCCAGCCGGTGCCGAGGGAGCCGCGGAATCCGGCGGAAGCGTCCTTGAGATAGACGTCTTCCTGGGGATCGTAGAAGACATTGTAGGCGCTGATGCTGTCATCGGCGGTGTGATAGGTGTGCATGATGGACGGCACGAAGATCAGGTTGCCGCCGGGGGTCGTTGGGAACTTGATCTGGTTGGCGGAGTTGACCCAGCGGCGGGTCCAGGCGTAGACATTGGAATGTTTGTAATTGTATCCGCCGAAAGAATAGAAGGTGGTGGAGGAGCCGGCAAGAGGCAGCTCCATATTGAACATCCCGCCGCCCGAGACGACCGAGCCGTCCCCCTGGGCCCTGCGCCAGGCGGGTATGGGTAGCGCGTTCGGATTGGTGCCGACGTTAGTATCCGGTTCAGCGCGGAAGGTCTTGCCCTGGGCCATGAAGTTGCCGGCGAGGTTGATAAAGCCGCCGCTGTGGCCGATGGCGATGCCGCCGTCGGCGCCAACATTAACCGTATTTCCGTCGATCCAGCTGCCCGTATAGTACTGTGTGGGGTCGACGGCATTGAGCGCGTTGTACTTCTTGTCATAGTAGCCGCTCCAGCCCGTGTAGAGGTTGAAATGGCGCACATCCTTTTTCAGCACGATGTTCATGACCCCGGCGATGGCGTCCGAGCCATATTGAGCGGAGGCTCCGTCCCGAAGGATCTCGATATGGTCGATAGCCGCCTCGGGGATGGAGTTCAGGTCCGTTCCCGAGTTGCCGCGGCCACGGGTCCCATATTGGTTGACAAGGGCGGAAAGGTGGCGGCGTTTGCCGTTCACCAGCACCAGCGTCTGGTCGAAGCCCAGGCCGCGAAGACTGGCGAAGTCGATGGCGTCCGAACCATCGCTGCCGCTCTGCTTATTGTAATTGAAGGAGGGCACCACCATATTCAGCTGGGACATGAGATCCGGGCGCGCGGTGGTGATGCTGGTCTTGCCGGTATTGATGATATCTACCGGGACCGGGGACTCTGTCTTGGTCCGGCCGACGCCACGGGAGCCGACAAAGACCATTTCGGTGAGCTGTGTCGAGGCCGGTTCCAGGGAGATGGCCAGGGTCGCAACATCGGTGAGGATCAGGGTCTGGGAGGTATAGCCGATGGAGCTGATCTCTACCAGCTGGCCGGGGCTGGCGACGATCTTGAAAACGCCTTGGTTGTCGGTGGACGTGCCTCTTCCGCCTTTCACCTTGACCGAAACGCCCGAGACGGGGGCGCCGGACCGGGTGTCGACGATGGTTCCGGTGATGGACTTCTGGGCCTGGACGAGGAGGGCAAAAAAGAGTAAGCTGGTGAGGAGGGCCAATTTCTTCATAATGCATCTGTTTTGGTATTCTTCAATTTACCAAAAAACGCATTATAAATAATTATTATTGATTAATATAATTTTTAATAATATGATGCATTTTGCCCGCCTCGAATTGATAATAAGCCTCTTCTGCTTACAATATAAGCATTTTATTACATTAAAACAATAAATATATACTAGTATTGCTCCTGCTCGTTCGGAAAATCGCTGGATTTCACGTCAGTGATGTATTGCTTGATGGCGCCGGTGATCTCTTCATCGAGCTTTAGGTAGCGGCGCAGGAACCGGGGCTGGAACTCGGTATTGATGCCGAGGAGGTCATGCATGACGAGGACCTGCCCATCGCAGTGCCGGCCCGCACCGATGCCGATGATCGGGATCTGCAGGCTTTGGGCAACGACTTTGGCGAGGTCGGCGGGTATCTTTTCGAGCACGATGGCCGAGCAGCCGGCTTCCTCCAGCAGGGAGGCGTCCTTTTTCAGCTTTTCGGCCTCGGCGTCTTCGCGGGCGCGAACCGTATAGGTGCCGAACTTATAGATCGACTGAGGGGTCAGGCCCAGGTGGCCGATGACCGGAATACCGGCCGCCAGGATGCGTTTGACCGATTCGAGGATCTCTTCGCCCCCTTCACATTTGATCCCGTGCGCGCCGGTTTCTTTCATGATCCGGATCGCCGAGGCCAGCGCCTCCTTGGAATTCGATTGATAGGAGCCAAACGGCAGGTCGACGACGACGAAGGCCCGGTTGACGCCCCGCATGACCGAGGAGGCGTGGTAGATCATCTGGTCGAGGGTGATGGGAAGGGTGGTCTCGTGACCGGCCATGACGTTGGAGGCGGAGTCGCCGACGAGGATCACGTCGATGCCTGCCGCGTCAAAGATGCGGGCAAAGGAATAGTCGTAGGCGGTGATCATCGAGATCTTTTCGCCGCGTTCCTTCATCCGTTGTAAAGTATGGGTCGTTACTTTCTTTATCTCCGTGTGAACTGACATGGCTGTAGAAATTTGGCGTCCAAGGTAGCCCTTTTTTAGACTTCGGCGCCTTTCTTTTATTGGACGGAGTCCAATCGCCTGCTTTGCAGGCAGACATTAGCGGATTCGAGGCAAAAAATTATTTTTGCTCAATTTTTTGCCTCGATTTACTGAGATCGGCGTAGAGGTGTTGGATGAGCCCGTCGGCAAGACCGATCTTGGGGACATAGATCTCCTGGGCGCCGGCCCAGCGCATGGCGTTGATGTAGATCTGCAGCGCCGGCACGATCACATCGGCCCGGTCCTCGCGCAGCTTGTACAATCGCATCCGGTCCTCCAGGTTGAAGCTGCTGAATTCCTTGTAATAATCCTTGAGCAGATCGATATGGAGTGATTTGCCCTCTTTTCGTTTGGAGATGGAGAAGATCTTGTTGATATTGCCGCCCGAGCCGATGGTGACGACCTTGTCGGCATAGTTGCGGGTCTCGCGCCGGATATAGTCCTTCATCGCGTCCCATTGGGCGACCGACACCTGGTTCTTGAGCAGGCGGATGGTCCCGATATTGAAGGAGGAGGAGAAGAGCAGGTTGTTGCCGGCGAAGAAAGTAAGCTCGGTGCTGCCGCCACCGACGTCGATATAGAGATAGGCGTGCTCCTTGTCCATGTTCTCGGCGATATGGTTCTCGTAGATGAGCGAGGCTTCGTAGCCGCCGCTGATGACCTCGATCTCGATGCCGGTCTCGGTCCTAACCCGGTCGATGATCTCCGCGGCGTTGGTCGCGTCGCGCATGGCCGAAGTGGCGGCCGCCTTGGTATAGCCCACCTCATAGGCTTCGAGCAGGTGCTTGTATGCTTTTAGGGTATGGAGCAGCATGTCGACCTTTTCGGCGGAGATCTCCTTTTGTTCGAACACATCGAATCCCAACCGGAGGGGTACGCGTACGAGGTTGATCTTGTTGAACTCCGGTTTCCCGTAGTTGTCCCTTACATCGGAGATAAGCAGCCGGGCCGCATTACTTCCTATATCGATGGCCGCGAGTCGAATATTCATTTACGGGTGGTCATTCATTTGCCGTCGCAGGCTCCGGAGTGGGCGCAACTCCTTCTTCCGCATACAGGGCTTTTTGGTACAAATAGTTATAGATCTCGATCTGGGACCTGACTTTCGCCTCGGTGTGATCACGTTTATACTTATTCAGCAGCTCGTTGTCGAGCCAACGCGCCTTTACGTTGTCCGACAGCTGGATGTTCAGGATATCCTTCAGCTCCTGCGCGATGCCTTCATCGAGGATGGGGCAGGTGGCCTCCACGCGGTGGTCGAGGTTCCGGACCATCCAGTCGGCCGAAGATATGTAAGTTTTTTCGTTTCCGCCATTATGGAAGATAAAGACGCGGGCATGCTCGAGATATTCGTCGATGATGCTCACGGCCTTTACGGGGATGAGGAACTTGCTGTTCTCGCTGAACATGCAGAAAATACCGCGGATGATCAGCTGGATCTTCACCCCGGCCTTCGCGGCCTCGGAGAGCTTTTCGATCAGGTCCTCATCGGAGAGCGAGTTCATCTTGAGCGTGATCGCGGCGGGTTTTTTCTCCCGGGCCAGCTTGGTCTCCCGGGCGATCATCTTCACCAGCTCACGCCGCAGGTTGGTGGGGCAGGGGATGAGCGTCTTGCAGGTCTTCAGGGGATCGGTCCCTTCCTTATAGTTCTCGAGATAGTTGAAGATCCGGTTGACATCGGCCATGATATGACGGTTGGAGGTCAGCAGGCAGTGGTCGCCGTATACCCGGGCCGTCTTCTCGTTGAGATTGCCGGTGCTGACGAACCCGTAGTGGATCGTGAAGTTGTTGATCCGCTTCTTGATCAGGCAGATCTTCGCATGCACCTTCAGGTTGGGGATGCCGATAAGGACCTTCACCCCTTCATCCTCGAGGCGTTCCTTCCATTCCAGGTTGGCCTCCTCGTCAAAACGGGCGCGGAGCTCGAGCATGACGGTTACGTGCTTGCCATTACGGACGGCGTTGACGAGGGCGTTGATGATCTTTGAATTGGAGGCCAGCCGGTAGCCGGTGATCTTTATCGTGGTGACATTGGGATCGATGGCCGCCTCCCGCAACATATCGATGAGGGGATTGAACGAATGATAGGGGAAGTGGAGCATCACCTCCTGCTCGAGGACGACATCGGTGACACGGGGCGTCTTCTGCAGGGCGGGATGGGTAAAGGGCTTCTTGCGATGGCCTTGTTTGGGGAAGACATCGGGGAAGTCCATGAAGTGCCGGAAATTATGGATACGCCCGCCGGGGATGAGGTTGCCGCTCTTCTTCGAAAGGTTCAACCGCCTGAGCAGGTAGTCGAGCAGGCCTTTGTCCATCTGCTCGTCGTAGACGAAGCGGACCGGCTTGCCTTTGCGGCGGTTCTTCAGTCCCTTTTCTATCTTTTGGATCAGGGTGGTGGAGACATCGTTATCGATATCGATCTCCGCGTCACGGGTGACCTTGAAGACCCAGGAATCGTAGGAGTCGTAACCGAAGTAGGCGAAGATATTGCGCAGATTGAACCGGATGATATCTTCGAGCAGGATGATATGATGTTCCTCGGCGACCGGGGAAGGCAGGATGACAAAACGGCCCAGCACGCGGCTGGGGATCTCGATGATGGCGTATTTTCGTTTCATCGTGCCGTCCTTGCGCGAGAGAACGACGCCGAGATAAAGGGACTTATCGCGCAGGAAGGGAAAGGTCGGGATGCTTTCCACCATCAGCGGGATCGTGTTGGTGCGCACGTCCTCTTCGAAATAGTTCTGGATGAACTGCTGTTGCCCCGAGTCCAGCTCCTGCTCGTTGACGAGGAAGATATTCTCGTTCTCCATCTCCTTGCGGATGCCGCTCCAGATGGCGTCGAACTCGTCGCCCTGTTCCAGCACGATGGCCTGGATATCGTTGAGGATCTTGTCGGGAGAGGCTTCGAGATGCATGTTGAGCCGGGACTTCCGCCCGCTGTATTCGCTCATGCGTCGCAACGTGGCGACCCGGACCCGGAAGAACTCGTCCATATTATTGGAAAAAATGCCGAGAAAGCGGATGCGTTCACGTAAGGGAACGGTAGGATCTGCCGCTTCCTGCAGGACGCGGCCGTTGAAGGAAAGCCAGCTGATGTCACGTGGGATCGTTTTTCTTCTCATTGGTTCTGCCATAGTCCCTTTTTTTGCAAGGTAGCCGATGCAAAAGGGATGTGAAAATTAAGTAATTATTAATAAACTTAGTATGTGTTTTCTATACGTCACTATCCCATGTCCATTCGTCAAAGAAAATCACCGGGAACGAAGGGAATGGATAGGTTTGAATACAAATACTACAACCATGAAATATTTCGCAATCCTATTGCCGCTGCTTTTGCAGCTCAGCGGACAGGCGCAGAACGGTTCCTGGGCTTATTACGGGCAGGATGCGGGGGGAAGCCGGTATTCCGCCCTTAAGCAGATCAACGATCACAATGTAGCGCAACTACAACCGGCCTGGACGTTCCGGACGGGCGAGTTGGAAACCTACAAGGGCACGTATGCCCTGGAGAAGGCGGCCTTCGAATGTACGCCGATCCTGATCGGCCGGACCTTGTATGTCAGCACGCCCAGCGATCGCATCATCGCCGTCGACGGGGCGACAGGGCGACAGCGCTGGGTGTACGATCCAAAGGTCAGCCTGCATGACGATCATTCGGAGATCAGCAACCGTGGGGTCGCTTACTGGAAAGGCGGCCGGGTCTTTATCGGCACCATCGACGGCCGGCTGATCGCGGTCGATACGGCAACAGGCCGGCCCTCGGCGGGTTTTGGCCGGGACGGCATCGTCGACCTGAAGGAGGGGCTGGGCGCCGACATCGCCGAGACCTCGCCGCCCACGGTGGTCGGCGACCTCGTTATCGTTGGCAGCTCACTGGGCGACAACCAGAAGTTCGATTACCCGCCCGGCATCGTGCGGGCCTTTGACGCCCGCACCGGGAAACTGGTCTGGAGCTGGGATCCTATCCCCACCGACCCGAAAGACAGCGCCTACGCCAGCTGGCAGGGACCAAAAGCTCATAAAACGGGCGGCGCCAATGCCTGGTCGATCCTTTCGGCCGATGCCGCACGGGACCTGGTCTTTGTGCCGAGCACAAGCCCCAGCCCCGATTATTACGGCGGCGAACGGAAGGGATCGAATTTATATGCAAATAGCATCGTCGCGTTGAGGGCATCCACGGGCAAACGAGTTTGGTCCTTCCAGGTCGTGCACCATGACCTTTGGGACTTTGATATTGCGGCCCAGCCGATATTGGCCGATGTACCCCACAATGGCCGGAAGGTCGCGGCGGTGATCGTCGGCACCAAGATGGGACATGTCTTCGTGCTAAACCGGGAGACCGGGGAATCGCTGTTCCCGATCGAGGAGCGCCGCGTGCCTGCCTCGACGGTAAAGGGAGAGGAAGCCTGGCCAACCCAACCGTTCCCGGTAAAGCCCGCCCCGCTGGGCATCCAGGGTTTGACGGCCGCCGACGCCTGGGGTCCCACCCCCGCGGATGCGGAAGAGGCACGGCAGCGGATCAGCCAGTATCGCAGCGAAGGGCCATTCACCCCGCCCAGCTTCGAAGGCGCGATCATGGCGCCCGGTAATGTTGGCGGCATCAACTGGAGCGGGATGTGCTACGATCCTGTCAATGGCTGTCTGTATACAAATATCAACCTTATCCCGGCCGTCATCCGGATGATCCCCCGGGATAGCCTCGACGCCATCGAGCGACAGGACCAGACGGTGTTGCGGGCCGAGACCGGGCGGCAGCAGGGGACGCCCTATGTGATGAAACGGGATTATCTTTTAAAGCGGACGGAAAATGGATATCTCATGCAGGTGCGGCCGCCCTGGGGGACGCTGGTGGCGATCGATCTCCATAACGGGGAGAAGATATGGGAGGTGCCGTTGGGGTATATGATGGACCCAGCAAAGTATCCCGACGCGAAGAAATGGGGGTCGGTTAATTTCGGAGGAGCGATCGTCACGGGCGGGAATTGTATCTTTGTGGCCGGAAGTATGGATGGACATTTCCGGGCCTTTGACCGGCGGACGGGCGCGGTGCTTTGGGAATACGGGCTGCCGGCGGGCGGACAGGCCACGCCGATGACCTATTCCCTTGACGGTAAGCAATATGTGGTGATCGCCGCGGGCGGGCATGGGAAGCTGAAGACCAAACAAGGGGATTACTTACTTGCTTTCGCATTGAAGTAATCCACCAGCTGTGGACAAGTCGTTGAAAAAAAAGGTATTTCTTTTTGATAATTGGCTGGATTTACCGACCTTTGCACTCCTAATAATTTTTTCAGTCATGGCTAGAGTTTGTCAGATAACGGGTAAGGTGCCGGTCACCGGGAATAAGGTGTCGCACTCCAACATCAAGACCAAGCGGAGATTCCTTCCCAATTTACAGACCAAGCGGTTCTTCCTGGCTGAGGAAGACAAGTGGATTACGCTGAAGGTCTCCTCGGAAGGGCTGCGCACGATCAATAAGAATGGTCTGTACAGTGTCGTTAAACAATTAAGGGCTAACGGCGAAAAGATCTAACCATTTTTTAAACTCATTATCATCACCCAATCATGGCAAAGAAAGGCAGCAGGGTTCAAGTGATACTGGAATGCACGGAGCATAAGACCAGCGGACAGCCGGGAACGAGCCGGTATATCACTACCAAGAACAAGAAGAACACTCCGGAACGTCTGGAGCTGAAGAAGTACAATCCCATTTTGAAGAAAGTAACCGTTCATAAAGAAATTAAATAATCATGGCAAAAGCAGCAAAAACCGCTATTAAAACCAAGGATGCCAAGGCTGCCGCGGAAGCCAAGAACTGGACAAAGGTGATCAAGGCTGTTCGCAGCCCCAAGACCGGCGCCTATACCTTCAAGGAAGCCATCGTGCACAAGGAGAAGATCAAGGAGTATCTGGCTCAAAAATAATTGATAGGGTTTAGTAAGATAATCTGAAAAGCGGACCATGGTCCGCTTTTTCTAATTTTACATGTATGGGACTATTCGATAAGCTTTTTGGAAAAAAAGAAAAGGAAAGCCTGAACCAGGGGTTGCAAAAGACCAAGGAAGGCTTCCTGACCCGGTTGACAAAGGCCGTCGCCGGCAAGAGCACCGTAGACGAAGAAGTGCTGGACAACCTGGAGGACGCCCTGGTGAGCGCGGATGTCGGCATCGATACGACGGTGCAGATCATCAAGCAGATAGAGAAGCGGGTGGCTAAAGACAAGTATATCAATACCAGCGAGTTAAACGGGATACTTCAACAAGAGATCGAGAACATCCTGGTGGATGCCGGGGAGCAGAGCTATCGGGATTTCGGTACGCCGACAGGCAAGACACCCTATGTCATCCTGGTGGTGGGGGTCAACGGGGTCGGCAAGACCACGACGATCGGCAAGCTGGCCTACAATTTCAAGAAGGCGGGCAAGTCGGTGTTGCTGGGGGCGGCCGATACCTTTCGGGCCGCCGCGGTGGATCAGCTGACCATCTGGAGCGAACGGGTAGGGGTGCCGATCGTCAAGCAGGGGATGGGCGCCGATCCCGGCGCCGTCGCCTTTGACACAGTGCAGAGCGGGATCGCCCGGAATGCGGATGTCGTCATTATCGATACGGCGGGCCGGTTGCACAACAAGGCCTACCTGATGGAGGAGCTGAGCAAGATCAACCGGGTGATCAAGAAGATCATGCCGGATGCACCGCACGAGGTGCTGCTGGTGCTCGATGGATCGACAGGCCAGAACGCGCTCGAGCAGGCGCGG
>Ga0310811_10007455_pt1 | contig 14015 bp, 14 predicted proteins | sample YCmetagenome_FD_207642 | JGI IMG/M metagenome (GOLD analysis project Ga0310811, IMG submission 207642) | Soil microbial communities from experimental microcosm in Duke University, North Carolina, United States - YC | ecosystem: Engineered > Artificial ecosystem > Soil microcosm > Unclassified ... | reverse complement strand
ATCCACCAACTTGGGCCGCCGCAAGGCGGCCCTTTCGTTTCTCGGTCGCCTTGCGGCATCCTTGAGGCGCCCGGGAGGCAGCCCCGATGACCGACAACCCGACCGATATCGAACTCGCCGAGGCGATTCTGGTAGCGATCGCCGAGGCTCGCGAGCATGGTGTTCCAGAGGACCGCATCGTCGAGATGCTGGCCGACATCGTAAAGGGATTGCGCGAGGGTCTGTCGTAACTGCCAAGTCCCCCGTCATCGTCACAGCCCGGAAGCCACGCAGCCGAGCGACGGAAGCGGTGGAATCGCTTTGTGCTCGCTTCGCATGCCCGGCCACGCCGCCTGAATGCCCTCCCGTCTAGCCATGAACCCGCTCGCTGTCACTGCGTATTGATTGTCAAATCGTCAGGAAATTGAGGCAGTCTGCTCGCAGAAAGTCGCAAGACAAGGGCCGAGATGCCGGGCAGGACCGCTGCTGCGTAAATGAGCTAATCACGACCGCGAAACTGGAGTGGGAGGAGGGTATGAACAATGCAACTCTTCAAATTATGGACTGATCATAACCGGTTGATCACACTGGGCACGTTGCTGGCAGGTGTCGCAATTGGTTTTCTATGGCGTAGGGGTTGGCGTTTTATTGCTGATGGTGAGGGCATTAACTGCGGCTTATTTGTTCTTCCGCGTCAGAGGCCATAAATGAACGCATCCACACCAAGCGCCGGTGGACCTGTCTCTTGGGTGCATCGCTTCTTGTCTCGACCGCAAGACGAGCCGGGCTTTATTGTTAAAGAGCGGTATGTTGTTTGTGGAGACATTGCCGACAGACACTTGTTTTATGGTCCAGTCGGTTGGGTCGATGACCGCGAGTGTGCCGTCGTATTTATTCGGAAGGATGCAGCGGAGTTAACTCGCTGCCGCCTCGAGACAAATGGTCGCAACAAAATCACCAACGTTTCCGTCGAACGGATCGCATAAACACCGCTGCGGTAAGGTGCAGATCACGATGCATTGGCTTCATGCCTTGCCTGTGGCCCGGCGGACCAACTCATTCGCCGCATCCCCGCGCCGCTGGGCTGTAGCAAGTTACCAGGGCTGTGGGCGCGTTAAGACCGCTCGCCGTCGCATCGCGTACGCGACAGTTAACAACCACGACGAAGCCGGCCAGACCTGCCAGTGGCAAGGCGAGGATCGCATAACGCTGGCAACGCGCAGAGGCGGAGAACATCGAGGGGACATGGGGAAGGTTTCTGCTGTCTCGTCCTGTCAATGTCCTGTTCTAACTCGAATGGACGATTGCAAACAATCAGTATATTTTCAATCTATTCAATATCTTAGTCGGGAAAATCATAGCTGGTTGTGCCATAAAAGACCAGTACACCATTTCCTCATCCTTGCTTTCAGCGATCTCGATCGCGCCCTGTGCGGCGAGTTCCTTGGCAACGGCGACGATAGTGGCCTGAGCCTCGTCCACGTCACGCAGCCGGACCGGGCCAAGCGCCTCGATATCGTCCTTCAGGATCTTGCCCGCGCGGTCCGACATGTTCTTGAAGAACATCTCGCGCAGCTTCTCGGACGCGCCTTTGATCGCGAGCGGCAGCTTGTCTTTCTCGACACTGCGCAGCAGCACCTGGACCGCCTGCGGCGTCAGTCTCAACAAGTCGTCGAAGGTGAACATCAGCGCTTTGATGCGCTCGGCGGCCTCACGGTTGCGCTCTTCCAGCGCCGCGACGAAGCGGGTTTCCGATTGCCGGTCGAGATTATTGAAAATCTCAGCCATCATTTCGTGTGCGTCGCGTCGCGTGCTGCGCGCGAGGTTGGACATGAACTCATTGCGCAGCGTGCGTTCGACACCGTCGAGCACGTCCTTCTGCACGCTCTCCATGCGCAGCATGCGCATCACCACTTCCATGGCAAAGGAGTCCGGCAGCAGCGTCAGCACGCGCGCCGCATGATCCGCCTTCACTTTGGACAGCACCACGGCAACGGTCTGCGGATATTCGTTCTTCAGATAGTTCGCCAGCACCGCCTCGTGCACGTTGCCGAGTTTGTCCCACATGGTGCGGCCGGCGGGGCCACGGATCTCCTCCATGATCTGCGAGGCGCGATCACGGGGCAGCGATTTCTGCAACAGTCGCTCGGTGCTTTCATAGCTGCCGATGAGGTTGCCGGCCGCACCCATATGATCGACGAAATCAACGCACAGGCGTTCGACCACGTCGGACTTGACCGCTCCGAGCTGCGACATGGCCGATGAGATGTCCTTGATCTCATCCTCGTGCATCATGGAGAACAGGCGCGAACACTGCTCCTCGCCCAGCGCGAGCATCAGGATCGCCGCCTTCTGTGCGCCGTTTATGCCGCGATAGTCCTCGGATTTCAGCACCTCAACCGCTCTCCTGCACCATCCAGCCGCGCACGATTGCCAGGGTCTCTTCCGGGTGCTTTTCCACCAGTTCGGTGATCCGGCGCAGCGAGGACGCGCGCATCTGTCCCTCGATCTGCGAGATCTTCACCATGCTCTCGTCTTCCAGGAGCGGCGGCATGACCGCAGGTCCCGCCAGCGCCATTTGGTGCCCTCCTCCGGCCACCATTGGCGTGGCTCCTGGCCCGCCCAGGGCCGCCGGGATGGCGCCAGCACCACTGCCGATCGCCGTCGGAGCCATCGCGGTGATCCGCAGCACCATCGGCCGCAGCACCACCAGCAGGGCGACGATGCCGATAAGCCCGAACAACACTGTCTGCGCGAGATGCACCAGATCCGTCTTTTCCAACTTCATTCCAAGAACACCGCTGACCTCGACGGGACCCGCGTCTTCCTTGGCAAAGCGCATGCTGGCCACTTCGACCCGATCGCCTCGCTTTTCATCGAAGCCGATCGCGGTCTTCACGAGGCTGGTGATGCGTTCCAGCTCCTCGGCGGCACGTGGCTGCCAGACAGGCTTGCCATCCGGCCCGACCGAGTCGGTGCCGTCCACCATGACCGCGAGACTGACACGGTCGATCTCCGGCTGATCCTTGATCAGCGTCCGTACCGACTTGCTGATCTCGTAATTGGTGGTTTCCTCCTGCCGCGCTTCCTGCGAGCCAGCGCCCTGCTGACCTGCATCGGCGTTCGGCAGGTTGTTCTGCACCGACACTGTCTGCGACGGTTCACTGCTCTTCGATGTGGTGTTCACCGTCTGCGTGCTGCGCGTCACCTGGCCTTCGGGGTCGAAGCGCTCCTGCGTTTCGTTGATCCTGGAGAAGTTCATGCGCACGGCGGCTTCGGCGCGTACATGGCCGGGGCCCATGCTGCGTTCCAACATTTCTTCGACCGCACGCGCCAGGCGCAGCTCCGTGCCGTGGCGCACTTCTTCGGTCGACATCGCGGTTGCGGTCTGACCGACCGGTTCGCCTGCACGCGCGAGCAAGCCACCGCGCGAATCGACGATGGCGATGCTCTGCGGTCGCAGTCCCGGCACCGCGGCGGCGACCAGATTGAGGATCGCCTGCACGCCTTCGCGGTCCAGTTGGGCCACGCCGGCCATCGTCAGCATCACGCTCGCCTGTGCATCCTGCCTGTCGCGGGCGAACGGCTCACGGTGGGGGAGCACCAGATGGACGCGCACCGAGCGCACGCCGTGGATGGCGCTGATCGTGCGCGCGATTTCACCTTCCAGCGCGCGTGTCTGATTGATCTGCTGCTGGAATTCGGTGGCGGCGAGGCCATCGGAGCGATCGAATATCTCGTACCCGACGGAACCGCTGGCAGGTAACCCGGACTTGGCCAGGCTCAGCCGTGCATCCGCGACCTGATCCGCAGCCACCAGGATCTGGCTGCCATTGCCGGCAAGGCGATATGGGATGTGCTGGCGCTGAAGCTGGTCCACCACCTGCGCCGAATCGCGCAGGTCCAGGTCGCCGTAGAGCAGCGCCATCGGTTCCGTGCCGCCGTGCAGCACCATCAGTGCCAGCATTCCGAGCATCCCGAGCGCGACTGCCCCCATTGCGGCAAGTCGAGCGGGGCCCAAGGCACGTAGTCCCTCCAGGAGGGCCCTCATCGTTTGGTCACCTATGCGGTCAAGGCAGAGAATGACGCCCCGCGCTTACCCTGCCGTTAACAGCGCGGCAGATTCTGCCGAGTGTGGCGTCACAGGAGGCGAAGCCCCTGTCCGCAGGCGGCAGAAAACACCATTGCGTGCCTCCACGCTTTGCCCGCAACATCATTGTCATACGCGTCGCAATCAGGGGGGCCACACGTATGAAGTCCAGCCGGATGACCACCTACATACTCGTAGCCATGGTGCTTGGCATTGCCATTGGCGGCACGATCCACAACGGCTTCGACTCGCCCGCGACTCAGAAGCTGTTCGCCAGCTACTTCTCGCTAGGCTCGATGATCTTCCTTCGCCTGATCAAGATGATCATCGGTCCCCTGGTGTTCTCGACTCTGGTTGTCGGTATCGGCCACATGTCGGACGCGGGCACGGTAGGGCGCGTCGGTGGCAAGGCCATGCTGTGGTTTGTCAGCGCCTCGCTCGTGTCTCTCGCAATGGGGCTTGTGCTGGTCAACCTGTTCGAGCCAGGCGTCGGCATTCACAAGGTGGTCGCCGGGGTCAGTTCCGGCATCGACGCTCATGCCATGACGCTGGATGGTTTCATCAAGCACGTCTTCCCCGATTCTGCCGTCCGCCCGCTGGTGGACAACGAAATCCTGCAGATCGTCGTGTTCTCGATCTTCTTCGGCGTCGCCTGCGCCGCGATGGGCGCCCGGGCCAAGCTCGTCGTCGATACGATCGAAGGTTTGTCGCACATCATCCTGCGCGTCACCGGCTATATCATGATGCTGGCGCCGTTCGCCGTGTTCTGCGCCATGGCCGCGACGATCGCCACCAACGGCTTTGGTATCCTGGTCAACTACGCCAAGTTCATGGGCGAGTTCTATTTCGGCCTCGCGCTGCTCTGGCTCCTGCTTATCGTCGTCGGCTTCCTGATCCTCGGGCCCGCCGTAATGCGGCTGGTCAAGCTGGTCCGCGAGCCGTTCCTGCTGGCGTTCTCCACCGCCAGTTCGGAAGCCGCCTATCCGAAGATGCTGGAACAGCTGGCGAAGTTCCCGATCTCGCGCAACATCTCGAGTTTCGTGCTGCCGCTTGGGTATTCCTTCAACCTGGACGGCACGATGATGTACTGCACCTTCGCCAGCGTGTTCATCGCCGAGGCCTACGATATCCCGCTGAGCTTCGGCACGCAGATCGCCATGCTGCTGACCCTGATGCTCACCTCGAAGGGCGTCGCCGGCGTGCCGCGGGCGTCGCTGGTGGTGATCGCGGCCACGCTCAGTCAGTTCAGCCTGCCGGAGGAAGGGCTGCTGCTGATCCTTGGCATCGACACGTTCCTCGACATGGGCCGTTCCGCCACCAACGTGATCGGCAATTCGCTGGCGACCGCAGTGGTGGCGAAGTGGGAAGGCCAGCTGATCGCCGATGAAGATACGCTCGAGATGATCGAGGAAATGGAGGTGGAGCCGGTGGCGGCCACATGATCCGGATCCTTGTTGCCACGCTCCTGGCGCTTGCCGCGGTGTGCGGTGATGCCAGGGCGGACGAGGACGACGCCGCGCTGACCGGCACGCTGAAGACGATCAACGTCCGTGGCACGATCCTTATCGGCTACCGCGCCACGTCGTTGCCGTTCTCGTTCCTGAACAAGGCAGGACAGCCGATCGGGTTTTCGGTCGATATCTGCCATGGCATTGCCGAGGACGTGGCGCGCTCGCTGCACCGCGACCTGATCGAGGCCGATGCGCCGGCGTGGCAGACCGGTGTGCGTATCGTCTACGTTCCGGTGGCAGCAGATGAACGGCTGCCCAAGGTCGTGTCCGGCGCGATCGACCTGGAATGCGGCTCCACAACAGCAAACGCCGAGCGGGGAAAAACCGTCGCGTTCTCGCCGGTGTTCTTCCTGAGCGGCACCAAGTTGCTGGTGGCAGCCAAGAGCGGCATCACATCCTATCGTGGCCTGTCGGGGCGAACCGTGGTGGTCGGCACCGGCACCACCAACGCCGATGTCATGCGCGGACTGGCGAACCACGTGTCGCCCCCGTTCAACGTCGTTGAGGCGCCGAACCTTGACGCCGCGTATGCGATGCTGGTCGCAGGGAAGGCAGATGCATTCGCCTCCGACGATATTCTGCTGGCGGGCTATATCGCCACCCGTCCCCAAGGCCACGGTTACAGCATTGTCGGCGATTACCTGTCGTTCGAACCCTACGCGATCACCTTGCGCAAGGGTGACGAGCAATTCTCCGACCTGGTGAAGGGATCCTTCGCACGCATGGCAAGCGAAGGCACGCTTGGCCGTCTCTACAACCGCTGGCTGGTGAAGAAGCTGCCCACTGGCGAGACGATGGCTGTGCCGATGAACCCCTACCTGACGGAGATGTATCGGGCGCTCGGTCAGCCGGACTAGCGACCATCGGTTGACATTCGTATCGGCATGCGACAGCATCGTTGCATGCGTAACAGCACCTCCTTGAAGGGACGAAAGACGGGCTCCGCCGGGGCCTGGGAACGCTGCGTGCGCTAACCGCGTCATGCATCACTGACCAATGGCCCCGCCGGTTCGGACGGGGCCTTTTTCTTGTCTGCTTCCTCCGCATCGGCGTCGCCACAACGAAGGAAGAAGCAGACATGCTGCAAGGGATCTGGCTGCCACTGATCACGCCGTTCAGCGACGGCGCGGTGGATAAGACGTCGCTGGCGCGCCTCGCCGCGCACTTCGTGGATCAGGTCGACGGCTTCATCGTGGCCGCGACCACCGGCGAAGGTATGGTATTGGACGACGACGAAACAGAACATGTCGTACGGAGTGCGGCCGAGGTCGTGAGCCGGCGCAGGCCAGTGTTTCTGGGGTTGTGTGGCAGTGACACAAGCCGGCTGGTGCAGCGGCTGAAAGCAACCGAGACCTGGCCCGTGGACGGCTACCTGATAACCTGCCCGTATTACTCGCGTCCATCGCAGGAAGGGATGTTCCAGCATTTCTCCCTGCTTGCCGAAACCACCGACCTGCCGGTGCTGGTCTACAACATCCCCTATCGCACCGGCGTCAATCTGCGGAACGAGACGCTTCTCCGGCTGGCGGCGCAGCATCGCAACATCGCGGGCGTGAAAGACTGCTGCGCCGACACGGCGCAAAGCGACGATCTGTTGCGCCATCGCCCTTCTGGCTTCGCTGTTCTGACCGGCGAAGACGCGCAGTTCTTTCACGCCGTGGCGGCCGGTGCGGATGGCGGCATTTTGGCGTCCGCGCATGCCGGTCCGGCAGCGTTCGCCGCGGTTGCCGATGCCATCGCGGCGGGGCGTCTGGCCGAGGCGCGGGCATGCTGGAACGGGCTGCTGGATCTGGTGCGCCTGCTGTTCAGCGAACCCAACCCGGCGCCGATCAAGCATGTGTTGTGGCGGCGCGGTCTGATCTCCTCACCGGAGTTGCGTCTGCCGATGACCGGCATCAGCACGGCCCTGATCGACCGACTGGAGGCTGTGATCACGCCCTGACTGATCGGTCGATCTTCGCGACGGTCCGCGGAGCGCCAGCGGATGTGATAAGATCGTTCTTGCTCCTGAAGGGGGAATCGAGGATAGAATTCTTCCGTTGTTTGCCCCTCATGGAGAAATCCTGTGCTCGACCTTGACCGGTTCTTTGCCGATTGCCAGGCCGCGGTCGCGGCTGATCCCAGCCACCGGCTGGTGAAGGACGTGGTGGCCCGTGCCGTCAGCGATCCGGCAGGAGTCGTGGCGGCACTGGGTGAGCCGGAGCGGGCGGGGATCAACGTGATCTTCCGCGCCCCCAACCTGACAATCCTGAATCTGATCTGGGGTCCCGGCATGACGATCATGCCGCATGACCACCGGATGTGGGCGGTGATCGGCATCTACACCGGCCGCGAGGACAACATGTTCTGGCGTCGCCTGCCATCTGACGCCGGCCGCGATATCGAGGCCGCCGGTGCCAAGTCACTCTGCCGCGGCGACTGCGCGCCATTGGGGGCCGATATCATTCACTCCGTCACCAATCCCATCCAGCGGCTGACGGGGGCCATTCATGTCTACGGCGGCGATTTCCTGACCCAGGAGCGCAGCGAGTGGGATCCGGAATCCCTGCACGAACGCCCGTACGACGTGGCGAAAGCGCGGAAGTTGTTCGAGGACTCGAACCGGATGCTAGAGGCGGCGTAAAATCGGCCTCGTATATACCGACGGCCCGATCCGGGAGCACCACTGGCCCACGCCGATCAGCGCGTGGGCTTCTCGCCCATGACCCAGCTGCGGAAGAGCGCCAGGTCGATGTTCCCGCCACTCACCACGACACCGACGCGCTTGCCGGCCATACGTCCCCGCTCCTGGAGCAACGCGGCGAGCGGCGCCGCACCCGCGCCTTCCACCAGGTTATGCGTGTCGGTCCAATAGGCACGAATCGCCGCTGCGATCTCATCATCAGACACTGTGACAATGCGCGCCGCGCCGCCGCGAATGATCGCGAACGCCTCCTCGCTGGGTTGCCGCACAGCCATGCCGTCCGCCAGCGTATCGGCGCGGTTCACCGCGACCAGCCGTCCCTCGGCGAATGAGCGCGCGTACGGCGGTGCACCGGTCGATTGCACGCCGACAATTTCCGTATCCAGCCCCAGCAGATCGCGCGCGATGATCGCACCACAGATGCCCGACCCGAGGCCGATCGGCACATACATGGCATCCAGCCGCGGCGCACCGCGGAACAGCTCCAGCGAGTAGGTCGCAACACCCATCACCAGGTCGCGGGCGAACGATGGTGCGAACTCCAACCCTTCGACCGAGGCAATCCGCGACGCTTCCTCCACCGCCATCTCGAAGTCGTCGCCGTGCTCGACCAGCCGCGCGCCGAATGCACGCATCGCGGCATTCTTTTCCACACTGTTGGCGTGCGGTACGACAACGGTCACGGCGATCCCATAGTGTCGCCCGGCATAGGCCAGCGACTGCCCATGATTGCCGCGCGTCGCGGACACGATGCCACGCACCAGCGGGCGTTCACGCCGCAGACGTTCGGCGTACACCAATCCACCGCGCAACTTGAAAGCGCCTGTCGGTGTGTGGTTCTCGTGCTTCACCCACACCTCGACGCCGCATCGTTCTGCCAAGAGTGGCCACGCGAATTGCGGCGTGCCGGGAAAACTCCGATGCACCAGCGCACGTGCCGCTTCGAGCTCCGCCAAGGTGAACATCGCCAATCACCCAAAAGCAAAAGCGGGCCGCCACCGGACCCCTCCGGCAATGGCCCGCTTCACTGTGATGTCGTTTGCGTCAGTCGAGCTTCAGATTGGTGGCTGCGGCCTTGCCGCGCTCCATGGCAATCTCGTAGCTCACCTTCTGGCCATCATTCAGGCCCTTCAGCCCGGCTGCCTGCACGGCCGTGATGTGCACGAACACATCCTTGCCGCCGTCCTGCGGCATGATGAAGCCATAACCTTTTGTTGCATTGAACCACTTCACCGTTCCAACGGCCATTATCGTCACTCCTTCTGATGCGCGTCCCCTGTCGCGCGAGAGGGGGTGGGGTGGGTGATTGCAACGCGGCGCGTTTATGCGAGCTTGAGGTTGGTCGCGGCAGCCTTGCCGCGCTCCATCGCTACCTCGTAGCTGACCTTCTGGCCTTCATTCAGGCCACGAAGTCCAGCCGCCTGCACCGCTGTGATGTGGACGAACACATCCTTGCCGCCTTCTTGCGGCATGATGAAGCCGAAGCCCTTGGTCGTGTTGAACCACTTGACTGTACCGATAGCCATTGTCTGCGTTACTCTCCGTCGATCGCATCGTGCAACGGCGCGCGATGCTGGTAGACAACCAGCCCTTTGGAACGTCTTGAGGGCACCCGATCGAAGGCGGAGGCGCAGCAAGGCAAGCCGAAGTGCGATTGCGTTGCATAGTTGGCACAGAAAGGTTATGCGCTGTCAATCACGGTTAGCTTACACTAACGCACCTGTGCAGCGCCCGCGCAGAAAGCGAGAACCGTCGAAAAACGTGGAAAGACGCGACTTAAAACCCTGCTCGCGTCCCGCGCGCCATCATTGCGCGCGCGAAATCGCCACCTGCCGCGATAGCGCGACGGCCGGCTGCAAGCTCCGGGTGATAAATGTGCCAGACATGAATCATCTCCGGCCAAATCTGCAGATCGACGGCCACATCTGCCGCACCCGCAACCTGTGCGAGACGAATCGCGTCATCGAGCAGTGTCTCCGCGGCACCCACCTGAATCAGCAGCGGCGCAAGTCCGTGCAGCTCAGCGTACAAAGGAGCCGCCAACGGTGAACGCGGATTGGCTCCATTCAGATACTGCCTCGCCATATCGAGTATGCCGGCCTTCTGCACGGTCGGATCCGTCGCGGATTTGCTGATCATGCTTTCGCCGATCGCTTCCATATCGACCCATGGCGAGATCGGCCATCCGCATGCAGGCTGCGGCAGACCCGCGTCGCGGATTGCCACCATCGCGGCCACCACGAGACCGCCGCCAGCCGAATCGCCCGCGATGGTGATGGCTGAAGGTTGAACACCCTCGGCCAACAGGAACCGATAGGCGGCCAGCGAGTCATCAACGGGGGCGGGGAACGGATGCTCCGGCGCAAGCCGATAATCGATCGCCAGCGTTCGCGCTCGTGCCGCACGGCCTGCTTCGACGACGAGATGCCGGTGGCTGTCCAGCGAGCCGATGACATAGCCGCCGCCATGCAGATACAGCACCACCCTTGCCGGATCGGCATCCGCGGTGGCAGACCATTCAGCCTTCACGCCGTTCGCACTGACGGGCTCTACCCTGGCATCGGCGGGCAATTTGTATTGCAGGCCACGCGCATCGATATCGCGCCGCCGCTGTGCGATATCGTCGGGACGGACACGCTTGGCGATGGTCTCACGCAGGGCACGGATTTCCGGATCGCTCATGCATCCCTCCTATTTCGGCTTCACACCGGCATCGGCGTCCTGCTGCCGCACTTCGGCAATAGATAGCTGGAAGAAGCGAGCGAAGTCGAATACCGTGGTGTCCTCCTGGTTCCAGCAGACATAGCCACGGCAGTCCTTGGGGCGCGCTTCGTAAACGGTACAGCGGCGGTTCTCGCCCAGGAACTGGCAGGTGGCGAAACCGCTCTTGATGCGCTTGCTGCCTTTGCGTGTCTTTTCAACGATATGCTTTGCCTCGAACGCAGGCACCGTCATCTTCAGGTGTTTCGCCAGACGGCGAATGTCGTTACGGCTGACTTCGACATAGCCCGCGGACCGACAGCAGAACGCTGGGCACTTCATGCAATCAAGCGACTCGCTGGACATGACCGCAGTGTGACGGCGGTTCAGGAAACGAGCAAGCAGAGCCTACTCTTTTACGCCACCCGCCATCAGGCCGCTCACCAGGTAGGCGCGGACGAGGAATGTGAACACCAGTACCGGCAGCATCACCAGCACCCCGGCCGCGGCGATCTTGCCCCACTCCCAGCCCGCATACTGCATGAAATTGACGATGGCGACCGGCGCCGTCATTGCCCGGGTCCGCGTCAGGATCAGCGCGAAGAAGAAATCGTTCCACGACAGGATGAAACACAGGATCCCCGTCGCAGCGAGCCCCGGCGCCGCCAACGGCAAGGCGATCCGCAGGAACGCGCTCCACACGCCACAGCCATCGATCCAGGCCGCCTCCTCGAGCGAACGAGGCACCGCCGCGAAGAACCCCCGCATCGACCAGATCACCAGCGCCAGGTTGAACGTCACGTAGATCAGGGCGAGGCCGGTCACGGTGTCCATCAGTCCCGCCCAGGTGAACGCCAGGAAGAATGGGATGGTGAAGGCGATTGGGGGCGCCATGCGCGTCGCCAGGATCCACAGCCCGATCTGCCGCGCCCCGCGGAACTGCGCGCGCGCCAGCGCATAGGCCGCCGGCACGCCAAGCAGCAGGGAGAACGCCGTCGAGAACCCGCTCGCCAGCAGGCTGTGAACGAACGAACCCGGGAACTGTCCGTTCCACAACGACGTGTAATTCTCCAGCGTCGGCACGAAACGCCAACTCGCACTCATGATGTCGTCGTTGTGCCGGAACGACATTTGCAGCAGCCACAGCGCCGGCAACAGCACCACGCCCAGGATCAGCACGCCGAACCCCTCGGCAATCCCGCGGCGCCTAATCATCGATTGCCTCGCCGCCCATGCGGTTCACCACCAGCGACAGTATGAACACGCCGGCCACCATCAGCGTCGCGACCGCGCTGCCGTAGCCCCAGTAGGAAAAATTGAAGGTCTGCTGGAAGGCGTAATAGTTCGTGACCTCGGTCGCACCGCCCGGCCCGCCGTCTGTCAGCACATAGATCAGCGGAAAGGCCTTGATGCTGTCGATCAGGCGGAACAACGCTGCCACCACCAGCGTCGGCCGTATATACGGCAGGCGCACATGCCAGAACAGTTGCGTCGCATTCGCGCCATCGATGCGTGCGGCTTCCTGCGGTTCTTTCGGCACCATCTGCAAGGCCGCCAGCAACATCAGCATGGTGAACGGGAACCATTCCCAGGTATCCGCCGCGGCAATCGCCCAGATCGCTGTGCGGGCATCAGTGATCAGCGAGTGGATCGGCAACCCGAGCCACGCCAGCAGTTGGTGCAGCGGGCTGATGTCCGGCGTATAGATGATCTTCCATATGATCGCCACCACGATCGGCGGCAGCACCATGGGGACCAGGAATCCGGTGCGGAGTGCCTCAAGGAAGCGCGACGGCCGGTCCAACAGCAGCGCCAGACCCAGCCCTACGAGAACCTGAGTGACGACTGTCACGACAGACAGCTCTATCTGCACCCAGACCGAGTCCCAGAACTCATCAGTGGCAATGATCTGCCGGTAGTTCCCTAGCGGGTCCGAGAAATCAAACGCCGTATCGGGATTGACCGGCGTCAGCGGCGTGAGGCTGGTGACCAGCAGGTAAGCCGCCGGTCCTAGCGTCACCACAGCCAGCACTATCAAGGCAGGCAGCAGGCCAAAGCGGAACGCACGGCGCTGCTGCGCCGCCCAACCGACTGCCGGGCGTGGCGCCAACGGCTACAGCTTCACGCCGGCGCGCTTCAATTGCATCAGCGCGTTCTGCTGCGCCTGCGCCATCGCCTCCTTGGCGGTCTTTTGCCTGGATACGATATTCTGGATAGCAACATCGATCTCATGATCGACGGGTGGATAGGGTGGCACCGTGCGGTACGCTGTGTAGCCCTTGGCACCAAGCTCGAGCGTGTCTAGGTAAAGCTGTGCGACGTTCACGCCGTTGACCTGCATCTTCTGCCTGAACTCCGGCCGCTGGATGATCGAACGCCGGGTCACCGAGCTGTAGCCATGGTCATTGAACATGCGCAGCAGCAGTTCCTCGGACATCGACCACTTGATGAACTCCCATGCGGCGGCCTTGTTGCGTGAGCCGACCGGTATGCCCCAGCCATGCGCGGCGACGTTCGGGAAGCGTCCTTTCGGTCCCGCCGGGGTCAGTGACAAGGAACAGGTGCTGGCGACCTTGCTGTCCTTCTGCGCCATCTGCACCAGGAACGTCTCGTTGCTGGACGAATAGTTGGCACGCCCCTGCTTCAAGGTCTCCAGCACCTGGTCATAGGTGTAGGACAGGATGCCATCCGGACCGTAATCACGCAGCATGTTGCAGAAGTACTCGGCCGCCTCGATGGCTTCCGGCGTATCCAGCACCGGCATCAGATCAGTCGGCGGGTTGCGGAACACGTTGCCGCCAAATCCCTGCAGGAACGGGATGAACGACCAGCCATAGTGGTTCTCGACGACGATCGCGGGAATGCCGTCCTTGCGGTTGACGGCCTTCAGAACCGTCGTCAGCTCATCGAAGGTGTCCGGCAGCTTCAGCCCAGCCTGTTGGATCAGGTCGTAGCGCGATGCGCCCGCCATATGCACGTCGGCGATCCAGGGAATGGCGCACAATCGCCCTTGCCTGTCCTTGAATGCCGCCGTTGCCCCCGGAAGGAAATC
>Ga0310811_10007454_pt1 | contig 14015 bp, 13 predicted proteins | sample YCmetagenome_FD_207642 | JGI IMG/M metagenome (GOLD analysis project Ga0310811, IMG submission 207642) | Soil microbial communities from experimental microcosm in Duke University, North Carolina, United States - YC | ecosystem: Engineered > Artificial ecosystem > Soil microcosm > Unclassified ... | reverse complement strand
ATCGCAGTACCCCGTCTCCACCCGCCGCCGAATCCGTTCCGCATCTACGTCCACACCCAGGAACGCCGCCCCGTTCATGGTGGCTGCGAGGGGTTGGGCACCACCCATGCCGCCGAGGCCGCCGGTCACGACCAGCCGGCCGGCCAAGGACCCGCCGAAATGCTGTCGCGCGCACTCGGCAAACGTCTCGTACGTTCCCTGCAGGATGCCCTGCGTGCCGATGTAGATCCAGGAGCCCGCGGTCATCTGGCCGTACATCGTGAGACCCAGCGACTCGAGCCGGCGGAACTCGTCCCAGGTCGCCCACCGGGGTACGAGGTGCGCATTCGCGATCAATACCCGCGGCGCCTCTTCGTGGGTGCGGAAGACGCCGACCGGCTTGCCGCTTTGCACCAGCAGCGTCTCGTGGTTCTCCAGGCGGCGGAGTGTCTCGACGATCTTCTCGTAGCAGGCCCAGTTCCGTGCCGCCTTACCGCTCCCTCCGTAGACGACGAGGTCCTCCGGCCGTTCCGCTACGGCCGGATCGAGGTTGTTCATCAGCATCCGGAGCGCTGCCTCCTGATGCCATCCCTTGCAGGACAGCGTGGAACCGGTCGGGGCGCTGATGGCGGGTGCGGAGGTGGATGTGCTCATCGGCGAGAACCTTATGCGCGTGGAGCGGTCGCGCCAAGAGGCGCCGCCGTCGGCGCCGGGCATGCCCACCGGACCATGCAATCCGTCCGCGCCCGGACCGGCGTAGATGAGGTGACTCGTGACTCACCTCATCGCGGAGAGCCGGAGATGCAAATCGTGCCAGCGTGTTTGGCCCTTGCCGCCGCAACGGCAATGCTCGGCCCCGCCGTGCCGCCAACGGTCACTGTCAAGACCTTCACGTTCGGTCCCAAGGTGCTCGAGGTGACGCCGGGGACCACAGTCACCTGGACCAATGCCGACGATATCGAGCACACGGTCACAGCCGGCGATCCCGAGGGCCCGAGCGGGATGTTCGATCGCCCGCTCCTGAAGAAGGGCGCGGTGGCGTCGGTGCGCTTCGATTCGGTGGGCACGTGGTCCTACTACTGCAAGCGCCACTCGTTCATGCGCGGCGAAGTCCGCGTCGTCTCGAAAGGAGAGAAGTAACTCATGCGCATTCGCTCTACCCTCGCGGCCGGCGCGGCGCTGGTCGCCCTAGCGCTATCCCCCGTTGGACCGCTACACGCTCAGATGAAGGGCGCCGACCTCAGGGTCGGGCTGAACACCATGCTGGAAGAGCACGTCTATCTCGCCGCCTCTGCGACCGGCGCGGCGCTGGGCGGGCGACAAGCGGAGTTCGAGGGCGCCGCGGCCGCGCTCGACATGAACTCGGTCGCGTTGTCGAAGGCGATCGGGTCGGTCTACGGCCCCGATGCCGAGGCCGCCTTCCTCGCCCTCTGGCGAAAGCACATCGGTTTTGTGGTGGACTACACGACCGGCCTGGCGACCAAGGACAAGGGCAAGCAGGACCGCGCAGTTAACGCGCTCCTCGGATATGCCGGAGACTTCGGCGCCTTCATCAATGCCGCCAATCCCAATTTGCCGAAGGACGTGGTCGCGGGACTGGTCAAGACCCACATCGTCACGCTCAAGGACGTCATCGACGCCCAGGCCGCCGGCGATACCAAGGGTGCGTACGCCAAAGCGCGCGACGCCGCCGGCCACATGAAGATGATCGCGGATCCGCTGGCCGATGGCATCGTAAAGCAGTTCCCCGAGCGGTTTGCGATGAAGTAGCCGCCAGCCATTCGGCTTTTGGCCGTTAGCCGTTAGCTGTTGGTGGCAGTCAGTCAAGCTGCGAACTACACCGACCGACAGCCAAAGGCTAACGGCTAATGGCTTCCCCCCTTGCAACCTTCCTAACTTCCTGTCTATCCAACGCAGTACATGCCGTTCTCAGGATCCGGAGCCACGCTGCTGCAGCGAGATCGCGCCATCGATCGGAACGACACGGATGCCGTGGAGGCCGCCCTGGCCGCCAGCGGGGATGCCCACGCCTTCGAGCGCCTCTACCGCGCCCACGTGGGCCGGGTGCACTCCCTGGTGCGGCGCATGTTGAACGACGAGGATGCCGACGAAGTCACTCAGGACGTGTTCGTGCGAGCCTGGCAGAAACTCGCCACCTATCGGGGCGAGGCCGCCTTCGGGACCTGGCTCCACCGACTCGCGGTCAACGTGATTCTGGGGCGCCGCCAGATGCTGGGTCAACGACGGGATCGGTTCCTCCCTGATGACACCGCGCTTGCCACCGTATCGGCCGGACGTGGAGTCCCCGAGCTGTCGTTGGATTTCGAAACGGCCATTGCTCGGCTTCCCGATGGGGCTCGACAGGTGTTCGTGCTGCACGACGTCGAAGGCTATCGGCACGAGGAGATCGCGAACCTGCTGGGACTGGCGGTAGGCACCTCGAAGTCGCAGCTGCACCGGGCCCGCATGGCGCTGCGACGGCATCTCGACCCGTAATGGAGCGTTGCGCATGATGAGCGATCCCTGGGCGGCCCGGCTGTCGGACTATCTCGATGGCGAGCTCACCGACGCCGAAAGAAGCGCGTTGGAACGCCACCTGGACGCCTGCCCCAGCTGCACCGCGGCGTTGGAGGAGCTGAGCCACGTCATCGATCGCGCGCGCCGGCTCCCCGCCCGAGCGCCCCGAAGCGATCTGTGGCCCGGCATCGCGGCGCGGATCGGAGGCGAAGCGCCGGCAACACCCATCGCAGCCGCACGCAAGACCCGACGTTGGAGCTTCTCGTTCCCGCAGCTCGCCGCGGCGTGCCTGGCCGCCGCGGCCGTCTCGGGGGGAGCTGTCTGGTTCGCCGCCGGCCACTTGGCGCCGACGGTTGCCCCCCTGCCGCCCGCGGCGCCTCAGCCGGTCGCTCTGTCGCCGGCCGGCCCGCTTGCAGTGCCGGCCGGGCAACCGGGGTCGGCGGAGCAGAAGTACGATGCAGCCGTCGCAGACCTTCAGCGCGTGCTCAAGCAAGGCCGGGGCACGCTGGACACGACCACAGTGCGGGTGCTCGAGCGGAATCTGGCGCTCATCGACCGGGCCATCGCGGACGCGCGTCGCGCCCTCGCCGCCGATCCCAGCAACAGCTACTTGAACGCCCACCTCGCGCGGACCATGCGCCGCAAGATTGACCTCCTCCGTCAAGCCGCCGACCTCGTGGCGGCCCGGAGCTGAAAGGAGCCGATTTCGTGTTGCTTGTCCTGGCGTTGACCGCGACGCTGTTTACTTCCGATACCGACACCACCTTTACGGTGCAGCGGGGTCAGCGGCTCGAGCTGAACACGCATGCCGGCGACATCGTCGTGCACACGTGGGCCCGCAACGCGGTCCGGGTGCAAACCTCGGGATCGAGCCGCTTCCACGTGGCCATCGACCAGACAGCGAGCCTCGTCAGCATCCACAGTGCAGGTGGACGCTCCGGGCCGCCCAACCTGGACTACCAGCTCACGGTTCCCACCTGGATGGCAATCCGTTTGTCCGGAGTTACAGCCGACATGCGTGTCGATGGTGTCCAGGGTCCGGTCAACGCAGAGACTGTGGAAGGGGACGTCGTCGTGGTCGGAGGCGACGGCCTCGTGTCGCTCCGATCGGTCCAGGGCGATGTGTCGTTGACCGATGCCAAAGGCAAGATCGACGTCAACTCGGTGAACTCCGACGTGAACGTGCGCAACATCAGCGGCGAGCTGCAGGCCGAGACCGTCAACGGAGACGTCAATCTCATTCAGGTTCAATCGGACAACGTCGAAGCGAACACCGTCAACGGCGACGTCAACTACGACGGCACCATTCGCGCGAACGGGCGCTATCGGCTGACCACCCACAACGGAGAAGTGACGGTGGTGATTCCCGAAGGGACCGGTGCCCAAGTGTCGGTTTCGACTTTCCAGGGAGACTTCGAATCTGCCTTCCCGGTGACGCTGACGGAGCGTCATGGGAGGCGCTTCGACTTCACCATCGGGAACGGAAGCGCGAGGATCGAGCTCGAGTCGTTCGGTGGGACGATCCGGCTGGTCAGACCCGGCGGACTTCACATCCAAGAAGAGGAGGGAAAGGAGAAGCATCGGGAGCACGACGAATAGGGTGCCGCCCAACGGGCAGACCCTATGCCGCAATTTGACAGAGAGCCGCCGGCGGGAGCCCGCCAATGCCGTTGCACTGTCTGGAATCTGTGCCCTATTCTAGCCGGCGGTTCGCTGGGCTCACACGCTAGCGGCCGTAGCCTGCCTGCAGGGGGGTCTCTCCGACCAAAACCAACCCGCTAATGACCACCCCGAAGACCCAATTTGGCTTGCCAAAGCATTGGGATATAGGGTAGTACAGCTGCCCATTCCAGTCCGCTGCCCGATCAGCACCGGCCAAGCTCCACCCCATCACCTGCCACCGCGATCCGCTGCAGCCAGACAAATCTGCCGTATCGAACGCCCGCTCAACCGTTCAATAACCTGACATTCTGGCAAAATGTGTGATAGGTGGCACGCTCCTTGTTTCTGCGCGCCGGCACGGCGGAGTGTCACAGCCTCTGTGCAGGTAGCTGAGGCCAAACCTTTAGCGGCGGAGTCGGCAATGAAGCTGTCAACGAAGGGTACGCTTCTGGGCGCGGTAGCTGCCATCCTGGTCGGAGTCAGCCCCGCAGTCGCCCAGGTCGGTCTCACCTCGTCGCTCGCGACGGTGAACATCAACGCGACCAAGAGCTCGGTGCTGAGCCTCTTGATCAACTCGGGCGGCACCCAGACCCTGGCCAGCCTGACCGACAACACCACCAACAACTTTGCCTCACCGGTCAACGTCACGACCACGTGGGATCTGAACGCCGGCAGCAATGTGGTGCTGGTCGGCTCGTTCGCCACCCCGGCTCAGGCGCTGGCGAGTGGGGCCAACTTCATCACCACGCAATACATCAAGGGTCGGGTGACCACCGGTACGCCGACCAGCTACACCGCGTTTACCCAGGCCGGCGTCGGCACGATCGGGACGGCGGGCGGCAGCCTCACGCTGTTCACCCAGAGCACGGCTTCGTTGGCGGGCAACCGTACCGACAACCTCGATCTCCAGATCGACCTGACCGGCCACGCCAACCTGATCCCAGGCACGTACACCGGCACGCTGAATCTTCAGGCGATCGTGCAGTAAAGGCGACGCTCGCCGGCGCCGCCCATGACTCTCCACCGTCCCTGGCTCCGCTTGTTGCTCCTCACCGCCCTTGTGGCGGTGCCGGAGGAGCAGGCGGCTGCCCAGGCGGGGACTGTTTCGACGGCGAGGATCGTCTCGCTGGCAGCGACCAAGACCGGCAAGCTGACGATGGGAGTAATCTCGGGCGCCGCACAGACGCTCGGGACGCTGACCGACAACACAACGAACAACTTCCCAACTCCAGTCGTGATCCAAACCCAATGGGATCTGAACCCGGGACAAACGGGAAGCGTGAACGTGATCGGCTGGTTCGCGACGCCGAGCCAGGCGCTCACGAACGGGGTGGGCACCAACATCCCGTCCAGCCGGATGAAGGGGATGCTGACGCCAGGAGCACCAGCGCCAACCTCGTTTCCGGCGACGTTCACAGCCTTCACCCAGAACGCGGTGGGGGGGATCGGGACGGCCGGCGGCAGCTTGCGGCTGTTCCAGATCAATATCTCGGGGGCCAACAAGACCCAGACCCGGACCGATAACCTGAGTCTGCAACTCGACTTGACCGGCGCGGGAGTGCTGCCGCCGGGAACGTACAGCGGGACCCTGAACATCGAGGCAGTGACGCAGTAGGGCGCGCCAGGCGCGCGCCGCCCCGACGCTCAACCCGGGCGGGCGGGAGGTCGAAAGTAACCCTCAGCAAGGTGGTGCCCGGCGTAATCGATCCGGAGACAGCGGCGGTGGACGGCCTCAGCAATTGGCGGCCCTCTCAGCCGCGCCGTAGGTTGGAGCATGTTGTCGGCCCGCTCGGTTCCTGTTCTCGCCGCCGCCATGCTTCTGGCGCCGGCGCTCCTTGCGCAAACCGGCGCAACCTCCCCGGTCCGGACGATCGCGATCTCGGCGACAAAGCTCGCCTCGGTCGGCATCACGCTTCCAGCAGGCGGCTCTCTCACCCTGCCGGGCAGCTTGTCGAGCGGCATCAACGACTTCTCTCCACTCCCGTTCACGACTTCGTGGAGCGTCGACCCCGCACAGACCGCGAGCGTGGCGGTCCTTGCGTTTTTTGAAGTGCCGGCGCGGGCCCTGGCCAATGGCGGCTCCGCGATCCCCTCGGCCGCGGTACTGGGACGAGTCGCGACCGGGGCCGCGAAAGGATTCTCTCCGTTCATCCGCGCCTCGTTGACCGCGAACGGGGGGATGGTGGGATCGAACGGAGGCTCGCTGCTCCTCGTGTTGGAGCCGATCGGCACCGGTAACGCACGGGGGGAACGAACCGATCAGCTCCAGCTGCGGGTCGACCTGAACGGATCGCCGTCACTTCCGGCCGGGACCTATGCCGGCACGCTCAACCTGGTGGCGGTCACTCAATGAGGACCTATGGGACGTACGGTGCTGTACTACATCGGAGGCCACCACCGCCGGGCTAGAGTCATGCTCGCTCTCGGCGCCATCGCGCTATTCCTTCCCACCGTCCTTCCCGCACAAAGCGTCAGCCCCCCGATAGCTGAGTACCAGGAGCGTGCCCGTTCGAGTGTCCAGCTGTCGAACGGCTCGATCTTCCCTCTCACCGTGGTCCTCGACGTCAACGGGTTCGACGTCACCGAGAAGGGCGAAGTCGTGGGGACCCCACTCGACACCGGGCGAGTGAAGATCAAGCTGTCGGCGACCAGCTTTCGCCTGGCGCCGCGCTCCACCTACACCGTGTTCTACGAAGCGCGCACCGACTCGCTGCCGGCATGGTTCGCAATCACCGCCGCCATGAGCGGTGCCCGAACCGACAACGGCCTCAATCTTCGCATCATTCTTCCGCACGTGGTGTATCTGAATCAGAAACAGCCGCTGCAGAAGACAGAGGTCGTCGTCCGGCGGCTCGAGCTCGACTCAGCTGGTAAGACCGCACGGGTACAGCTGGAGAACTTGAGCTCCCACCTGGGGCGCGTGCTCGAGCTCACGATGACCGCGAAGGGACAGAGCCGGGCAGCTGGAGCCTTTCCGCTACTGCCCCACCATCGTCGCTGGGTCGAGCTCGCCTGGGATCTGGAACAGCCGCCGGAACGGGTAGCCCTCCGGTTCGCCAAGTTCTCCATCGACACGATGCTCGTTGCTACGCCAGCTGACCATCCGGCGAGTGAGAGCGCCCGGAGCTCCGATGCTCCTTCGAGCGGGATCGCCCGAGCACCCGCCAGCGCCGACGGTCGTTGAGTCGCTGCGCCGGGGGTTGATCAGGGCGCTCGTCGCGAGCGCCCTGGCTGCTGTCGCACTCATCGTGGGGGCTCGTCCCGCATCCGCCCAAACCGTGTTCGAAGTCCAGGGCGGCGGCTCATCCCTCACCGGCGGCTATGGCGTGGCGACCAACGTCTGGCGGAACGGGGTCGAGGGTTGGGTCGGCCTTGGCTACCTCGACGGCCTTCGGCTGGGCGCGTTCATGCGCAAGTCGATCGGCAAAGACACGCTCCGGATCGGCAACGACGCTCTGGTGGTCCGCTATCCCACCGACGTCTTCGGCAACGGGTACAACCTGCTGGTGCAGGGAGCCAGTTACGCTCGAACTCAGGGTCGCACCGGCTTCGTCGCCTTCGGGGGAGCAAGCTCGGAAGGACTGGCGGCTCCGGCATTCCTGGCTGCGAGGGCCCAGGCTCCAATGGGCGCGCTCTTCGTGCAGCACAGCCTGTCGCCGACGCTACGACTCAGCACGACGGCCATCGTGGCCGAACACCAGGCGGTAGTCCCAGGCATCCAGTGGCAGGCGACGCCAGACGTAACGGCGGCGCTGGTCGCGGGCACGGGGTCCGGACGACCCTACGGCGCCGCCAGCCTCGTAGCTCGCTCCGGGCGGTTCGGTTTCCGCGGTTCTTACGTCTACAACCCAAGCCGATTCCGGCGCGCTCCGGTCCCGGCACCGCTCCAAACCGACGTCGATCGCGAAAATCTCGAGGTCACCTATCAGCTGACGTCCGATTTTTCGATCGGTGTGGGGCGGCAGCATTTCATCCAGGACTCCGCCGACGTCGCGGTTCCGAGCCGCGCTTGGGGTAATTCGATCTTCCTGGGTGGCCGTACCGGAGAGCTGCGGATCTCAGCCGGCATTTATGACTCACACACGGACAGCGTGAGCAACCTGAGCTCGTTCGTCGCGCTCGGTCGCAATCTGGCCTCGTGGCTTGATGGCGAGCTCTTCGTCCTGCAGAGCCGCCCGCAAGGCCGCGCCGTGACCACCACGCCGATCTTGAGCCTGCGTGAGCGGGTTTCGCCCCGGGTCGGGCTGGTACAGCAGATCACGGTTGCAGAGGGCCGCCCCCGCGTACAGTTCGGCGGCAGTCTGCTCACGGCGATTGGTGACTTCGCGCTGGACTACACGATCGTGCACCAGCCATTCCAGCCGTTCAGTCCTTTCCGCAGCGCGTTGAACATCACGGCAAGGCTTCAGCTCGGGCGCTACTCGACAAATCTGGGGACGTACGTCCAACCGGATGGTACGGTTGACTACGCTGCGTCGGGCAGCACGTTCCTATACATGGGTCAGCTGGGTGGAGTCCAGCCCCAGCGGGTTGGCAGCAATGGTGGCATTGCTCGATATGTCGTGCGCGGCCGGGTTCTCGATGAGGCTGGACAGCCGGTCGAGGGCGCCGCCATCGACTTCGACGGCGAGACCGTGTTCACCAACGCCCGAGGAGAGTTCCTGCTTCGGTTGCGGCAGCCTAGGCGTCTCGAGCCCCATGTGCTCCTGAACGAGTTCCTGCTGCCGGGCCGTTGGAGGGTGAACGCAGTTCCCGAACGGGTTCAGGCGCAACCGGAGGACCGGGCCCGTCCGGTGGAAATCCGACTCGAGCGGGCCGTGCCGATACCCGCGCTGCCGGATAGCATTCGTCCGGAACCGTCCGATACGCTGCTGCCGCTCGTGCCGCCCGGCGGTGAAGCTGCGAAACCTTGAGCGAAGCGGAGGCGCGTGTAATGTTCGGCCCCATGAACCCGGATGTGTTTACTGACTCGTGGGTCTCAGCCTGGGAACGGGAGCTCAACGCCAGCCTGGCCTACCGCGAGGCAGCAGCCGATTGGGAGGGCGCAGTGGCGCTCCGGATGAGCGCTGACGCCGCTCTCGGAATTCCTGAGCCCCGTGCGGTGTGGCTCGACTTGTATCACGGGCTCTGCCGCAGTGCGCGATCGGCGACCGATGCCGACCTCAGTACTGCAAGGTATCTGATCGAGGCCGAGGCGGCCGTCTGGAAGGAGTTGCTCGCCGGACGGCTCTCGCCCATCGCCGCGTTGTTGGCGGGAAAGCTTCGATTGGCGCAGGGGAGTCTGATGGGCCTTCTGCCCTACGCGGCAGCGGCTCAGTTGCTGGTTGCGACGGCGACGATCATCCAGCAGCAGTTCCCCGAGCCGGCGCTCTAGCAGCACCACCCATAGCGCCGCAGCACTACTCCATTAAGCAACGGGCGGCCGGTCATTTCGACCGGCCGCTCGAATCGGGACGGCGGGATTTGAACCCGCGACCCCTGCAACCCCATTGCAGTGCGCTACCGGACTGCGCCACGTCCCGCGATGCGGACGCGAAGTGTAGCCCTCGGTTGCACCGGACGGAAGGGGTATATTGCTGCATGCATCGACGCCGCTTTCTCCTCGGCGCCGCCCGCATTGCCGCCTCTTTCGGAATTCTTCGCCAACTCGGCGGATGCCGCAGCATTACTCCGGCGGCGGGGAGCAGGCTCGCCTCACCGGGCGACGCTTTCACAGCGATTCGCGACCGCTACTTCCTTCGAGTCCTCCAGCTCTATCCCGTCACCTCGACTTACCTCGGCGGGGACGGCTATAACCCCGCGCTCGCAAGCGTAAGCGGCACGCTGCGCGATTGGTCGCCCGATGCTATCAAGGCCGAGGCGGCCTTCTACCGCGAGATCGAGCGTGGCCGACAGGCGATCGACCCGGCTCGGCTCGATCCTTCCGAGCGGATCGACCACACCGTGCTTGGCGCGCAGATCGGGTTTGCCCTGCGGCAACTGGAAGAGCGACGGTACTACGAGCGCGCCGTCGACACCTACATCGCAGAGCCCTTTCGCGGCATCGATTGGCAGCTCCAGCAGATGACCGCAGGGCGCGAGGGCCAGGGGGCGGAAGATGAATGGGCCCTGGTGGTAAAGCGGCTCGAAGCTATTCCGGCCTACCTCGCGACGGCGCGGGCCAACCTGCTGGCCGGTCGGCAAGCGGGCAATGTTCCTGATCGGCGACTGGTGCAATACGACGGCATCGACGGGTCCGACGCCAACGAGCAATACTTTCGAACGACACTGCCCACCATGGCCGGAGGCTACTTGGGCCGTCGCCAGTTCGCGCCGCGGATGCTCGCCGGCGTCACCAAGGCGAGCACCGCCGCTGCCGCTGCGTTTCACGATTTTACCGCGTTCCTTCGCGGTACCTATGCTCTCTCGGACCAGACCGACCACTACGCCGCGGGCGAGGCAGAGTACGATTGGCGCCTGGCGCATTGCCTCCACGTGCGACGCTCCAGTGCCGAACTCTGGGAGTATGGCGCCCAGGAGGTCACGCTGTACGAAGACAAGCTCTACCAGGTCGCGAAGGAAGTGGCCAAGGCCGCCAAGCTCAGTCTGGACTTCGGAACCGAGGCCGCGCGTCGTGCCTCCGTCCGGGAGGTAATGCAACACCTTTCCAAGGATTCGCCGAAAAGCGACGACGAGCTGATCCAGTGGTATCGCGACGTCGCCGTTCGAGCGGTCGCCTATGGCCGCGAGCATCAGCTCTTCGACATTCCCACCGACTACCGACTGGATGTAGTTTTCACTCCGCCGGTACTGCGCAGCACACTCGACGCTGCGTACTATCCCGCCTCACCGTTCAAGCACAGCGGCGTCGGCCGCTTCTATCTGACGCCGACCGGGAACGACCCCGGTCAGCTGAAGGTCAATAACCGGGCATCCGTTGCGGATACGGCAATTCACGAGGGCTTCCCCGGACACGATTGGCACTACAAGTACATGACGGCGCATGCCGGCGACATCTCGAACATTCGCTGGCTGACGCCCGGAGCCGTGGAAGACTCGTCGTCCATGTGGGAAGACTCGATGGCCATCGAAGGCTGGGCGCTCTATGCCGAAGACCTGATGGCGGAACCGCTGGACAGCAGCGATCACGGCTTCTACACGGCGGCGGAGCACCTGTACGAGCTGCAGGGACAACTGCTCCGGGCCGCTCGCGTCCGAATCGATGTCGGCATCCACACGGGCCGGCTCAGCTTCGACCAGGCAGTGGACTATTTCACCGAACACGTGCAGTTCCATCCGGGGGCGTGCGCCCGTTCAGGTCACGACCCCGTCGCCAAGGCGCTGTGCGAGACCGCGACCCGCGCGGTCTACCGCTACTCCAAGTGGCCCACCCAGGCCGTCACCTACAACCTCGGCAAGAACGAGATCGTGGAGTTGCGGGAGCTGGCCCGGCAACGGGACGGCGCCGGCTTTTCGGCGCGGGCGTTTCACGAGCGGCTCATGCGAATGGGCACCATTCCCGTCGGGTATTACCGAGACGAGTTCCTGGCCTGAGGTGGCGGCCAGCGCGCAAAGACCCTTCCCCCTACCCCATCATCCGCGGACCGGCCATTTCGGCCACCGCAGGAGGGAACGGCATGAGGCGTGCGCTTGTAGGGCATCGTGCAGCCCCAACGGAGGTGGGTGCGATGCTCGAAGACGAGGAACGTTTGCCTTGGGAGACTGACGGAGATCTTCCCTGGGCCTCGGAAGATCCCGAGTGGGAAGCCCCGGATCCCGAGGCTTGGCGGGGCACGGTCCACCTCCAAGAGTGGCCGGAAGACTTGGCAGGACCCGAGTACTGGCTCTATAAGAAGCAGGGTGAGGAAGAGCAGTAAACTGCAGCAACTCGTGAAAATTGAACGGTGAACTGGGCGCTCGAAACGACAGGGGCCAGCCGGTTCACCGTTCGCCTTTTCCGGCCAGCCAAAGCCCTTGGTTCGGCTTATCTTCGGATACGCGCTCGCGGAGTGTCTGTTTCGCGGCACATATTTGGCTCATTCGACCACGGGCCCCAGCCTAAAACGTGACGACACGAACACCTCGACCTCACGCGTCGCTTCAGGCGCCGCCTCCGCCGCGGCGCGCGCCGGAGGAGGAGCTTCGTTCTGGTGAGGAGCGGCTCATGCTTGCGCTCCTGGGGACCGACGCGGGTCTCTGGGAGTGGAGCTACACCACCGGGGCTCGCTATCTCGGTGATGCCTGGATCGGCCAGCTTGGCCATGAGCCGCGTGCCCTGGACGGCGATACCCACCTCCCTGCAGCTCTGGTTCATCCCCAAGATCTGCCCGTCGCGCACGCCCGACTGAAGGCGCATCTCGCCGGTGCCACTCCTTGGTACGAAGCCGACTATCGGCTCCGAACCAAGCGCGGCGAGTGGCGCTGGATCCACGACCGGGGACGCGTGGTCGAGCGTGACGGGGAAGGGCGCCCGCTCCGGATGCTGGGGATGCCCACCGACATCACGGAGCGCAAGGAGGCCGAGGCGGCGCTCTTCCGGGAACGGGAGCGCGCCCTGGTTACGCTTGCGTCGATCGCGGACGCCGTGATCGCGACCGACAGCCGTGGCATGGTGGAGTATCTCAACCCGGTGGCGGAGCACTTTACGGGCTGGATCTTGGCGGAGGCGCGGGGGGAACCGCTCACCCGGGTCTTCACCGTCGTCCACGAGGCGACCCGCGAACCGGTCGAAACGTCGGCTGAGCGGTGCCTCGATGAGGACCGCGCGATGGGCGTTACCAGCCACTTCCTCTTGCTGCGCCGCGACGGAGTCGAATTCGCCATCGACGAGTCGGCTGCACCACTTCACGATCGGGATGGCCGGCTGACCGGCGTCGTCATCGTTTTCCGGGACACCACTCCGCAGCGCCAACTGACTCGCCAGCTCTCTCACCAAGCGACCCACGATCCGCTCACCGGCCTGATGAACCGCCGGGAGTTCGAGCGACGTCTCGCGCGCGTGGTCGCGAGCGCTCAGGGCTCGGATACGGCCCACGGTTTCTGTTATATCGACCTCGATCGCTTCAAGGCGGTCAACGATACCTGCGGTCACGTGGCGGGCGACGCCCTGCTGCGACAGCTGGCCGGGGTGTTGCGGGGCGAGCTCCGTGGCCGCGATACCCTGGCGCGGCTCGGCGGCGATGAGTTCGCCGTCCTGCTGGAACACTGCGATCTCGACCAGGCTCGGCGGATCGCCGAGGCGCTCCGCGTGGCAGTGGAGAATTTCCGGTTCCTGTGGGAGGGGAACACGTTCACGCTGGGCGCCAGCATCGGCCTGGTGGAGATCAACCGGAGCTGCAACAGCGAAGCGGACGTCGTTCGCGCCGCGGACAAGGCCTGCTACCGGGCAAAGCATGCCGGAAGAAATCGGGTGCAGGTGGCGCGGCTGGACGACATCACGACGTCGGACGCGGGCCACACCGACTGGGCGACTCGAATTACCCGAGCGCTGGAGGAAAGCCAGTTCCGGCTCTACGTCCAGCCGATCCTCCCGCTCGCCAGGACCGGCGTCGAGGAGGCGAGCTATTGGGAAGTATTCCTGCGACTTGAGGATGCCGACGCGGGGCTGCTGCCGGCCGGTGCATTCCTGCCGGCCGCCGAGCGCTACAGCCTGATGTCGGTGATCGATCAATGGGTTGTTCGGGAGACCATCGCCCGTCTGGGGGGTTGGCGTCCGCAGGCCGGCCAGCGAGTGCCACCGTGCTGCGTCAATCTCGGCCGCGAATCGGTGCGGGACGAGGCGCTGATAGGACTGATCCGCGAGCAGCTGCAGGGCGACCGCCTGGCGCCGGGCACGCTGTGCTTCGAGATCAACGAGCAGGCGGTCCTAGCGGACCTGG
>Ga0310811_10007453_pt1 | contig 14015 bp, 20 predicted proteins | sample YCmetagenome_FD_207642 | JGI IMG/M metagenome (GOLD analysis project Ga0310811, IMG submission 207642) | Soil microbial communities from experimental microcosm in Duke University, North Carolina, United States - YC | ecosystem: Engineered > Artificial ecosystem > Soil microcosm > Unclassified ... | reverse complement strand
TACTACTCTAAAGTAAAACCCAAACGCTAGGGAAGTACAGTAAAGGGAAGTAATGAATAGTAGCGCTACCATCAGGCTTTATACTAAGTAAGATCTCATCGGATGCGGAAGGGATAGGGAGAACATGCGTGATAGTATGTAATGACATGTAATAGCGCTGCAGTCCTTGTTACACTCGTGCAGCATATAGTATGACGTACTAGAGGGGTGCTCGGACATGGATCGGTCCTCCTGGTTGATAGGCGATAGAGCGCGGGAACGCGCGCTAAGCGCAGGCGCGAGAAGGCATAGGCGCGGGAAAGCGTGCGCCTTTGGCGCGCTATACAGGGAAGTGTTATGCAACTCCATAGTGCGAATGATCAATGACAGCTCGTGTAAATATGGCCTTTTCACGCCCACAGAATTATAATTCCTTACACCGTGCCACTACATACTGGCGACAAAGCGTGGCCCAAATGGAGAGAAGTTGAAACTCTGTGTGAGACTGGTGGTGAACGGACAGCGTCAGAAATTCGGCATCGATTATTTCGACACTTTCGCGCCAACCTCCAACATGACGACAATAAGAGCTGTACTCACCATGGCGGCCAAACTCGACTGGGAAGTCCACCAAGTGGACATTAAGAGTGCGTATTTGTACGCTGAACTGAAAGAGGACATTTACATGCGCCCCCCGCCTGGATACTTGAAGAGTGGTGATGAGGGCAAGGTCTTGAAGCTGCAGAGGAGTCTGCCCGGCCTGAAACAGGCGGGCTATGAGTGGTCTGAGGAGTTAGCATCCACATTCGCCAAGATGGAGTTTACCTGTTCCCAAGTCGACCAGGCCGTATTCTATCGACACGCCCAAGACAAGCACACTGTTGTGACTGTCTCCGTCGACAATATGGCCGTTACGTTGAAGCACTTGCACCATATCATCAAGTTCAAGGATGATCTCACGCAGTACTTCGAGATTTCGGACTTAGGTGAATTGAATTGGTTGCTGGGACTAAAAGTAGAACGAAACCGTGCTGCACGCACCATCCGTCTCTCTCAGAAAGCTTATGTCGAAACCATCCTGGAACATTTCAATCTCACTAACGCTAACACTGCTGCCACGCCCATGGATATGGGTGCAGCACTCTCAGACTCACACTCTCCCTCTACTCATGCTCAAGCCGAAGCAATGGAGAACGTCCCTTACCAGCGTGGTATCGGCTTGCTCATGTATGCTGCTACCAGCACGCGTCCGGACATCGCATTCGCGGTCTCCATCCTATCTCAGTTCATGCGCAACCCAGGACCTGCACATTGGGAGGCTACCAAAAGAGTCATGAGGTATCTTAAGGGTACGTCATACTATGGCATCACGCTTGGCGGGCTGGATACAGGCTTGGAAGCCTACGTTGACGCTGACTGGGTGTCCCAAGCTCATAGGCACTCAATGACCGGCTACATCGTGCTACTAGCAGATGGTCCGGTTGCCTGGAGTGCCCGGAAGCAGCCACTCATAGCTCTATCTACCGCTGAAGCCGAATACATCGCCCTGACCACCATAGGTCACAAGATCATGTACCTACAGCTGCTCATTGAAGAGCTGTACGAGTCCCCATCCCCTCCTACACCAGTGTACTGCGACAATCAAGCCGCAATAGCCCTCACCTCCAACAGCAAATTCCATTCGCGCACCAAACACATCGACCTATGCTATCATTTTGTCCGGTTCCATGTCCAGAACGGCACCTTCGCACTCACCTACTGCCCTACTGAGGAGAATGTTGCGGATGCCCTCACCAAAGCCCTACCACATCCCAGACTCAAGAAGTTGAGAGAATTGATGAAGCTGGAATGCGCTCAAGGGGGAGTGTCAAGAGTAGAGTCATCAGACATGCCGGAGTGAAAGGTACGAGTGCATCCGTCATGTGGACGTTTGTGACATTGGCCGAGCACAATGTCTTAAAGTCATTTAGTTTTTCTTTCCTCATTCTCCCAATTTTCCCACATGATAAAATAGCATATCGTTTGCAGAAACATCTCAGTGCTTGTCCCAAGACTGAGATGTAAGTTACTTAACATTTTCGTACCGTTTACCAAGCTCACAAGTACCAATAGCATTTGTCCTATCTAGGTACATATTTAATATACCAGAGTGCTTGTCCCAAGACTGAGATCATTTGTCCTATCTAGTCGTTGCTCTCTTGTCCCGCTCGCGCCAGATGTCTACATCAATATACCCATTATGACTCATGGTTTGCTTCTACTAGTAATAACAACAACAGCACTGCATACATTATGGACCTTGAGGATGATTCATATCAAACCACACATTTTGGATCAGATTATCATTCTCATGGACACTCACAGACACCCACTGTAGATTTTCAAGTACCATTACATTTGGACAATCACTTGCATAGCTTTTTTTGTAGTATACTTAACTGTATCCCACATAAGTCTCTCAGTTGACAATCCTCAATCGACAGCCAATCTTCAAGCACATTGTATGACACTAGACAAAGTCTCAGCAGACGTGTAAGACAACACTGAAATTATATTACCTAGACAGAGTCTAGGTCACAAGTTTAGCAAGCTAGAAACTACTAACTGTAACATATGTACCTCAGCAGATGTGTAAGACAATGCTGAGGTATGGCTATGTAAGGGAAAGATACTTGTAGTTGAGTGCTGAAGTGGTCAAGACAGAAAGAAGGCACCAGTGTGAGTGACACTGGTGATGCCAATGAGGTGTCAAAGCTAACAAGAAATGATAGAGATGACAGGGGAAGAAGTGAATACTAAATAGGTCCCAGAGGATTAACCTCCAGGAACAGTAGCATGCATATGTGTCTGAGTCGTATCATCCAACACACCCCCTCAGCGAGACACCAAGTGGAGGTTGGGCAGATGGCTTTCAAACAGAGGCCAGATGAGTGCCTTGGTCAAGATATCAGCTGTGTTTTTGCGAGAGGGAAGCCACCACAATAGAAAGGTCCCCTTCTCCACATGTTTATGGATGAGGTGGTAATGAGCATCTATGTGTTTTGAGTGAATGTGGTTTCTGGCCTCTGTCAATAATGAAATTGTGCCAGTGTTGTCCATGTGGATGAGAAGGGGAAGAGGGATGTCAATGTGAAGGGCTGTGAACAACAATTTAAGCCATAAGCCTTCTTGGATAACATGGGTAATGGCCATATACTCTGCCTCCATGGATGACAATGCATGAGTGGTTTGCTTCTTGGAGACATAGGCGATGACTCCACCAGCATAGAACCAGGCATAGCCTGAGATGGAGAGACAGTCAATTGGGGAGCTTGCCCAGTCAGCATCACAGTATGCATGAAGACTGTCATTGATGTTTGCACCCCCGTAATGAAGGCGCAGGTTGATGGTGTGTCATATCCCATACCTTCGCGCTTCTCATCTGAAGTTCTGGATACCAGATCCAATCAGATCCGATCCACAGATCCGTACCGGATCCGTTATGATAAGCTTCTTCATTCATATCCTGTTCATATAACATTAAACACTGCTTATTTCCTCCATTTAGTATATCTTCCTTTCCAGTATATCGGTTATGCTTACTTCCGGCTATGTTTACTGATCTGTTCACCTGTGATTAACTTCCGGCCTATGTTTGACTTCTAATAAGTGTTGCTTATACATTGCAATACTTTGTGCATAGCCATTCACTTAGTTCTATCGTATATAAACTCTTGTATATGTCCTGTAGCACCTCAGTTTGAATATCATCTTAGATTGTCCTCATTCTGTTATCCAGACTTGAGTCTTATCAACTCTTGTCACCCTCTGAGACTTAAGGATTGTATCCGATAGTCTAAACACATCCGCCTCTATCTTCAGATAGTCTATACTCTGTTGGTTTCTAGTCTTAGACTTGTCTAGACTAGCCTTTATACATCCATCCGATATCCAGACGCCCTCCGGATAAGTATATGATACTATTCCTTATCTTCGGATAGGAATACGATACTTGTCTCTACATCCAGATATCATACAATAGTCGTCCGGACCTTTGGATATGCTATGATAGCCATCTGGATCTTCGGATATGATAAGTATAGTATTCTGAAATACGGGGCTATACTCGGGAAAGGGGCACAGCATACGAGCTGAGGCCGAAGCCCTTCGGATCCGAACCCTATTGAGTATGACCTTAACATGGTGCCAGAGAGATATTGCAAGAGATGCTTTGTGGTGGTGGAGTAGGGCACCCCCTAGCAAGGGGTGAGCAAGGCAGAGGGTTAGCAGAGCAAGTAGAGGCCAATAGAGGTCAAGAGCAGGGGCCAGCTTAGCTTAGTCAGCACTTGGGTCTCAGACAGGCACAAGTCGTAGTCATACATTACCACAACACAATGCGACACTGTGCATTCACACCAGCTGGAGTTACCACTCCATCATGGTGAAGAGAGTGGGATTCAATCTTCATATAAAGCTTCTAGAGATAACAGGAGAGAAGCTGATTGGAAAAAGAACACGACACCATAGCCTCAAAACGTCAACGAACACACCTTAACGCACATGTGTAGAACGCACGGCCCCAAGAAAAAACATAGAAAAAGCCTTACAATGCCCCCCAAGAGAGCACGCAAACTGCTACCTGAATGAGGACCAAACGGACGATTCCTGGCAGTAGATAACAACTTAACATCTTCCACTACCGCTTCCTTGCTTGCAACATCAACTAACTCATCTCCCTTAAACACACCAGAAGTTGTAAACTGCACTCTAGAAAATGTTACAACAGATACTGGAGAGTATGAAGCTGATCTTGAAGATAACCAGGAGAAAGATGGTGACAAGGACTTGTTACTAGGAGCTCCCAAACCAGAAACGATTGCCTGGCCCACAGAAGAGATCCCTTCCCCCCCGCTCGACCCAGCAGAGCAGATTGAGAGATCTGCCTGCAAAACCCCCAAACCAGCCTCATTTCCTGCTGTGTCAATACCAGTAAAACTGTTAATGATAAGACTCCCCGCACTCCAGACAATCACCCAATCTCCAGCATCATGCAGAATGTCCAGCACCGCTACCCCAGGATGGTTCCATGGCAAACCAGACAAGAATGCCCAGAACTTTCTAAAGGAAGTGGACCGCTACATAATACTCAGCGATCTAAAGACCGAAGCAGCCAAGGTCATTGTATTCAGCACACTCCTCTCAGCAGGATCGATAGCGGATCTATGGTGGACTAAGTTGGATAGTTCAAAGAAGACAACGTGGGCAGACGTACAAAAAGAGTTTGCAAGTAGATGGCCAGTGATTACAATTGCAGAAAAAACAGGCCTCAACTACCAGCGGGAGATATTGGCGCTATGCCTCGACAAAGAAGAGTTAGGAATGCAGGTAGTAGTAGCAGGAGTGCCAACCTGGGTGCACCTGCAGTTTCACGCTTGGGTACAGCAACTCATCAGTGAAGCAGGGATGAATGCAACAGCAGGGCTAGTCTATCAAGTCAGAGAGAACCTACCAATGGTGATCAAAGAACTTACCACTCCAGGAGTCACAGAGTGGACAAAGTTCTTGGAGGAGATCAAAGGCCTAGACATGAATAAGCTGCGAGAGAAAGCAGAAGCAGGGCGGAAGAAGAGAGAAGTAGAGAAAGCACAGAATGCCCGCCTAGACTCGAAGGTCTGCAGACAGATGCAATCAAAGTCCTACACCTGCAACTCCAATGCAGCAATCTTGGAACAACACAGCCAGGAATCACAGTGCCGAACACCACAACCTATCCACCTTCCAATGCAATGCCTCGCATATGCTACGTACCCAGAACACCAACGACCAGACCACCAGCATGACAATGCCAACCACTCTCACCAGAAGAGAAAGAGATACTGTGCAGCCGAATCAACAACATCCTGCATCAGCCAGACACAGCCGCGGGCATCTCTATATATGAAGAACAACTTAAGCAGTGGTTCACGAAGCATGGGCAAGACGGTCGAGTCAATGAAAACACACAGTTCCCTCTCTGGCTGGGCAGCGCAATGATATGTTTGGGAGAGTGCTTCAAGTGCGGATCTCATGGACACATTGCAGGAGCATGCCCAGCACCTGAGGCGTCTCAATTAGTCATCCAAGAGAAAATCTGGTGCAGCATAGCAGCATGGGAGCTGGGGAACTTCAATCGAGGAGTAGCCATGCAGATTGATCTAATGTTTGAAGATGAATACACGCAGCAATGGGAGCAGGGAAAAGGACAAGGGTCGTCGGTGTAGAGGAGCACCAGATGACCCAAGTGAAGCATGTACCTCACCCAGCTGGACAATCAGTTCTCATATGTGAAGAGGCAACATACGAGGACCAGCCCGTCAGCCACATTGAAACAGTTCTAAGCACAGACTCTGTCATTGTACCAACGTCAAATGAACTATACGAGATCATTGATCTGTATTCAACAGAGGATACTAAGAATGACGGGCACCACATCCAAAGCTGTTGACCATTCCTGCATCACACATCATTCATAGGTCCACAAGGAGAAATAGTGAGTTCAGGCACTGTTCGACGAAGGCGCTATGATTAGTGCTATGTGTGCATCAGTCTTCAACCAAATCAAGCATCGACTCGGGAATTGGGGACCATCCACAAAGCGCCTTCGCATGGCCAATGGAACAGTCATCCCATCAGAAGCAGCATGGAAAGGAGACATCGTGATTGGAGGAATTCAAGCAGCAGGAGAATTCAAGGTATTCCAAAGTGGAGGGGGATGGAAATTTCTATTCAGGAAACCCTTATTACAGACATTCAAGGCAGTACACAACTACGAGATCGATGAAGTCAGCATCACAGGGATTGGAGGCACAGCAACACTATGCAATCAGATACCTATGAAGAAGATCAGCACCGACGACACAAGAGAGGTAGCAGAGGTATGGGAGCTCGAGGACAGGGAAAAGGAAGAAGCAGAAATGGAAGATTATCAAAGGTGAGTCGTCGATTCTGAATCAAACATAGTACTCACACAAGGACCAACAGAAACTGAAGCACATGCAGAAGGAAGCAGTGAAGATACTATCTCCATATGCATCAATAGTGACGAAGGCTCAATACCACTGGCTAAGTTAGACACACTATTGAAAGAGATCCCTACTGACTTCTTGAAGGACAACGCAGCAATATTCACGTGACTCACAGACCCACACAACCCATTGAGAATAGTTTGGATCACCAAACAAGTTCAGTATGGCGAGGATTTGACCCCAGAGGAACTAACAAAGGTCAAAGGATTGGTCTCTGAATATGCTGATATTTTTGCATGCTCACTAGGTGAGGTCATACCGGTCCCAGGAGCAACCCACAAGTTAGACATACTGGATGGAACAACATTCAATTTACGAGTTCACCAAAGACCCCTTACACCACCACAATTATAGTTTCTGCATGGTAAAGTCGATGAGATGCTGGAGGCAGGAATCATCAAACATGCACCCCCAGAACTTGTTAAGTGCTGTGTGAATACAGTCCTGGCAAAGAAAGCGCATGAGCAAGAAGGAATGATGCTAGAAGAGCTTTAAAGGGTAGTTCACGATTAGTGCTTACAATATGGCTAGCCCCCAGCATTCATGTTACCAGAAAAAGAGGTAACAGAAGAACCAGAGAAGACGACTCTAGCAAGCAAGCTGCAGAAAAGGAGAATATGTCAGAATTTCAACAAAGTCAATCGCGTTATGAACATAGCACCAATGCCACAGGGGGACATTAGGGCTAAGCAGCTCCGACTCAGTGGTCACAGGTATGTGTCAGTATTTGATTTTGCAGTGGGATTCTATGCTGTCGAAGTCCCAGAAGAATCATGACCATTCACAGTGTTTTACATTGAAGGTTGTGGATATTTCTGGTATAAACAAATGCCAATGGGCCTGACGGGCGCTCCATCAACATTCTCAGAAATGACAGCAACTAACCTACATGATATATTAGCAGACAGTACCATGGAACTGTTCATTGATGATGGAGGAATGGCAGCAGGCACCTTTGACAGAATGATGGAAAGACTAACATGAATATTTGAGAGATGCCGCAAGCGCAAAATCTCACTGTCTCCCACAAAGTGTCATCTATTCATGACAGAGACTACATTTGCAGGTGCAAGGGTAGGACCTGAAGGCGTGCAGCCAGACTTAGGAAAGTTAACCGCAGTAATCAACTGGGAACAACCATCAGATGCGTTAAATTTGGAATCATTTTTAGGACTAACTAGCCACTTTCGAGATCTAATCCAGAATTACTCAAGAAGAGAGGGACCCCTACAGAATCTAATCAAAGAAGCACCACTGATAATCCTATACACGAAGAACATGTACAGACGCACCTTGCATAACTTCAAGCTTCAAAGCTTACGGAGGGAACAACACACAAAAGTGTTTTTGGATCTTAAAGCAGCCCTTGTGTCAAAACCCATACTACAAGCGCCAAGGTATGATGGCTCAAACTTTGTGGTAACATCTGATGGCTGCGCCAAAGGTTTTGGAAACCTTCATGTCAGATGGAGGCAGACACTTCAATAATGCTGTGGTTCAGGACTTCTGCACTAAGTGGAACTGTTAAACTCACGTGGTAGCTGCATACTCACCCTGGATCAATGGATTAGTGGAGGGCACAAACAAGATACTGCTACATGTCCTCAAATGGCTATGCGCACCAAGCCTCGGAGAAGACGAGTACGAAGGACTATCATGGGATAGACTTCCTCTGAACTGGCCAGACCATTTGGATGACACAATCACTGCACTCAATCACCGAATACTCCCAGTGCTCAAGTTTTCACCCAAGGAATTGCTCCTCAGGCAAGTCATCAACACACCATGTACGGACCTCAGTAATTGCGCATCAATGATATGCACAATGGACATTACAATCTATATGGCATATGTGGCGCAGCAACAACTTGATGGTTATGATGCAGTGGTGCAGCACGTGATCAAAAGGAAAACGGTGTTTGACAAGTGGGTCCTTGAACGAAAACCAGGTGAGGTTATATTCTATACAGGACAATTAGTTCAGTTTTATCGTAGCAGCATGGATTATACATTTGAAGCCAAACAGAAACTTCTACCTAAATGGTCTCCACCCCATCGAATTACAGTGTGCATATGCAACTCATATGAGCTCGAAACGTTGCGAGGAGAAAGAGTCGCAGGAGAATATCACGCCAGATGGCTATGAGCATTTATACCACGAGAAAACACCAAGTTAGCTGAAGAACAGAGAGCGTTTGAAGAAAATCTAGAAAAGCAAAAGAAGGAAGGTCAAGGAGAGGAATCACACTTAGAGGAAGTATCAAACAAGGACGACGATATGAACGAGGACGAAGAACGGGAGGTGGCGCAAGTTGAGAGAGAAATAACACAATTCGAAACAAACCAGATGAGGACGCAAGTGGGTGACGAGGACACCGCTGGGTTTTTTTCAAGGGGGGCACATGGAGTAGGGCACCCCCTAGCAAGGGGTGAGCAAGGCAGAGGGTTAGCAGAGCAAGTAGAGGCCAATAGAGGTTGAGAGCAGGGGCCAGCTTAGCTTAGTCAGCACTTGGGTCTCAGACAGGTGCAAGTTGTAGTCATACATTACCACAACACAATGCAACACTGTGCATTCACACCAGCTGGAGTTACCACTCCAGTGGCATAATGTGCAGGTGAGGCATTGGAATTGTGCTGAGCGAGGGCATTGACTGCATTAGAAATATCTGGATGGGTACAGACTGCAAGGAAGAGTAGTTCACCAATGAGTTTGCGAAACTGAGTGAGCAGGTTGGGAATGAGTTCATGGACATTGTCAGGTTTGCCAAAAGGGTGATGAGGGTTGAGAGGCAGATGAACGGGGTTGCAATCAAGCATCCCATATTCCTCAAGCAAGTAGGATATGTATTCACCCTGATGGAGCCATAGCTGGTGGGAAGTGTGCTTGCGCTCAATCTGAATGCCAAGAAACTTGGAGATTGGCCCCATGTCCTTGATTCTGAAGCACTTGTGAATTTGTTGTTTGACCCACAGCAGGAATGGAGGTGAATTGGATGTGCCCATTCCATCATCCACATGAAATCTGATGATGCAGATGATGCGAGTGCCTGATGCATGACTGTCAAAGATAAACATGGCATAGTCGACCACACTGTTAGCAACTAGACTTAGGCATTTTCTTACTTGGATAATCTTGCAAGGCCTGCAGTACAGGTGCTAGTCACAAGTCACAGTCCAACTGCTTGGGATAAGTGGGTCAGTGAGTTAAAGTATGGGTGCTGTCTTGCAGCCGGCGATAACTATAGCCTGAGTCATAGGGACAACAACAAAGGCTTCTGGTAGATCAAGACACAATGACCAGGGGTCAAAGTGAAGTACAATGATCACAAGTATAAGCTTCGAAGCTTAAGAGGTTATGGACTAAGTAACCAGAAAGAACCAAGTAGATTCAAGTTGGAGAATACAACTGTGGTACATAGGGTTGATATAGGTAAGGGAAACAAGCACAGACCAGGTTGTAAGTGGTAGTACAGAGATAGGCAGGTAGAAAGGAGGTCGAGTCAGGGACCAGTAGTATGGTAAGAGTAAAGGGAAGACTGAGTCACAGACCGAAGCTATGGTAAAGGTAACAGGGGACTGAGTCACCGACTGGAGGTGCAGTAAGGGTAAGGGGTGACGATGTCATGGACCAATAGTAAGGTATGGGGTTCAGGATATAATAAGGTGGGTACCAGTGAAGTGGAAAGGGCATAGGGGGAGTGAGCCGGGGATCCGGTGAGCAAATATAGTACAAGTGAGCAAGAAAGCGGTCAAAGGGAATATAACCAGAAAAGGCAGGGCAAGAGTATGGTCAACCAGAAGAGGTATTGCATGTGTATGTGCACGTAGTCCTCAGGGTATAGGTAGAAGGCGAGAGCGAGGAAGAAAATGAATAGGGGCCATGCCAACAGCAGATGTTCTTGTAACATTACCTCCATTTCTAAGGATGAAATCAGCGAGTTCATTCTTCTTGGTTGGCAGTCCAGATTGGGTCGAAGTCAATGTTAGCAAGCCATTCAGCAGCTTCTAAGGCATTCTCTTCTCTTTCTTGTTCTCAACAGGCAGCGGCCTGATCATAGGCAGCCTCTAGATGACAAAGGTCGTCATAGAAGCATTCTGAAGATGGTATTTGACGGAGGATGCATCGTCCATGAAGATCCTTGCAGTGAGGAGTGAGATGCCCAGGTGTGAACTTTCTGCAGATGTGACAGAAGTATCTGTTACAGAACTTCTGCTTATGCCCAAGTTTGGTACAAACGTGGCAGATAAAGATTTTGCGGTGTTCCTGGGTGGTTAGGGACACTTCAAGCTGGGCAATTTCTATGATGCATTGGGGGTCAGGTTTGCTAGGGTATCTATTATGGAGGGGCCTAAGTGCATTGGATGACGCGAGGCTGAACAACAAAATTGTCTTGGTGTCGACGGCTTTCTTCTTGCTTTACGGTGATTAGTGTGCTCAAGCGCAGGTGGGGGAATGGGGATGGGTTCTTTGGGAAGAACCATAGGAGGATGGATGGCTGGGTAAGATATCTCCAGCACAGGGGTGATTTCATCACAAGCGGTTTCAAGGGGATTCTCGGGGATCTCCAAAGTAGGAACGAATTCTTTGGCTCGTTCCTGGAGGGAGAGTTCTATGGCGGTGTTAATGATCGACACTTCAAGATCTTCTGACAGGGAAGACTCGGGTGGAGGAGAGGGGATGAACACATTGTAGGTGGGAGGTGAATCTGGAGTATGGGGTTGTGGGAGAAGAGGTGAAGAGTTTGGAGTGGTGATGGCTGCATAAATGTGGGGTAAAATGACGAAGTTGCCTGGAGGTGTGTTCCATGCATGTTCTTCTTCCATATGGTTACAGACATCGTTGAAGTTTCGAGTTTTGAGTAACTTCATAATGGCGTTCCTGATGATCCATTGAGGATAATGGATGGAGAGGGCACTGTGAGCAGCATGGGTGACTCACTGTAATTCAGCAGCAGGAGCAGTGAGCAGGTCTGCTGCTCTAAGGATATGGACTAGTTCTTTAAGGACGTAGTCATTGGTGCACTCGATATATGCATTGAGGTGAATAGCATATTGGGTATCTAGGATAACTGACTCCCAGATGGCATAGAGATCACTAGTGGTGAGTGGGCAAGAAAAATGGATTTGTTGTGTGTAGAGGAAGGGGGATTGGGCAACTGAAGCAGTGGAGGAAGAGGAGACAGGAGATAGAAGAAGAGATGCTGGAAGGCATGTTGGTAGTAGCTGTTTAAGTTGCTGCTGTCATTCAAGCTGCTTTGATCTTCTTCTTATACTCTGCTAGGAGCTCTGCTGCAGACTTCAGTTCTGATTCAGGGTATCCGACCCAAGTCACCAGATATCTCTGGCAAGATCCAGTTCCCTTGTGTTGGGTGATCACTTCTACCTTGTAATGTTCTTCACCATTGATAAGATCTGGGGGTGGTTCGGTATAATTTGGGCCATGTACCTCCATTTCCAGATAGGGTGCAAGTTCCGAGGCATGAAACATGGGGTGAACTTTCCAAGCTGTCGGAAGTTGGAGCTTGAAGGTTATGGGGGAAAGTACTTCCAGGACCTTAAATGGTCCGTAGCATTTTGGGGCGAGCTTTTGGTGAGCCATGTGAGGAGGTGGTTGGCTGATAGCCAGACCTTATCTCCTACCTTCCAAGGATGGTATCTCTGTCCATGGGTTCGGTTGGACATACATTGTTGGGCAAGGCTGTGGCAGGCGAGGGCTTCCTCATGGATCTTGTGGAGCAAGGTAACTTGTTCTTCTGCAGCTGGAAGAGGGGAGTCAGGAAAAGCCTGAGGGATGTTCCAGGGTTTATACCCCATCATCAGGAAGAATGGGGATGCGTTCTGGGCACTGTGCTTTCAGGAATTGTGGACAAATTCAGCAAGGGGGAGATGATTTGCCCATTCTGTGGGGGCAGTTCTACAGTAGATCCGGAGATACATTTCTAGTTCCTGGTTTAACTGCTCTGTTTGTCCATCTGTCTGAGGGTGGTATGCTGTGCTCAGCGCTACCTGGTAGTCAAGAAGCCATCCAAGTTCTTTGGCAAGTTTCGAGGCAAACTGGGGACCTCAGTCCAAGATGATTTTATCATAGAGTCCAAAGCCTTTGAAAACATTTTTGTGGAAAAGGTGAGCCATGCCTTCAGCCATTATCATTTTCTTGCAAGGTGAGAGAATTAACCCCTTCATAAGCCCATGGTCGACCATGACCATGACTGAATCGTAGCCGTTGGAGACAGGAAGATCCGTGATAAGATCAATGGAGATCTGTGAGAAGGGGTGGGTCGCTGAGGAGGGGATCGGAGTTAAGGGGGGGTGGTCGGGTGGGTGATGACCTTCATCTGCTGGCACATAGTGCAGCCATCAACAAACTTTCTAATATAGGTGCCCATACCAGGCCACCAGTAAGCTTTCTTCACATTCCATTCAGTGATAGAACGTCTGGGGTGCCCAGCAGTAGGATGATTGTGATGGAGTTGGGGGATGCACTTATAAATATTGGTGGGGACATAGGCACGATCTTTGTAAAACAAAATACCATCAGTAAAATGCCAATCGGAGAGGGTGGACTTCATAGGGGGGGCACAGACACCATTCAAGGCTTGAAGGGCTGTCTGGATCGTCAGGTCATTGGTAGATTCCATTAGCTTCTGGAATTCTTCAGCTAACTCCATGTCAATCATGTTGATAAACAGCAAGTCAGGAAGAAGCACCTGATCTTTGTTGTCAAGATCTATATCTGATGTGATATGATCAGGATGTCGGTGTAAGGAATAATGCCTCTCATCGTGTGATATGGCGCTTTTCACTAGGGAATACATGGCACGAACTTGCAGCACCACTCTGGGTGCTATCTGCATCTATTCCTATATGAGGCGCAGCTTTCCCGCGCAACGCGCGCCATGCGCGCACACTTCCCGCGCTTCACGATGCGCGCGCTTTCCCGCGCTTGAAGCGCCCTATAGCGCCAGCCATCCAGAAGCATCCATCCACTGTCCA
>Ga0310811_10007452_pt1 | contig 14016 bp, 15 predicted proteins | sample YCmetagenome_FD_207642 | JGI IMG/M metagenome (GOLD analysis project Ga0310811, IMG submission 207642) | Soil microbial communities from experimental microcosm in Duke University, North Carolina, United States - YC | ecosystem: Engineered > Artificial ecosystem > Soil microcosm > Unclassified ... | reverse complement strand
ACGGCAGTTCCCGATCTCTGCGATCGGACGCAGCGGGTGCGTCCGACGACGAGTTCGACGCGCTGCTGGACAGTCAGCCGTGGGGCACGATTGCGCTCGACGCGCGGCAGGACGTCGTGCTCGCGACGCCGGGCGCGGCGCGGCTATTGCGCCGGCGTATCGCGCCGGGCATGCCGCTCGCCGAATTGTTGCCGCAACTCGCGGACGACAGTAACGACGTTAATTTGCGGGAGGCGCTAGAACAAGGCGTCGAATTGCAGATCGACGACGCGTGGGTGTGGCTGCGGCAGACCGTCGTCACCGGTTCGGGCCGGATCGCCGCAACGCTATCGCTATTCGACATGACCGACATGCGCCGCGCGGTCGACGACCGGGTCGAGTCCCTGCGCTTCCTTTCGCATGACTTGCGTTCTCCTACCAATTCGATCGTCGCGCTGACGCAATTGCACGAGCACGATCCCGCCGCGTTCGAAGAGTGCGGGGGCATCCAGCGTATCGCGGACCTCGCGCGTTATGCGCTCTCGCTCGGCGACCAGTACATTTTTACGTCGGTCGCAGGGGCGCTGCAACGTAGCGATTTCGCGCGCTTCGACCTGCGCGGCGCAGTCCGCAATCTGATTCCGCAACTGGACGTGGCTGCCGTGTATCGCAGCGTGCCGTTGCGACTGTGGCTGGCCGAAGGGTCGGCGGTGTGGGTCAGCGGCGTGCGGGTGTTCGTGGTTCGCGCGTTGCAGAACCTGATCGATAACGCCATTCAGGCGTCGCCGGCTGGCGCGCCGGTCACGGTTTCGCTAAAGGTGATGGGCGACGCGGCCGTTATAACGGTCAGTGACGAAGCGGGCGGCTTGCCGGGTCTGACCGACGAGGCCCTCTCCGACTTCGACGCGCAGGCACAGCGGTCGACCAACGGCTTCGGTCTTGGACTCAAGCTGGCTGCGCGTATCGTGCGGCTTCACGGCGGCACGTTGAACGCCGGGCGCAACGCCCGGGGCGGTACCGACTTCACGATGCGTCTGCCGTGCCTCGCAGTACAGCGCGGCAATCCGGATGCGTCTTCCGATCTGGTCCGCGAATACGGTGGTTTCGCAACGACAGGGCGCCCGTTGCGGACGCATTCCCGATGACAGAAGGCGCGAGACAAGGATGGGAGCTCCGGCCAAAAGCCGGCACATGAGCATGCGCAATCAAGCACGAATTCTTATCGCCGAGGACGACCCCATTCAATTGTCAATCCTGACGACATGGCTCAAGGCGGAAGGCTATCAGGTCGACGCATTCAAGAACGGCCTCGATGCCCGCAATCATCTGGCCGATCATTGGGCCGATCTGATGATTCTCGACTGGGACTTGCCGGGCATGGCCGGCGACAAACTGCTTGGCTGGGTGCGCAGCCGTTCGCGCGCCACGGTGCCGGTGATCTTCCAGACGGTGCGTTCCGAAGAAGCGGACATCGTCAGGATTCTCGACACCGGCGCGGACGATTTTCTCGTCAAGCCACTCGACCGGATGGTGTTGCTCGCTCGAATCCGCGCGCTATTCCGGCGCTTTCAAACGCCCGGCACCGACCGCCGCCGGATGCTGGTGGGCGACTATCAACTCGACCGCGTCAACCTGACGGTCACGCGCGGCGACGACGTGCACACGCTCGGCACGAAAGAATTCGATTTGCTGTGGCACCTCGCCACACACTGCGGCACCGTCGTGCAGCGTCAGGATTTGCACTCCGTCGTGTGGGGCTGGGACGGCGGCGTGCAGAGCCGTTCGGTCGACATGTACGTGAGCCGGTTGCGCGCGAGCCTCAAGGCGCTGGATATCGAATGGACTATCCAGTCGGTGTACGCGAAAGGATACCGGCTCAATCTCAGCGAAGCGGAAACACGGCAAAAGGCGGCAAATCCGGCCGCCGTGCGCGAGAACGAAACGGTTGCCACGTTTTATTGACGGCTTCGGGCCGGGCCGCTTCGGTCTGCGTATATCGATTGTGCTCGCTTGTGTTGCGGGTGTCTGCGTTCATGCGTCGGCTGCGCAAGACATTCGTATGCGGACCGTGGCGGCTCGCGCATCCCATCGGGCGTCGGTGCCCGCACAGCCGGTGTGGGGCGTCGCACACTATCGGCTTTCGACGAGCGGTACGAACCTGACCGACGTGTTGCGTGATCTGTCGTCCGCGACGGGAGTGCCGATCGCCGCCGGCCCACATCTCGCGGGGATGGTCGAAGGCCGCTTCGACCTTGCGCCGCAGCGTTTTCTCGACGTGCTGGCGAACGATTATGGACTCGTGTGGTACTACGACGGGGCCGTCCTGCACGTTGATGCAGTAGCGGATCAGCGTTCGCTGACGCTGCGGCTGAACTATGCGCAACCCGCCGCGCTTCACGCGCTGCTGAACGGTATCGGCGGTGACGATCCACGCTTTCCGCTCGTCGACAATACGCCTTCGCCGGGACTCGTCACCGTGCGCGGTCCTGCGGCGTATGTCGCTCTCGTGGAGAAGCTCGCGCGTCAGGTCGACGGCGCGGCACGCGTCAAAGTCGTGACGGCGGTGCGAATGGTGAGCTTGCGTTACGGCGAGGCTGCCGACCGGCTCGCCCAGACCAACGACCGCACAACCACGGTGGAAGGGGTCGCGAGCGAGGCGCGGCGTCTGCTCGATCCGCCCGCCAACCGCGAAGTCGAGGTGGCCGAATATGAAGCGCCGCTGCCCGTAATTGCAGCCGATGCCCGCACCAACTCGGTGTTGATCCGCGATCGTCCGCAAAGGCTGGATGCCGACGCGCGCGCAGTCGCGGCTTTGGACAGCACATCGTTGCCCGTCACCCTCGACGTGCTGATCGCCGATGTGCAGAGCACCGCATTGCCGCTCCTGTCACTCGGCGACGTGCAGGCCGATTCGAACGGCAGCATGGGCAGCATAGGCGGGGAGGTCGTCGTGAACGACGATGGCGCGGCATTGCGCGACCGGCTTCGCAAGCTGGAACTCACGCAGACCGCGCATATTCATACGGATAACCAGTTGTCCACCGTCGATCACGTCGCGGCCGCGCTCGAGCAGCGGCTCGGCCGGCCGGTTGCCACGAGCGGCCATGCCGCTCATCCCGATGCGCCGGCCGTCGCGATGTCGCTGCGCGTCGTACCGACGGTCGGGCAGGGCGCGCGTTCCCTGGGCATCACGCTCGCGGTCGAATTGCGTAGCGCGGCGAATATCGACGTGACTCGCGGGACGCTCGGCCCGCATCAGGGGATCGTGCTGGTGGTCCCCGACGAAGGGCGAGGAAATTCGCCGCGAAGTGCGCCAGGCAGCAGTTGGCTGGTGATGCTGGTGCCGCACGTAATAGATGGAAACCAGGCCGGCCAGCACGGTTACGCGCGAAGCCAGAAATAATCGCCGCTGACAATGCCCATGAACATTTCGTCGGTCGATTCGATGATGTTGTTGCGCCAGTAGCGGCCGTGCTCCGCATAGTGCGAGAGCAGATCGGCGACCACCGCGCCGTCGACGTCCGGCGTCAACGGCAGCCGCAGGATGAGGATGATGCCGCCGGTGTCGGTGTCGAGTCCGAGTTGCGCCTGATCCTGCGCGTAAATCAGCAGATTGGCTTCCAGCATCAGGCGAAATACCACGAGCGTGCGCCCCGCGGTGACCGTGCCGTAGTGGAAGTTCACATACATGGCTTCCGGATCGTTCTCGAAGTGATCGAGCCTGACGTCGAAACCTTCGACTTCGATCGTGCGCGTTTGCAGCACGAAATCCGGATCGGGAAGCCCGACAACCGTACAGACGTCGCGCACCACCTCCGCGAATCGCTCGATGCTCATGATGGATCCCGGTTCGGGAAAAAAGAATCCGGCGCCCTGAGCGCCGGTTCCTTTGTGCCGCGAATAGGCTGACGACGGGTCGTCACTGCTTCTTCGAATCGTCCTCGATATCGTTGCCTGCGGTTTTCGCGATGTTCAGCACGGACTGCACCATGTCCATGCCGACCTGGTCTTCGGCTGCGGAAATCATTACCGGGACCATGGCCGACATCATGCCGCTCATCATGCCCTGTGCCTCAGAGGCCATTCCACCAAATGACATGCTTTACTCCTTGATCGTTGAGATTGAGAAAAAAAACCCAGCCAGTTGGCCTCGCCGGTGTCCGTTCGGGACACTGCCGGGCCTTCTGCCACTACTGCTTCGAACTGCCGCCTTCAACCACTTCACTACGAAAACCGTCTACTCCGTGCCGGAGAGTTCGTGCAGACGTAAGACGATCCGGTGTGCGGCAACCATGCCGCGATAAATTTTCTGAAGCGCCGCGCGGTCGTCTTCCTGCGACGTCTGAAGCGTCGCATCGCTGACTTCGCGTGCGCATTGTTCGAACGCCTGGACAATGCGCGACACGCGCGCGGAAGCGTCGGGCGCCTTGAGTGCCGCCTCGAGACCTTTGATATCGGCGTGAACGTATTCGAGTGCGTCGTACATGTTGCTTCTCCTGAGCGTGATGGAAAGGCACCCCGGACGCTATTGCGCCTGCGCGCCCAGCGGGGTGATCGACTCGTGCAGCGTGCGCACATTGCCGATCGAAGCGGCGGCCGTGGCGGGAAACAGATGCTTGACGCCATCTGCTGTTTGCACGTAACGAGTATCGCCGACTGAAATCATTTCGGTGTACTGGTTCATCGGAATGTTGGTCGGAACTTCGGTGACGTCGACATCGATTCGCTTGATGTTGCCGTCGAGGTCCGTACGCAGCCGCTCCAGTTGATCGTGGAACGGCGCCAGCGACGGTACGCTGCCGCTCAACGTGAATACGCCGTCGCCTGCGTACGCGACGTGGACGCTGTCCATGCCGAGCGAGTCCGACATGCTCGCGACATCGGCCTGCGCGACGTCGTAGCGGCGCGCAATGCTGTCGCGGCCCACGCGCTCGAGAATGGCGCGCGCGGCGATGTCTTCCGACGCGTTCAGCGCCATGCCGTCCACCACGATCGCATGACCTTGCTGACGCGCATGCAGATCGCCGAGACGAGCCTGCCTGAGCGCTGCGTTGAGCTGCCCGGCGAGCGTGCGGATCTCGTGGTCGCTGAGCTTCGCGAGATCGGTTTTGCCCAGCGTCGGGCCGGTCGCTGCGTGCGGTTGGCGCACCAGTCCCGACACCAGCGAGCCGACGATGACCAGCGCGGCGCCGGCCATCGACGCGACGCAGAGGGTGCGCAGCACGCGCAATTTGCCTGGCGTCCGCTCCTCGTTGGAGGAGGCTCCGTCCTCCTGGTTCGTCTGCGCGGCGGCGTCATGATTGCCGCCGCCGTTGTACATGCTCGCCAGCAACTGGATGTCCGGAGGCCATTGAGCCTCTTCGGTGCCAAAGCACAAAACCGTCGTGCCGAACGGGAACGGCACGAAATCGGGAACCAGGATCACCACCGGATCGGCCTCGTCCGCGGCCGCGCCACCCGCGACGGTATCGGCGAAACGGCTGACCCGGACGACGCCCGCGTCATCCATCTCGACCACGACCTCATGGTCGTCCCAGTCGGTGATGCAGATGTCGGTGTCGTCGGCCTTGCCGATCCGGTAGCGGCCCGGCGTGAGCCTCGCCTGGATGCCCGCATGGGTTCCAGTCAGGATGCGCAGGATCTTCATACCGCTCTCTTCCGGTTGACCATCAGTTCAAGGAGTGCCGCATCGATACGCGGTGTGGAACCCAGTCTATCGATTCCGCGACGCCAGTCCGCTGGCGCCGTGAAGTCATGGTTAGGAATCCGAAGCCTCGTCGTTTGCCGGGCGTCGAGACACCATCCACAGCGTGTTTAGCGCGGTCGTCGCGTGATTGATCGCGCGATCCAGCATGCTCGGCGATAACGGCCGCATGCCGTGAAAAGCGCGCAGCGGAAGCAGCGCGTTGTCGGTTTCTTCTTTCTCGTCGCGAGGCGGACGAATCGGTGAAACGCGTAACGCGTTGCTATTGGCAATCAGATCCTGCCGTACGCCGCTCATGTTGTCGGGGGCCGAGCGCGAGAAATCGCCGCTGCGTCGGCGCGCTTTCAGCATGTCGACGGTCATCGCATGATTCGAGGGTTCTGCACGTCGACCGGCAGTATTCGCGCGCAATTGCTCGTTCGCGACGAAGCATTGGCGAATCCATTCGGCGCGCAGGGTGGTGTCGAGCAGCATGGGCCGGTCGTGAAGCTGGTCCGCCATGTTCTGGAGCGCGGTGGACGGCGCACCAGCCTGGGTCGCGCCGGCGGCATCGAGCCGGCTGCTGCGCACGCGCGGCACCGCGCCGCCCGCGTCATAGCGGCTCGCGGTATCCGCAGACGCCGCGTCTCGGGGCATTGGATCACGGCGTGCGCGGCCGTCCTGCTGCTGTTGGCCGCCATGTTGCTGACCGCCTTGCTGCTGCTTGCCACCTTGCTGCCGGCTATCTTTCCTGCTGTCCTGTTTTCCGCCGTGGTGCCCGCCTTGCTGCTGTTTTCCGCCGCCACCGCCACGGCCGTCGCCATGCAGCGCGGACACCCGGCGCTCGTGCAGCCGTCGCGGAAGATGACGCGTATCGCCCGTACCGTGCTCCGGTGCGCTTTTGTCGGCATGGCGGAACGTGCTCTGGCGATAGATCCTGGCATGCTTCAGCGAGCCGCGCCGGCGCGCCGGATGACTCTTGTGAAGCGGTTCTTCGGCCTCGGTCTCGTGGACCGTGGTGGCGTCCGTGACGGTGCGATGCACGCTCATGTCGGCACCGCCAGCGTCAGCAGCCGCGAAGCGAAGTGCAGGATCGACGCACCGGCCCAGGCGCCGGTCAATCCGATGGTCGCGGTCACGGCGATCAGCTTCACGGAATGCGAGATGGTCTGGTCCTGTAGCGACGTGATAGCCTGGACAAAAGAGATCAGCAGGCCGGACAACGCGGACACGATGATCACCGGCAGCGAGACGTACAGGCAAAGCAGCATGCCCTGGGTGGTGAGCCCGATGAGGTCGTCGATATTCATGATGCGTCACCTGTAGGTCAGAATGAGGCCGTGAATCAAGGTCGACCAGCCGTCCATCGCGACGAACAGCAGCAGCTTGAACGGAATCGCGACGTTGGTGGGCTGTATCTGGTTCAGGCCCATCGCCAGCAATACGTTGGCGATCACGAGGTCGATCACGATGAACGCGATGTACAGCAGGAAGCCGATCTTGAACGCGTCGCTCAGCTCCGATAGCGTGAAGGCGGGAGCCAGCACGATCAGGTCGTCCTCGTGAAGCTGGTTGGCCATCTCGGCCGGCCAGACCACATGCGCCGAGCGCAGGAAGAACAGTTTTTCGCGTTCGTGCGCGTGCTTCTTCAGAAAGTTGCGGAACGGCTCGCGCGCGGCGCCAAAGGCCTGAATCATTTCCTGCGTCGGTTCGCCGGACACCTGCTCGTGGCCGAGCGTCTGCATCGCGCTCATGCCGATCGGCGCCATCACGTACATCGAAACGAGAATGGCGATGCCGTTGAGCACCATGTTCGACGGCACCTGCTGCACGCCTAGCGCATTGCGCAGCAGGCCGAGAACCACGGTGATCTTCGCGTACGAGGTCACCACCATCGCGACGAAAGGGACGAGGCCGATCGCGACGACCGCGATCATCAGCCCCGTGAAATCGCTAAACTGGGTCATGGCCGTTGAACATCTGAACGACGCGCACGCCCAGTTGCTCGCCGACGGTGACGAGTTCCCCATAACCGATCAGTTGCCCGTACGAAACAAGCCGCACTCGCGCATCGCGCAGCGTGGCCGGCAATTCGAGCACGTAGCCCGCACGCAACGCGGAGAGCTGGACGAGTGGAAGGGACACGGTTTCGATTTCGAACTTGACGGGCAGGTCGAGGTCGTCGAGCGATGCCGTGGTGTCGACATCCATATGGGCGGCGTCGGTGCGTTCGTTGCTGTAGGTCATGGATGGTTCCGTAGTGATGACAAGCCGGCTGCCCTCGAGCGTGGCTCCGGTAAGGAGTTGACGGGCGCCCGGCGGGCCCCAGACAAGCTGGGTACTGATGAGCGCGCCCGAGCCGTCGAGCAGCGCGCGCCAATCTTCCGGGGCGGCCCGCAGAATCACGTCGCCGGGCCGCAGTCCGTTGAGCGCCTGGATCCTCAGTGTCTTTTCGCCGACACAGAAGTAACCCGGCACCTTGATTTCGCTGACACGGTTCGCAAACGGCACGCGATGCAGATTGACGTGCCGTTCCAGCAGCGCTTTCCAGCCGCTGTCGAACGCGCCGAGCTGGCATTCGACGAGCCGTTCTCCGTGCGAGAAGCTCAGGCCGAGCGCGGGTTGGGTCTGGTCGTAGCGCCGCAATCCGCAGACGTCGACGTCCGCCGCGCCGAGGTTGTCGAGCGCGGCGAGCAGCGGCTTCAGCAGCAGGGCGGCCACGGCGCAGCGCAGCGACGCGCCGGCATCGGCTTCATCCGTGGTGATGGATTCCGACACGGCGCAGGCGAGTGCGGGGTAGACCGCGAGGTCCACCGCGAAGCTGCTGCGCGCGTTGCCATACTGCAGATCGACCCAGCACGCGCTGTGCGCCATGCTCCTCGTGTCGTGCGAGACACGCCAATCGGTGACGCCAATCTGGGCGAGCCGCGCCACGAGCCGCGCGTCGCACAGGAGCCGTGTAAGACGCGCGGTTTCCGCGTCGAGGCGGGGCAATGCGTCGGCCTGTTCGGCCAACGGCCTGACTTGGGTGCTGGCGTTTTGAGCTATCCGGTCCATGTTGTATAGAAGCCCGCTTATTCTGTTGTTGAGCTACGTTCGAACGTGTTCGGCTCGGGTCCTCGTGATTCCCCGCTACGACACCTCGATGCAGACTTCGCGAGAGGTTTCCATTTGCTGCAACAGCACGATCAACTGATGCCTCAGAACGTCTGCATGTCGGCAGATTAGCTTTCTCGTCGATTCCTGATCGGCATCGAAGCGAAGCATCAAATCGAAACGCGAAAGGTTCAGTTCGAGCGAGCATTCAGGCAGCAACGCCGGATCGAGCCTGATGCGAATCGTCCAGTTGCCGTGCTCGACAATCGCTTCGTCGCTGCAAAAATCGGCCACGCGGGCAGCGAGAAACTGCATCAGTCCCGCGATGCGCGCGTGCTGCTGCGCCAACGCGGCGACGAAGGGCGCCGCATTGGCTTCCTGACGGCGTTCCCGGTCTTCGATCGAGGCGCGGGTTGCGTCGTCGTCGCTGTGCGGTTCGAGCGGTGCCGCTGACTCTGGAGGAGCGGGAGGCGCCGCATCGTCGTCGGGCGAATCCGTCGCGCAGTGTGCCGCGTTGCCGCGTGAGTTGCGCAACATCGCACGCTCGGCGCGCACGCGTGCCTGGCGCAGCAACGCGGCATAGTCGAAGCCGCTGCGGCGCGCGGGAGGGCGCGGCGTTGGTTCATCCGGGCCGACGGTTTCGGCCGGAATGATGCGGGGATGCACGTTGGCGCTGCTCATGACCCAGCCCCGTTAGAGCGACACGCGACCAAGCGGGCGCAATTCCACGTGCTCGCCCAGTTCCTGGTATGAGTACACCGGCAGCCAGCCGATCTGCGCCTCGATCATGCGTCGCACATAGCGCCGAATATCCATCGACGTGACGAGCGCGACGCCGTCGCGCTGCCTCTTGCCGGTATAGGCCTGGATCCGGTCGCAGATCTGGCGGATCTGGTCGGGTTGCAGCGCGAGGAAATTGCCGGTGGGAGTCTGTTTGATCGACTGACGGATGTGCTGCTCGACGTCGTTCGCGAACAGCACCGCTTCGAGCGACGGCGCGCCGCCGGTCGCGCGGTAGGCGATATAGCGCGAGAGGTCGCCGCGCACGTACTCGGCGAGCATCAGCATGTCTTTTTCCTTCGGCCCCCAGCTCACCAGGCTTTCCATGATGCTGCGCGCGTTGCGGATCGGCACGTTCTCTTCCAGCAGGCGCCGCAGCACGTCCGCGATGCGTTGCAGCGGCAGCGCCTTCTGTACTTCGGCGACGAGGCCCGGATAGTCCGCGCCGAGCTGGTCGAGTATCCATTGCGTCTCCTGGATCCCGACGAACAGCTTCGAGCGCTGCCGCAATGCGCTGATCGTTTCGTTGGCGATGACCTGCTCGGCGCGCCACACTGTCGTGTTGGGCGGCGCCTGGCGCTCGGCGATCCAGTGACTGACCGGCAGGCCGCCAGCGGGTCCCAATGCTTCGCAGAGTCCGGCGAGGGCCGTGTCGGTGGCCGCCTGGGGCAGCATCACCTTGCCGGCTGGAATCTGCGCGCGCGAGCACGGCACGTCCTGCACGAGGATTTCGTAAGTTCCTGCGGGCAGCGTGTCGCTGGTCCACATCGTGATGCCCGGAAACGGCAGCCCGATCTCTTCCTGCAAACGCGTGCGTTGCGCTTCGAATGCGTCGTCGAGAACCGAGGGGGCGAGGCGCGCGCCGAGATCGACCGCAAGGCGCACGCCGAGCGCGCTGGTGAATTGCGGCGCCTGCTTGAGAATACCGGGCGCGTCGCCCTTGGCGCCCGCCCGTTGCAGCGACATCACCTGCTCGCCGACCTCCGCCTTGCGGTCCGCTTTGCGATGCAGCCGATAACCGGCAAAGCCGAGAATTCCGGACAGCAGCAGGAACAGCGGCCATGGAAAGCCGGGCACGGCCGCAAAGCCGAGCAGCAGCAGTGACGAGAACCACAGCGCGTGCGCATTGCTGCCGATCTGGTGGATCATTTCATCGCCGAGCGAACGGCCCGCGCTGGAGGAGTCGTCGGAAACGCGCGTGATCATCACGCCGGCGGCGACGGAAATCAGCAGCGACGGAATCTGCGAGACCATCGCGTCGCCGACCGACAGGATCGAAAAGCGGTTGGCGGCATCGGCTGCGGTCATGCCGTGGTAGGCCATCCCCACCGCAATCCCGGCCACCATGTTGACGAGCGTGATGATGAGCCCGGCGACCGCATCGCCCTTGACGAACTTCATCGCGCCGTCCATGCCGCCGTAAAGCTGGCTTTCGACAGCGAGGCGCGAGCGTTTGCGGCGCGCTTCCTCCGGCGTCAGGATGTTGGCGCGCAAATCGGCGTCGATGCTCATCTGCTTGCCGGGCAACGCATCCAGCGTGAAGCGCGCGCCGACCTCGGCGACCCGCTCGGAGCCCTTGGCGATCACGATGAACTGCACCGTCGAGATGATTACGAACACCACGAGGCCGACCACGAGGTTGCCGCCCACCACCAGTTCGCCGAAGCTTTCGATGATGTTGCCGGCGTCCGCATGCAGCAGGATCGACTTGGTCGATGCGATGTTCAGCGACAGCCGGTACAGGGTCGTGAACAGCAGCACCGACGGGAACGACGACAGCGCGGTGATGGACGGCACATACATCGTGACCATCAGCAAGGTCACGCTAATGGCAATGTTGATCGACAGCAGCACGTCGATCATCTCGGGCGGCAGCGGCAGGATCATCAGCGAGATGATCGCGATCACCAGGACCGCAATGCCCACTTCACCGCCGGCGGGTATTTTGAACGTTTTAAGCATGACGTGCTCCAGGAAACTCCGGTGACAGGCAAGTGGGTTACGACAGCGGGACGCCGATCGATTGCACCCAGCGCAGAATCGCGGCGACGACTTCGAACAGATCTTCAGGGATGCTGCTATCGACTTCCACGAGATGCAGCGCGCGCGCCACCGGGGGATTGGCGACGATCGGAACGCCGTACCCGGCGGCGAGACGGCGAATCTCCAGCGCGTCGGCGTCCACCCCTTTGGCCAGCACCACGGGCAGCGCATGCTCGTGCGGCGCATAGCGCAGCGCCACTGCGTAATGCGTCGGATTGACCACCACCACGTTGGCGCGCGCGACCGCAGCCGGGCGCGGATCGCCTTTGATCAGTTCCCGCGCGCGCTTTTTACGCTCGCTTTTTATCTTCGGATCGCCGTCCTGGCTTTTGCGCTCGCGCTTGATTTCGTCCTTCGACATGCGTTGCGATTTGAGCATCAGCCAGTGCTGGATCTTCCAGTCGAGCGCGCCGATGGTCAGGTACATCAGCGATGCGACGATCAGCAGCCGGTCGATCGCGCTCCATAGAATTTTCGACAGTTGCGGCAGCGGCTCGTACAACGCGCCGGTGATCAGCGGAAACAGCGAGCGGATGGTCTGCCAGAGCACGATGGCGAGCACGATCGCCTTCAGGATCATCTTGACGAGATCGATCAGCGATTTTTTCGAAAATATCCGCTTGATGCCGGCCCCCGGACTCATCGCGCTCAATTTCGGCATCACGGGAGCGAACGTGATCTGCATGCCGATCTGGCCGACGGTCGAGACTGTCGCGGCGAGCAGGCCGACGAGGCCGATCGGCGCGCACACCATCGCCGCTGCGCCGAGCATGTGCAGCAGCGCGGAAGACAGCGCCTGGGTCGACATATCGGACGCGCAAAAGTTGAGCGCAATACGGATCGCCTGATGCAGCGAGTCGAGCAGCCAGCGGCCGGCGAACTCGAATACGCCGATCATCGCCAGCAGCAGCGCTGCGGAAATCAGATCGGCACTCTTCGCCACTGTGCCTTTCTTGCGGGCTTCCCGCAGTTTCTTGGGGGTGGGCGCTTCGGTCTTTTCGTCGCTCATGTGTGGCGTCCCGTGCTGACCCGGCGCGCGAACGCGCTGTCCGTTTGTCCGGGGCTGCGTTGCACGATAGCCGCAGACAGTGCGGCGACGTGGGACGGGTGCGAAGCACGGCGGGCCTACGCGAAGCAGCCTGCACGTGGCGGCCCGCAAGCGGCAGCGTGCGCCGAGGTTGCCGCTGCGGCTTCGCAAATATGCCGCTCGCTTCGGCTGACGGCGACGGCCAGGACAACCGTTTGCTACCGTTGAACCACGCATACGAAGGAACCCGAACTTCACCGTAACCGTCACCGTCAGGATCGAAAATGAATCAGCCAAACGACCATACGAATTGCAGCCACGAGTTGATCGGCGCGTTGACCGAACTGCTCAGGATGGGGCTCGTCGATCAGTTTCCGGCACCGCGCGTCGAGATCGGAGACTCCGAGCATCTGCTCGAAGCGCTGCACGCGATGCGCCCGAAGCTGGGCGAGCTGTCGCTGTTCGACGGCTTCGCCTATATCGTCAAGGGCGATTGGCACGATGCCATCGGCGTGTTCGAGACGCTGGCCGCGCGCTCGCTGTGCATGCCGGCCAGCCGCGCGATGCTGGTCTACTGTTTGAGTTCGAGCGGCAACTCCGACTGGCGCATCGCTGCGGGCCAGGCGCTCGACGAATCTCTGTCGCCCGATGCGAGCCTACTGATCAATTCGATCACGGCGCTTCAGGACCTCAAGCAGGCGCGTCTCGATGCCGCCGCTTCAGGGCAGTTCGTGATGCCCGAATCACTGCGTCCGTTCATCGACACGACAGCCGCCGCGCCCACCGACCTCGCGCCGGAGCATGCAGCCGCCGGTGCCGACCGGATGAGCCTGGAGGTGCAGCAGCATGGCTACCTTCGCCTCTGAGCCCGCGTGTCTACCCGGATAGCGCAATGGAACTCACCTTATCGATGTTGCAGATGCAGGCGGCGCTCGCGCAAGCCGAGGTACCGGCCGCCGCCGGCACGGATGTTCAGTCCGTGTCGCCGCAGCTTGCCGCGAGCTTCGAGGCGATGATGCAAAACGGCGTGATGACGCCGGCCGCACCCAGTTCGGACCCGGCCGGCACGATGGTGTCGGAGGTTCTGCGCGGCGAAGACACGGCCTTGCAGGCGGTCTCCAACGACATGCTGTTCATGTTGAACAACTCGAACGGCATGTCGATGCAGGAGCTGACCTCGGCAACCATGGCGATCCAGATCGAATCGACCAGCATGCAGGTCGATTTGCAAACCAAGATGGCCGTCGTGAATTCGTCGAAGGAAGCCCTCGAAACCTTGATGAAGAACCAATGACATGAATGTTCTGACCGAAACCAGACAGCGCGGCGCGGCGCTGTGCGTGGCCCTCGTGCTGTCGCTGCTGCTGGCCGGCTGCCAGAAGGAGCTGTACGGCAACCTGAGCGAGCG
>Ga0310811_10007451_pt1 | contig 14017 bp, 17 predicted proteins | sample YCmetagenome_FD_207642 | JGI IMG/M metagenome (GOLD analysis project Ga0310811, IMG submission 207642) | Soil microbial communities from experimental microcosm in Duke University, North Carolina, United States - YC | ecosystem: Engineered > Artificial ecosystem > Soil microcosm > Unclassified ... | reverse complement strand
ATACTAATTTTCGCGGATTGAATGCGTTTTGTATGAGGTCTATCTTTATATAACAAAACGAAATTTATGAATCGATTACTCGCCCTCGAAATCGAAAGTCATGTAAGAGAAGATGGAACTTCAAAGACGCCTTTGTTTGATAATAATGAGATTAAAGTTTATCTATCAGGACTCGGCGTTGTATATGAAGAAGCATTTATAATTTCTACACATCAGCATATAGCCGCCTGGGTTGTTGGCGAACATCAGGGCCTGTTGATCAATTCATTTCAAAAATATGATGAGCCATTGTGTAGAGTAAATTTATTTTTGAATAATGATTCTGCGCGTGCATTGTTCCATCAGATTATTGTTGGTGATCGTTGGAGAGAAATCAGCAACCAGGAAAAACTTTATAAGTTAATGTCCTCTCGTGACATCGCTATAGTAAGCGATAGCCTTGGTCCTATAATGACTGATTTAGTAACAAAGACATCTCAAGAAATCAGTGCGTCTCCGTTTATTATAGCTCGCGAAGAATCATGGAGTCTGAAAAATGAAAGCGCCGATCTTTCACCAGGCTTTAATTATGTAACAAATCGTTTTCAGCAATTTCTTATCGAGGCTTCTTGTAATTGACATGACTATGGAATTGATTGACTCCATACAGGGAAAACATGAATACTCCATCAGTCCGGGTGAGGTGAAGAGTTTCAGTACACCGGTAACAATCTCCTGTTTTGGGTTAGGGTCATGCGTTGGTGTTTTTTTGCAAGATCAAAAGAAAGGAATCGCCGGAGGTGCACACATTAATCTTTCAGATGATTTTAATGATCTTGGACCAAATGGTAAGCCAGACAATGTTAAACAAGCCATTCGTGAATTGCTTGAGCAACTGAAAGAACGAGGAAGTGATTTAAAAGCGTTGCGTGCCAAGGTCGCTGGTGGAGCATCTTCTCCAGCTTCTCCATCGTCCTTTGCAGGGAATAAGAATATTGAATCTGTTATTAATTATTTAATTGAAGAAAAAGTTTTTCTGGCAGCCATGGATGTTGGTGGTACACAAAATAGAATTGCTAAATTCGATGGCGTATCAGGTATGCTTTTAGTTCGCCACTCTGACAGTAACTATTATAAAGTATTTTAATTACAAGCCTGTAAGAATGGTAATTCCCACAGGCTTGTGATCTTATCTTTAAATTTATTTAACGACTTGCTTTTACTTCAGCAGCTGTTACAGCACTACCTTTATTTGTAAAGCTGTTTCGAACATAAGTTAGCACATCTGCAATTTCTTCATCAGACATGAAATCGAATGGTGGCATAGGATTAGAGTATGTCTCACCGTTAACTTCAACATCATTCAAACCTTTGAGCACAATGCTGATTAGTTTCTTCTTGTCGCCTGCTACAAAGGTCGTTTTTATTAGCGGAGGATTTAGATTGGGTACACCACTTCCATCAACCTGGTGACAGGTCAAGCAATATTGTTCGTAAACAAGCTTACCTTTTTCAATAGATTGCTTACTTGCTTTTTGCGCAAACGCTCCTGCATAACTAAGCACTAACACTACTACGGCGATAATGAACTTCTTCATCTTACTTGGCTTTATAGGTTATTTTATAAATAGATCCTTTTACATCGTCAGTAACAAAAAGTGAACCATCTGGTCCTTGTGCTAAGCCACATGGTCTGTGTTTAGCCTGCCCTGGTGATTGAATTTCTTCCATACCAGCAAAGTTGTCGGCAAAGGTTTCCCACTCACCACTTGGCTTTCCATCTTTAAAAGGGACAAAGGCAACAAAGTATCCTTTTTGTTTTTCAGGAGCACGATTCCACGAACCATGGAATGCAATAAAGGCGCCATTCTTATAACGCTCAGGAAACATAGAGCCAGTATAAAATAATAATCCATTAGGAGCCATGTGGCCAGGAAAAGCAACAGTAGGATCGATCACATCATCACCACCAGTCTTTTTGCCATCGCCACCATATTCTGGTGCCAGAATTTTCTTTTTCTGAAGTTGATCGTAATAGATGTACGGCCAGCCGCAATTATCTCCTTTGTTTACAGCATACATTGTCTCTGCAGGTAATTCAGCGCTCTGTTTGGCATCGTATAATTCCGGATACAGTTGAAACAACTGATCTCTTCCGTGTTGCATGACAAATAATTTATTGAGTGATGTATTCCAGTCAAGACCTACAACATTTCTTAAGCCTGTGGCATAGCGAGTTCCGTTAGCATAGGTTTGGTTTAATTTACTTGCACTAAACTGCCAGATGCCACCGGCTGAATCAAGAATAGGGCAGGGTGTCATCCCTTTTGATCCTTTAGTACGATCTTTTTCCTGGCATGCATTTGAGTATGCACCAATGTTTACATAAACATTGCCGCTATTATCAAGCACAATAGATTTTGATTCGTGCTGTCTGCGATTGATCAAACCTGAAACAATTTTTTCAGGTTGATTCATATCTATCACCTCACCTTGATCATTTAGTTTGTAACGATAAACATCATTGTCAGAAGAGGCATAGAGATAATTATCTTTGGCATAGATTCCTGTACCGATATAGTTTCCAAATGTTTTCTGGTTTTCAACTTTACCGTCGTTGTTTTTATCCTGAAGCATCACAATACCCTTACCATCTTTTAGCTTGGATAACTTAATGTAGATGTTGCCCTGAGGTGTAATGGTTATATGTCTTGCACTGCCTAAATTCTCAGCAACAACCTGTGCCTTGAAACCATCGGGAAGTTTTATAGCTTCATCATTTTTTGGATATGGAGAATCAGAATGTGTAAAACTTGCCAGACCCAAACCAAAAAGTATTAGCGCGGCAGCTTTAAATGAGGTTTTCATAATCAATGCTTTTAAAGTTGATTCAATAAGCAATAATTTAAGCTGTCAACAAATAGCAACTTGATGAATGGTCGCGTATTAATCTGAAACTTATACAGAAAGCAGATAATCTTCTATTCCTTTGATCTTGGCATCTAACGCTTTTGTTACTTCATCAAACGCTGCTTTTGATTTCAGCTCAGCCTGAACGCTGATATAGAATTTAATTTTTGGCTCAGTACCTGATGGACGCACAGAAACTTTACTTCCATCTTCCAGAATAAATTGAAGCACATCTGACGAAGGAAAATCAAGCGATGATTGTTCTCCGCTAATAAGATTCTTTTCCTTTAATATTTTATAATCAAGCAGACGTGTTACTTTACTTCCAATGATAGATGCAGGTGGATTGTTTCTGAATTTCTCCATCAACGCTTTAATCTCTTGTTCTCCTTGTTGTCCTTTCTTTGTTAAGTTAAGAAGACCTTCTTTGAAATAACCAAACTCAACATACATGTCGATGAGCCAGTCATACATAGACTTTCCTTCTTCGGTAGCATTAGCAGCCATCGCAGCAAAAAATGCACAGGCAGAAACAGCATCTTTATCGCGAACAAAATCACCAACCATGTAGCCATAGCTTTCTTCGCCTGCAGCAATGAAACGTTTCTTGCCTTCAAGCTTGCCCATCAACTCGGCAATGTATTTGAATCCCGTTAAAGTATTATAACATTCAATACCCAGTTCATGTGCCATCTTGTCAACCAGGTCAGTGGTAACAATTGTCTTGGCTACATAAGCATCTTTTTTATCCTTCTGATTCTTCATCACAAACAACATGATGAGACTGAAGGCCTGATTGCCATTCAATAAAATAAATTCACCATCAGCTTTGCGTACACCAAAACCCACGCGATCAGTATCAGGGTCTGTTGCCATTACCATGGTGGCACCAACAGCTTTACCTTTGTTGATTACCATTTCCATAGCAGATCTCTCTTCAGGATTTGGTGATTGAACTGTTGGAAAGTTTCCGTCTGGAACTTTTTGTTCATCAACAACCTGAATGTTAGTGAAGCCAATTTGCTTCAGACATTCCGGTACCATAGTAATTCCCGCACCGTGAATGCTTGAATAAACCAAGGGTATATCTTTATGCTTAAGAATTACATCTTTATTAGGGATGACCTTCTTCACTTCATTGTAGTAGGCTTCTTCCACGTCAGGGCCAATGCTATGAATATTAGCATCAATACCTTTAAACTTAACTTGTTCAAATGAAGTAATGGCATTCACTTCTTTGATGATGTTTTTATCATGCGGTGGAACTACCTGGGCGCCGTCACTCCAGTACGCTTTGTAACCGTTGTATTCCTTAGGATTGTGTGATGCTGTAATCACAATACCTGAATGACATTTTAAATAGCGAATGGCAAATGAAAGAAGTGGTGTTGGTCTTAGTTCAGGAAACAGATAGACCTGTATTCCATTAGCTGATAATACTTGCGCAGCAACTTCAGCAAAGAAGCGACTGTTGTTACGGCTATCGTGAGCAATAGCAAGTTTAATGGTTGTGTTTGAATATGTTTTATTCAGATAGTTGGCGAGACCTTGTGTGGCAATACCAACCGTGTATTGATTCATGCAGTTAGATCCGGCACCCATCACACCACGGAGTCCGCCGGTACCAAATTCAAGATCTTTGTAAAAGCTGTCGATCAGTTCTTTTGTGTCAGATTTTGAGAGAAGGTTACGAACCTGGTTTTTTGTCTGTTCGTCAATAACGGGGCTTTCTACCCAAGTTTTGGCTTTGCTGTTAACCTGCTGAAGTAAGTCTGACATAGGAGTTGTGTGGATCGTTAATTTTTTGCTCAAAAATAGAAAAAGCTGGACTAATCCAGCTTTGATTTTATTTAAAATGCGCCTTTTAGGGCTTTGATAGTCTGGCTATCAAAGGTTGCCTCGCAATTCCTGTTCTCGCTCAATAGATTCAAACAGGGCCTTGAAATTACCTTTGCCAAACGACTTTGCTCCATTGCGCTCAATGATCTCAAAAAACACAGTAGGCCTGTCCTGAACCGGCTTGGTAAAGATCTGAAGCAGGTAGCCCTCTTCATCACGATCGATGAGGATGTTTTGCTTTTTAAGCTCAGCGAGATCTTCGTTGATGCTACCTACACGATCAAGCACATCTTCATAATAATTGTCTGGAACATACAGGAACTCGACGCCTCTTTTGCGCAGTTCGCTTACGGTGTTAATAATGTCATCCGTTGCAATGGCGATATGTTGAACGCCTGGCCCTTTATAGAAATCAAGGTACTCTTCAATTTGTGATTTCTTTTTTCCGGCAGCAGGTTCATTGATAGGAAATTTAATGAATCCATTTCCGTTAGAAACCACCTTCGACATGAGCGCACTGTACTCTGTTGAAATATCATCATCGTCGAAAGTTACCAGCAAGCTAAAGCCCATCACGCGTTCATAGAAATTTACCCAGTTGTTCATCTGACCCAGTTCTACGTTGCCGACACAATGATCAATATATTTTAATCCGATAGGTTCACTTTTGAAAGGACTCTTTCGGGGTTGATATCCCGGTAGGAAAACGCCTTTGTAATTCTTTCTTTCCACGAATGTGTGAATGGTGTCACCATATGTTTTTATGGAAGCCACAACAACCTCACCATGCTCATCTTTAATAGTAGTTGGTTCCTGCGAAGATTCTGCACCTCTGATAGTAGTCTCATGAAAAGATTTGGTAGCATCATCAACCCAGAGTGCCAATACCTTTACACCATCTCCGTGTTTGGCTACATGTTGCGCGATAGGCGTGTTGGGTTGAAGTGATGTTGTTAATACAAGTCTTATTTTACCTTGTTGTAATACATACGATGCCTTATCGCGCACACCCGTTTCAGGACCTGCATAGGCAATAAGCTCAAAGCCGAAAGTATGCTGGTAGTATAATGCAGATTGCCTGGCATTGCCAACATAAAATTCAATGTGATCAGTACCTTGAATCGGTAAGAAGTCTTCTTTCATTTTTAAGTTTGATTAACCGTTTAGGTTGCCGGTTATAGATCAAAATTACACCTATGAAAGTGTTGTTAGAAGTGTTTAGAAGGAAGTTCTGTGAAAGCTACTTTGGTGAACTTTTATTGTTTTGATCATTGATTTAAGACACATTGGCCAAATTTTATACCTCAGATTTGCGGTATTGCAGCCCGGGAATTTTGAATACCTGCCATTTTACAATTTCTATGAAACAGTTTCTCTTCAGGTTTTTGTATTTCATCGAATTCTTTAATCTTTACGGAAAATTACAAGAATGGACATCAACGCTATCAACAAAGCACTTCAGGAAATTGTAGGCAAAAGGGATGAATTACAAAAGCTAGACTATAGCAATCCCAAATACGATGACTTAGAGGAAGCGCTTCATGATCTGGAAGATGATTTTCAGGACAACTTTGGTGAGTACCTGGAAGAAGCTTTACAAGATGTTCATGATGAATTCTGTCCGGATAATGATGTTCTATTGCCAATTGCCTACTTGGGTCAGGGTGTGATCGTTGAAGTTGATAAACTTCCCGGAAAAGACACCAGACTTGTATTAGCTCCAAACCCGGTTCGTATTTTATTAACCGTTGGCAAAGACAAACAACAAGTTGTCTGGGAGGCGAAATAAATTAATTTTTCAATGATCAATTTGCCAATGTGCTAATTGAGATTTCAAACTATCTGCACATCAGCAAATTGATCATTGATAATCATTATCTGAATCCAAGTTTTACTCTTACACTATTCAATACATCATTGGCTATCACACGAGCTCTCGCTTCACCTTGCGTGAGTTTCTTTTCCAGTTCGTCTAAATTTGACATGTAGAAATTAAAGGCTTCACGCTCTTTGCTAAACTTCTGAATGATAAGTTCGAACAATGCTTGCTTGGCATGGCCATAGCCATAGTTACCAGCAAGATAATTAGCACGCATAGCTGCCTTTTGTTCATCATCTGCCAGTAAATTATAGATAGCAAAGGTTGTGTCTGTATCCGGATTCTTCGGAGCTTCTAATGGTGTGCTGTCAGACTTGATGGTTTTTATCTGCTTGAGTAATTCTTTGTCTGGTAAAAAGATGTCAATGATATTGCCGTATGATTTGCTCATCTTCTGACCATCAGTGCCAGGTATAGTCATTACCTGTTCTTCAATCTTTGCTTCAGGTACTACAAACGTTTCACCATAGGTATTGTTAAAAGAAGTGGCAATGTCACGCGCCATTTCAACATGTTGACGTTGATCTTTACCAACAGGAACGAAATTCGCATTGTATAAAATAATATCAGCAGTCATCAACACCGGATAGGTGAAGAGCCCAGCATTTACATCGGAGAGTTTCTCAGACTTGTCTTTAAATGAATGCGCATTGGCCAGCATCGGAAAAGGCGTGATGCAGTTCAGATACCACGTTAACTCACAAACCTCTGGTATGCGAGATTGGCGGTAAAGCATATTCTTTTCAATATCAAAACCAAAGGCAAGCCAGGCAGCTGCTACGGCACGCACATTATTCACACGCGTCTCAGCATCTTTAATGGTAGTCATTGAATGCAGATCTGCAATAAAAAATAAAGACTCATTGCCTGCCTGCTGTGACAGTTTGATTGCAGGTATGATTGCTCCCAGCAAGTTACCCAAATGGGGTCTTCCGCTGCTTTGAATTCCGGTAAGTATTCTGGCCATAATTTTGCAAAGAAAATAAAATAAAGCTGAACCAGATTAGTTTTTAACTTTGTATTCTAAAAATCTGATTTGTAATGGTACGTAAAATACGTTACGCTTTTATTCTTTGTTTTGCATTAACTATCACATCTTTCGCACAGCTCGCCAAGTCTGTCCAGTTTAAAGAAGAGGTATTTGATTTCGGAAATGTTTCTGAAGATGGTGGCCCGGCTGTGCATGAATTTGTATTCACTAACACCAGCGGCAGGCCAATGAAAGTCCTCTCCGTGCAGGCATCATGTGGCTGTACCACCCCAGACTGGTCGAAGGATGCAATTTTACCAGGAAAGACCGGCTTCATTCAGGCGAGCTTTAACCCCAAAGGCAGACCGGGCTATTTCAATAAAACACTTACTGTCACAACTGATCTGGATGCATCTTCCATCATCCTTCAAATAAAAGGTCAGGTTACGAATGAAGATGTTAAACCAGCATCAGCTGAGTTTGTAGCCGCCAATGGCAACTGGAAGTTCAAGACTTCATCTTTCAATATGGGTAAGGTTTATCTAAAGGATGAATTTGTAGTGCGTGAGTTTGCTTTTGTTAATGCTGGAAGCAAGCCTGTTACCTATGATAAATTTACGGGGCCCAAGTATATCAGGGTTGATGTTCAACCAAAAACAATGTTGCCAGGTGCTCAGGGCATTGTTAAGATCAGTTATAACGGAAAGATCAAAAATCAATATGGCTTTCAGTCTGATAATGTTGAACTTCAGACTAATGATGAGTTGAATCCTGTTAAATCATTTTCGGTATTTGCTACGCTGGAGGATTTCTTCCCACAGTTAACACCTGAGGAACAATCAAGGGCGCCGCGTTTAAATGTTGGTAACAGTCTGGACTTTGGTCACGTAAAACAGAATACACCAACGGTTCGTGAAGTGTCGTTTACAAACTATGGAAAGAAGGATTTAATTGTAAAGTCTGTCCAGGGAAACTGTACATGCATTTCAGCATCGGCTACTAAAGCAACGGTTAAGCAGGGCGAGAGTAGCACGATTAAAATTACCTTCAATCCACAGGATAGAAAGGGCACCCAAACCAAGGCTGTTATGGTTTATTCGAATGATCCTCAGAATCCGGTTCAGCGAATTACATTTACGGCTTATGTTGAAGATTAGCATGCATTTGTGAATATCTCTTAACTTTGTTGTATGGCAAAGGTTGTTAAGTTTCCTGGTATTACACCCGAAAAGTTCGGCCTGCAGCGCGTTGGAAAAAAGAAGAAACCTGATCCTGGAAAAAATGGTCAGTTAAATCTGTTTTCTGGTGGTAAAATCATTCGCCTCAATCGACTCACTCATGTGGAGGAGGCGCTGGCCTATGAGGATCTGGGAGATATTGATGCCGCCAAAGAATCTTATCTAAAAGCGATTGAACTTGAAGAAGATACTATTGCAGATGCTTACTGCAATCTTGGAATATTAGAGTTTGAAGAAGGAAAGACAACGCAGGCTATAGATCACTTTACACTTTGTCTTAAACACGAACCTCGTCATTTTGAAGCTCACTATAATTTAGCAAACATCTATGCCGAAGTTGGCAATCTGAAGCTAGCAAAATTGCATTATCAGGTTTCCATTGAAATAGAACCTACGTTTCCAAACTGCTATTATAATTTAGGATTGACATTAGCCTTGAATAAGGAATTCAGGGAAGCTATTGATATGCTAAATCAATATCGCAGAATCTCTCCCTTTGAAGATCATAAGCATACGGATGAATTGATCAGCCAGCTTATGAGTGCCCTTTAGTTTGTTATCAGGCGATAATTGTCGACAGTCCATAGGTCTAGTCATGGATCATTGTATTGTAATCGTACTTCGTAAATCTGAAATCGTAAATAATTAACGCACTCCTGTATTCTTTTCTTCCCAGGTAACATCTGCATTTTTGCGAGCATGTACTTTCATCGTTACCACAATTTCATCTGCGCCTTCAGCCAGGCAAACCTCCTGAGCTTCTTTAATAACTTTCATGATCGTATCATAATCACCTTCAATGACAGTCTCCATCGGACATACCTCATAACGCAAGCCAGACTTTTTAATGACTTCAATGGCCTTATCAATTATCGCATAAGGATGATGTGTTGTAGTGATGGGCACAATCTGAATAGCAAAGTGAATCTGATGTTTCATATTCTATTTATTAAATAAACTCATGGTGCGTTCAGGACCAATCGTACAAAACGATAAGATCATTTCGTTTGCCTGTACCATATAAGATGGTAGTTGTTCAAATTCTTGTTTGGTAAAATTGCTCAGCACATAATCTACCTGCTGGCCTTTGCCAAAGCTGCTGCTGATGCCAAAACGCAGACGTGAATAATCCTGCCCTCCCAACAGGAGCTCTATATTTTTTAAACCATTATGTCCGGCAGAACTGCCTTTGGTTCGCATGCGCAAAGCACCAAAGGGTAGGGCAAGATCATCAACGATTACTAATACATTTTCTTTGGGAATCTTCAGGTCATTCATCCAATACGCTATGGCTTTGCCACTCAAATTCATATAGGTTGAAGGCTTTATTAAATGTATACTTCTTCCTTTGAATTTGAATTCAGCTTTCTCAGCAAGACGCTCAACAGTAAACTCGCATTTTTGCTGATCAGCCAATTGATCAAGAATAAGAAAGCCAATGTTGTGCCTTGTAAGTTCGTATTCGGCGCCTATGTTGCCTAAACCTGCAATGAGATATTTCATTGGTGTGCGTTATCATTAAAACAAAAAATCCTGTCCCAGCAAAGGAACAGGATTTTTTGATGTTATGGAATTCAAATTATTTTTTGCCTTCTTCCTTCTTAGGAGCTTCAGGTTTCTTAGCACCAGCAGCAGGCGCAGCAGCAGCGGCCGGAGCAGCAGCGGCAGCAGCAGCTTCTTCAGCAGCAAGCTTGGCAGCGCGTGGCACTTCAACTACAGCAATAGATGCTTGCTTAGGATCTAAGAACTCAAGTCCTTCAATTTTCAAATCACCAACTTTAATAGCATGGTGAAAATCAAGTTCAGATACATCTACGTCAATGTGATCAGGCATATCTTTAGGGAAAGCGTAAACTTTCAATGCGTCTCTCTTCTTAACCAATGTTCCGCCTTTAGCAACACCAGGTGCAATTCCTGCTAAACGTGCAGGGATGCTCATCTTGATTTTTCTGTCAGAGCTGATGCGTAAGAAATCAACGTGATAAATAATTTCACTTACCGGGTGGAATTGTACGTCCTGCATGATAGCCTGGCATTCTACACCTTCAATGTTAAGGTGTACGAAGTGAGCTTCGTTTGTGTACACTAAATCTCTGAACAAAATTACTGGAGAATAGAAATGGATTTGCTCATTTCCTCCGTACAACACACATGGCACCAAACCTTCAGTCCGCAGCTTTTGCGAATCAGACTTGCCGAGATTTGCTCTTCGATACCCTATAATCTCAATCGTCTTCATAATTGTTAATTGTTTATGTTTAATTTAAAATGTTACAGTTTAATAAATAGTGAACTGATCGATTCATGATCATGGATTTTGCGAATGGCTTTCGCAAAAAGATCAGATACACTTAATACTTTTATTTTTGGTGACGGATGATTTAACAGAATAGTATCAGACACCACGATCTCTTCTAAAACAGAAGATTCAATATTTTCATAAGCCTTACCAGAAAGCACAGCATGTGTACATACAGCGCGCACTGACTTGGCACCTTTTTCTTTTAGCAATGAGGCTGCTTTACAGATTGTTCCGGCTGTGTCTACAAGGTCATCTACCAATACAACATCCATTCCATCTACCTCACCAATAAGGCGCATAGACTCAATTTTGTTGGCTTCTTTTCTATACTTGTCGCAGACAGCTAAGTCGGCTTCAAAGAACTTGGCAAAGCTTCGGGCACGTTTTATACCACCTACATCAGGTGACGCAAACATGATATCGCTGAGACCTAATGATTTAAGATAAGGAACAAATATGTAAGCTCCATCCATGTGATCTACAGGGATGTCAAAGAAACCCTGAATCTGATCGGCATGTAAATCGCAAGTCATGATACGATCCGCACCGGCAGCGGTAAGCAGATTGGCAATCATTTTAGCAGCTATCGAAACTCTTGGCTTATCTTTTCTGTCCTGACGGGCGTAACCAAAATAAGGGATCACCACATTCACGCTTGACGCACTGGCACGTTTGGCGGCATCAACCATTAATAAAAGCTCCATCAGATTATCAGAAGGAGGGATGGTTGACTGAATGATAAAAACCTCGTGACCACGAACAGATTCGGCAATGAAAGGTGACATCTCACCATCACTGAACTGCTGGTAATTTACTTTACCCAACGGCTCACCATAAGCATGAGCTATCTTCTCTGCCAGGTACGTGGTTGCTCTTCCGCTGAAAATTTTAACCGCCATTGGTGTGTTTGTTATCAGTTCGTTTATCTGTCGGTGTGCAAACGATTGGTTGATGAATTAATAAAGAATCCCGCCAGTAAGCGGGATTCTCAATCTTGTTGTCCGACTAGGGCTCGAACCTAGACTTTCCTGAATCAAAATCAGGCGTGTTGCCAGTTACACCATCGGACAATACATCTCTCTAACAAGGTTATTCGTTACAAAGACCCAAAATTTGGGATTGCAAATGTAGGACTATTTTTGAAAAATGGTAAGCCTCTGAAGAAATTTTAGAGGTCTTTTTCTTGGGCTGTAGCCCCTTCCAGGAAGCCTTCTGCCCAGAAACGGTACTTATCCAGTATGGAAATAACGGCGTTCTTTAAATGCCGGTCATTGTTGAAATCAATGGAACCATACATGGTGGTAGCATACCCCTGCCATATCGAGCGATTTTGACGCCTGTCATAGAACTGAATCAGGAGTGTTCCTGTGTTTAAATAATATTTCTGGGGGTTGTAATCGATATCTTCTTTCTGGCCGCGAACCCACTCTTCAATATCAGGCTGGTTATAGCCGTTGAATTTGAGGCTGTCACCAAACATTTTGAAGCCTATAATTAAGTGTGGTTTATTTGAAACTCGCTTGTAACCAAGGAATTTCATTCGGGAAATAATGGATTTTTCAATGACCTCATTCATCATCGTGGTATCCTTTATACCCGCCGGTTGCATGATGTCAAAGGTTCTGTATTTTTTAAAATTTCCTTTGTAGCTGTAATCATACTCCACAGGCAATTCTTTATACCCTAAGCATGAACTCAAAAAAATCAACCCAAGAATGCCAATGTAATGTAGTTTCATAAAGCCCGTCAGTTAATTCATTGTGGAATTTACTGTAATTACGACACCCGAGCAACATTGGATTTTGTCCTTTTATTTAATTTTTTTTAAGAGTGCTTTTTTACCCATTCCCGGGCATTTACAAAGGCTTCAATCCATGGAGAAATCTCATCACCTTTACGCTCGTTAGGGTAATATGGCCAGTTCCAATTGAAAAGAGATCGCTCAATATGAGGCATAATAGCCAGGTGGCGTCCATCTTTTGAGCATAATGCAGCTACTGCGAAATCAGAATCGTTAGGGTTACCTGGGTATTCAGGATAGCTATATTCTGCAGCAACCTGAAACTGAGTTTTATCGGCCGACAGTTTAAATTTACCTTCGCCATGAGCAACCCAGGCACCCAATTTTGAGCCCGCCAGACTGTTAAGCAATACAGAATTATTTTGGGGAATGGTAAGATTAATGAATGTTGATTCAAACTTGCCAGAGCCGTTGTGATGCATACGTGGATGTTTCTCTTGCTGCTCAGGATATAGAAGTCCTAACTCCATTACCAACTGACAACCGTTGCATACACCAAGACTTAAAGTATCACTGCGCTTGTAGAAATTATCTAACGCTGCTTTTGCTTTTGGATTATAAAGGAAGGCACCTGCCCAGCCCTTGGCTGATCCCAATACATCAGAGTTAGAGAAGCCTCCTACAAAAACAATCATGTTTACATCAGAAAGATCTTCACGACCCGATACGAGATCAGTCATGTGAACATCTTTTACATCGAAGCCCGCGAGGTAAAGTGAATACGCCATCTCACGATCGCCATTAACACCCTTCTCACGAATGATCGCCGCTTTTAATCCAGTTGGTTGCCTGCGATGAGGATCGATGCCGTAACCTTTGTAAGTGCCCTTAAATGATGCCGGGAAATTATACTCAAGCTTTTGATTTTTGTAATTCTTATAACGTTTCTCTGCATGTGCAGCCGGGCGTTGTTTTGCATCCAGCAGATAAGAAGTTTTAAACCACAGATCTCTCAGTTCATCAATGCTGAATGTAATAAGTTCCTGTTTGTGTGTTATGGATAAATTGCGCTGGGAAGAAACATGACCTAGTATGGAGAAGCTAATACCCGCTTTGGTAAGAAGGGATGTAACTTCATTTTCATTCTTAACCTGCATGA
>Ga0310811_10007448_pt1 | contig 14018 bp, 9 predicted proteins | sample YCmetagenome_FD_207642 | JGI IMG/M metagenome (GOLD analysis project Ga0310811, IMG submission 207642) | Soil microbial communities from experimental microcosm in Duke University, North Carolina, United States - YC | ecosystem: Engineered > Artificial ecosystem > Soil microcosm > Unclassified ... | reverse complement strand
CCCCTCATGCCCCGCCTTGCCGGCCCCCCGCTAAGCAACCCACCTTTGCGATCTTTCGTATTTGATTTTGCCGGTATGGTAGATGCCGGCAAAATAGGATCAGTTTTTCATAGTAGATTTTAAGTTAAGGTTGAGGCCACTGGTTAGTGGTTAGTTTTCCCTAAATTGCTTGCGATTGTTAAAATCGCAAGCAATTTTTATGGAACTTCTGACAGCATTAAAAATAGATACCCAAAATACCGGCACTGCCACCGGTACCCAATGGCTCCCTTCCGGAGCCGGCTCTCTTGAATCTTTTTCTCCTGTAGACGGTAAAAAGATCGCCACCGTAGCGACAACGGATAAGGCAGGTTATGACAAGGTCGTGCAGGCTGCACAAGACGCTTATATCGAATGGCGAGCCTGGCCGGCGCCCCGCCGGGGTGAGGTTGTCCGGCAGATCGGCGAGGCGCTGCGCCACTCTAAACAAGACCTGGGCAAACTGGTCTCCTACGAAATGGGCAAAAGCCTGCAGGAAGGTTATGGCGAAGTCCAGGAAATGATCGACATCTGCGATTTTGCAGTGGGTCTTTCCCGCCAGTTATACGGACTCTCCATGCATAGCGAAAGGCCCGGCCATCGTATGTATGAGCAATGGCATCCCATTGGGGTAGTGGGCATTATTTCCGCCTTCAATTTTCCGGTGGCCGTTTGGAGTTGGAATAGCATGCTCGCCTGGGTTTGCGGGAACACCTGTGTATGGAAGCCTTCCGAAAAGACACCACTGTGTGCCGTAGCTTGTCAACAGATCATATCGGAAGTTTTTACCCGCAACCATGTTCCGGAAGGAGTGTGCGGACTTATTACAGGAGGAAGGGAGATTGGGGAATGGCTGGCAGCAGATAACCGGATTGCCCTGGTATCCGCCACGGGTTCTACCCGGATGGGCAAGGCAGTAGGCGCAGCCGTAGCAGCCCGTTTAGGAAAGTCGCTCCTGGAATTGGGAGGTAATAATGCCATCATCATCTCCGGGGATGCAGACCTCAATATTGCCATCCCGGGCGCCGTATTCGGCGCGGTGGGCACAGGCGGCCAACGCTGTACAACTACCCGCCGTCTTATCATCCACGAAAGCATTTACGACAAAGTAAAAGACAAGCTGGCTACCATATACGGACAGTTGCGGATCGGTAATCCCCTCGATGAAAAAAATCATGTGGGCCCGCTGATCGATAAAGATGCGGTACAGCATTATTTAAGGGCTATCGATGCAGGCAAAAAAGAAGGCTGTCGTTTTATTGTAGAAGGCGGCGTACTCAGTGGAGATGGTTTTGAAAGCGGATGTTATGTAAAACCCTGCATCGCAGAAGCGGAGCCACATTATTCCATCGTACAGCAGGAGACTTTCGCGCCCATCCTGTATCTCCTCAAATATAAGACTCTTGACGAAGCCATTGCCATCCAGAATGGGGTACCTCAGGGATTGTCATCTTCTATCATGACGCTCAACCTTCGCGAAGCCGAGCAATTCCTCTCGGCAGCCGGCAGTGACTGCGGAATAGCCAACGTGAACATCGGCACTTCCGGAGCGGAGATCGGGGGAGCTTTTGGCGGAGAGAAAGAGACGGGGGGCGGCCGTGAAAGCGGCAGCGATGCCTGGAAATCCTATATGCGGCGCCAGACCAACACCATCAATTATTCATCGCAGTTGCCGCTGGCCCAGGGGATAAAATTTGATATATAGGCCCGATGCCTAAAACATGAAATATTTCCTCCTTTTAGGCGTTATATCCTGATCGGAGTACCACTATACTATGAGCCCCCGCACCAACGAGCCCACTGCAAATATGAGGAAGGTTTTACCCCTGTTGATATTAAGCTTTTTTTGCTTTTGTTTGGCAGGACAGGCGCAGGTAAGGTTGGGCATATTGGGGGGACTCCATTCCTCCAAGATATTGGAAACCAATAATATACCAGGATGGGACACCACAACGAAGCCATTCCAGAGCTCCCGGTCCGGCGTTCAGATCGGAGCAATCGTGGAAATACCCCTTGGCCATAAGGGGTTCTTTTTTCAACCGGCTATTACCTACACCTCCAAGGGGAGAAAATATGCAAAAAACAATGATTCTGCCGCCAGCGCGGTAACAGATACCGTCTATACGAGACAGACACTCAACCTGGGGTATATCGATGTGCCGCTGAATATTACCTACAAACTTCCCCTCTCCTCTAATCGCAAAAACAGCTTTTTTATTAGTGCAGGCCCCTATATTAGTTTCTTTTATAATGGGAAAATCACCAATGAGAGCCTGACCAATAAAGCTCATAAATATTCTAATGACTCGGACCCTCTTACCGTAGGGAAGGGGCCAGACACCTATAAGACGATGGATTTTGGAGTCAATGCCCGAGCCGGTTTTGAACTGGGCAATGTGCTATTGAGCGCCTATTTCAGTCAGGGGCTTACCAGTTTCTATAATGCCCCATATCAGGGCGACTTTCATCATCAGTTACTCGGGGCTTCTCTGGGCATCTGGTTAACTTCCACCGCTCCCCGCGCCCCCGTTGCTAAAAAGGATACAGATAAAGATGGCATACCCGATGACGAGGACCTCTGCCCTTTGCAGGCTGGAACGGTCGCCTGGCATGGATGTCCTGTGCCGGATTCCGACCACGACGGCATCAATGACGAACATGACTCCTGTAAGACTATTCCCGGGTTGGCCCGGTATAACGGCTGTCCCATACCGGATTCTGACGGGGATGGGGTCAATGATGAAGAGGACAAATGCCCGCATCAGGCCGGACTGGCCCGTTACCAGGGCTGCCCAATACCAGATAGGGATGGGGATGGCATCAACGATGAAGAAGATAAATGCCCGGACAGCGCAGGAACTCCCGAAAATCACGGTTGCCCTGAAATAAAGAAAGAGACGACGGAAAAGATAAATTACATCGCGCGGAGTGTTCTCTTCAAATCAGCCAGCGACCAATTGACCGATAGCTCCTACCTGGCGCTGGATGAACTGGCTAAAATATTACTGGCCCATCCGGAAGGGCATCTGACTATAGAAGGGCACACCGACAACCAGGGCAAACCGGAAAAAAATCTTCTCCTTTCCCAGAAACGGGCGCTGGCGGTTAAAGACTATCTGGTAAAAAAAGGAATTGCAGAAACCCAACTGACAGCTATAGGTTGGGGGCAGGAGCATCCCATAGCAGATAATAACACCCCTGCCGGCAGGGCGGCCAATCGAAGGGTCGAGCTCAAAATGGGTACCGAAAAATAATAGAAATAACAATTTTAACAACTTCATAAGGCCATCCATGTAATTTTTAGTATCGGATGGCCTATGTTTTCTTATTTTACATGATTGAGAAAACACACCCGGATAAAGGCAGGCCTTTATCCATTTTAATTTAAAACTAAAAAACAATGAAGTGTAGTTTGAAAGCGTGGTTATTTATCATTTTGCTGGGAGCTTCGCCCCTTTTAATGGTTGCACAAGGAAATTCGGCAAAGACAGAATTACCGAAAGGCTGGCATTTACTGGATAAGGATCAGGACGGTTTTTATGGCGTTAGTGTCAATAAAGCGTATGAATTCGCCCGGTTGAAGAAGCTGAAAAGTAAGACCGTTCTGGTGGCGGTGATAGATTCCGGGGTGGATACCCTGCACGAGGATCTCAAAAGTATCCTTTGGGTCAATCCCAAAGAAATACCCGGCAACGGTATCGATGATGACCACAATGGATATGTGGATGACATACACGGGTGGAATTTCATCGGAGGCAAGGACGGGTCCAATGTAAAAGACGATGCCCAGGAAGAAGCCAGGGTTTATTATCGGTTTAAGGACCAGTTCGAAAAGGCCGGCGCCGACTCTTCCAAATTCAGTACCGAAGACCTGGATAATTATAGAATGTGGGTAAAAGCTCGCAGAACGGTGATGGGAGATGGGACTGAAAGCGGAGTCGACCTCCTGATCCTCCACCGGGCGCTGGCAGCCTGTATCAAAAGTGACAGTATCCTGCAGGTGGCCATGGGCAAACCTGAGTATACAGGCAATGACCTGGATACCTTTCAGACAGGCAACCCCGAAAGCAAAAGCGCCAAGTCAGTTTTCCTCTATTTATTCAAAGCGAATAAGATCATGGACATGACGAATAAGGCTTTTTTATCAGATTTCAGTGAACAGGTCGATCAGGAAGAAAAGAAAGCCTCCGCCAGAGACACTCCCCCCAAGGATTACCGCAAGGAAATTGTAAAGGACAACGAAGCAGATATTGAAGACCGATACTACGGTAATAATGATGTGATGGCAGGAGATCCCATGCACGGAACACACGTATCCGGAATCATTGGCGCGGAAAGGGGAAATGGAAAAGGTATGGACGGCATTGCGGACAATATCCGGATCATGATGATCCGGGCCGTGCCTAATGGAGACGAACATGATAAAGACATCGCCCTGGCAATTCGTTATGCAGTGGACAACGGCGCCCGGGTAGTAAATATGAGCTTCGGCAAGAACCTCTCACCGGAAAAAAAATGGGTGGATTCCGCCGTGAAATATGCCGAAAGTAAAGGCGTTCTGCTGATCCATGCTGCAGGGAACGACAATGCAGATGTGGATACAACTGACAATTTCCCCAACCCTAATTTTCAACACTCGACCTATACTGCCTCCAACTGGATCACAGTGGGCGCAAGCAGCGACCCGCTGGCGGAGCCTGGTTTTAAAAGCTATACAGCTTCCTTCTCCAATTATGGCAAGGACCAGGTGGATGTATTTGCGCCTGGTACCCGGATCTACTCTACCCTTCCCGGCGGGAAAAACTATGGCAATCTACAGGGCACCAGCATGGCAGCCCCCGTCGTTACCGGGGTGGCGGCTCTGATCCTTGAATATTATCCCAATCTGACACCCCAGCAGGTGAAATTTTGCATAGAGAAATCCGCCATCCCACCCCCGGCAAAAGTTAAAAAGCCTGGTTCAGAAGACGAGATGGTAAGCCTGGCTGACATCAGCAAATCCGGAGGGATCATCAATGCCTATGAAGCCCTCAAATTGGCTTCTACGCTCAGCACCAATACAAACAAAAAGGAAAAACTGGAGAAATCCACACTCCATAATCCCAAAGACTGATATTTCTGCAATAAAAGCGCCCGGGTCGGAAATTTTTCCTTTTGACCCGGGCGCTTTTATTTATATTTTTATAAAAAAATATGATCCCTAAATCAGAAATTATCCCCGCGGAATTCTATCAACCCTATATAGATCTCATAAAAGAGGAAGATATAAACATGGCATTGGAAAAGAATACCCGCCAATTCAGAAAATTCCTGAAGAAGATCCCTTCGAAAAAGATCGATTACGCATATGCTCCCGGAAAATGGACCATCCGGGAGATGATACAACATGTCCTTGATGCGGAAAGAGTATTTACCTACCGCGCGCTGAGCTTTTCCCGCCTGGATGCCTCCCCTCTTCCCGGATTTGATGAGAATACCTGGGCAATCCACTCCGGGGCAGCTACCCGGCGCTGGGAAGACCTGCAGGACGAGTTTAAGTCGTTGCGCAGCGCTACTGAATATCTCTTTCAATCCTTTACTGAGGCCCAATTGAAATTCGTGGGTCAGGCCAATGGGCGCCCGCTCAACGCTTTCACCCTCGGTTTTATCATCCCAGGCCATGCAGCACATCATATGCGCATCATAAAAGAAAGATACCTGTGAATTATTCTCTTCCCCCCAGGCGCATCCGTCGTATCGCAGTCAGCTCTTTCTTCTTTCTCGCCGGGCTTTGTTTCTCCAGTTGGGCCTCCCGTATCCCGGATATCCAATTGAAATTGCATCTGGATAATGCTGCCCTGGGCGCCGTCCTGCTCGGTTTACCGACCGGTTTGCTTACCTCTCTGCCGCTCGCCGGCTGGCTGGTGGCAAAGTTTGGAAGTAAACCCATTGCTACCTTCGCGGCTTTGCTATATGCCTTTACGCTACCTGTGCTGGGTGCGGTAACAGCAGTCTGGCAATTGGTGACCTGTCTTTTTATCTTCGGGTTTGGGGGCAATTTGCTGAATATCTCTATTAATACCCAGGCAATTGGGACTGAATCATTATATGGGCGCACTATTATGGCATCCTATCATGGGCTCTGGAGCCTGGCAGGATTTTCCGGAGCAGCCTTAGGGACTTTATTCATCGGGCTGGGATGGCTGCCTTATCAGCATTTCCTGCTCATCACAGGGCTGGCCCTCCTCATTGTCGGAGTGACTTCCCGGCAATTGGTCGATTCCGACCCCAATAGCCAGGGAGATCAGCCGATTTTTGTCCGCCCTGACCGTTCGCTGATTAACCTGGGCATCATCGCCTTTTGCTCTATGATCTGCGAAGGGGCCATGTTCGACTGGAGCGGCGTTTATTTTTTCAAAGTGATCCATCCTCCGAAAGAGCTGGTGGCAGCGGGTTATACCGCCTTTATGGCTACCATGGCTTCCGGGCGTTTTGTCGGGGATTGGCTGGCTACCAAATGGGGCATCAAAAGGATCCTGCAGGCCAGTGGAACACTGACCACCTCCGGACTCCTGATCGCTATTCTATTTCCCTGGCTGTTCCCTGCCATTGCCGGATTCCTCCTGGTGGGGGCCGGTGTTTCTTCGGTCATCCCACTGGTCTATAGCGCTGCTGGCCGGTCGAAGACCCTCTCTCCGGGAGTGGCGCTGGCAGCTGTCTCTACGATAGGGTACCTGGGTTTTCTTTTTGGCCCCCCTTTTATAGGTTTTATAGCCCAGGCTTTCAATTTGCGGGTCTCGCTGGGCCTGATAGCCATCCTGGGCTCAGTTATTGTTGTAATGGCTGCAAAAACAAAGTTTGAATAGGGAGTCCACCCTCCGTTCTCATGCATAAAAAAGCCCGGACTGGTTGGACAGTCCGGGCTTTCAATTCGATGATCTTTGTTATTTATTATATACCAGATTCTTCTGGGTGATCATATCATCCAGCACATTCACCGCTTCTCCCAGATAAATATCTGTCTTTTTATCTTTTAACCAGGCCTGGAAACGGGTAGCCTTATCTTTATCGCCATCGTATTTATTCGCATCCTGCGGAAGAGACGTTACATTCAGTTCATTGGCGGCAGGAAGTTTGCTCAGCGTCTCGATCTGTTTGTTGGTGGCTTTGATCTGCTTCTGCTCTTCGCGATATTTTTGCAGGTTCAGCGGATAAACCTTATCCATTTCTTTGCTCAGCCAGTCTGCATCGGCGTGGATGAGGTTAAAAGCGGAATTGTTTTTAAGGCGTTCGTTGCTCATCCCGCGGATAATATTCATATCATATGCATATTTCCAGGGGGTATAATCTGCTTTTTGGATCTCATCCCAGGGCAACGCATCGGGGTTGTCTTTTTCACGGATCTTGAAAGACTCATAGATATCCGGTAATACGATATCGGAATATACTCCCCTTAATTGCGTAGAGCCCCCACTGATGCGATAGAACTTCTGTAAGGTAAGTTTGAGTGTGCCCAGTTCGCTGTTCGCATCCATAAATCCAAGGGTCTTATCCAGGCCGAGAGGTCTTTGCACCGTTCCTTTACCATAAGTGGAGGTGCTGCCAATGATCACTCCTCTTTTATAATCCTGGATGGCAGCGGCAAAGATCTCAGAAGCGGAAGCGCTCAATTCGTCGACCATAACGGCCAGGGGGCCATCATATAAGACCGATTTATCACGATCCGGTATGATCTGGGTCTTCCCATCTCTGTCTTTCACCTGTACGATCGGGCCCTGCTCGATAAACAGTCCTGCCATTTGCACCACATCGGACAAAGAACCTCCGCCATTGTGACGCAGGTCGATAACGATGCCCTCTACTTTCTGTTCCTTCAGTTTTATTACTTCACGGGCTACGTCGACGGAACAGCGATTCCCCTTAGGATTATCAAAATCTGCATAAAATTCCGGCAGATAAATGTACCCGATCTTGCCTTTGTCGGAGTTTACAATAGCACTCCTTGCAAAAGTCAGTTCATCCTGTACGATCTCATCCCGGATCAGGGAGACCGTCTTGGTAGTACCATCCGCCTTCTTCAGGGTCAGCTTCACCTCCGTCCCTTTCGCACCACGGATCACCTTTACTGCATCTTCCACCTGGAAACCGGTTAGATCTATAGGCTCCTGGGCTCCCTGTCCGACTTTCATAATGATATCTCCGATAGCTACCTGCCCGGACTTCCAGGCGGGGCTGCCGGTCACCAGGGTAGTGATCTTTATATTCCCATCTTCTTCCCGTAAAGAAGCGCCGATGCCGAAGAAATGGCCGCTCATCTGCTCGTCAAAATATCTTTTCTCCACGGGAGGGAAATAATCAGTGTGAGGATCCATTGACTGAACAATAGTCTGTACAAACATATTGAAACGGTCATCGTCCGTTACTTTTACTTTCAGTCGTTCGTAGAAGCGGTCCATTACCTTCAAAGCTTTCTCCCGCGCCTCTTTCTCCAGGTCCTCATTGCTCCGGGCAACGTATCCGGGCTTATTTTTGCTGGCTTCCTGCTGATCCAGCAGGTCGGAATACCTTTCCAGAGTAAGATATTTCAGGCGTTTGCGCCAGGCCTCTTTTCTTTCCGCTTCATTTTTAGGATAGACCGCCTTTTCGTAATTCTGGTCTACATCTTCTTCGACATTGAAATCAAAAGGCTTGGAAAGGATCTCCTTATAAATAACTTCGGTCTCTGCGATCCTTTTTTTATAGAGCTCACTTACAGCCGGAACGAATTGAATGGTGGATTTACCAAGGATCTCGTCATCGATACGGGTTTCGTACTTGCCGCGCAGAGCCTCGATGTCTGATTGCAGAAATACATTCTTCTCCACATCTACATCTCCCAGGTACTTGGTAAAAATCTCTTTGGAGAATTTATCATCGATCTGTTTGGGGCTATAATGGATCTCCATCAGGTACTCCCCTACATTGTGCAATATCTTCTCGTTTTTGGTAGGCGGATTCTCTCCTATTCCCAATGTCCGGAATGCAACAAATACACCCGCTCCTAAGATCAATAGGACGATCGGCAAGTTTCTTTTACTAATCATATTTTTTATAAACTCTTTTAACATAGCTATCCAAATGTAACGATTAATACGTAGTTATGTTGTCGGTATAGGGGAATATTAACATCCGTTTTGCCATAATTTCCATGAACGGAAGGCCGGAGAGTTTTGCAAGTAGTGGATAGGTACTAAAAAAAGCCGTCTCAAAGAAGAGTTTCCTGAGACGGCCTGTACTTGGGTGGATGATGGGGCTCGAACCCACGACCCTCAGAACCACAATCTGATGCTCTAACCAACTGAGCTACAACCACCGTAAGGGTGGCAAAATTAATAATAAAATGGGTTATGGGCAAAAAAAATCTTTGGGGGGAGGGCTTATGGGTGTTAATTTGCAGGCGCGAAAATAGCGTTTTCAAAAGTGCCTAAATTATGACTATTAGCTGGTGGCTTTATACCATACCCTTTATATCCGCCTTTATTCACTGGCTGACCATCTGGATGGCCTTAAAGTTACTTTTCCATCCCCGGCAGCCTAAGAAGATCCTTGGTTTTACCCTGCACGGGGTCTTTCCCAAAAGACAGCAACAGATCGCCGAAAGCCTGGGCCGCATCGTCGGGCAGGAACTCCTCTCTTTCGAAGATATCGAACAGACCATCACCAATCCCGCCAATGTACAGCGGATCCTTCCCCTGGCGGACGAACATATCGATAATTTCCTCCGGGTAAAGTTAAAAGAAAGCATGCCGATGATCGCCATGTTCATCGGGGATAAGACCATCGGACAGTTGAAGGCTGTCTTTATGAAAGAGTTGGAAGACCTCTTCCCCGTCATCATGAAAAATTATGTAGCCCACCTCAAAAACGATCTCGACCTGGAGAAGATCGTAGTAGATAAAATCGCCAATTTTTCTTCTGACAGGCTGGAAACCATGTTGAACCAGATCCTTACCAAGGAATTCCGGTTTGTGGAAGTTATCGGCGCAGCTCTGGGTTTTTTCATCGGCTTACTCCAGATATTCCTCACTTTACTGATGAAATAATCCCCCATAGTCCACCTTCTTAGAAGGGTTATCGGGAGGCTTCCGGCATTAACCCTTCTATATCTAATTTATACCGTTTGTATAGAATGAACCGATTTGCTAAGATTTTTGCATGGAATTTTGCAAACTAAATGAACATAACAAACTAATGAGAAAGATTTGGCTATTGCTTTTGATTATGGCAGGATATTATACCGGCTGGGCACAAATGGGCGGAGGCGGCAGGCAGGGAGGTGGTTTAGGAAATGGTGGCCAGGTACCGAATATAGGTCATTTTTATGGCAAAATTGTGGATGCTAAAACGGACAAAGGCATGGACGGCGTATCCGTGCAACTGATCCAAAGTAAATTCGACACCGTTACCCGAAAAAGAAGAGATACTGTCATCGCAGGCATGATCACAGGCCGGAAAGGGGATTTCAGTATGGAAAACCTTCCCATCGCCGGGAACTTCCGCCTGAAGATCACCACCATCGGCTATGCCACTATCGAACAAAAAGTAGCCTTTGAAATGAAAATGTCCAAGGGCGGGGATATGCAGGCGGCCCTTAATGCCGTCGACAAAGACCTGGGCAACATCAAACTGTCCGCAGACGCGCAGACCCTGGGTGAGGTGACCGTTACTGCCTCCAAGCCCCTGATCCAGATGGGGGTCGACCGCAAAATATACAACGTGGAAAAAGACATTTCCGCTCAGGGCGGCACGGGAGTGGATGTCATGAAAAATGTTCCCTCCGTACAGGTTGATATCGACGGAAACGTAACCTTACGTAACAGCTCCCCCACCATTTTCGTGGATGGACGCCCCTCTACCCTTACTCTTGACCAGATCCCGGCGGATGCCATCCAAAGTGTGGAGATCATCACCAACCCGGGCGCTAAATACGATGCCTCCGGCGGCACGTCCGGTATCCTGAATATCGTTCTGAAGAAGAACCGCAAAGCCGGTTATAATGGCAATATACGGGCCGGGGTCGATCAGCGGGGGAAATTGAACGGAGGCGGCGATATCAATGTCAAACAGGGGAAATTCAACGTTTTTGCCAATGGCTTCTATGGTCAGCGTAAATCCATTTCCCCCGGCACCACCGACCGCTATACCCTCAACGGGAATGCCCCGGCAGACAGCCTGCACCAGAGTGATTACAATGTCAATAATGGCTATTTCATCTTCGGCCGGTTCGGGATCGACTACCTGATGGACAACCGCAATACCCTGTCCTTCTCCGGTAACATCGTACACGGCCACTTCAATCCCTATACCAACAGCGACCTCTATGTAGATACCCTGGACCCGGCCGGTACCCGGTCCTCCTATACCCGGAGATTGTCCAACAGCAGTGGTGATTTCAGGAACCACGGCGGGATGCTGAGCTACAAACATACTTTCCCGCGGAGTGGCGAAGAGCTGACAGCCGATGTCAACTATAGCAAAGGCTCCAATACCAATTACAACCTGATCAGTTCCAATATTTATCCCGTCAAAGGCGATGTGTCCAATATGACCCAATTCAACCAGCAACAGCAGGGATCGGGGACCAACGAATACACTACGGCGCAAATTGACTTCACCAACCCCATTACGGAAAAATCCAAATTCGAGACGGGAGCCCGTATTGCGGCCAGGAATATCAGTAGCCTGAACGAAATAGGCTACCAGATTCCTCCCAGCACCGTCTTTGTCAAACAGGCGCCCTTGTCCTCCCTCTACAGTTACCAGGACCGGGTCTATGCAGCCTATGCAACCTATTCCAATGCCATCAAGGACTTCGGATATAACCTGGGACTGAGGGCGGAAAGCTCCAATTATAAAGGCAATGACCAGACTTCCGTAAAGAATTCATCCGGGGTGCTGACGGACACTATCGGTTACTATAGTAACAAGTTCCCCATCAGCCTGTTCCCCAGCGTCTTCCTTACCCAGAAGTTAGGCGGCGACCAGGATCTGTCCCTGAATTACACCCGGAGGATAGACCGGCCCAGCTTCTTCCAGCTGTTCCCGTTCACCGATTATTCCGACTCCCTGAACCTGAGCCGGGGTAATGCCAACCTTAAACCCCAGTTCACCAACTCCTTCGAGTTGTCCTATCAGAAAAACTTTTCAGGCAACAATACTCTGCTGGCCTCCGTATATTATAAGAACACGACCGATCTGATCACCCGGTACCAGAGCCGCGAAAAGAATCCCCTGACGGATTCCCTGGTGATCATCAATACCTATATTAATGCCAATTCCAGCTTCGTCGGGGGCTTCGAATTGATCAGCCGAAATCCCATCACCAACTGGTGGGATCTCACCAGCAACATCAACATCTTTACTTCCAAGATCAATTCCAACGATACCACCATCACTACGGCCGGACAAACCTATAGTTGGTTTGGAAAGATCAACAACTCTTTTAAACTTCCCCATAATTTCTCCATCCAGTTGTCAGGAGATTATACCAGCAAGACGGTCCTGCCGCCTGGTGGCAGCGCCAATAATGGCGGCGGTGGCGGCGGAGGAGGCAGAGGTTTCGGCCAGACCGTCAGCGGCAACTCCCAGGGTTATACCAAACCTTCCGGGGGCGTAGATGCGGCCATCAAATATGAGTTCCTGAAAGCCAAGGCTGCCTCCATAACCCTGAGCGTAAGCGATATCTTCCGCACCCGGGTAAGCGACATCTATACTTCCACTCCTTATTTCACCCAGGATGCCTTCCGTAGAAGGGATCCTCAGTTCTTCCGTCTTCAATTCAACTGGCGTTTCGGCAAATTCGACACGGCACTGTTCAAACGTAAGAATCTCAAGGGCGAAATGGAAAGTATCCAGGGGGGTATGCAGGGAGGACAACAATAATTAATGACCGGTCGGCGGTACCGGCAGGCAAAAGAATTAAGAACCATCCGGCAGTACCACAAAGAGGACAACAGAATTAATGACTATCCGGCAGTGCCGGCGGATAGAATACCGATCTTTACATGCGGGGCCAATGCCGGTCCCGCATTTTTTATGACATATCCCTTACTTATTTTATGACATATACCTTACTTACCCTGGGCGATTCCTACACCGTCGGAGAAGGACTGCCGCTGGCTGAAAGTTACCCCTACCAGGCTATACAGATCCTGCGAAAGGCCGGGTATGCTTTCTCCCCTCCTGAGGTCATTGCCAGGACCGGATGGACAACGGATGAGCTGGCTGAAGGGATTGCCCGCACTTATTTGCTGCCAGCCTATGATTTTGTCAGCCTCCTGATCGGGGTAAATAACCAATACAGGGGGAGGTCTTCCCGGGAATATCGGGGAGAATTCGAAGGATTGCTGCGGCGGGCCATTCAATTTGCTCATGGACGGACGGACCGGGTATTCGTATTATCCATCCCCGACTGGGGTGTCACCCCCTTTGCGGCGACTCATCTTCCGGACATGAACGGAAGGGACCGGGCCGGAGTAGCGGAGGAAATCGATGGCTTTAACGGCATCGCAGAAAGGATAACAGGGCAATACGAGGTAGCATTTCTCGATATCACCCCTCATTCCCGCGCTGCCACCAGCTTCGCACCGGATGGGCTGCATCCATCCGGGGAATTATACCGGCATTGGGCGGAGGAACTGACAAGGAGGATAATCGCACGCCTCGCTGAATAGCTACCGACGAAGGGACGGAATTGAGGCGGCGACAGCGCAGAGATGCAGGAGTGAACCTTGAGGCCGGCGACCAGGCTGAAATGCAGGAGTGAACCTTGAGGCAGCGACCAGGCTGGGATGCAGGAGTGAACCTTGAGGCCGGCGACCAGGCTGAGATGCAGGAGTGAACCTTGAGGCGGCGACCAGGCTGGGAAGCAGGAGTGAATCTTGAGGCAGCGACAAGGCTGAGATGCAGGAGTGAATCTTGAGACGGCGATCAGGCTGAGATGCAGGGGTGAATCTTGAGACGTCGACCAGGCGGGGATGCAG
>Ga0310811_10007447_pt1 | contig 14020 bp, 12 predicted proteins | sample YCmetagenome_FD_207642 | JGI IMG/M metagenome (GOLD analysis project Ga0310811, IMG submission 207642) | Soil microbial communities from experimental microcosm in Duke University, North Carolina, United States - YC | ecosystem: Engineered > Artificial ecosystem > Soil microcosm > Unclassified ... | reverse complement strand
CTGATAGGCGGAGCCGGACGCGGACAACGCGGCACCGACCAGGAGCGCGGCGAGGATGCGCGGAAGCCGGACGTCGAGGATCACGGCCTGCTGCTCGGGCAGCCAGGTGACCGGGAGCCGGATCACCTGGCCGGTCAGCACCTGGACCACCGTGATCGGGTCGACCAGATAGCGGCCGATACCCAGCGAGACCACGATCAACACCAGCGTGACCGCGATCAGCAGCAGGAGCGGCCGCTGGTCGCGCAGCGCGCGGCGGGCCCGGCCGCCGTCCGGGCGCCGGCCGGTGGGCCGCACCGGTGTCTCGCGTGCTTTTTGCTCGGTCATCGGCGGCCCGGCGCTTCGGTGGCGTGTCCGCCGGGTCCGGTCGCGGCGGTGGTCATCCGTGGACCGCTCACGCCGCTCACCGGTCATGCCTCCCGGGCCTGCTAGTTCCACTGTTACTACTGCTCCCGCAAGTTAGCAAAGCCTTGATTACAAGGCAAGAAGATCGACCAGCGGCGCGGGAATCGCGGTCAGAAAAAGGAAAAGTCACCCGGTCCGCGCTCCAGCCAAAAATCGAAAAGAACACACCGGGGACAGTCCGCAGTTATTCGGAACAACGGCCGGAAAAGGCCGACGGGTGTCCGCCATCACATCGAAGCGGACATTCTCGCCTTTTCCGCCGGTAAAGCGACAGCCGCGGCGTCCCCGAACGAGCGTCCATGATCAACAATCGCGGCCCTGTGGCATGCTTTCGCACATGGCGACGGACGAAAGTGTGCTGCGGGCGGTCGGGGACAGTCTCGACAAACCTTCCGCGGCACGGGTTTACGACTACTTCATCGGCGGCAACCACCACTACGCGATCGATGAGGTCTTCGGCCGGAAGGTCGCCGCGCGCCTGCCGCTGATCCCCAAGGCGGCGGTGTCCTGCCGGCAGTTCCTGGGACGCGCCGTCGCCCACTGCTCCCAGGCCGGGATCACCCAGTACGTGGACATCGGCTCCGGCCTGCCCACCGAGGGCAACGTGCACGAGGTGGCCGACGAGGCGCGGCCGGAACTCGACACCCGCGTCGTCTACATCGACAACGAGCCGATCGCACTCGCGCATTCACAGATCCTGCTCGCCGACACCGCTGACGAAGACCGGCACAAGGCCATCGCCGGCGATCTCCTGCAACCCGCCGACCTGTGGAGCCGGGTGCTGCAGACCGGGATCATCGACCCCACTCGGCCGATCGGCCTCGTCATCAACGCGGTGCTGCACTTCATCAAGGACGAACAGCACCCCGACGCCGCGCTGGCCTTCTTCCGCAAGCGGCTGGCCCCCGGCTCGGTGCTGATCCTGTGCCAGGTGACCAACGAGAACCCGGCCGACGACGAGGAGCGGCAGGCACTCGTCGACCTGGTGGACTACTACGAAAGCACCACCAACCCGGGCCAGCTGCGCACTTTCGCGGAGTTCGAGCGATTCTTCGGCGACTGGGAACTCGTGGATCCCGGCCTGGTCTACGCCCCGCAATGGCACCCGGTCCCGGGCATCGCGTTCGCGGACGCTCCCTCGAAGTCGCGGATCATCGCGGGAGTCGCCCGCAAGGGCTGAGCGGCGCGCCTCGGTCGGCGTCCAGGGCCGGTCGTCGAAGCGCGATGCGGCGGCAGTGCGGTGTGATGCGGGGTGGCCTGCCACGCCGAACTCGCGATCGCCGGGCGCCCCGTCAGCCGGCCGCGACAAGCTCCAGTATCCGGCCGGCCAGCTCGGTGGCGTGCTCGACGGTGTCGGCCAGATAGGTGAAATCCACGAAGGTCTCCGCCGCGGGCAGCGTCGCGCTGATCTTCTTCACCGCTTCGGCGACCGTTTCCACCGGCGTGCCGGCGGCCACGTTGACCCGCAGCATCATCCCGAGCCGGTCCGGGTCGCGACCCGCCTCCTCGGCCGCTCGCCGGATGACCGACCAGGCCTCGGCGAGCCGGCCGGCCGGAAACACCTCCGGCACCGACCACGCCGGCAGCCAGCCATCGGCCCGCTCGCCGACCCGGCGCAGCGCCCGCGGCCCGAACGCGCCGAGATAGATCGGGGGACGCGGCCGTTGCACCGGCTTGAGCTCGACATGGCTTGCCGGAATCGAAAACAGCGGACCCTGGTGCACCACGGGGTCGGCCGTCCACCAGGCCTCCAGCACGTCCAGCAGTTCGTCCAGCCGCGCGCCCCGCCCGTCGAACGGCACCCCCGCGGCCTGGTACTCCTCCGGCGACCACCCGATCCCGAACCCGGGGACGAGCCGGCCACCACTGGCCACGTCGATACTGGTCAGCGTGCGGGCCAGCAGCGTGGGCGAGTACCACGGCGCGTTGATGGTGCTGCTGCCCAACCGGACCTCACTGGTGACCGCCGCCGCGACCGCCAACGCCGTCAACGGATCGGCCGCCGAACGAAACTCGACCGGAATGGTACTGGAAGTGCCATAGCCGACAGTCGGATCCACCGCGGCCAGCAACCGGTCACCGACCCAGAGGCTCGTCGCACCGAGTTTCTCCACGTCCGCCGCGAACCGGGCGATACCGTCCGGTTCGTTGGCCGCGGCACCGAACATCGGAACGCTGAAACCCAGGCCCATGTGGTCCACTCCGTCCACTATGAAACACCGGAGTCCTTCCGGCGGTTTCCCATACCCAACGTAGAGCAGCGGAAAACCATTCCCCAGATGGGGCCCCGGCGGCCGAACCGGCGTGACCGATCAGCCGGACGATCGGATTCGATCGTTCTTCGCGGACGGCTTCCGGCCCGGGCCGCGCGGTCTTCGGCGACGGTGCGCGGCCCGGGTACGCGGCTCAGCCGAGCGCGGCGATGACGTCGGTGGAGCCGACCGGCAGGGAGAACATCGGGTAGTTGTAGGTGATCGCGTTGTCCTGCTCGGCCGGCGAGGTGGCGGCGACGCAGTCGGTGAGCGTGATGACCCGATAGCCGTTCTCGTAACCGGTGCGCATGGTCGATTCGACGCAGCAGTTGGTGAGGAAGCCGCCGAGGATCAGGGTGGTGATCCCCTTGCTGCGCAACATGAAGTCGAGGTTGGTGCTGGCGAACGTGTCGAGCCCGCGCTTTCCTTCGACGACGATGTCGCCGTCCCGCGGGGAAAGGTCGTCGACGATGGCCGCTCCCCAGCTGCCCTTCACGAAGGCATTGCCGTCGACGACGCCCTTCAGGATGCCGTAGGGGTGATTCGAGATCTCGTTGTATCCCTCGGCGAAGGTGATCGGCGCATGCATGATCGTGGCACCCGCCGCACGGGCCGCGCTGACGACGGCCACCGTGTTCGCGAGCATGCCGGTCTTGTCCATCACCTCGGACACGGCGCCGTGCATCACACCGCCGTCGGTGGTGAAGTCGTTCTGGTATTCGATCAGGACCACCGCGGTCTTCGCGGGGTCGAGCTGCAGCGGCTCGGTCATCCGGCGTGCCCCTCGTCGTGTCGTGCTTCGTCTGACGGGGCCAGTCAACACCGTCGTTGGCATTTAGCCAAGAATTTTCACCCAACGTACTGATCCGGTGTGCTCTGCACGGCGCACGGTCCTGCCGTGGACCCTGGAGGCCTTGCCCGATTCGTCCGGGATCGACGCCGCGCCGAAGACGCGGATTCCTTTGTGGACAGTGCGACGCCGGGGCGGCGACCTGCCAGGACGTGACCTGATCGAAGTCCGCGCAGGCCTCGCGGGTCGACCACCTGTCGCGGCAATCTTGACAGTGGTGATCAGCCGAAGCCACACTGAAGCCACTTTACGGGACCAAGCTGCCTTTCCCGCACCCCCACCGGTCGGTAATCACGTTCGAGAGAAGCCCGAGGTTGTGGTGAACGCTGTCGAACCGCCCGACGCCAGCCTGAACCCGCGCTACACCGGGTTCGCGACCTTCGCGCGCTTGCCCCGCATCGAGGACGTGCCGCGCGCGGACATCGCGGTCGTCGGCGTCCCCTTCGACAGCGGAGTGAGCTACCGACCCGGAGCACGCTTCGGCCCGGCACACATCCGTGAGGCCTCCCGGTTGCTGCGCCCGCACAACCCCGCGCAGGACGTCGATCCCTTCACCGCCCAGCAGGTGGCCGACGCCGGAGACCTCATCGCCAATCCGTTCGACCTCGCGGAGGCGGTCGAGCAGATCGAGACCGGCGCCGAAGCGCTTTCCCGCGACGGCAAACGCCTTCTCACCCTCGGTGGCGACCACACCATCGCGCTCCCCCTCCTCCGCGTCGCCGCGAGAAAGCACGGCCCGGTCGCCGTGCTGCACTTCGACGCGCACCTCGACACCTGGGACACCTACTTCGGCGCCCCGATCACCCACGGCACGCCGTTCCGCCGCGCCTCGGAAGAGGGCCTCATCGACCTCGACGCCAGCCTTCACGTCGGGACCCGTGGGCCGATCTACTCTCGCGACGATCTGCGGGACGACTCGCGCCTCGGCTTCGCCGTCATTTCCAGCGTCGAGCTCGAAACCGACGGGCTTGCCCGCACCATCGAGCGAATGCTGGCCCGGCTCGGCGATCGCCTGGTCTATCTCTCGGTCGACATCGACGTCCTCGACCCGGCGCACGCACCGGGCACCGGCACCCCGGAGGCCGGTGGCATGACGAGCCGCGAACTCCTCGCCATGATCCGGGCCCTGCGCTCGGTGCGCCTGGTCGGCGCAGACGTGGTCGAGGTGGCGCCCGCCTACGACCACGCGCAGGTGACCGCGGTCGCGGCAGCCCACGTCGCCTACGAAATCCTCTCGGCCATGACCCCGGCCGAACCGACGCGCGAGGGCCCCTAGCGCCGGCGCCGGAAGGGACACTCATGTCCTCAATGGACAATCAGTCCGCACGAGACCGACGCGAAGGCGTGATCGAACAGCACTCGATCGACTACGTGCCCCGCTCGGAGCGTCACGGCAAGGTGTGGCATCAGGGGCCGTTCTGGTTCACCGGCAACTTCGTGCTGCCCACGCTCGTCACCGGTTTCGTCGGCCCGGCGATGGGGCTGAGTCTCGGCTTCAGCGTGCTCGCCGTCCTGATCGGGGTGTGCTGCGGCACGTTCTTCATGGCATTCCACGCGAACCAGGGCCCGCGCATGGGGCTGCCGCAGATGATCCAGTCGAGGGCACAGTTCGGCAGCCGCGGCGTCATCGTGCCGTTCGCCGCGACCGTGTTCGTCTACATCGGATTCCTGGTCTTCGACACGATTCTCGCGGCCCAGGGCATCGGGCTCGTGCTGCCGGAGGCCAAGCTGTTCTGGTATCCGGTGCTCATCGCGGGCTCGATCGTCATCGCGGTCGTCGGCCACGATCTGCTCCACTTCGTGCAGCGCTGGCTGACCTACCTGCTCGTCCTCGTGTTCGGGATCGTCACGATCGTGGCGATCGTGCACTTCACGGGGACGGCACCCGCGCCGGGCGCACCGGCCGCGACGGCGGGCTGGACCACACCCGCCTTCCTCGTGCAGTTCTCGCTCGCCGCCGGATACAACATCAGTTATGCCGTGTACGTCTCGGACTACACGCGCTACCTCCCCTCGAACGCGTCCGCGCCCAAACTGATCTCCTCGGTCTACGCGGGGGCGGCACTGTCCGCGGTGTGGCTGATGTCGCTCGGCGCGATCCTGGCCAGTCGTCTTCCGTCGCCGGACCCGATCCTGGCCATTCGCCAGGTCGGCGACCTCCTCTTCCCCGGCTTCGGGACGCTGACGGTGCTGGTATCCGTGCTGGCGCTGGTCTCGATCATGGGAGTCAACGCCTACGGCGCCATGCTGACCGGGACCAGCGCCGTCGACGGCTTCAAGGGCGTGCGGCCCACCGTCGCGCTCCGAGTGCTCGGGCTGGCCGTGGTCGGTGTCGCGTCGCTGGCCACCGCTTTGCTGATCCCGGCCGACTATGTCGGCAGCTTCAACAATTTCGTGCTGCTCATGCTGTATTTCCTCGTGCCGTGGACGGCCGTCAACCTGGTCGACTTCTACGGCGTCCGGCACGGCGAATACGCGATCGCGGAAATCCTGAAACCGAACGGCATCTACCGACGCTGGGCGTGGCGCGGGGTCGTCGCCTACCTCGTCGGATTCGGTGCCATGATCCCCTTCTTCTCGACGACCTTCTACACCGGACCGGTCGCGAAGGTACTCGGCGGCGCGGACTTCTCGTTCGTGATCGGGCTGACCGTCTCCGGAGGTCTCTACGCGCTGTTCTGTCGCAATCTCGACCGCGACGCCGAAACGGAGGCCCGCACCGCGAGCGAAGCCGAACTCGAAGGGGCCCTGCGGTGAGACCGACCTCGGCCGTCACGATCGCCTGCTGCCAGCCGGCTCTTCGGATCGGCCACGTTTCGGACAACCGGGCCCGGATCCGCGAAGCTATCCTCGCGGCCGCGGGTGTCGGCGCGAATGTCGTGGTGCTCCCCGAACTTGCCCACTGCGGCTACCTGTTCGAAAGCTCCGACGAGCTGCGACGGCTGGCCGAGCCGCTGCACGGCCCGACTGTCCGCGAATGGGAAAGCCTGGCGATCCAGCGACAGTTGGTGGTGGTCGGCGGTGTCGCGGAACTCGGTGAGGACGGCCTGGTGTACAGCACGGCCGTGCTGGTCGACGAGACGGGACTGCGCGGTTCCTATCGCAAGACTCACCTGTGGAACACCGAGAAGACCCGCGGGTTCGTCCCGGGATCGGCCGCGCCACCGGTCATCGACACCCGGTTCGGCCGCATCGGCATGGCCGTCTGCTACGACCTCGAGTTCCCCGAACTGGTGCGGCTGGTGGCACTCGACGGCGCCGATCTGCTGTGCGGCCCGGTGAACTGGCCGATGTTCCCCCGGCCGGCCGGCGAACGCCCGAACGAAATCGTCCGTGTCCAGGCCGATGCCGCGGTGAATCGCATGGTCGTGGCGGTCGCCGACCGCACCGGCACCGAGCGCGGGCAGGAATGGCTGGGCGGCAGCGTGATCGTCGATGCCGACGGGTACCCCGTGACCTCCCCGCACCTCGGTGCGGAAGCGATCCTCACCGCGACGGTCGACCTCGCCCAGGCACGCGACAAGAAGATCAGCGAACTCAACGACGTGCATGCCGACCGGCGTCCGGAACTGTACGGCCGGTGTTTTTCTCAGCCGGACCAGCCCGGATATTCCGCGCGTACCTCGCCGCTGAACAGTCGCTCGTAGAAGCTGTTCATTCTCGCGGCAGCAGGTGCGTGCCGGGTCAGGATCGCGGTCACGGCAGGCGGCACGTCATCCGGAACCTGGCCGGCGGCGCACCGGAATACGTATTCGTTGCGCGCGGTTCGCGGAGTGGTGCGGTCACCGCCGGCCGGCAGCGCCATCCCGCAAAGCGCCGTCACCAGCCAATTGACGAGTCGCATGGCGGCATAATCGGCATCGTGTGTGGCGTTGCGTCGGGCGAAGTCGTGCTCAGCGGCCGACAGGTCGAAACGCGGCGATGTGGCCAGCCCGAAGTCGGTGAGGTAGATCCGCTCGCCGTCGGTGCGCATGTTGCCGAAGTGCCCGTCCATGTGCAGCAACTCGCGGCGGCCCAGGAAGGCGACGATCCGCGATAGCTGCTGCTCGACCGTGTCGACCTTGCTCATCGGATCTTCGCGCAGCCAGCTGATCATCGAACCCGGGAGGTATTCACAGAACAGCACGAGGCTGCACGACGCGGTGGCCAGGGCTTGGAGGCGGGCACGTACGGCTGGGTGGCCGTCGAGCGCGGCGACGGCCGTGTCGAGGTCGGCGTGCTCGGCCGCGATCGGCGGACGTCCGGGCAACACCCGCCAGTGGTGGAGCAACGGGAACGACTCCGTCTCGCCGGCCAGAACCCCTTCGGTGACCATGATGTTCGCGGCGAGCTCACGCCACGCGGTGAAGCCCGGGCTGCCGATACCGTACTGGCAGAACATCGGCAGGTCGAACAGGTTCGCGGTCGAGCGTGGGTGGGCCAGTTCCCGGTCGGTCAGCGGGATGCGCTTGGCGAACACCGGCGCACCGTCGACGTCGAGCGTTGCCGAAGCACCGCCCACACCCACGCTGACGGCCCGCCCAGTGTTGAGAAGCGTGGCGAGCTCGGCATCAGTACACGATGCGAGAAGGGCCGAGAGTTTCTCGTGGCGGGCACGCCTGGCAGGCATCATCGGGCAATCATCTCAACGGCCACGCGGTTCTTTCACGGTAACGGATACGCGATCGACCGATCAGCGACCGGACCGGATGTCCGGGGAGGTGGTCACGTCACCCACTATTTGGACCAGGAGCGGCCACTTCCACCGGCAGACCCGAAGCCGTGGCCGCCAACGTCTCAATTGCAGATGCCGGCTCTCGAGTAAGAGCCAAAGCCTGATCCAGCATTCGAGCGTACACCAAAGGTCGGAGGCGAGGTCGTCTTCACATCACACTCGCCACGCACCGTCTCGCATCAGCGTCCTGCCCCGCAGTTCGTTGGATTCGCGCCAGGCCTGGATCGTGGTCGGGCTGGCGAGATAGAACGCGTATTCAGTCTTCGTGTTCTTGCGCGGATCCCACTCGTGCTTCGCGGCAAAGGCGTCCGCATGCTCGGCAGGAATCTCGCCGCGGGTGAATGTCCGCACCGTCGCGGCGATGATGACCGCGTCCCGGGTGCCACCGAGCGCGATACGAATCTGGCCCGACGTGGCCAGGTTAAGGCCGGTGACGCTGTCCTTCGGCGTCGAGAACAGGAGGGTTTCGTCATGCCAGAGGAATGAAAGCGGGATCTGACATACCACGCCGAGCTCGTCGGCGGTGGCTACCCAAGCATCGCGTTCCGATTCCAGGAGTTCGAGTACATGCTTCTTGCGTTCCGATGCCTCCCGGGGCGGCGGCAATGCCATCCTGCTCTTCCTCTCGTCTCCGGCACACGCGATCCCACGCCCGCGCGGGATGAGGGGTTGTGCGCTGCCGAATTCTACTATGTCGTGCAAGCGGTGATGGTGCTCAGCGAAGCGAGGATCTCGGCTGGGCGTGGCCGCGAACCGCTCCCCGTGGCTTACGCTCCGCCGCGAGACGAGCCAACGATCGCCAGGCCTCCGAGTGGCCATCGCCAGTTTCCGGAAGAGTCGGAGGTCATGCTCGGGGACCGTCTCAGAAGGCCCGAACGGTCCTTGTCGATGAGGGGTCGGCGTGCTCAGCATACGAAGAAGCAGTCTGCCCGGATCGGTCGAGCGCAGCGCTGTTCCCGTACGACGGCTCGCGGCGGGCTCCCGAGCTGCCCGTTGCTTTCGCGGCTACCTGCTGCACCAGGTCGCGCAGTTCATCGATTCACTGCGCAAGACCGGCGGGACGGACGCCTTGACCGCCTTCCTCGACTCCTGGCAGAACCGGCTGACGACGCGAAGCCGCAACCTTCTCTCCGGCGCGGCCCAGCTCGATACCTACCTCACCATGCTCGATCACCCGCAGCACGGGTGGCCTGCGAGGTGACGGGTGCGGTTAGGACATGCTCGCCACGTTGCGCCGCGTGCTCATCGCCGCCCGGCACCGTGCGGACCGGCAGGTCGATCCCGCCCTCGAACAATCCAGGCCATCCGCCTGGCCTGGACCAAACCCGACTGTGTGATCGCGAAAGTCGAGGCGGTAAAGGCCGCCGAATGTGTGGATCAGCCCGGATCAGCTGTGAGTGGATCATCGTGTCGCTCCGGTGTGGACGGCTCCGCTCCGGGCAATCACCCCGTCGAAGGTTTCCCGTCACCCAGCCGGGTCCGCGCGCCGGCACGCGGCCGCCACACGATCTTGGATATTCCACACAAACCGTTCACACTCATCGTAGTGGCCGCATTCATTCGTCGCCGACCCCAGCCAAGATCACGAAATCCGCCGGAGTACTACGCTGGCTCGGTGATCAAAATCAGCGCACTTTGTCTTGGGGCGGCGCTCACGCTGGGAAGCGTGGCCACAGCATCCGCGGCATCCGCGGCGTCCGCGCTTCCCCTGCCGTCGACCGCGGGAGCCGGTTCGGCGTCCGCCGGCGCGTCGTGCCCACCTTCGGCCTTTCCGCTGGGATACAGCGATTCGCTGGACAAGCTTGTTTACCACGGGACCGAGATCGGTGGGCTGTCTTCCCTTGCCTACGACGCCACTGCGCACGCCTGGGTGTCCGCAGTGGACAACAACGGCAACGACCCGGAACGGATCTGGTCTTTCCGAGATCTGGCTGATCCGCAGGTGGTTCGCGACCCACTCGTGCTCAAACAACCGGACGGCACGCCTTACAACGGGACGAACTCGGACAACGAGGGGCTCGCGGTCCTGCCGAACGGTGACTACCTGGTCAGCTCCGAGACCGAACCGTCCATCCGGATTTACGACCGTGCTGGAGTTCAGCAGGCATCCCTCCCGATTCCGGCCCGCTTCGCGGTCACCGGCACGACACCGGCCGGACAGGCGACCAGCAACGCCACCCTGGAAGGTCTGACGATCACTCCTTCCGGGCGCGAGATCATCGCCGCGATGGAAGGAGCGCTATCCGGTGACGTTTCCAGCTCCAACGACGCCACCCTGCACCGCTTCCTGGTTTACCAAGCCGACACGAGTGGGCAGTGGAAGCTCGTGAAACAGATCGCCTACCGCACCGACCCGGGGATGCGGGTGCCCGAGGTCGCCGCATACGGCGACGACTCGTTCTTGGTCGAAGAGGCGTCGTACTCGGCTGCCACCGGGAACGCCGTGAACCTTTATGCGGTCACCGGCCTGAGCCGTACCCGTGACGTCAGCAATGTCAGCAACCTTTCGGAGGCGCCCGCACAGGACATCACGACCAAGAAGCTCGTGACGAAACTCGTTGATTGCCCGAGCCTGGGTGCCACGGCGAAACAAACGCAGACCAACCCGCTGCTGGACAACTACGAGGGGATGGCCATCACCGGGCATCCCGGCCCCGGCCTGACCGGCGTCAGTCTGATCAGCGACGACAACTTTTCGGCGAATCAGACCACGCGGGTGCTGAACTTGGCGGCGCGGCTGCCCTGACCGCAAATGCTTGACTCTCAAGCCGCTTGAGATCCCATAGTGGTGGTGTGAAGCTCTACTCCATCGGGGACGTCGCCCGCCGCACGGGCCTGAGCGTGAGCGCGATCAGGTTCTACGCCGACGAGGGCGTCGTCACGCCGACCGGCTTTACCCAGGGCGGCTTCCGGCGGTATGACGTGCACGCCATCGCCCGCCTCGAACTCGTGCGCATTCTGCGCGACCTGGGCGCCGGCCTGGACGACATCCGCCGGGTGCTGGCCGCGGAGACCAGTCTGCACGACCTGGCCGTGACGCAGCTGCGGCTGGTCGAGGACCAGCTGCGGCTGTTCCGGGCGCGCCGCGCCGTGCTGCGAACCATCGTGCGGCAACACACCACGACAGAACAGGTGAGCCTGATGCACAAGCTCATGTCGATCTCCGACGACGACCGTGATCAGCTCATCAGCCAGTTCTGGGACTTCGTGACCGACGGTCTGGATGTCCATCCCGGTTACGTCGAGCGGCTGCGCAGCCGGCGGCCACACCTGCCCGAGGAGCCGTCCACCGAGCAGGTCGAGGCGTGGATCGAGCTTGCCGAGATCGTGCGGGACGAAGAGTTCCGCACGACACTGCGGGAGTTCTTCCACCGTGCCTTCGGCACCGAGCAGGGCAAGCTGATGGCCACGCCGGAGATGCTGGCCCGCGCCGAGCGGCATCGGAGGCTCCTCCTGGAGGCACGGGCCGCAAAGCAGGCCGGCGTGGCCGCGGACTCCCCCCAGGCCCTTGACCTCGCCGAGCGCATGGCCGCCGACACGGCCGAGTTCACCGCCGCCATGACCGGGGAGCACGACCTCGGCCGGGCCCGCCGCGGCATTGTCGAGTTCGACCGGAACGGCGAGGCGGCGCCGTGGCGTGCCAGGGAGACCGGCCTGAAAATGCTGACCAGGTACCACTCCCTGGTGGCGACGATCAACGGTACGCCCAAGCCGGACCCGGACCAGGCGGCGGCGATCCGCGAGTGGATGGCCGCCGCCCTGCGGTAGGGAACGGACCCTATGGCCTGTATCGGGCATGCCTGGGAAACCGTGTCGAGGCTTCGCCGCTCACCGGAATGATCCACGGGCTGCTGAAAACGCTTTCCTCGACCCGCTGACGCCCGCGGCCGACGGTTTTACCGGGACGTTTCCGTCCAGGTGACGGGCAGTTCGTGGACGCCGTAGATATTCATGTCGGTCTTGAGTTTCACTTCGCCGGCTGGAATGGCGAGTTCGAGGGTCGGGAAGCGGCGCAGCAGGCCGGCGAAACCGGCGCGCATCTCGATGCGGGCCAGTTGCTGGCCGAGGCATTGGTGGATGCCGTGGCCGAAGGACAGGTGACCGCGGGCCTTGCGGTGGATGTCCAGGGTGTCGGGGTCGTCGAAGCGCTGGGGGTCGCGGTTGGCGGCCAGCGTGGAGACGACGACGGTCGATCCCTTGGCGATTTTTTCGCCGCCGAGTTCGATGTCCTCCGTGGCGTAGCGATAGAAGATATCGACAACGGACAAGTAGCGCATGAGTTCCTCGACGGCACCCGGCAACAGATCCGGGTCGGCGCGCAGTTCGGCCAGCTGCTCGGGGTGTTCCAGAAGCGCGAAGGTGCCCAGTGCCAGCATGTTGGCGGTGGTCTCGTGGCCCGCGAGCAGCAGCAGGAAGGCGACGCCGGTCAGCTCCTCGATGGTGAGGTCGTCGTGCCGGGCCAGGTCGGACAATATGTCTTCGCCGGGGGCGGCGCGTTTGCCCGTGACCAGTTCGGCCAGATACGTGGTCAGGCCGCTGTACGCGGCCATCTTCTCCTCGAACGACACGTCCTTGACCAAGAACTTGGCGGAGTTGGCCTGAAAGTTCTCCCGGTCCGCATAGGGGATACCGAGCAGTTCGCAGATCACCAGCGAGGGCACCGGCAGCGCGAACCCCTTGACCAGGTCGACCGGCGGAGTCAGGCGCGCCAGCTCGTCCAGTTGCCGCTCGACGATGTCGGCGATGTGCTCCTCGAGCTGCTTCATGCGCTTGACGGTGAAGGCGCCGGTGAGCCTGCTCCGCAGCCGGCTGTGATCCGGCGGATCCATGGCGATGAACAAGCCCGGCTCCTGCGGCGAAGGTTCGGTAGCGACGGGCATGCCGGGGGCCTCGTACGGCACGTGGAGAATGCCGATGTCCTGGCGGGAGCTGAACCGGGTGTCGGCCAGGAGCCGGCGAACCGCGTCGTAGCCGGTGACGATCCAGCCCTCGTGACCGTCCGGGAAGACCAGGGGACTGACCGGGCGAGCCTCGCGTAGCCGGGTGATGTCTCGGGGCGGGTCGAACGGGCCCGCATCGCGCTCCAGGGGGAGACCGTGCGGGATGGGAAGCGTTTCACTCATCGGATTTCCTCTTCAGTTGTCGGGATAGGTACCAGCCATGGCCTCATTCGGAGGCCATGGCGCCACGATGGCGCCACTACCTCGAGGCTCATTCGACCGCGCGCCGGATGACGATGTCATCGAGCCGCGTGCGGGCGTAGACCTTGACCTGGTTGTCGAACTCGTCAGGGGCGTCCTGTGCGGGCAGGGAGCTGCGCACCGTGCCCTTCGTGCTCTTGGCGTCCACCCAGGCGGCGGTGCCCTCGCTGATGCCGACCTCGATACCCCCGGAGGCGTTCATCAGCTCCGCCTGGCCGCGCGTGATCCGGCCGACCCGGATCGGACAGTTGGCCGCCTTGGCGATCACACCGCCCTCGGCACGGTCGATGTCGAAGCTGCCGCCGGCGCCGCTGAGATCGATGTCGGACAAGGCATGGCCGATCCAGATCTTTCCGGTCGCGCCCTGGTATCGGACGACGCCCTCGACCTCGCCGATCCGCACCCCGGCCCGGCTGGACTCGATGTCGGCGGTCCCGGCGATGTGCCCGATCACGACCCGACCGGCCACGAGGTGCCCCCGCAGCGCGGCGATGTGGTCGAGTTGGACCTGCCCCGATGCGACCTCCAGCGCACAGTCGCCGAGCAGGCCGTCGGCGTGCACGTCGGTCCAGGCCAGGTTCAGGACCAGCCAGGATCG
>Ga0310811_10007446_pt1 | contig 14021 bp, 10 predicted proteins | sample YCmetagenome_FD_207642 | JGI IMG/M metagenome (GOLD analysis project Ga0310811, IMG submission 207642) | Soil microbial communities from experimental microcosm in Duke University, North Carolina, United States - YC | ecosystem: Engineered > Artificial ecosystem > Soil microcosm > Unclassified ... | reverse complement strand
TGAAAGTGGAGGAGACGTTCCATCGGGTCTCGGCCGACGCGATCGAGTTTTCGATGAAGTTCACCGACCCGGTGATGTATACGGAACCCGTGCAGGCGACCAACAAGCTGATTCTGCACAAGCTGCCAGACGACTTCGACATTCCGGAGCTGCTCTGCTCGCCGAGCGAGTTCGCCGAGTACAACAACCAGGTGGCGAGTCCGGTGCTGCGCGACGAGTCCAAGAAATAGGCAGGCATGTATGAGGTCGTGCTCGCCTGCTGCACGTGGCTCGAGAGCACGTCCTGGGGTGTGACGATTCGGACTTCCTCGTGGATGTACCCGGTCGTGCTATGGCTGCACTTCGTCGGCCTGTCGATGTGGCTCGGGACCAGTCTCACCGTGGATTTGCGGTTGATGGGTGTCGGTGCACGGCGACAGACCGCTGTCGAACTGTCGGACGATCTGCTGGCGTGGAAGTGGATCGGGTTTGTCGTGGCGTTTGTCGGCGGATTTCTGTTGTTGTCCGCCGAGGCTACCGTATACGTCACGAACATCGGGTTTTGGCTCAAGCTGGGCTTGCTGGGTCCGCTCGCCCTGATGTGGCACCTGGTGGTCCAGAAAAAAACGCGCGCATGGACTGAAACGGAGCGAGCATCGTCGATTGGCAAGTGGGCAGGACTGATCGATTTCTTCCTCTGGATTTCGGTTATAGCCGCGTCAGTGGTTTTCCTGCTGACCAATGCCGTCACGCATCCTTGAGCCGCGCTGAGGCGAGAGACGTTCGGAAACAGAATGACTAACGCGAGGTGATGGTATGAAGCCACTATTGCTCTCGGTTCTGCTGACTGTGGCGTTCGCCGCGGTGGCGGCGGCGCAGACGTCGGCTCCCGCAGGTGATCCCGTGGCGGGCAAGGCGCTGTGGGACGGCAATACGACATCGTGCAAGAACTGCCACGCGAACAACGCGCAGGGCGGTTTCGGTCCAGACCTCGCCGGACGCAAGCTGACCTTTGCCCAGTTCAATCACGCGGTGCAGAAACCGTGGGGTGTCATGCCGTCGTTCCCGCAGTTGAACGACAAGCAGGTGGCGGATCTGTATGCCTACGTCAGCAATCTGCCGGGGGTAGCCGAGCCGGGTCCGTGGCGCTTTCCGCTGCCGGCCAACGCACCGCAGGGACAGGTGGTGGCGTTGTCAACGATCGGGTGCGCGATGTGCCACACGCCGATTCTCGATACGCCGCGTCGCGGCATCGCCGAGGCCAACGGCGACTTCGAGTGGTTCAAGCACATGGTCTACGACCATACCACCGCGATGCCGGAGCACTGCACGGCGGTCGGCCCAGGCAACCCGTATTGCCGCGCGGTGCGCATGGGCAATTACTCGCGCACGCGGCTGCAGGAAGATCAGCTGAAGCAGATTTACGACTGGGCCGTCGGCCTCGGGCTCGAGATTCCGGTGACGACGAACATCAGCAAGGCGGAACAGGGCTCGGGCGGCTTCACCAACAAGCTCGACGTCGTCAACAAGGGTGCGGAAGCGGATACCGTCACGGTCAGCGTGATAGTCCCCACGGGCGCGAAGGTGGTGACGGCGACGGGCACCGGGTACAAGGGCGTACGCGCGGACAAGAAGACGAAGGTGACGGTGGCGGAGTGGCAGGTGGCCAAGCTGATGCCGAACGAGAAGCAGTCGTACTCGATTACTTTCTCGAAGGAAGTCGATCCCGAGCACATCAAGGGATCGATCCACTGGATGACCCGCGGCGGCCGCCCGGCGGGTGCAAAGGACTTCGCGGAGATCGGCGGCGAGGAGAAGAAAGAAGAAGGCGGACGTGGAGCGGCGCCGACTCCGCCTACCCAGTAGCGGGCCTTGTAAGGTCCGCGCCGCGGCAGGCTCGCTTGACCTTCAGGGTCCAGTGAGCTACCTTTCGCCGGTTCTTAATGTCGAGGCGGGCCTTCGGGCCCGCCTTTCGCTCTCAAACACAATCAAAGGGTCCCTATGCTGACGACGCTGGCGCAGAGCTCGTTTTCAACGTGGCTCCTCAGCTCCAACTCGATTTGGGCGTATCCCACCGTTCTCACGCTTCACACCTTCGGCATGATGGTCCTGGTCGGCGCAGCGCTGATGATCGACCTGCGGCTGCTCGGCTTCGCCCGCGCGATTCCGCTGCAGTCGATGGAGCGTCTGTTCCGGATCATCTGGGCGGCGTTCGCGCTGAACGCCGTGACGGGGACGATGCTGTTCATTGCGGATGCGGATAAGCGTGGGCCGGAGCTGTTTTTCTGGATGAAGCTGACGTTCGTCGCCATCGGACTCGTCACGTCGGTGCGGATCCGGCGAGCGGATTTCCAGGGCGGCGCCGAGCCGGTGGTGGTCAGCGGCGCGGACAAGCGGCTGGCGGTCATTTCTCTTCTTGCGTGGAGCGCCGCCATTACCACGGGCCGGCTTCTCGCCTACGTAGGCTGATATGCCGACTCTTGCGAATCAGGCGGATCTCGCGCACCTTCACCTGCTGCTCAATCATTTCCCGACGATCGGGACGATTCTTGGTCTGGGACTGCTGCTGCTCTCCTTTATCCGCAGAAACGATCATCTGAAGAAGGTGAGCTTTGAAGTTCTGTTCCTCATCGCGCTGGCGACGCTGCCGGTGTATGTCAGCGGTAACGCTGCCGCTGAAGCGCTGAAGGGGCAGGCGGGGATCTCGCAGGACGCGATCAACGCGCACAACGACGCGGCGCTCGGCTCGTTCATCCTGATGGAGATCACCGGCTTCTTCGCGTGGCTGTCGCTCTGGCGGATGCGGCGCGTTGGACGGCTTACCACCGGGCTGACCTACACGGTGCTGATCCTGGCCGTGCTGACCGTTGCGGCGGTGTCGGAGGCAGCGCTGTTCGGTGGTGATATCCGTCATCCGGAAATCGCCGGCGGCCAGTACGCGGGCTTCGGACCGTCAGGCGCTTCGTTCATCTCGGCGGCCGCCATCAAGGATTACGTGCTGCAGCACCCGTACGTCTGGCCGACGTGCGAGACGCTGCACTTCCTCGGCATGTCGCTGATGTTCGGCGTGCTGATGATCGTCAACCTGCGGCTGGTCGGCTGGCTGCGCGGCATGTCGTTTGCCTCGGTGCATCGTCTGCTGCCGTTCGGGTTGATGGGATTCGGCATCAACTTCATTACCGGGATGTTCTTCTTCATCGCCGCGTCCGAGCAGTACACGCAGAACGTCGCCTTTCACTGGAAGGTGGTGCTGCTGATGCTCGCGGGCGTGAACTATCTGGTGCTGACGGTCTACGACGAGGCGTGGGCGCTGCCCGCGTCGGCCGAGGCGCCGATGTCGGGCAAGCTGTTGGGGGCATCGGCGTTGGTCCTGTCGATCGGCGTCATGTATTTCGGGCGCATGTTGCCGTTCATCGGCAACGCGTTCTAGTCCGAGGGGAGCTGCATGCCGCTGACGCTGATCGTCGCGCTCATTGTGCTTGTCGTCATCGTCATCGTGGGAACCGTAGGGACGCTGATCGACAACGCCGAGGAAAAGCTCGAGCACCACGAATCCACGCCGCGCGATCGCCACGATCGGGTCTGAACTTGGGTTCAGGGGGTTCAATAGGTTCAATAGGTACAGAGGGTTCTGGCTCGTCAGGTTCAACTCGACGGCGTTGCTGACCTGAAGGTCCGCCTCTACGTCTGAATTTTGCCCGTACTGTCCTCGAGCAGCTTCCAGCACTTCGAGCCAAGCTTCTCTTTCCAGGCCGCGTAAACGCCCGCCAGCTGCTTCTTGAATGGCGCCCGGTCGGGGGTGTTGAATTCGAGCCCGCGTTTCGCCAGCTCGGTGCGCAGACGCGAGTTTGCGGCAATCTGATCCTGCCGCTGCAGCCTGACGTGCGTCGCGACGTTGCGATCGATGATCGCCTGCAGGTCGGACGGCAGCTTCTGCCACGTCGGCAGATGCGCCAGCAGGTTGAATCCCGACCACATGTGATCCGTCATGGCGACGTACTTCACGACCTCGTACAGCTTGAACTGATCGGCCAGCGTCAGGGGATTCTCCTGCGCATCGGCGCGGCCGTCTTTCAGAGCGGCGTAGATGCTGTCGCTGTTGATGGTGACCGGCTCGCAACCGAATGCCTTGAACGTGTCGGCCACGAGCTGTCCGGCAGGGACGCGCATTTTCAAACCGGCGAGGTCGGCCGGCGAGGCAATGCGCGTGTGTGAAGTGATCTCGCGCATGCCGTTGTCGAACGCGCCGACGTGGAAGCCATGAATGCCTTTCGCCGCCATCTCGTCGACCAGGTACGCGCCGAGCGGACCGTCCATCGCCCGATGCGCGTGCGCCGCCGACTTGAACGCGAACGGCACCTGCTGCACTTCGGCGGCCGGCATGATGGTGCCGAGAATGCCGCCCATCAGGGTGAAGAAATGAATATCGCCGGCGACGAGCGCTTTCAGCGCCGCCGGATCGCTTCCCTGGATGTTGTTGTTCTGGGCGAACACTTTCGCGCCGACCCGGCCGCCGCTCTCCTTCGCAATCGCATCCCACATCTGCGCCAGCCGCATGTGCAGAGAGCTGGCGGTCGTCTGGTTGTGATACTGCGTGAAGGAAAATTCCGCACCTTGTGCGCCAAGCGTGCGCGCAAACACCGTCAGGGAACCGGCAGTGGCACCGATGAACGAGCGACGCGTTAGTGACATTGACGCTATTATTGACCGGCTGTTTCAGGAGGCTTCATGGGCTCAGGGACAAGGCTCTGTGTAGGGGTGGCGGCGGTGTGCGTCTTGTTGATGATGCCTGCCGCGGCGCTTGCACAGGAAGCCACGATCACGGGCAAGATCGCTGACTCTACCGGCGGCGTCCTTCCGGGCGTCACCATCACCGCACTGCACGAAGCGACAGGAACACAGTTTGTCGGCGTGACCGACACGCTTGGCGTGTACCGCATCCCCGTCCGCATCGGCAACTACCGGATCACCGCGGAGCTTCCGGGCTTTGCCACCATCACGCGTACGGGAGTCGAACTGCTCGTCGGCCAGACGGCAACACTCGATCTCCAGATGCAGCCTTCGACGGTGCAAGAGTCGGTGACGGTCACCGGCGAAGCGCCGCTCGTTGACATGAAGAATTCGGCGGTCGGTGGGAACCTCGACGCCAAGCAGCTGTCCGAGATTCCGCTCTCCGGCCGCAACTGGGTCGACCTCGTGATGCTCGCGCCTGGCTCGCGCGCCAACGAGGTGGGCACCAATGGTACGGGCGGTCCCGTCGCACGCACCGGCCGCAGCGGCGGTGTTCAGGGCACCTACAACCTGACGATGGATGGACAGCAGGTGACGCAGACGGTCGCCGGCACCTTTACCAATCCCAACTTCAGCCGCGAGTCGATCGCGGAGTTCCAGGTCATCACCAACCGTTTCGACGCGGCGCAGGGGCGCTCGGCGGGCATCCAGGTGAATGCAATCACGAAGTCGGGTACCAACATTCCCGCGGCGACCTTCTCGGGTTACTTCCGGAACTCGAAATGGGGCGCGGAGGACTTCATCCGCCATCAGATCCTTCCGTATTCGGACCAGCAGATCGTCGGTACCTACGGCGGCCCGATCAAGAAGGACAAGATGCACATCTTCGGACATTGGGAGTTCGAGCGCGAGCCGCGCGACATCGCGTTCACGACGCCCTATGCGGCGTTCAATCAGGATCTGGTGAACACGCGCACCGAGCACAAGTCGGGTGCGCGGTTCGACGCGGATCTTGGCGGCCAGCGCCGCCTGATGGTGAGCACCAATTACTGGCGTCAACTCCTGCCGAACCGCTTCGATCTGAACAGCTCCACCGATCACCCTTCGGCCGCTACACACGAGCTGGCGAAGATGTATCGCGTCGGTGCGCAGATGACCCAGGCTACGAGCCATACCGTGAACATCGTCGCGGCCGGCTTCTTCCGGCAGTACGACAACGAGACGTCCTACATCGGCAACGAGCAGGTCGGAAAGATCCAGTTCAATAACGGCCTCTCGATCGGGCCGGGCCTCTCGGATGTTGGACGCACGCCGTTCCGTTGGAATCCAACCACCTACAGCCTGCGCGACGACTTCAGCTTCTCATTCGGTGCGAAGGGCCGCCACGACGTGAAGACGGGCGGCGAGTATCTGTACAACACGATTACCGACATGTCGTGGTGCAACTACTGTCGCGGCTGGCTCGATGCGCGCGGCGGCCCGGTCCCCGCGAACATTCAGCAGCTGTTCCCGGTGTGGAACGACCCATCCACGTGGCTGCTCAACCAGATCCCGGGCAGTGTGATCGTGCGCTACCGCAAAGCGATTGGCAGCCCCGAAATGCACGAGACGAAGCACATGCCCGCTGCGTGGTTCCAGGATGACTGGACGGTGGGCTCGAAGCTGACGATCAACGCGGGCGTCCGCTACGACGTCGAGGTGGGCGCGTTTGCCGAGAACCTCGGCCTCGAGATCAAACCCTTCCTGCCGCCGAACCGGCACGCGGACAAGAACAACATCGCCCCGCGCCTCGGCTTCGCCTACACCGTCGGCAGCAACACCGTCGTGCGCGGCGGCTTCGGAAAGTTCTACGCGCAGATGTTCGCGCGCGACAGCTTCTACACGCACGCGCTGATGCAGACCATCATCCCCGAAATTCCGTATGACGGTCGACCCGACTTCGTGACGAACCCGTTCAACGGCGCGGCGCCGACTTACGACCAGTTGAAGACGCGCCTCTGCTCGGTCACCGGCAACGCGCCGGGATGCATCCGTCCGGATCTGACGCGCATCGACAGCCCGTATATGGACATCCCGTACAGCTACCAGTCCTCGATCGGCATCCAGCGGCAATTGAACAGCACGACGGCGGTAACGGCAGACTACGTCGACACCCGGCTGAAGAACACCGAGATCCAGCGCAACATCAACCTGACGTACAACCCGGCCACTGGTGTGAATTATCCGTTTACCGATCTCACGCGTCGCGCCTTCCCGGATTGGGGTCTCGTCAACGTGGTGCGCTTCAGCAAGGACGGGTATCAGAACGATCGCGGCGTGCAGACCGCGGTGACAAAGCGATTCAGCCGCAACTGGGAAATGCAGGGGACCTACACGCTGGCGTGGTTGAAGGATGCCGAGCCGAACCCGGTGAGTGCGACCATCGATCCGGCAACCGGTTACGTTCGCTACGATCCGCTGCCGTTTGCCACCGCCAAGGATCTGGGCGGCTGGTATACCTACAGCGTCGCCGATCAACGTCATCGCGCGACGCTGAACGGCGTCTGGCAGCTGCCGCATCGATTTCAGTTGAGCGGCCTCTACTTCTACGGATCGGGGATGCGCTTCGCCACGGCGTTCAGCGCCGACGTGCGCAACCTCGGCACGTCTGGCGACAACCTGTTCAACCGGACGACGGGACAGATCGAGCAGCGGAACAACTTCGTGGGCCAGCCGTTGCATCGTGTGGACATGCGCGTCCTTCGAAACTTCAGGCTCGCCAATCATGCCTCGTTCGACGGCATCGTCGAGGTGTTCAACCTGTTCAATCACGTGAACTATGGCAACTACGTCACCACTATCGGCGCGGCAAACTTCGGCGCGCCCGTGGCGCAGGACAACGTGGCGTACAAGCCGAGGCAGCTGCAGCTCGGGTTCCGAGCGACTTTCTAGTTTCGCGGTCACGAGCCGCAGAGACTCAGAGACGCAGAGATGGATTTGGTAAAACGAAGCTCTGTGTCCCTGCACCTCTGCGGCGTCGTTTTCTTTTTTGCGGCGGTCGTCGGCGCGCAGTCAGCAGGCCGCGCGAATATCCCGTACACCGACGCGAAGCCGATTCTCGATGGCCTTCGTCCCGAACTGATTCCCGAGGCGCTGCGATTCCTGACACCCACGCAGCGAGAAGCCGCATGGCCGGATTGGGTTTCGCGCCGCGATGCGGACATCCGCGCGCGGCTGGCCGCGGGCGATGAAGACTCGGTCATTACGTTCCTTCTCTTTGGCGTCACCTTCACAAACCAGCCGCGGTACTCGTTTGCCAGCGCGGCGAACGGGCGGGCCGCGGATGCGGTCGTTGCCGATTCCGTTGTGCAGGCGCGCATCAAGGACCTCGTAAATGGCATCGCATCACCCGGAGCGAACGAACGCCTGCAATTTGCGCGGCACGTGATTGAACGCCACGGCCTCGACATTGACACCGCAGCAGGAAAACAAGCAGCTGAGCAGGTGTTGCGCGACGGACTGCGACGCATGCTGGCGGATTACGACGCCTACTTCCGCGACAGCGCACCAGGCGCGACGCTGTTCCGCAATCGCGGGCTCTCCTCCGACACTTCTATCTACGCTGCGTTCGCCATCGACGCTGCGCTGAAGGATGCGGCAGCGATGGGCGTGATGAAGAGCGGAAACGTGCGGCGTGTCGCGGTTGTCGGGCCGGGACTCGACTTTACGGACAAACAGGAAGGCTACGACTTCTATCCGCTGCAGACGATCCAGCCGTTTGCAGTGATCGACTCGCTGCGCGGGCACGGTCTTGCGTCGCCGCGCGATTTTCAGGTCGTCACCTATGACGTGAACCCGCGCGTCAACGACCATATCGATGCAGCGCGCCAACGCGCCGCCCGCGGCGTCAGCTACACCGTCCAGTTGCCGCGCGACGCGACGCAGCGATGGCAGCGTGACCTTCTCAGTTATTGGACGCGCGCCGGCGAAAAAATTGGCCAGAGCGTGCCGCCGGTCGCACCGCCGCCATCGGCTGGCCGGGTAGACGTCCGTGCGATTCGCGTCCGCCCTGACGTCGTGCAGCAGATTACGCCTCGTGATCTGGACATCATCCTGCAGCGTCCGCAGCCGCTTGCCGACAGCGAGCGCTTCGATCTGATTGTTGCGACCAATATCCTCATCTACTACGACGTGTTCGAGCAGTCGCTGGCGCTCGCGAACATCGCGCGGATGCTTGACTCGGGGGGAGTACTGCTCACGAACAACCCACTGTTCGAGCTGCCGGCCATTCCCATCCATCAAATCGGCGAGACCCGGGCGGTCTATACCGAAGATGGATCGGACTGGATCGCTTGGTATCAACGGGAATAAGCTTCCACGCACCCACAACCTTGTCTGGAGGATTCATGACGCTCGTCAGGCGTTGCCTGTCGCTGTGCGTGTTCGTGACAATGATCCTGGCGCTGCCCGCACTCGGGTTCGCGCAGACCGAAGCCGTAATTACCGGGGTAGTTACCGATTCGTCCGGCGGCGTGCTGCCTGGCGTCACCGTCACCGCCATGCACGAGGCGACGGGCAACACGTTCACCAGCATCACCGACGAACGCGGCGTGTTCCGCATGCAGGCGCGTGTCGGCGCATACCAGATCCTCATTGAGCTTCAGGGCTTCCAGGCGGTTCGTGCGCAGGTCACCCTGCTCGCCGGCCAGACCGCCAACATCCCGGTGCAGATGCAGCCGGCAACGCTGCAGGAGAACGTCACGGTCACCGCCGAAGCGCCGCTCGTCAACGTGACGCAGACCAGTCCGGCGGGCAACATCGACCCGAATCAGTTCTCCGAGCTGCCGGCCGAAGGCCGCAACTGGATGGCGCTGTTGCTCGTCGCGCCGGGAAGCCGCACGACGTCGGTGAACCAGAACGCGCCCATCCCCATGCGCGGCGGCGGCGGCGATCAGCAGTTCTTTCAGACCAACGTCGACGGCCAGCAGGTGAGCAACGAGCTGGGCGGCGGACGCCAGCCGTTGATGAGCCAGGAGATGATCTCCGAGCTTCAGTTCATCTCGAACCGCTTCGATGCGACGCAGGGACGCTCGCTCGGCGTTCAGGTGAACGTCATTACCAAATCGGGAACGAACCGCTTCGCCGGAACGGTCCGGGGCAACTTCCGCGACAGCGACATCGGCTACGCAAAGGATCCGCTGGCGAACAAGGTGACGCCGTTCGAGGATCAGCAGATCGCCAGCTCGTTCGGCGGCCCGATCATCAAAGACAAGCTGCACTTCTTCGGCTACCAGGATTACGACCACAACCCGAGCACGGGCGTGTGGACCACCCCCTATCCGAAGTTCAACGTATCGCGCGACGGCTTGCTCACGACCAAGCAGGGTGGAATCCGGTTCGACTATCAGATTTCCTCGCAGACGCGATTCATGGCGAAGGGCGATCTCTGGCGCAACTGGGACGACGGCTTGACCGGCGGCAGCAATTACCCGTCATCCGCGGCGACGACACGCGAGACCGGGAACACGTTGAACTTCCAGCTGACGAAAGTGCTGAACAACCGATCGGTGAATGAAGCCAAACTCGGCTACAGCGGTTATCAGTACCGCAACACCTGCTGGACCAAATGGAGCAACGCCTGGTACAAGAATCAGGGTCCGTACGGTCCTGTGCAGGAATGCGGCCCGGTCATCAACTTCACCGGCTTCACGTTCGGCGGCAACCAGGGTTATCCGCGTCATCGCGGTCAGGATCGCTACTGGCTGCGCGACGACTACTCGTATTCCTACGACGCGCGCGGCCGCCACGACCTGCGCGCCGGCGGCGAGTTCATCTACCACACCGAGATGAGCGCGAACTGCACGCGCTGCCGCAGCACCTACACCGCGACAGGACGGCCAGCGGGGCTGCCGACCATTCCGACGCCGGCGCAGCTGCAGGACTGGTTCCCGGATCCGTTCAATGCGGACACGTGGAACTTCAACGCCATCGATCCGTGGGTTACCAACTTCAACATCGGCATTCACAAGGGCCGCCGCACGCCGGATCGGCAGAACCTCGCTGGATGGTGGGTGCAGGACGACTGGCGGATGTCGAATAAGTGGACGCTCAACCTCGGCGTGCGCTGGGACATCCAGACCAACGCCTTCGCCAACGCGGGCGAGGTTGTTCCATTCATGGTACCCGGACGGCCGAACGAGAAGAACAACTATGCGCCGCGCGTCGGCGTTGCCTATGCGATCAGCGACAAGACCGCCATTCGTGCGGGCGGAGGCCGCTATTACGCGGAGACCATCACATCGCAGGATCTCTACGCGCTCGAGTACCGCTCCATCGTGCAGGTAGACATCCCGAACGACGGGCGGCCGGATTTCGGCGTGAACCCGTTCAACGGCGCGATGCCGACCTACGAGCAGGCGCTGGCGCGCTTCTGCGCCTACAACAACAATGCGACGGGATGCCTGCAGCGTGCGACGCAGGAGCTCGGCCCGCCGCGCCAGTATCAGCACACGCAGTACACCGATCAGTACTCCGTTGGCGTCGCGCATCAGTTGGGCGGCGACATGGCCTACACGGTTGACTATCTCTACAACCGCGGCCGCCACGAGAAGAACAATCAGGCGAACATCAACCTGAAGTTCGATCCGGCGACCGGTCTGAATCTGCCTTTCAACGTGCGCACCAACCGTCCGTTCCCGGGCGACGGCACGATCGGGCAGAACTACTACATGGGCAAGAGTGCGCTGCATTCGCTCAACATGAGCTTCACCAAGCGCTTAAGCCACAACTGGCAGGGCGCCATCAACTATTCGCTGTCCGGTCTGTGGACCGGCGTCGGTAATCCACTGACGGCGGTGCCGGGACAGGAAGCGATCATCGTTCCGTTCAAGCTCGCGGACGATCTCGCTGGCCCGTGGACGTTCGATGCGCAGGATCAGCGGCATCGGCTGGTCGCGAACGGCATCTGGGAGGTGTGGAAAGGGTTCCAGGTCTCCGGGTATCACTATTTCGGCGCAGGCAACCGTTCGTCGACGAATTACGGCGGCGATCTGCGTGGCTACGGACCCGGCGGCGAGGGCCGCTTGCGTCCGGACGGCACGATCGTTCCACGCAACAGCTTTATCCAGCCTGTGCAGAACCGGACGAACATGCGGTTCCAGCAGCGGTTCTCGCTGCCCAACCGCGTGCAGGTGGACGTTATGGCCGAGGCGTTCAATCTGTTCAACGTGACCAATTACACGCTCGGCACACAGGAAAGCTCGCTGCAGTACAAGACGCCGGTGACGGCGCAGTACCGCACGATGCAGTTCGGCTTCAGAGTCGGCTTCTGATTAAAGGCGGGAAGGGCTGGAAGGGCGGGATGGGCAGGAGAGGAAAATTCCTTTCGGCCCTTTTTACCCTTCCCGCCCTTCTTGCCCTTCTCGCCGCTCCCGCCCCTCGCGCTCAATCTCGCGCCGGCTACATCCCCTACTCCGATGCCAGGCCAGTCTTCGACGCACTTCGCGCGGAGCTCATTCCTGCCGACTTCCGCGACAAGACGGCCGCGCAGCGCGAGGCCATGTGGGACGCGTGGGTCGCGCGCCGCGATGCGGATATCCGCGCCCGCGTCGCCGACGGAGACGAGGACTCGGTCATCAACCTGTTGTTGTACGGCACGAGCTTCACGAAGCGGCCGCGTCCGACCGAACGCCAGATCGCTGATCTGGTCGAACGCCCCGCCGCGGCGCTGGTCTGGCTTCGGCCGCGCATCGACGATCTGGTGGCGGGGATGGCGGCGCCGGGCGGCAACGAGCGACTTCAGTTCGCGCGCGAGGTGCTCCGTGGCAAAGAAGGAGATGCGAAACGCTACCTCGAGCAGCGCGCCATCGAGATGAGCGCGACCGGAGCACTCCGTACCCGCGCGCTTCTCGACGCCTCGTCCACAACGACCGACAAGGTCACCGTGTTCCGCGATCGCGGGCTGTCGTCGGACACCTCGATCTTCATTGACTACGCCATTGACGCGACGCTCGATGCACTGCAGGGCGGTCGACAGCTTGGCGCCGCCACCGTGCGCCGCGTCGCCATCGTCGGGCCTGGCCTCGACTTCAGCGACAAGCTTGACGGCTACGATTTCTATCCGCCGCAGACGATTCAGCCCTTCGCAATCGTCGATACGCTGAAGCGGCTTGGCCTGGCCGCGTCGGACGTGCAGGTGACTGCATTCGATCTCAGCCCGCGCGTTCTTGCCCATCTCGATTCGGTGCGCATGCGGGCGCGCGGAGGTCAGGCGTATCAGGTGGTGCTGCCACGCAACCTCGATCAGTCATGGAGCCCGCCGCTCGTCGGCTACTGGCAGCGGTTCGGCGATCGCATTGGAGCAAAGGGCCCCGTTGTAGCGCCGCCGCCGAACGCCGGGCGCGCGCAGGTGCGCACCATCCTGGTGCGGCCGGACGTGGCGCTGTCGGTTACGCCGCGCGACCTCAATATCGTGTTGCAGCGGCCTGAAACAGGCGAGTCATTCGATGTGGTGCTCGCGACGAACATCCTGCTCTACTACGACGTCTTCGAGCAGTCGCTCGCCGGCATCAACATCGCGAAGATGCTGCGGCCCGGCGGGTTTCTCCTGACCAACGATCGGATCTTCGAGCTGCCGACGACGCCGCTGACGGGAATCGGTTATACGGATGTGACGTACATGTCGCTGGCGGGTATCGGGAATACCGGCGCGCGCATCATTTGGTATCAACATCAGTAAGTTGGAAGTTCGTGGGCTTCTTGAAGCAGACCGCCATCGTGCGCCATTTTCGCGTCGCGCATGTCTCTCACTTCTAACTTCCCACTTCCCACTTCGGTTCGCGTCAGAACTGAACGACGTTCTCAACGTAGCCGAATACGAGTCGGCGTCCGGCGAACGCTCCCGTCACGGCACCACCGCCGCGTCCGGCGGCCAGAAATCCGTTCACGGACCAATGCGGTCCGATCGCATAGTCGACCGAACCTTCGCCGATCGTCGCCAGATGCGTCGATCCGAAGGAAGGGCGCGTCGCAAAGCCGAAGACGCTTCCGTGCTGCTGCGTGGCGCCGCTGCCGTAGTACCAATTATCGCGTGCGGACGCGAGGCCGATGCGACGCCAGTCGAGCCGCACGTTGACATTGGGCCGAGGTCTCGCCATCACCTGCGCGAACAGGTCCGTGTTGTTCATCTGGCTGTAGAGCGCGCTTTGGGCATATTGGCGAACGGTCGGCAGCATTTCGAAAAACGTGCCGTGCCGGCTATCCGACGCGTTGCGATCGCCCGACGCGAACAGATATCCGCCGCGCAGCCACGGCTGCCCATGCGCCATCGTCCA
>Ga0310811_10007445_pt1 | contig 14023 bp, 19 predicted proteins | sample YCmetagenome_FD_207642 | JGI IMG/M metagenome (GOLD analysis project Ga0310811, IMG submission 207642) | Soil microbial communities from experimental microcosm in Duke University, North Carolina, United States - YC | ecosystem: Engineered > Artificial ecosystem > Soil microcosm > Unclassified ... | reverse complement strand
CTCGAAGAACAGTATTCATTACTCCAGACTTATTACCAGTATATATGGAAATTGCATGATGCTCTTGTGGAGTAAGACTAGCTTTCCAATCCGACATTTGTTTATCAAGAGCCAAACTTCTTGCGATTAATGACTTATTATCCATTACAGATGGATCATCATCTGCTATTTCTGGAGCTTTTGGTTTCGGTTCTTTCTTAGGTTTAGGAATTTTTGGTTCTTTAGGTTCTTTAGGCGCTTTATGAACTTTTCCGATTTTAGGAGTTTTCGGTTTTGGTTCTTTTTTCGGTGGTAATTCCGGTCCATGTATTAATGGATTTCCTTCAGTGTCATAATTGAGAACTCCTGTTTGCCCACCAATATGAATCTTTTTGGGTTTACCATTAATGATTTTAAAACGGTTTCCATGCGTGGATTGATCATGCTGTCCTGGTAAATGTTTCACTAAAAAAACAATTTCTCGAATATCTGCTTCTAACATATTCTTCTCCAAAAAAAATAAATTCACCAAATTTTTAACATTTTCATTTGGTGAATTTATTTTTTTGGAGAAGCTCAAGCTTCTTTGGAAATTATTTCGTTTTGTGGAAGCTCCGTTTCATTTTCCTTATTCGAATCTGATCTAACTACTATGTTTTGCCATTCCCTGTTTAACTCCTCGTCATCCCACACAATTCCCTTAATGTCCATGTTAAATTTGTTGCTCATCACTTCTTTATCTGTCATATAAATTCCTCCCCACATTATACATGTATCAACCTCATCCCGTAAACATTTTTACCAAGAATAGTTTTTCATATACCAATGTTTTTTAATTATTTTTTACTACAAATATATTATAACATATTTTTAAATAAATGTCAAGTATTTTTACGTAAATTTTCAGAAAAATAACTATTTGGAATAAATTTATTCCCTATTTATTTTTTCTAAATGTGACAATCATTATTATTATGCCAATACTTCCCATTACTATCGAGCTTGTAATGGAATTGATTCCAAAGACTATAGAGAATATTGCCGATATAATCGCACCTAGCACCAGAATGGCACCAAAACGAAAATTTAACATCTTAATCCACTCCTTCATCATAGCTAATTGATATAAAACACAAAATAAAAACAAATATAATAACGTCATAAATTGCGAAAAATAAAATTGGCATATTTGTTATCCTAAATAATTTTTAAAATAAAATGACAATAAAGCATCGCTGTGGGATAAGAAATCATTGTTCCGACCATGATCCAGATTGCAATTTCCACCCCAAACATTGCAAACCACACCAGACCATCGAACACATGAAAAAAGAGATCGACAAAATATTTCATACGGTCACTCCAAATATTTATTTACCTTACAAAATAATTATACCATAAAAATAAATAATTGTCAATATTTTTTGTATGTATTTTCAGAAATTAAGAAAAATAAATAATCGGGAAAAAGAATTTGAAGACTTTCCTCAGAAAAAGGACAGATGAATCTTTCTCCCAACTTTCATAGTATACAACGACGTTCCTTTGCTTAACTATACAATCCATTCGGTGAGCAGAGCATATAATCTTCTTGCTTCTGAAATTTGAAAGAACGATTCTTCTTTTGTAAGGAATATTTTATTTTTATCGGCAAGTAGCAAACAAGACTTTTCTATTTCGTGTATAAATAACATAAAATCTTTTTGTTGTAGGGCATCGGTATAATCATCATGCATTTCTTCCCAATTTCCACTAAACTCATGCAAATAATGATTGACCACATCTTTATTTAAATCAAGCAAAGCATGTTTATCTGCATAAGAAATATCTCTGTTTTTAGATCCTAATGTATATCCATAAGCAAAACCAACACTTGCTGTGTGATAAAGTGCTTCAACATTATCAGTTAACTCCATCTCTTGTTCGTCAGAAATTTCTTTAAATTTTTTAAGAATAGTAAGCATGACGTAAGAAAGTGTATACGCATTATCTTTACGCTCAGGTAAATAAGCAAGAGCACGTACAAAAGCACGACTGGCAAAATTGACCAACACACTTTCTTCATCATGCGGAAAAGAAAAAAGATACATGTATTTTTCTCCAAATATATTTATATATTGTTATTTATAATTGTATTTTTTATTATTTGAAATAATTGTTCGGAAATATTAAATCTTTTTTTATTAATTTCTAAATTTTTTAATATTTCCTCTTGTGTCTGTATTTTTTCGATTGCTGGCATCCAGTCACAAATCATTTCAATAAGTTGAAATAAATTCATGTCATCAATACCACCAGAAAAATGTTCTGGATGATGATCGTTTTGTTGATAGTGATGAGTAAGTGCAGGGCCAAGTTCTTTCACTACCTGATAATATTCAGCAGTGCCATATGTAGTCTGTTGAAGCTTTGGAATGACTCTTACGTAAATTGTAAACTCTTCTTGAGAGAACTTGGATTCATCGTGCTCTATACCACGTTTTGTCAATTCTTGTACAAATTCTTGTAGATAAGATTGTACTTTTTTTCTGTGTTCCAGAATAGTAATTACGGTTTTGTTCATATTTCCCCTAAAAATCATCAAAAATACCACGTTCCATTTGCCGTATAATAGGTTGTTCCGTATCTACATCGTCCTCATCATCCAGGTGGCGAAGATTTGGAGTATTGGGATTAAACAAGGCAGCAGCAGCCATTGATACGGTGTCTACGGTGTCATCGTGCGCACCATTGGGAAAGTTTAATAACTCTTTTTCAAATTCAAGCAAATAGTCAGCAAATTGTTCATGATAGATCTGACCATTGCTATAAAACACGCTAGCTGAGATAGCACGTGAAACTTTATCTTTATGTGGAGTTACTGGCCGAACAGGTACACCATAGGAAATGCTCATTGTTTGTGCAAGTGAAAGTTGAAATGCAACTGCTTCAATTTCTATAAAGCTTTGATTCCAACGCTGATAACACCACGCAATTTGTTGTTGAATTTCTGGACCTGTAAAACGATCTCGTATAAGTTCTACTAGCAATAAATCATTTTCAGGTGTTACTGCCCAGGTTGCAATTACGGTATAATCAGCCGTATTCTTTTGTGAAATTGCCAAGTCAACGGTAGAGAAATACCAGCACGTAGCTCGTGCTACATTTTTATCTCCATCATGTCCATGCAAAGTAAAGTATTCTTCATGAGAAGTAAAATAGACAAAATAATCTTGACGAAAAATATTTCCACCGACAGGAGTTGGTGCTTGTAGATATTGTGCAGCATAAGCAACAGAACCAAGAGCTTTTTTTAGTTTATCAAGTTCTTTCACACCAACTTGATCAGGCCAGAGAAGTTGTCCATCAACTGTTCTTGGATCGCTCCAACCAATTTCGGTAAAACATTTTCTTTCACTATCAAATTCAGCAGGTAAACAAACATGTGTATATCCACCTTGTTCAAGCACATGTCCAGAAAGATCTTTCTCACCAAGGCGTTGCATAACAATAACTTTTCCGCCTTTTTTTGGATCGTTTAAACGTGTGGACATGGTGGTATCCCACCAGAGGAGGGCTTCTTCGCGTCTTACATCTGAATAGATATCTTGTGCATTATGAGGATCATCACAATTATGCGTTAATATGCCATCAGCAAAATAATTATGCTCATGAAGAACACGCACATTATAGACATATTCGGGAGTTTCTATAGACTCCGCATAAAGATAATAATAAGTAAATTGTTGATCCTGACATCCAATCAAACGATCATATGGTTTTAAAAACTTTGCTGCTACATACCCACGTTCTTTTATATAAATAGGATGATCTTCAGTAACTTCCAACGTCTTTCCACGAGAACAATAAAGACGTAACATCTTTCTACCAGGATTTTTTTCGTATGCAGTAATTGGACGGAAGACACACGCTTGTGTGGTATGTTCATATGCGAGAACTTTAACCGGAAGACGATGTTCAACAATTTCTTGAATTGTATAAGTACCTTCATTCGTGACAAGCTTAGTATGTCCTGCTAGGCATAATACATAATCACCACCTTCACCAGTTGCCGCTGAACCAACAGAGGTGGCTAAACGATATCCTCTGGCAGAATTTTCAAAGCGACCTTTCATATTCTGGTCGCTTGCCATTGTAAAGCGGTTGCTCCAACGTTGTTGATACCAATCGGACTCAATTAGTAAACGGCATTTACGATTATCACGAATAGCGAGAGACATTGCATAAGAAGAACATAACCAACGTGTATCAGGTCGATCAATCCAACTCCATGCAGGCCAAAATACACCAACAATAAGTGACTTGGCGTGGCGGGGGGGTACGTTTATGAGGAGCTGCTGTATGTCACCATTTGTGACCGCCACGAGATGGTCTACAACAGCTCGTATATGCCAACCATCGATGTATGGAGTAGCTGGTTCAACAACGTGCCAAGCCTGTCTTACAAATTCATAAAGGTTTCTTCTTGCTTTTTCAGCTTGTATTTTTTCATATAATGATAATTCAGGATATTCCCTTTTTTTAATAATATTCGTAGGCATAAAAAAATCTCCAAATATTCAAAATTTTATTGGAGATTTTTATTTTTTGAATATTTAGAGATTATAAATAATTTAGTATTTTTTTCTATTAAGCAATAATATTTATATTCTTGTATTAAGTAGCATAAAAATGTTCAAAGAAATAAATTGTAATAAAAATATTTCTTTGAACATTGGGAAATTTTTATTTATTACATAATTTTAAATACATAGAACAAAACGCTTCTGAGAAGGCATATTTTTCGTTTTCATCATAATTCTGGCATTTTTCATTTAGAAGAAGAGTAATAGCCTCTTCCAAATTTAAAGAAATACAATATGCTTTAAAACATATAGTAGCACATTCAACACCAAAAGCAATAGCAGCATTTATATCACTTTTAAATTTAACAACAACACTGGTTTCCGCTGTGGTCTTTTTAAAACGAATGCTAAACATTTTTATTTTTCCTCTCGAAATATTAATTAATTTACCTTACAAAATAATTATACCATAAAAATAAATAATTGTCAATGGTTTTTGCGTAAGTTTTCAGAAATTTTACTTAATATTCACAAATTATTATTTTTTTAAAACTATATTCATTAGTCTTCGATCTTGTTCATTAATTTTGCCATTTGTTGTTCTATTTACAAAAGCAATGCGTTCTTGAATAGATAATTGCTTAAAATATTCAGTATTAAGTACTAAAGCCAACTGTCTGCTTATTTCAGGAGTTATATTCATTGATTTATATCCAGAAGAACCTTTTAATATTTTCTTTTGAATACGCATAGCGGTTCGATTGAGAACAACATAATATTTTTCTCCCGTATCAGCGCCTAATACTTTAAATTCTTTTACAATTGCATCATATCCTTGAGCAGCAGCAAAATGACCAAAATCATTAACAGTAGTTCCTAAACGTGTTAAACGTTCAATTTCTTTAGTATCATTATTTATTTTAGCTTTATTCATATCAGATTGAAATGTTTTTGCATATTCAGTCATTTTGTTTTCGAGATCATTATAATTAATTGTCTTTGCATCTTTATGTAACGTACAACGTACTATTTCACCATCTGTAGTCGCATATTTTCTAGCTTCATTTTTAGCTTCTGGTCCATAAGCCATATATGTTCCATTTCCATAACAACCAAGACCAGGAAAATAATCACCAGATTGAAGTTGTTCTGCATATCCTTCTCCTTTTGTGCCACGAAAAAGTTCAGGTTCACCAGTAGCTACATATTGATCTAAATCATCTACAACTTGAGGTTTACCATCAAAGCCTTGGTCTTTTGCAATAGCAAGCAATGCAGCACTTCCCTTACCATCAACAGAAGAAAAAGCTTTATTCTCGTTTACATACGACTGGATACTAGGAACATCATTAATACTATGGTATTTTGCTGAGACTATTCCTTTTTTTATATTGTCAGGATGCTTTGGCCCTATTGTTCTTGTACCATCACGAGCAACAATACTATGAGCTTCGTCACTAGTAGAAAAACGTCCCGAAGCATCATGATGCGGATTATATTTTATATTTTGAAATATTTTTCTTAAATAATATCTTTCAATATATTCTCGCATATTGTGCCTCCATACATTAAAATTAACAAAAAATATTTATGACCAACCTTTTATAACAATACCAGTTGCACCATTTATTGGTTGAGCAGTGACAGTATAAATATGTATAACAGTCACAGGGATATCTTCACGCCAAAGAGCACCGGCAGCAAGAATGAAAGAACTTGTGGAAGCAGTTGAATCTAATTCTACATAGATACTTGCAGTGGTATTGTTTTGTACCAACCAATGCTTGGCTTGAGTAGCAAATGTGATTATAGTATCACTTGCTACATTGGTCGATGCTGGAGGATTAGAAAGCGTTATTGGTCCACCTGTCGTAAGTGAGACAATAAGAGGATTACCAGAAGTTCCAAACGGAGCATCGCTTGTGTCAACTAAAACAAAGGGATGTACCACCATTGTAGGACTGTTATTACTCAAATCAATACCTGGAACATTCGGTTGTGATTGCGTAAAAGGCATATTACTTCTCCTAATAAAAATATTCGAAAAACCCTTTTTTAATTTTTGTTTTTTCGAATATTTTTATTAGTTAGAAAGAAATAAAAAAATAACGCGGATTTTTTTATTTACGGATTTTCTCTTTTTATTATAACAAACTTTTATTATTCTTACCAGCCAATTAATATTGTTATTTTAATTGTTTTTTTAAATTGTTAGGTAAGTCAGCAATAGTTATATACGGCATAAATTGAGCAATAAAATTATCACGCTCTTGTGGTGTTTTTTCCAAATATTCTCTGGTATTTAATTTTTTAGCAATAGCACGACTCAATTCTGGTCCCATATTGTCATTCATTTATTTTTACTCCCCATTAATAATTGTTTTTTGTACACGTGTCATTGTTCTATTATGCATTACCACAAATGGAATATTTTTTCCACGTTCAACATAAATACCATCATATCCCCTGGCAACAGAGAAACGACCTTTATCTATCATGCACAACATTAAGTTTTTTATTTTTGGATCTTTCGTTACTTTATACTTTTCACCAAGTTGCGCCATATAATCTCGGTGTTCACGATCCAAACGTTCTTTACTCACGATTTTTGCTTCAGGAATAACTGACATTCTTAAAACATCTTTGCCATACGTTTTTGCAACTTCAAAAGAGGATTGACTTGCTTCTGGTGTTGTCATCGTGGTATACGTGCCATTTCCATAAACACCATACCCAGGAAAATGATCACCAAATTGATATTGTTGTCCATATCCCTTCCCTCCTTCCATACCACGATACAATTCTTCTTCTCCATTTTTAATATGCGCATCAAGTTCACTATCTGATACTAAATGAGGCTTGCCATCAAATCCCTGATCACGATACATATCTTGAAGAATGGAATCCCCAGGAGTAGGAACATAATCGTCACTCATCTCATCAGGAACACCTTCCTGCATATATTTTTGTATACTTGGCATATCTTCTGGATTCTTATATTTGGCTGAAATAGTAATGTGCCCACCAGAACTACTACTAAAACGACCATGATTATCATGATTAGGATTACCCTTTAGTTGAATATATAATTTCCGAACATAATATTCATCGAAAAAAGACATCATATTTTCTCCAAACAAAAATAAAATAGCATTTATTATTTTCGAGAAGAAAATTTATAATATTTTTATTTATTTTTTCTTATCTTTATCCCAAATAATTCGTGGATCAAATTCAAATCGTTTTTTATTTAACGTTTTATCTTTTTTCAAATTTTTTGTTTTTTCAGATTTTATTGGTTTTGAAAGCCACTCTGGTTCTTGAAACCCAACTACCTGTAAATCAATATGCATATTCTCACCAATCTTTTCGGTTGGAGGATTAATAGGATCTTTTGCCCAATTTTTACCAATAACATCAGTTTTTTTGACAGAAAGAACTTTATATCGCGTTCCTGGTGGCAGGAGAAACTCTTTCTCACCACTATAAGCTGATAAGCCACTCACGTATGCACCATGCGTACCTTTAGGAACACGGACGGTCATGCTACAATGACCAGTTTTCACTCCACCAGACCCCATATCATCGGCAGATGTAGAACAAAAAGCTGGATCAGTATAAGTTTCTCCTATATGATTTTCTAAATCTTTGACAGCATCTACTGAATTTACTGAACGATTCATAACAAGATCATCAGGTGCTTTACCTCGCATAAGGGCTTGCGTTGCTTGCTGTATTCTCATTTTTTCATTCAGATCTAATTTCGAATGTTCTGGAGTATAAAAATCATCAACATTAATATCATAACTATTTTTTCCCATTTCACCATCACGTAATTTTGTATTCCAGTCATAACCAGTATTTCTGGTATATTCTTGAATAGAACCTAATTCATCGTGAGACAAATTACTCACCCAAGGTTGATACTCTTTTTGCAAATATTTTGTTTTTTCTTCTTCAGAAAGTTTTTCGTAATTATTTGAAACACTGCTACCGAAGGAAGAACCACCACCACTACTAAAACGACCATCAGCACCATGATAAGGATTCCCTTTTATATGATAATGTAATTTTTGAATATAATATTCATCAAAAAAGCTTGACATATATTCCTTTTCCTATAAATAAAAAACAAGATAAATTCATCATGCTTTTCCCCAATCATGAATCCCAACCATCTCCAAATCGACGATAGGACTTCCATCAGTGCTTTTATAAGTACGTTGTACCTTGAATTTAGCATTTGGTGGAACAAGCCATTCTTCATCATCTCTGTTTCTACTAAGGGGTGCTACATATGCACCAGGAGTACCTTTAGGAATAACAATATGCATTTGCAACTTACCAGGAATAGGTGTATCGTCCAAAGTCATTGAACAAAAACCACGATCCACAAAATGCTTTCCTACATTGGCTGTAAATGCATCAAACATTGTGGAATCAACATGACGAAGTACTTTCATATCGATTGGTGAGGTACTTTTCATCAAACCAGAAGTAGCGTCTGTAATAAGCTTATCTATTTCATCGCTATGCTTTGGATTATACTCTTTACTTCTGAGACGTTCATTCATCACATCATAATGACTACCTGTATACTTACGAATAGCTTCATCCTCATTATTAGTTAGAACATCACGCCACGTATCGCCACCATGTTCTGTTAAATATTTACCTTTTTCCCGTAAAGAAAAACCATTAAAACCAGAAGAAGCAAACCGTCCAAATTGATCGTGATGTGTATTATTTTTTATTGCGTAAAATATTTTTTGAATATAATATTCATCAACAAAAGATTGCATATATTGCGCTCCAGTAAAAAATATTTATTTAAAAAAATTATAGTCCTATATATTCAAGATCGGCAGAAACACTTCCATCTGGATTACTATAGACGCGATGTACATTAAATCTGGCATTAGGGGGAAGAAGCCATTCTTCTTCGTCTTTTGCATCACTAAGCGGAGCAACATATGCTCCAGGTGATCCTTTTGGAATGTGAATATTAAGTAGAAGTTTATTTCGTATTGGTCTAGTATCAAGCGTTGTTGAGCTAAAGCCAGCATCACGAAATGTGCTTCCTTTGCTGGCAACTAATTGAGGTACATACTTTGTTGGAATCGCACGAAGTACCATCATATCGATAGGAGCTTTTCCCTTCATAAGCGCACTTGTTGCATCACGTATAAAAGTCGATACCCGATCTCGTGCCTTTGGATTATATTGACCAGAACGAAGTAGTGTATTCATTTCTTTATAACCATCATGTGTATAATGATGAATAGCATTTACCTCATTAACTTCTAAAGACTTGAGCCACGCTTTTCCACCATTTTCTGTTAAATAAGTTCCTTTTTCGTGTAAAGAAAAATTCTGAAATCCTGAAGAAGAAGCAAACCGTCCAAATTGATCATGATGTGTATTATTTTTTATTGCGTAAAATATTTTTTGAATATAATATTCATCAACAAAAGACATATCCGGTTAACTACTTTCTAATAAAAAAACAAATATATTCTTACGATAAATAATATTGTATTCAAGAAATATTTTTATTTTTCATTTTAAGCTTTTTCTATTTGTTCTAATTTTTTATTTATCACTTCGAGATATTCATATATTTTTATCGTGGTTTTATATGTTTCTTCTGCTTGTAATTCCTGATGACGTGATAAGACATTTTGACCTACTGCTAGAATTGGCAAAAAAACCAACTGTAAGAACTGTTGCGATAACCAAGTAGTAAACAAAAAGACAAATGGATTAAGCCAACCAAGTAAACCAAACAAGCCAATAAATGCCAAAAATGTAAAAATATAAGCTGCCCACATTGTAGAGACAGACTTGGTAATAAAAGTAGCAAGTCTAGCATTAAAGCCAATTCGTTCTTGAGCGTGTATATCGTTAACGTTTCGTATTTCATGAGAATATGGCAGGTGCTTATATAGCACCTGCTTTTGTTTATTCATATCCTTTTATCCTACTGTTGCAATTGTCCAAAAATCACTTGACAAACTACTGTTGAGTAAATAGGTATAAGGAAGTGTTCCATAACCACCATCGCCCCATTCTGTACCCCAGGAATTTCTAAAAAGAAAACGTTGTGTCACATCAGAAAAACCTACACATAAAATGGCATGTCCACCAAGAAGATTTTCATGACTTGCAGGAAGAGGAACGATTCCTGTTCTGGCAACTTCATCGCTTTCGAAACTTTCATAAGCAGAAATTCCAAAAATAAAAGGATTACCTTCTGCAAGACATGCTTTCAATTGTACTAGAGAACGTGAAACACGCTTATAACTAATCGCTCGAAACTTTAAAGCTTCACCATAGCATTCATCTGTTGGTTTATCCGCAAATTTCGTAATATCATAAGGCCAGAGAGCTTCGGGACATACTCCTTGCTTGCTAACGCTCTTAATACCATCACGAATCATAGCACCTGCATCAGAAGCAATAGAATGCTCAACAGCGCGTTCATTGTAGTAAATGAAAAGACGAGAAGGTATATACGGAGTCATGTTTTGTTTTATTTGATCGTATTCAAGCGCAGCAGCTATAGCATTTCCTGTACAACTTCCCAAAGAACCTTGATCATATACAGGAGGACAATGAGTACGAAGATCAACTACTTGCGGAAGATTTTGTAATACACTATACACAGAAGCAAAAAGATAATCACGTTGATCAGGTAAATCAGGACGCCAACCTAAACGACTAGACATAGAAAAACTCCTTAGATAATACAAAAATGTGGAATTGGAGCTTTTCTTTTATGAAGATTAGAAGGTAATAAGAAATATTCTCAAGAAAGAATGTCTGGTTATTTTTCTTTCTTGAGAATATTTCTTATTGTAGTAGTATAAAGCTTCTTGTTTAGTTAAACAAGCAAATCACCCAACAAGGTATTCATTCTTTTTTTAAAATGTTCACGCTTGCTGACATTCCAAACATACTTCTCACAAATAATACGCATATAATACTCTGCAACAGCAGCACGACTGTTTAACCCTTGCTCTTTGAATATATTTGCAGATTCAAGAGCAATTCTGTCTACTTCTGCATAATCGTGTCCAATGTTTTCCTGATATTTGAAAAATCTTCTTCATTTTTACTTCCTTTAATTATTATTTATGATAATTAATTATATTATATTTTTTATTAATTGCCAATTGTTTTTACTTATAATTTCAGAAAAATATTTTAATTTATTTTTTTATTTATATTCAGTTGGCACTGCCTGTAATGTAAAGGTATGATAATTAGAAACACTAACTTCATGATCAATAATTTTAAACTTGGTGCTGTGGGGTAAAAGATACTCGCGTTCTCCTGGTACATCGGATACTGGATCTACATACGCCCCTTTCGTTCCTTCTGGCAAAACAATATTTAACCTGATATTTCCACCAAATGCATTACTTTTATTAATAGAAGTAGAAACAAATGCTTTGTCCGTAAATGTTTGTCCAACACCACCACTCATCATATTTAAAACTTTATCATAAGTAGTACCATATACGTTTAAACCTCGATAAACCGTTATTGGTGTTTCTAACGAGCCTTTGAGTAAACCAGCTTGTGCCGCTTTAATTTCATTCCTGTTAGAAGATGAATCAACGCGATCCTCTCGAAGCGCAGAATTCATTTCTACATATTCAACACCTGTATAATTTTTAATTGATTGTAGTTCATCATCATGAAGTTTCGATTTCCAAATTTCTGTTTGCTTGGAAAGTATTTCATCTTTTTCTTCAACTATTTTTGCGTCCATTTTTGATGGATCACTATTTAGTTTTGGGGGTGGTTCTGGACCATATTTGAGAGGCTTACCTTCATGGTCATATTCTATTGTTCCTACAGTCCCACCAATATGAATTTTTCTTGGTTTGCCAGCTATCGTACGATACCGATTCCCATGCGTCGATTGATCGTGATGTCCATGTTTGAGTAACCGCGTAATTTCTGTAAGATCTTTTTCAAATTTGTGCAACATAAAAAAATCCTTCAAATAATAAAAACTTTTTGATGTTTTGTATTTATTTGAAGGATTTTACTGTTGTTCAATTTGCTTGGCAATTGTTTCAAGTGTTGATAACTGTTCTATCGTAAGTTTTGAAAGATCAATTGTCAAACTATTAGTACCTGCAAGTTCTCCTGTAATACGTGTTTCGCTTTGAACGATTTCAGAGGCTGCTCCTCGTGCTACACGTTCAAGATTACTTGCTTCTTTGAATAATGCCACAGCCGCCGTACCACCAAGCTTTTTATCTTCAATCAGTTCTTGAATTTGTTTCACCGCACGTATAACCATACCAGAAGCAAGCGTGGCATGATTTTCATTCATTTTGTCAATTTCTGCTTCACGCTTTTTCTTTTTACGCTCAAAAACTTCTATATCATAGTCACGTACTTTTTCTTGCCAGCCAAATGAAGAAGACCAGACCGTAAATTGTTTAAGTAAACTATTGTGCATTTTTCTACGATCATCGTCCGTAAAGCGTGGAATGGGAGTCCCTTGCGCAATTGCCTCATCTTCCTCTTTTTGAATACGTCTCTCCATAAAAATAGTAGCCAATTTACGCAAACTTCGATCATAGCCAAGTGCGCAATATTCATCAAAAGCATACATAGCTTTAATGGTTGGTTTTCCTTTAGGTTTAAAATGAGCCAAAATATTTTCTCCTTATTGAAAATAAAATAAATAAAAATATTAATAAAAAGCCGAGTTTACTTCAGTTTGCGTAGTAATAAATTTCCATATTATATAATTATATTTTGCATCTTCCAGAGCATTGTGAAGCTGTCCTTCTTGTTTTGGTAACATATCGTCGGTTATTCCTTGTTCTTCAAGCAATTGTTGTATGTCTTTGGTATACATTGGAAATCCTTTAGGCAAATCCATCATTGTTCCAAAGAGCTGGCAAAAAGCAACGTGATCATAGGCACTATAATACCCCCATAATTCAGGTTTTCCGTATTTTTCACTATCCATAAAAGTAAGAATTTCTTGTTTTATTTGTTTGCGAGTACGCCAGGGACAAGCAAGTTTTATTCTCTTACAGATTTTACGCTCAAGGAATAAAGTGATAGCATGATAAAAAAGAGAACCATCTTCACATTGAACAAGATGATTGATTACATTCTCTTCCACCCAAGCACTCGCTTGCGAATTATCAAACTCACTAGATTGCCTATAATATTCTCTTCCATCCTCACAAACGATACCAATACTAATTAAATCTATGGTCTTGCCATCATCAATAAATTCGCAATCATAAAAATATTTCATTGTTTTTAATCCTCTATATTCTTCTCTATAAGCTCTTTAAGTGTAGGAACAAGTTTATCAATAATTTCCAATAACTCTTGTGCATCGTCAGACGAAAGCTTTTTTATAGTACGACTATGACGTGGAAATTGATCGGCAAGCATCCACAAAAATATACTCACTTCTTCTTCAGTCATCATTTCCT
>Ga0310811_10007444_pt1 | contig 14024 bp, 11 predicted proteins | sample YCmetagenome_FD_207642 | JGI IMG/M metagenome (GOLD analysis project Ga0310811, IMG submission 207642) | Soil microbial communities from experimental microcosm in Duke University, North Carolina, United States - YC | ecosystem: Engineered > Artificial ecosystem > Soil microcosm > Unclassified ... | reverse complement strand
GCATTTTCGGGGCGTTTCGCCACGAAAAGCCCCGTCAAGGGTTCCGATCCGCGCCGGTTCAGGGCGTGACGCCGGCCGCGAAGAGCGAGGACGGCTCAACTTTCACGCCCGGGCCCATGGTCGACGAAATCGCCACCCGGTTGATGTAGTGGCCCTTAGCCCCCGGCGGCTTCGCCTTCTGCACGGCATCCGCGAAGGCCTTGATGTTCTCGACCAGCTTGTCCTCCGAGAACGAGGCCTTGCCGACGCCGGCCTGCACGATGCCCGCCTTCTCGACGCGGAACTCGACCGCGCCGCCCTTGGCGGCCTTCACCGCGCCGGCGACGTCCATCGTGACCGTACCGACCTTCGGGTTCGGCATCATGCCGCGTGGGCCGAGCACCTTACCGAGGCGGCCGACCAGCGGCATCATGTCCGGCGTGGCAATGCAGCGGTCGAAGTTGATCTCGCCGCCGTTCACCTTCTCCACCAGGTCCTCGGCGCCGACCACGTCGGCACCGGCGGCCTTGGCCTCGTCGGCTTTTGCGCCGCGGGCGAAAACGCCGACGCGCACCGAGCGGCCGGAACCGTTCGGAAGCTGCACCACGCCGCGCACCATCTGGTCCGCATGCTTGGGGTCGACCCCCAGGTTCATCGCGATTTCAATTGTCTCATCGAACTTCGCCTTGGCGCGCTCCTTCACGAGCTTGACCGCCTCCGCGATAGCGTAAGCCTTGTCGCGATCGATGCCTTCGCGGACAGCCTTCAAACGTTTTGCGATTGCCATGACCCCTTACTCCTTCACCGCAAGGCCCATCGAGCGGGCGGAGCCTTCGATCATCTTCATCGCGGCTTCGATGTCGTTGGCGTTCAGATCCTTCATCTTCTGTTCGGCAATCTCGCGCACCTGCGCCTTGGTCACCGAGCCGGCGGACGCGATACCCGGCGTCTTCGAGCCGCTTTCAATCTTGGCCGCCTTCTTGAGGAAGAAGGACACCGGCGGTGTCTTGAGCTCGAAAGTGAAGGAACGATCCTGATAGGTGGTGATGATCACCGGGATCGGCGTGTTCTTTTCCATCTTCTGGGTCTGCGCGTTGAACGCCTTGCAGAACTCCATGATGTTGAGACCGCGCTGACCCAGCGCCGGCCCGATCGGGGGCGACGGGTTGGCGGCGCCGGCCGGCACCTGCAGTTTGAGGAATCCAGTGACTTTCTTTGCCATCTCTCACTCCGTTAGTGGTGCGGATATTGACGGTTGGCTCGCCGCCTCACCTTCCACGTCTCTACATTTGTCATGACCGGGCATAGCCCGTCGGAAGACGGGCGTAAACGCCCTTATGTCCCGGCCATCTCGCTTAGGAAGGCAAAGCCTTGCCTTCCTTATCGGGATCATCGGGTCTCGGCGCTTCGCGCCGGCCCGGTGATGACACCGATTAAATCTTCTCCACCTGCCCGAACTCGAGTTCGACCGGCGTCGCGCGGCCGAAGATCGACACCGCGACCTTCAGGCGCGAGCGGTCTTCGTCGACCTCTTCCACCACGCCGTTGAACGAGGCAAACGGCCCGTCCGAGACGCGCACCTGCTCGCCAACCTCGAACGAGATCGACGGCTTCGGCCGCTCCACGCCCTCCTGCACCTGCTGCAGGATGCGCTGGGCCTCGGCCTCCGAGATCGGCATCGGCTTGTTGTCGGCGCCGAGGAAGCCGGTGACCTTCGGAGTGTTCTTGATCAGATGGAAGACCTCGTCGGTCAGGTCCATCTTCACCAGCACATAGCCCGGGAAGAACTTGCGCTCGGCATTGACCTTGCGGCCGCGGCGCATCTCCACGACGGTCTCGGTCGGCACCATGATGTGCTCGAAATGGTCCTCGAGGCCGCGCTGCTTCGCCTGCTCGCGAATCGACTCTTGGACCTTCTTCTCGAAGTTCGAATAGGCATGGACGATGTACCAGCGCTTGGGCCGGGTCGAAGTCGTCGTCGTAGCGGTCTCAGTCATCGCTCTTGCCTTAAATCCGTTAGCCCGCGGCGCCGAGCACGAAGGTGACGGCGATGCGGATAAGTTGATCGGCAACGAGGAAGAAGATCGAGGCGACCGCGACCATGACGAATACCATGGCGGTCGTCACCATCGTCTCCTTGCGCGACGGCCACGTCACCTTGCGCGTTTCCTCGCGCACCTCCTGGAGAAACTTGAACGGAGACGTTGCCATCCAATGCAGTCCTTACTGCCAGCCTGTTGTCGTAACGCAAGCCACTCGAACCGAACCAAATCCCAATCTAGTCATGGCTCCGGACTTTGCCCGTGCCCTCACGCCCGCCGGTTTAATGCCGGGTCCCCGCCTGGCAGGAGTGGCAGGACTCGAACCTGCAACCCCCGGTTTTGGAGACCGGTGCTCTACCAATTGAGCTACACTCCTCCAGAAGCGGATGCGGCGGACCATAAAGGCCCGCCGCGGCGCTGTCATGCATTATACAGGCGGCCAATGCAAGGGTGGTTTTACGACAAACCTCCCGGGAATTCACCGGCTTAAGCTGACACCGGGCTCTGGCGGCACCATATCGCCGGTCTGACCTTTGACGCCGCCCCCTCGCCCCTGTAACGGAGCGGCGCGGCCGGTGATTTCCCCTATCCGACAAGGCGATATGGCTCCTCCCCTCCTTCAACTCAAGGATATTGCTCTGACCTTCGGCGGCACCCCGCTGCTGACGGGTGCCGAGCTGTCGGTCTCGACCGGCGAACGGGTTTCCCTGGTCGGGCGCAACGGCTCGGGCAAATCGACGCTGTTGAAAATCGCCGCCGGTCTGGTTGAGCCGGACCGCGGTTCTGTCTTCGTGCAGCCCGGGGCCGTCGTGCAGTATCTGGCGCAGGAGCCGGATTTCGGCGGCTTTGCCTCCACGCGCGCTTATGTCGAGGCCGGCCTGAAGCCGACCGACGATTCCTACGCTGCCCGCTACTTGCTGGAGCAACTCGGCCTGACCGGGGAAGAAGACCCGGCGCACGTGTCCGGCGGCGAAGCCCGGCGCGCGTCGCTCGCGCGGGCATTGGCCTCCTCGCCCGACATCCTGCTGCTCGACGAGCCGACCAACCATCTCGACCTGACCACCATCGAATGGCTGGAGCGCGATCTCGATTCCCGCCGCACCGCTTTGGTCATCATCAGCCACGACCGGCGCTTCCTCGCGAACCTGACGCGCAGCACCGTCTGGCTCGACCGCGGCGCGACGCGCCGGCTCGAGCGCGGCTTCGCCCATTTCGAGGAATGGCGCGACATGCTGTTCGCCGAGGAGGAACGCGAGCAGCACAAGCTCGACCGCAAGATCGCGGCGGAAGAGCACTGGATGCGGTACGGCGTCACGGCGCGGCGCAAGCGCAATATGCGCCGCGTCGGCGAACTCCAGTCGCTGCGTGAACAGCGGCGGACCTATCGCGCCGCCGCCGGCAACGCCACGATCACCGCCGGCGCCGCCGGCCAATCCGGCGTCCTGGTGGTCGAGGCCGAGCATCTGACCAAGCGCTATGGCGACCGGCCGATCGTCGCCGACTTCTCCACCCGTATCCAGCGCGGCGACCGCATCGGCATCGTCGGACCGAATGGCAGCGGCAAGACGACGCTGATCAGCATGCTCACGGGTGCCCTCGCACCCGACGAAGGCGCGATCCGCCTCGGCGCCAATCTGGCGGTCGCCACCTTGAACCAGCATCGCGACAGCCTCGATCCGAACACGACCGTCGCGGATGCGCTCACCGGCGGCAGCGGCGAAACCGTGATGGTGAACGGCAAGCCGAAGCACGTCGTCAGCTACATGAAGGACTTCCTGTTCTCGACCGAGCAGGCGCGCACGCCGTTGTCGAAATTGTCGGGCGGCGAGCGCGGCCGCCTGATGCTGGCGCAGGCACTGGCGAAGCCGTCCAACCTGCTGGTGCTGGACGAGCCGACCAACGATCTCGATATGGAGACTTTAGACGTGCTCGAGGACATGCTCGCCGACTATCAAGGCACGGTCCTGCTCATCAGCCACGACCGCGACTTCCTCGACCGGCTCGTGAACGGCGTGATCGTGCCGGAAGGCAATGGCCGCTGGATCGAATATGCCGGCGGCTATTCCGACATGCTGGCGCAGCGCGGCGCCGATCTCGCGCGCGAGCCGCGCAAAGGGGATGCCGACAAGCCTGCGAAAGAGGCGACGGCGCCCACGCCCGCTCCGGCGGCGAAGCGCCGCATGACCTTCAAGGATAAGCACGCGCTCGAGACGCTGCCGAAGACCATCGCGACGCTGCAGGCGGACGCCGCGACGCTGCAGGGCAAGCTCGACGATCCGACCTTCTATACGCGCGACCGCGCTGGTTTCGAGAAGACCACCGAGGCGCTCGGCACGCTGCAGCAGAAGATCGCCGCCGCTGAAGAGCAGTGGCTGGAGCTGGAAATCCTGCGCGAGGAACTCGCCGGCGCCGAACGGTCCTGACCGGCGCCAGAGCGGTCTATGCGGCGGCGTGGACGTCCAAGCTGCGCCGTTCGAGCAGTTGCAGAAGCGCCTCCGCCGTCACAGGCCGGCTGAACAGAAAGCCCTGCGCTTCCGTGCAGCCCTCCGCCCGGATCTGCCGCAGCTCAGCTTCCGTCTCCACGCCCTCGGCGGTGGTGGTGATGCCGAGCGTGTTGGCGAGCCCCGCCACCGCGCGGATGATGGCGATCGAATCCGGCTTGTCGGCCAGATCGCGGATGAAAGACTGATCGATCTTGATCTTGTCGAAGGGGAACTTGCGCAAATAGCCAAGGCTCGAATAGCCGGTGCCGAAATCATCCATCGAGATGTGAACACCGAGCTCGCGCAACTGGTTGAGCGTCGCAAGCGTCGAGTCCGTTTCGATCAGCATGACCGATTCCGTGATCTCCAGCTCGAGCCGGTGGGCGGCAAGACCGGACGCATCGAGCGCCGCCACGACATCGGACACCAGCGAGCCGCTCTTGAATTGCACCGCCGACAGATTGACGGACAGGTGGACGTGGTCCGGCCACTGCCGCGCGTCCGCGCAGCTTCGGCTCAGCACCCAACTGCCGAGCTGGTTGATGAAGCCGATCTCCTCGGCCAGGGGAATGAACTCGGCCGGCGCAATCAGACCCCGTTCGGGATGATGCCAACGCAGCAAGGCCTCGCAGGTGCTCACCTTGCCCGTCTTGATGTTCACCTGCGGCTGATAAAACAGATCGAATTGTCCCAGCGCGAGCGCTTTGCGCAGATCAAGCTCCAAATTCCGTCGTGCCTGCATACGGGCATCCATGTTGGGCTCGAAGAACCTGAACGTTCCGCGCCCGTCTTCCTTAGCGCGGTAGAGGGCCATGTCGGCGTTCTTCATTAAGAGATCAGGATCTCGCCCGTCGTTGGGGGCGAGAGAAATGCCGACGCTTGTGCCGATGACCACCTGGTGGTCTTCGATCATGAAAGGCTCGCCGATCTCCCGGATCAGCCGGCTGGCCAGCGCGGTCGCACCGCCCGGCTGCGCCACGCCGGACTGAACAATCGCGAACTCGTCGCCGCCCAATCGCGCGACCGTATCCGACGGACGCAGGCACAGCCGCAGCCGGTCAGCGACCGCCTTCAATAGCGCGTCACCCACCGGGTGGCCCAATGTGTCGTTGACGTTCTTGAAATAGTCGAGGTCGAGGCAAAGGACCGCCATCGGTGCCTCACGCAAAGTCGCGATCTCCTTTTGCATCTCCTCGCGGAACGAGACCCTGTTCGCCAGGTTCGTCAACATGTCGTGGTGGGCCATATAAGTGATCTTGGCTTCGGCCTTCCGCCGCTCGGTGACGTCTTCGTGTGTCGAGATCAACCCGCCGCTCGGCAGAGGCACATGCGTGATGGCGATCGTCCGCCCGTCGCGCAGCTCGTGGACGAAGTCCCACGGCTTGCTGCTTGCGATCGCGCGCAGGCGATCCTCGACGTAATTCTCGGCGAACGCGGGGCCGACGCTGGAAGCCTCGCGGAATTCGAGGATCTTGCGCAGGCTGGTTCCCGGCGCGGTGAGTTCCAGCGGCAGCTCATACATTTGCTGATAGCGATCGTTGCAGATGATCAGCTTCTGATTGGAGTCGAACATGCACAAGCCTTGCGGCATGTTGTTGATCGCGAGGCTCAGCCGTTCGTATTGCTTGCTGATCTCGGCTTCGGATTGCGCGATGAGTTGCGCACGCGCCCTCGCCAGGTCGCCGATCATCAGGTTGAAGCTGCGCGACAGCGCGCCGATCTCGTCGCCGCGGCGCGCCACGCAGGCGTCCGGCAGCGCCTTGAGTTCGCCGGTGCTGCGGATATTGCCGACCTGGGCCGCGAGACTGGCGAGCGGCGCCGTCAAGCGGTGCGCGAAGAAGAGACTGAAGAGCACGGCCGCGACGATTGTAAAGAGGATGGCGGCAGACGTGAGGGTGCGGCCCTCGTCGATTTCAGCCGCGACCTTCCCCTTGGCGCGCTGGTTGAGTGCCCGAACAGCAGCTTCGACATTGTCGATGACGCCGAGGTAGGCGCGTTCAACCTCCTCGAACGAGCGAAGGCCTTTGGCGATGTCCTCGCGCGCGGCCGCCTCCGCATGCTGACCTCCCAGCAGACCGTCGGGGCCGAGGAGGACACGTTGCGCTTCCGCCAGGGCGGTCTGCAGCGCGGCCATCGTTCGGACGCCTTCCGCATCACGCAGGCGGCCGGCGAGCTTTCCTGAAATCAACGTCACCTGGTGGAATGCGCGCCGAAAGTTCTGCTCGAGCTCGCCGAACTGATCCGCGCCCACTGTCGCCGACTGTTGGACCCACTCCTCGACTTGATCGAGCGTGCGCAGCAGGTTGCCCGCGTTCTGCACGAGCGGATAGGTGCCGTTGAGGAGGCTCGAGAGGCGGTCGCCCAGGCTCTCCACCGTGGCGACGCCGGTCTGCATCTCGACCTTGGCCTCGTCCTCGGCTTTGAACATCCTGCCTTCGGCACGGTCGATCAGAGAATGGAGCATTTTCTGGATTGCGCGGTCGGCGGCGGCAAAATCGTGGCGGCGCGCCTGCACGGCGGCCGCGGCGGCTTGCGCCTGCACCGATGTTTTGATCGTCGCCTCAACCACCATGTGGAAAGCGTCCTCGTGGCGTTTGACAGCGTCCAGATTGAGATCGACGCCCGTTTTCACCGCGAGCGACCGAAGCTTCTCGATGTGCGCTTGGATTTCCTGATGGATCGACCCCGACTTCTCCAAAAGATGCGAAGCATCTTCGTTCCGTTCGATGCCGGCGTAGAACGTCGAGCGCATGCGCTGCGAGTCACCCACCAGCCCAATGCTTTCGATCAGCAACGGCGAGGTGACGTCGACGAAAGTGGAGACGGTCGTCGTGATCCGATTGACGAAGACGATACCTACGATGCCGCACAGGCCCGACATCGCCGCGACCGCGACGAACGCCAGGATCACTCTCTGGCGCAACGACCAATGCCGCAACGGCGGCCACGTGCCGACGTCTCGTGGCAATAGCTTGGCGAGCGCTTGGATGAGACCGGACATGCGGCCCTCAGCGCGTCATGCCGGACGGATCGGACGCCGTCCGCACCGGTCGAAATACTTGGATACGGCTGTTCGCGGTGTCGGCGACGTAAACGTAGCCGGTCTGCTTGTCGACGATGACACCGTGCAGGTTGCCGAATTCGCCGTTGCCGGTGCCGGGACGGCCCCAACTGGTCAGGAACGTGCCGTTCTTGTCGAAGACCTGGATGCGGTTGTTGCCGATCTCGCTGACATAGACGTTGTCGTCCTTGTCGCAGGCAGCACCCGCCGGCGCCTTGAACTCGCCCGGGCCCGAGCCGGTGCGCCCCCAGCTCGTCAGGAACCTGCCGTCCTTGTCGAAAACCTGGATGCGGTCGTTCTTCAGATCGGTGACGTAAAGTTTGCCGCTGCCGCAAATCTCCACGGTCTCCGGCGTGTTGAACTGCCCCGGCCCGGTGCCGGGCCCGCCGAAGTCGAACAGGAATGTGCCGTCGAGATCGAAGACATCGATGCGATGACTACCCGCCTCCGCCATGTAGAGGCGGCCGAATGCGACATCCATGAACTCGGACTTGCTGTTCTGGCCCTTGCCGGAGCCGTATTCGCTGAAGCTTTTGAGCCAGCGATACGACGGGTCGAATTTCTTGATGGAGCCGGAGATGTAGTCGGCGACGTAAATGTTTCCGTCCGGATCGACCGCGATCCCCTCGGGCTTGTCGAAGTTGTGATCCTCGTTGCCTTTGCCGCCGAAGCGGCCGAGATATTTGCCCGACTTATCGAAGATCTGGATCACGGCAAGCGCGGCATCGCTCACCAGGAGGTGCCCGTCTTTGCTGAAGGCAAAATCTTCGATGTACTTGAACTGACCGTCGCCGGTTCCGTCGGCGCCGATATTCCTGACGTGCTCGAATTTCAGCTCGGCTGCTCCCGCCAGATCCGGCGACAGCAGCGTTGCGACGGCGGCAACGAAAAACGCCCATAGCGAGCGCAGCATGAACGGCCCCCAAAATGCGACGGAATCGCGGTATTCGCCTGCTCATGCTTGTGAGGCAGGACGCTTGCGCGGGCCTTGCGGCGCACCGCGCCGGGGACGATGCCTGGCTATTCCTTGACGGCGCCGGTCATGGCCGAGACGTAATGCTCGACAAAGAACGCATAAAGGATGACGAGCGGCAGCGAGCCGACCAGGGCGCCGGCCATCAGCGAGCCCCAGCGATAGATATCGCCATCCACAAACTCGTTGACGATCGCGACCGGCACCGTCTTGTTCTGCGTCGAGGACAGGAAGGTGAGTGCGTAGATGAATTCGTTCCAGCACAATGTGAAGCAGAAGATGAAGGCGGAGATCAGCCCCGGCACGGCGAGCGGCAGCACGATCTTGACCAGGATCTGCCAGCGGCTGGCGCCGTCGATCAGCGCGCATTCCTCGAGCTCGAAGGGGATGGTCTTGAAATAACCCATCAACAGCCAGGTCGAGAACGGAATGAGGATGGTTGGATAGGTGAGGATCAGCGCGAATGGCGTGTCGAACAGCCCATATTGAAAGACCACGGACGACAGCGGAATGAAAAGGATCGACGGCGGCACCAGATAAGCAAGGAAGATGAGGCCACCGACCCACTGCGCGCCCCGATAGCGCAGCCGCACGATGGCGTAGGCGGCGAGCACGCTGGCGGCGATCGAGAGCACGGTCGAGCAGATCGCAACGAACATCGTGTTCCACAGCCAGCGCGGATAGCTCGTCTGGAAGAGCAGATTGTAGATGTGCTTGAAGGTCGGATTCCAGGTCCAGAACGGATTGAACTTGTCGAGATCGAGAAGCTGGTCATCCGGCTTGATGGCCGTGAGCGCCATCCAATAGAACGGAAACAGGAGCACGATGAGGATGAGCACGAGCGGCAGATAGACCGTGACCAGCCGCCGCGGCAGCGTCTGCAGATAGCTCATGCCTTCGCTGTGATCGGCGGCCGCGTCGGCCGTGATCACCTTGCTCGGATGCGCAAGTTTCGAGGCGAGCGTTTCTGTCATGCGCTCTGCCTTTCTCTGTCATTCCGGGACGGCCCGCAGGGCCGGACCCGGAATCCAGACAGACGCGCCGAATCCATTTCTGGATTCCGGGTTCGCTCGCCATCGCCCTGGCGGGCGTCGGCGTGCGCCCCGGAATGACGAGGAGAACGCTCAATCATTGCTCTCTCCCTGCTGCCACTTGCGCCGCTGCAGGCCGAACCAGGACATCAAAATCGCCGCCAGCAGGAACGGGATCATGGCGGTGGAGATCGCGGCGCCCTCCCCCAATTGCCCGCTGATGATGGCGCGCTGATAGGACAAGGTCGCCATCAGCTGCGTGGCGTTCACCGGGCCGCCGCGCGTCAAAACCCAGATGAGCTGGAAGTCGGTGAAAGTGAACAGCACCGAGAAGGTCATCACCACCGCGATGATCGGCGTGAGGATCGGATAAGTGATGTGGCGGAAGATCTGCCAGCGGGAGGCGCCATCGATGGTCGCCGCCTCGTAGAGTGACGGCGAGACGGTCTGCAGGCCCGCGAGCAGCGTGATGGCGACGAACGGCACGCCGCGCCAGATGTTGGCGACGATCACCGACCAGCGCGCATGCCAGGGATCGCCGAGAAAGTCGATGTTGCCGGAAATCAGCCCGAGATGACGCAGCGACCAAGAGATGATGGAAAATTGCGAGTCATAGATCCACCAGAAGGCGATCGCCGACAGCACTGTCGGCACGATGAAGGGGATCAACACGATCGCGCGCAGGATCGCCTTGAACGGGAGGTTTTCGTTGAGCAGCAGCGCGAGATAGAGGCCAATGCCGAACTTCACGATGCTGGCGACGATCGTATAAAGCAGCGTGTTGAAGACGGAGAGCCAGAACACCCCGTCGTCCCAGAGCCATTCGTAGTTTTCGAGTCCGATGAAGATGCCGTCGCGGCCGATCTTGGCGTCAGTGAACGAGAGCCACACGCCGAGGCCGAGCGGATAGGCCAGGAACAGGATCAGGAACGCCATCGCCGGCAGCATGAACCAGAAGCCGAGCCAATTGCGGTTGGCCTTGAGGCGGCCCCAAGCGGGAGAGCGCGGACTGTTGAGTGCTACATCAGCCATTATCGCCGAGTACTCCCCGCAGTCATGCCCGCGCTTGTCGCGGGCATCCATGTCTTGTTTGCGGCTGCGCGTGGATGGCATCGGAAGTCGGGCTTGCCCGACTTCCGCACCATTGAGCACCGCAAGTCGGGTAAACCCGACTTGCGGTGACGAGCCCGGCCATGACGCCGAACAACCGGCTCACGTCCGATAAATCCGCTTCAATTGCCGCTCGGCATTCGCCATTGCCGATTTGGCGTCGCTCTGTCCTGAGCAATAACCGGCGAACATATCGAGCAGGATATAGTCGGAGATCGCCGCCGCGGCCTTCTCGCCATTCGAGCCGAGGCCGCCGGCGGTGAGCGAGCGCTTCGCGACATCCCGATAAGGCGTGCGCTTCGGATCTTCGGTCCACACCGGATTGCTGTCGAAGGCGCTCAGGCAGTGCGTGAGATAGCCCTGCGCCGCGGCGATCCACGGATTGAAATTATCCGCCTCGAGCATGTAGGCGATCAGCGCTTTGCTCGCCTGCGGATATTTCGTGTAGCCCATCGCCAGGATCGGGAACATGAGATGCAGCTCGGTCGGCTTTCCTGCGGGGCCGACCGGGAAATAAGCGTGGTTCATATCCTCGGCGATGTGCTTCTTCGCCGGATCCTTGGTGGCGGCGACGTAGATCGAGATGCCGTTATTGGTCCAATGGATCTCTTCGCCGAGGAAGGCCTTGTTATTGAAGGCGTCGTTCCACGAGGCAACGCCCGGCACCATGTTGGCGTAGAGCGCCTTGGCGTAATTGAGCGCCTTCTCGGTCTCCGGCGAATTGATCGTCACCTTGTCGTTGGCATCGACATGCTGGCCGCCATGCGCCCACAGGCACCAGTAGACCCAGGTGTTGCCGTCACCCGGTGCATGGCCGAGCGCGAAGCCGCCCGGCGTGCCGTTGGCCTTCATGGCTTTAACGTATTCGAGGAACTCGTCGGTCTTGCCGGGGAATTTGGAGAAGCCGGCCTTTTGCGACGCTGTGATGCGGTAGTTCATCAGGCTGCCGGTGTAGCAGATCGGAATGCCAACCCACTTGTTGCCTTCCTTGCCATACTTCACCGCGCTGTCGACCCAGCCGCCGTACTTGTTGCCGAGGTAATCAGCGACGTCGCTGACATCGAGAACCTTCTGCGGGAAGAGATGCGGCAGTGAGTAGAGGCCCCAGAACAGATCCGGGCCGGCGCCGGTGTTGGCCGCGACCGACGCTTTCGGCTGCACGTCTTCGTAGGATTCGCGGCTGATGGTGATCTTGACGCCGGTCGCCTTGGTGAAGGCGTCCATCAATGCGACGAACTTGTCGTCTTCCGCCTGCACGAAATACTTCCAGCGCAGGATCGACAGCTGCGCCCCCTGCTCCGGCTTCCATGGCGCCGACTGCGCCCAGGCCTTGGTCCAATCGAGCAGTGCCGGGCCGGTCAATGCGCCGGCGGCAGCCGCCGCCGTGCCGCTCTGCAATAAAGTGCGGCGGGTCATGGTCGTCATGAACGTTCCTCCGGTTCTTTGTTGTCAGTTGGTGAGCCGCTGCCCCGTCTCGGCATCGAAAAGATGCACGACGCGGGGATCGGCTTTCAGCCGGATCTTGTCGCCCGGCTTGAACGGATGCCGCTCACGGAACGCGGCGATGATGTCGGTGTCGCCCATCTGAGCGACGATCTGGATTTCCGCGCCCGTCGGCTCGACCACCTGGATCGTCGCGTCCGCACCATCGTCGGCGAGCGTGAAATGTTCGGGGCGAACGCCGTAGACCGCCGCGCGGCCGTCACTCCCCTGCGGCGCCGTCGCGAGCGGCAGGCGCGCATCGCCGGGCCCCAAGAATTCGAGCTTGCCGTTGGCGCGGATCGAACCGCGTAGGAAATTCATCGCCGGCGAACCGATGAATCCGGCGACGAAAAGGTTCTGCGGCCGGTCGTAGAGTTCGAGCGGCGCGCCGATCTGCTCGACGCGCCCGTCGTGCATCACCACGATCTTGTCGGCCATGGTCATGGCCTCGATCTGGTCATGCGTGACGTAAATCGTCGTTGTCTTGAGCCGCTGGTGCAGTTCCTTGATCTCGGTACGCATCTGCACGCGCAGCTTGGCGTCGAGATTGGACAAGGGCTCATCGAACAGGAACACCTGCGGATCGCGCACGATCGCGCGGCCCATGGCAACGCGCTGGCGCTGACCGCCGGAAAGCTGGCGCGGAAACCGCTCCAACAGTTGCGTCAAGCCGAGAATCCCCGCCGCGCGCTTCACGCGCGTGTCGATCTCGTCCTTCGGCGCGCCGCGCAGCTTCATGGAGAAGGCCATGTTGGCGGCGACGGTCATGTGCGGATAGAGCGCGTAGTTCTGGAACACCATCGCCACGTCGCGCTCTTTCGGCGGCAAGCGATTGACGATGCGATCGCCGATCGCAAGCTCACCGCCGGTGATGTTCTCCAGGCCCGCGATCATGCGCAGCAAGGTCGATTTGCCACAGCCCGACGGACCGACGAGCACGACGAATTCGCCATCATCGATCGTGATCGTGACGCCATGAATCACAGGCGTCAGGCCAAACGCCTTGCGCACGTCGCGGATGACGACGGACGCCATATGTCCTCCCGAACCGCGGGCTCTTTTTTGATGTGGCCCGCTACGTCGCCAGGGATTGTAGCGGCAAATTCGGAAAACCAAAGAGCTTTCGAGAGACGCGTGCAGTGCGGTAATGGACGCGGCGTTCGCGCGGGATCAACGCGTCACAGCGCCATGCCGCCGTCGACGAGATGCGGTTGCCCGGTGATGTAGCTGGATTCATCCGAGGCCAGGAACAGGGCGAGCGCCGCGACTTCTTGCACGGTGCCGAGCCGGCCGATCGGCTGGCGCGCAACAAAATCCTGATAAGTCTTTTCGCGTGTCTGCCCCGCGCTTTTCGCGGTCGCATCGACACGTTCGTCGAATGAGGGCGATTGAATCGTACCCGGGCAGATCGCATTGCAGCGAATGCCCTGACGGATGAAATCAGCGCCCACTGACTTGGTCAATCCGATGATAGCGGCTTTGCTCGCGCCATAGGCATAACGGTTCGGCACGCCGCGGATCGACGACACCGCCGAAGAAATATTGACGATGGAACCGCCGCCATTCTTCAGCATCGCCGGCAGAAAGGCGCGCAGCGTGCGGTGCATCGATTTCACGTTGAGGTCGAACGAGAAATCCCAATCCGCCTCGGAGCAATCGAGCACGGTGCCCTGGTGCACGTAGCCGGCGCAGTTGACCAGGATATGCGGCGCACCGAACGTTCCGATCACCGTCTTCGCCAGCGCTTCCACGTCGTCGGTCGACCGTGCATCGAGGGCGAAGCGCTTGTCGGTCTTGAGCGTTGCAAGCTTGCCGGCATCGAGATCGGTCGCAACCACGTCGCAGCCTTCGGCGATGAACGTC
>Ga0310811_10007443_pt1 | contig 14024 bp, 11 predicted proteins | sample YCmetagenome_FD_207642 | JGI IMG/M metagenome (GOLD analysis project Ga0310811, IMG submission 207642) | Soil microbial communities from experimental microcosm in Duke University, North Carolina, United States - YC | ecosystem: Engineered > Artificial ecosystem > Soil microcosm > Unclassified ... | reverse complement strand
CCGGATTGCCGCAGATCACGCATATCGCGTGCAGCTTGTCGACCATCTCGGCGATGGCGAGCAGCTGGGGCATAGGACCGAACGGCTCACCGCGAAAGTCGCAGTCGGTGCCGGCGAGGATCACGCGGCGTCCCTGTTTTGCGAGGTCGGTCACCAGGTCGACGATCGAGGCATCGAGAAACTGCGCTTCGTCGATCGCGACGACCTGAGTGTCCGGCTGCACCAGTCGCGCGATCTGCTCGGGCGTATCGATCGGAACCGCCTCGACGGTACGCCCGTCGTGGCTCGATACGTGGTAGATGCCCGAGTAGCGCTCGTCGAGATGCGATTTGAATACCTGAACCTTCTTCCGGGCGATGATCGCGCGACGCACTCGGCGAATGAGCTCCTCGCTCTTGCCGCTGAACATCACGCCGCAAATGACCTCGATCCAGCCGGCCGTTCCATTCGAGGGAAAGCCGTCCGAGATCACTCGCGGTCCTCATTGCGCGGAAAGCGCGCCGGGCGTGCGCGTCCCGCCGGAGGGCGGCGATCGGAACGAGGCTCGCGGGGGCCCCGATCACCGCGAGCTCCCCGGTCCCGAGGTGGCCGTGCCGGGCGATCCCCTCGATCCCGATCTCGCCCACCCCCACCCCCACCCCCCTCGCGCTTCCCGCGTTCCTCGTCGCGGCGCACGATCACACGTCGTCCCTTGATCGTGGCGCCAGTGACGCGCTCGATCACGGAATCGGCGACCTCGTTCGCGATTTCGACGATCGAATGCGATTCGCGCATTTCGATCTTGCCGACCTCGTTGCTGGTGATGCCGGCGGTATTGGCGATCGCGCCGACGAGATCACCGGGGCGAGCGTTGTCGCGCGAGCCGATGGTCATGAAGAGACGCGTCATGCCGCCCGTCGGACGTTCTCGTGCCGCGCCAGGTGAAGCCGCGGCGTGACTCGCCATCGCCGCGGCGTGCGCTGTGCGTTCGCGCTCGAGAAGTTGGACCGCCGCCGCCGCGATCTCGACGCCGTCGAACTCGTCGAGCAATTCCTCCAAGGCCAGGAGCTCGCGTCCGAACTGCCCCTGGGCGAGCAGCCCTCGCAGCTCGGCTCTCAATCGAGCGTCGTGGCCGCGCGCGCGAGCTCCCGATTCGCCCAGTGTGAGTGATTTCACGGCACCGCCAGCTGCCATCAGACGAATGCTGGCGAGCTGACGGGGCTGAACGAGGGCGATTCGCCGTGTCGCCGCGATGGCGGCGTCGTGAAGCTCCTCGCGCGAGGCGGGAAGGTCGAACAGAATGACGAGATCAGTGCCGGGCGAGGCCGCCATTCCCGTGCGAACCGTCGCACCGGCGCCGCGGTAGCCGAGTGAGTCGAGCAGGCCATTGACGGCAACGGTGCTATCTCCGTCGCGCACGAAGACAACACACGACTGAGGGTCCACCTCGTCGAGCACGCGGCGAAGCGTCGAGAGCCGCGTCTGTGGCGACACGCTCACGTACTCGAGGTCGACCGGCTGGTCGCCCTCGGTCGCGGGGCTGACGACGCGGCGCGCGCGCCGCGCGTAGCGCTCGAGCAGCTCCTCGACCGCGGGGGTCAGTTCCGACGTCACGATCGTGCGCGCCGATTCCTTCGGCAGCTCGGCCATGAGAGCTTCGAGCGACGGGAGAGCTCCAGAGGTGATGAGCTCGTCGGCCCAGGCAACGCAGACCACGCGAACAGCGTCGAGCTTGAGTGCGGCACTGCGGAGCAGCTCGACGAGTGTATCGGGCGTTGCGGCGAGGACGTGCGGTGGCATCGCCTTGATCAGGCGCGCGGCACGACGCGCCGAGGTTGCCCCGACCACGCCGACGGCACGGCCCTCGGTAAGCTTCACGGCAGCCGCGGCGGTCGCGGTTGCCGTCTCCGCGTCCGAGGTGACGACCACGAGCTGGATCTCACGCTGAGCATCGTCGACGCGCTGCAACAGCGGTGCAAGGAACTGCGCGATCGATGCCCAGTCGTGCGGCATCACGAACGCGGAATTTTGACTGCGAGACACTCCTGCCCCGGGCAGGTCGCGACCATCCTGTTCCACCTTGAACCCCCTCAAACAGCAGTGTAGCGTCGACTCGGAGCGGCTCGTTATGATTGCCGACGGACGTGAAGTATAGCCCGCGCCAGTTCCGGTCTCCAATCGAGTACCATGCCGTTTCAGCCGTCTGACAACGTTGCGCAGCTTCGCGCGTCGGCGACGATCGCCGTGTCCGCCCGCGCCAAGGCGCTCCGTGCCGCAGGGCGCCAGGTGATCGACCTCGGCGCCGGCGAGCCGGACTTTCCAACCCCGGCCTACGTGATGGACGCGGCGCATCGTGCCCTCGAGGCGGGCTCGACGCGATACACGCAGGTCGAGGGGATTCTGCCCCTCCGCGAGGTCGTCGCCGAGCGTGCGAGCGCGCTTCGACCGGGCGCGGCGATCGATCCTGGATCCATCGTGGTGAGCGCCGGGACGAAGCAGGCGCTGTTCAACGCGTGTTTCACCCTGTTCGGGGCGGGCGACGAGGTGTTGGTGCCGACGCCAGGTTGGACGAGCTATTACGAGATGATCGGACTTGCTCGTGCCATACCCGTTCCGGTGTGCGGCTCTCCGGAGGGGGAGTTCAAGATCACCCCGGACGATCTTCGGAGCGCTGCGACCTCGCGCACCCGAGGGCTGATCCTCAATTCGCCGTGCAATCCAACGGGCGCCGTCTATTCGCGCGCCGAATTGACGGCGCTCGCAGAGTGTGCGAGCGAGCGGGGTTGGTGGATCCTGAGCGACGAGATCTATCGACAGATCTCGTACGAGGTCGAAGCGCCGTCGCTGCTGTCGGTCGCTCCCGACGTGGAGCGGCTGATCGTCGTCGATGGCGTCGCAAAATCGTTCGCGATGACTGGTTGGCGAATCGGGTGGGCCATCGCGCCGCCCGAGGTGTCTCGCGTTATGACCGCCCTGCAGTCGCACACGACATCGAACGCGGGAACGATCGCGCAGCACGCGGCATTGGCCGCGTTATCCGACGCCAGCGCCGCGCGAGCGACCGTCGACGCGATGGTGTCGGAATTCCGGCAGCGACGCGACGCCGCGCTCGAATTGCTCCGTGCCGCCGGCGTGAAAGTCATCGATCCGCGCGGAGCGTTCTACCTCTACATCCACGCCGGTCAGGCAAACCCGGACAATCCCGCGCCGGGAACGACCTTCGCCCGGCGACTGCTCGAGGAAGCCGACGTCGCGGTCGTGCCGGGCGCGGCTTTTCGGACGCCCGAGTGGATTCGAGTTTCCTATGCGGCGCCTCGCGACCAGGTGTTGGAGGGGGTGCGGCGGATCATCGAGCGCCGTATATCTTAGCGCGACGCGCGCGGCGGCTCAGGCGTCCGATTTGGATTCCCTTCGCGAGCTTTTGGCACCGCGCGATCGGACCCGGCGCGTGAGATTCTCCTGACACTGCGGAGGAGGCAAGGAAGCCAGTGAAGATTGCCGTTCAACTTGGCCCGCCGGGGAGCACCCCTGGGGACGTCGCCTACAAGTGGGACCCCGACACGGACATTCTGTCGGCGCAGCTCTCACAGGCCAGCCCGAGCGAGGGCATGTCCGGTTCCGTGGGGTTGGAGGGGAGCGACGGCTCGTGGCTGATTCTCGATGTGTCGGCAGGCCGAATCAACGGCGTCGAGGTCGCGGTGTGGCCGGACGTCAGGAAGCTGTCCGCGCTGGCCCCGCCAGCGAACGTCGAGGACGTCCATGTGACGATCCCGTCCCGGCGGTCGCAGCCCAACATCGCCTCGATGGAGATGGCGACACATCTGATCGCCGAAGCCGATCACGCACAGCGCAACTTTCATTTTCGCCTGGGCAAGCCGAAGATGTCGCGGACGATCCGTCTCGCGCGCGATGTCTTGCTCGACGTCGATGACAAGAGCCAAATCTCAGGTCTCTGGCTTCTCAACGTTCCTCCGAGTCCCACCGACGCGTGATCACAACCATCGTTCTCATTCGCGTCGACCCGACGCTCATTCCTACAGCGGCCAACATGCTCGCCGGCGTGGAGGGCGTGACCGAGGTCTACTCCGTCTCAGGTGACTGGGATCTCGTCGCGATCGTTCGCGTCGCCCAGTACGACCAGATCGCTCGTGTGATCACGGAGATCTTTCCCACGGTTCCCGGTATCCAGCGCACGCAAACGCTCACGGCGTTCCGGGCCTACTCGAAGAAGGATCTTCAGCAGGCGTGGGACATCGGCGTCGAGTAGACGATGTCCGACAAGGCCGGCGACTACATCGTTGGACTCTTCGGCGCCGAGGATCAACTCCTCGCATCGCTGCGCGAAGAGGCAGATCGCACCGGCCTGCCGCCGATCGCCATCTCGGCCGACGAGGGCCGGTTACTGCAGGTACTACTGACCTCGATCAACGCGCGGCGCGTGCTGGAGGTCGGCACACTTGGCGGGTATTCGGCCATCTGCATGGCTCGGGCGCTTCCGCCGGGTGGTCGCTTGCTGTCGATCGAGATCAACGAGCAGCACGCGACCTTCGCGCGCAGATACATCGAACGCGCCAGTCTTGCCGATCGGATCGAAGTCCGGGTCGGTCGAGCGCTCGACGTGCTGCCGGCACTCGACGGCGAGCGGTTCGACGCGATGTTTCTCGACGCCGACAAGGAGCCGTTGCCGACCTACTTCGAGTGGGCCCTCCGGCTCGTGCGCCCCGGCGGTCTGATCATCGGAGACAACGCGCTGTGGGGCGGCCGTGTGTACGAGAGCCAGGAGTCCGACGACCGCACCCGCGGTGTGCGTGAGTTCAACCGGCGAATGGCGACCGACCCTCGCGTGCTCGGAATCATCGTGCCGACACACGATGGGGTCGCGGTTGCCGTCGTTAAGTAGGGCTCGCGTTCGGCCGCCGCAGTTCGTCTTTCAGCCGAGCTGTCGCCGTAGCGGTTAGCCGTAGCCGAAAGCCGCGGCCTTCCGCCGTCAGCCGATAGCCGAGTCTTTCCCCGGTCGTTACCATGCTCAGGATGTCGGCCCCCACCCAGGCGTCACCCACACCCGATGTGAGCTTGCGCGGCCTGCTTCGACAGCTGGCCGCGCTGCTTCCGGACGTGGGAGTGTCTGCCTCCGCTGCCGGCGGGCCGGCGATCGAGGTCTTCAGCACCGCCGAGGACCTTCCAAAGCTGGTGAGCGCGAAGCTGCTCGAGCCGGGCGAGCTCTCGGCGCACGTCGTCCCGCCGGGCGACTCGACGCCGTTCGCGGCGTTCCTCGACGGCAAGCAGCAGAGTCACGTCTTTCAGTACGTCGTGCGCGGGGTGCCGATCATCTACGGCACCGTGGGCGCGGCGATACGTGTGCGCAACGACCGTCGGATGACGACCTGGCGACACGAGGTGACGCGCCGCCTGTACGCCCCTGCGCGCTTGATGCCCCCGCGATGGAACGCCGCGCTCGCGGGGCTCAGCGTCGCATTCGTCGACACGAGCGCACCAATCGAGGGGCAGACGGAGCTCGTCGAGCATCCGTTTGCGCTCAGTGACGCGGCCATCCACCGCGTTCAGGCGGATCGTGAGGCGACGGAACATCGCTTGGCCGAACAGTGGTGCGAGATCGAAGCGCGGCCGTTGTTCATCGACGGTGGGATCAGCGGCAGCGAGCGACTCGCAACGAGTGACTGTGTGGTGGGCGTCGTGAAGAACCACCGCACGCTGTACGTAGAGGGTAGAGGACTGGACGTCGTGTTCGGTCTCGCGGCGGGAGAGCGGACGAGCGTCTTTCAGGTGACGTCGCGAAAGAGGACGACGGTTGCGAGCTGGTATCTGCGCTTGCGGGATCCGGCGGGACACGATCCGATGTGGGGACTGGTCCGCGTCGAGATTCCTTATTCGCCTGTTGGTACTAATTCGCTTGCCGAGCGGGCCGACGACGCGTCGCGTCGGATTCTGGCTGAAGTTTCGCCAGTCGCGCTGCCCGACGCGCGGTGGGATCGGATGGTTTACGGTATTCGTGATTGTGAAGAATTCCTCCGCTCGGTGATGTGATGCCGCATTCTGTGTCTCCTTCTGTTCCTCTGTCCGAGTCGGGTCCTTCTGCGCTCGGACGCGTCGTCGCCACCGAGCGAAAGCCGAACACGCCGCACGAGTTCCACTTCTGGACTGCGCTCGATTCGCCCGTCGGGATCGGAACGATCGTCCGCGTGGAGGGTGCTCACGCGATCAACGGTCAGATTCCCGAGATCTACGGCATCGTCGTCGACGGGTTCAGCTACACCGACCTCCAGACGCCGCTGCACGACGTGCTCGGTCACGACGGCACGCCGGGCGGCGCGTCGCTCGGATCGACGGAACGCACGGAGATTCGGCTCTATACCGCGGCGGTGCTGCGTCAACTTCCGGAGGAGCCGCTGCAGCCCGTGCCGATGGGACGCGTCTACCTCGCGACCGATGCCGACGTCGAAGTCGCGTTGCGCATGGACAGCTATCTGAAAGAGGGATCGCGCACGGGGATTCCCATCGGCGTCTATCGGGCCGGCGGAACCGACGCGCCGATCTATCTCGACGCCGATTTCCTGCTCGGGCCCGAAGCCGCCCACCTGAACATCACCGGTGTGTCGGGTCTCGCGACGAAGACGAGCGCGATCGAATGGATCATGAGCTCGATCTTCACGCACTTTCCCGAGCAGAAGGGATCAGTCGCCGCGGTCTGCTTCAATGTGAAGGGTCCCGACCTCTGCTTTCTCGATCAGCCAGGACAGATCGACGCGGCCGACGCCGCCCTGTACGAGAAGTGCGGCGTCGAGCCGGCGCCGTTCGAGAAGGTGCACTACTACGCGCCATACAAAGCGGATGGCGTTTCGCTGAACACGCTGCGATCGAACGACGCGCTCCTGCACAATGTGTCTTCGCTCACGTGGGGACTGCGCGAGGTATTACAGTATGCGGAAGTCCTGCTGAACAAGGACGACGTCGACGCGAAAGCCGACGCGCTGATCGATTTCATTCGCGAGCGCATCGTCGACCGCGACTTCAGCGATCCGCTGCTCGGGAACAAACGGTATCTCGTGCGCTCGTTCGCCGACCTCGAGGCCTGGTTCCGCGACGTGCTCAACGCTCTGGAGGGAAAGAACGCCGACGGATGGCGTACGCACCACGTTGCCACCATCCGGAAGGTCCGAAATCGGCTGTCGAACATCTCGACGCGCTGTGCCGGCCTGGTGACCGACGACGGTGCGGTCAGCGACTTGCCCTTCGGGAGCTTTCAGGATCGCACGGTGTACGTAGTCGACGTCGCCTCCCTGGAGGAGGCCGCGCAGGATCTGATCTTTGCGCGCGTGGTCACCAAGCTTCGGGAACATCTCGAGAAGCGTGATCTGGGCGTCAACCACGTCATAGTTTTCGTCGACGAGCTGAACAAGTATGCGCCGAACGATGGACAGGACACCTACGTCCGAAAGATGCTGCTCGACCTCGCCGAGCGTGGTCGGTATCTCGGCTTGGTGCTGTTCAGCGCGCAGCAGTTCCGGTCGCAGGTCCACCGGCGAGTCGTTGGCAATTCGGGGACGGCCCTCTACGGTCGAATGGACGGCGACGAGCTCGCGACTCCCGGTTACGCCGTGCTGAGTCCGGCAGTGAAGACAAAGCTCGCATCGCTCGAGAAGGGCCAACTGATGGTGCGGCATCCGCACTTCACTCAGCCGATTTTCGTGCGATTCCCACGGCCGGCCGTCATGCGTGGCCGCGACGGGGCCGAGCGGTATCCGCAGGCGGTGGACGTCGACCTCGAAACGGCGGTGCTCCGCAGTCTGCGGCAACTCGACCCGGCAATCACGCTGGGTTGGGTTCAGAGCGCGATCGGGATTCGTGAGGACGAAGAGGTGCTTCGCGCGCGTAACGCTACGCTCCGCGAGCGGCCGGCCGACGTGCGCAAGTTCTTCCTTGCCCAGCTGCGCCCTGTGGTGGCGGCACAAGCGGTCCCGCGTGCCGCGACGTCGCCGGCCATTCGATCGGCTCCAGCCGACGACCCGTACGGATTCTGAGGACGACCGTGCGCGCGTTGCGGGTCCTGGCCTTTGTGGCGATTACCGCCAGCCGAGTGTGGGGGCAGGGGGGGGCCATCACGCTGCAGATCAAACCGCATGTCGGCGACACGCTGCGTATGCGTTTCGACGAGCAGACCGAGGTGACTGGCATCAGACGCACGCAGACAGGCGAAGCCACCGCCATCGCCGTGACGTCGATGAAAGTGTTTGCTCGTACGATCGTCGAGTCGGCGACCGACAAGGCGACCACGGTGCTCGCGGTGACGGACTCGGTGTCGTTCTCGACATCCGACGAGCGAGGCCGCGCGGACGCCGCTCAGGCGGAAGTGGACATGCGGGGGCAGCGCGCCCGATTCCGCATGGCGCCAGACGGCACCGTTGCGATGAATGAAATCGGGGATGCGACCTCCCGCGCCGTAGCGCAGATGGTCTCGGCCATGCCGCCCGCCCTTCCAAAAGCGGCGATCAATGTCGGCGAGAGTTGGATTCGCGAAATGCCGTTGACCGCCGGCCAAGCGTTCGGCGCGCAGCCGGCCGGAAAGCTCTACGTGACCTTCCGTTTCGATTCGTTGACCCATGGTGGTGATTGGGCGTTCATCTCGATGCGCGGTGAGCTTCGTCCCCCGGCACCCACGGCGACGATCGGTCCGAAGGTGGAGAAGGGAGTCGTCAGCGGCACGATGCTGGTGGACCAGAAGCGCCGTTGGCTCACCGAATCGTGGTTCTCGATCGTCATGAGCTCCGTGGACACGCCCCCCCTGACGAGCGGCATCGTTTCGTTGCATATGCTCACGAGAATCACGGGGCACATGCATACTTTCGCGCGATAGATTGAACTAGACTCTAGGCGCTAGCGTCTAGCGCCTAGTCTCCAGCTGATTTCTCGTTTGCGCATCGTCCACCTCTCCGACCTGCATCTCGGCTACCGGCAATACCAGCGGCTGACTCCCGGCGGGATCAATCAACGGGAGGCGGACGTCGCGTCGACGTTTCGCACGGCGATCGATCGCGTGATCGAGCTCTCGCCCGATGTCGTGCTCGTTGCGGGCGACGTCTTCCACACGGTTCGCCCGACGAATCAGGCCATCCTGCACGCGTTCGTGCAGTTCTCGCGGCTCGTGCAGTCGTTGCCGAATTCCGTGATCGTGCTCGTCGCGGGCAATCACGACTCGCCACGCTCGACGGAGACGGGCGGAATTCTGCCGCTCCTGGCGCAACTGGGAATGCAGGTCGTCGATCGAGAGGCGCGACGGCTGTCCTTTCCTGATCGCGATCTGTCGATCCTCGCCATCCCCGACGTGCACGGCGTCGAAGTGCCGGCGTTGACGCCAGATTCCGGCGTGCGCTTCAACCTTCTCGTGCTCCACGGGGAGATTCAGGGTGCGTTGCCCGACGGCGCGATGCCCGGTGATCGGGCGGCGATCGAGATCCCGGCGGCCGACCTCCATGCGTCGCGCTGGGACTACATTGCGCTCGGACATTATCACGTCTACCGCGAAGTCGCTCCCAACGCGTACTACAGCGGATCGATCGACTACACGAGCGTGAACACGTGGGGCGAGTTGTACGAGCAGCGCATCGCGGGCCTGGAAGGGAAGGGCTTCATCGAGCGCGATCTCGTCAGCGGACGCCATACGTACCACACGCTTCCATCGGCCCGCCCGCTCATCGACCTGCCAGCGATCAACGCGCGGGGAATGACCGCCGTCGAGATCGACGAGAGAATCCTCGCGGCGGTCGATGCGTGCGATCACCGCCGCGGAATCGAGGATAAGATCGTTCGGCTCGTCATCCGCGACGTGCCGCGGCACATCGCCCGCGAGCTCGACCACCGCGCGATCCGCGACTACAAGCGTCGGGCGTTGAACTTTCAGCTCGACATCCGCCGCCCGGATGTCTACCGCTTGCAGGCGGCCGGCGGACCCGGGCGGCGCCAGATGGATCTGAAGGACATCGTGTCCGAGAAGCTGCGCATGCGCCCCTTGGATGCGGGCGTCGATCGCGATGCGCTCGTCGCGCGCGCGATCGCGTACATCGACGAGGCGCAGTCGATGGGTGTTCCCGCGGCGCCGCTGGTCGAGATCTAGATGCGTCTCAATCGGCTTCGCGTCAGCAACTTCCGTCAGCACATCGACACGCAGATCGATTTCGATGCCGGGATCACGGGCATCATCGGCCCGAACGGCTCGGGAAAGTCGACACTGCTCGAGGCGATCGCATGGGCCCTGTACGGCACTGCGGCGGCGCGCGGTACGCGTGATTCGATTCGCTCCTATCGTGCCGCTCCGCGTGCGCAGGTCAGGGTCGAGCTGGACTTCGACCTCGGCGGACACCGCTACCTGGTCTCACGAGGGCTGACGAGCGCGGAGGTTTTTCTCGACGGATCGTCGGTTCCGATCGCGACGTCGACCAGCGCGGTGAACGCGTTGATGGAACGCCGGCTGGGAATGAGCCATGATGAGTTTTTTCATACGTACTTCACCGGGCAGAAAGAGCTCGGCGTCATGGCGGCGATGGGTCCGTCGGAGCGCGCGCAGTTTCTCTCTCGTGTGCTCGGCTACGAGCGGCTGAAGACGGCCCAGGAGCTCATTCGCAAGCGTCGAAACTCGCTCGACGCCGAGATCAAAGGTCTACGCGCCGGCATGCCAGATTCGGCCGCGGTGCAGCGCGCGCTCGTCGAGGCCAGAGAGCGTGTTGCCGCGGCGGAGGCTGTCGTAGTCTCCGTGCGCGAGCGACACGAGCGTGCGCGTTTGGCGCTCGCCGACGTCACGCCCCAGTGGGAGCGCATTCAGCGCGAGCGGGACGTCGAGCAGTCCCTCGTCGCCGAGCTCAGAGTCGCCGAGAGTGAGCGCGACGCGCGGCAGCGCGACATGGAGCGGATTCAGCGCGACCTGACGGAGATCGCGACCGCGCGCCAGGAGCTCGAGACACTCACCGTCGAGTTGGCGACGCTGGCGGGCCTCGAGGCCGAGCTACGTGAGCTCGAGCGCGCGTCGAATGAACAGGCGCGGCACCGGACGCTCAGCGACGGCCTTCGCCTCATCAGCGACGAAGTGGCCGCCCTGACCGAACGTCGCGCCAGAATCGAGAGCGCTCCGGCGTTCGAGGCCGAAGCCGCCGAGGAGCTTGCCCGGACGCGCGTCGAGCTCGAACAGGTGCAGGCGCAGTTCGAAACCGGCCAGACCGAGTGGGTTCGGGACAAACAGGAAGCCGAGACGAAGCGCGAAGCGCTGGTGGCGCAGCTCAAGGACGTCCAGCAGCAGCGCGATCAGATCGTCGAGCTTGGAGAGGGCGGCATCTGCCCGATCTGCGCGCGTCCCCTCGAGACACACTTTCGCTCGGTGCTCGAGCTGCTCGATTCCCAGATCGAGTCGATCACCTTCGACGGGAAATACTATCGGTCGCGGATGGACCAGCTGGCGGTGATGCCCCCGACGATTGCCGCGCTCGATGAGCGTCGCCGCGAATTGCCGGAACAGCTCGCCAAGCTCGAGCGACGCTTGGCGAAGGCGCAGGCCGCGGTCCAGGAGATGACGGTGCTCGTCCGCGATCTGGAGGCGAAAGAACGTCGGCGCGACGCGCTCGCGCTCGAGCTCTCGACGATTGCCGTACGCTACGACGAAGCACGTCACGCCGAGGTGAAGGCGACGGTCGGCCGACTCGCGCCGCTGTCGGCGCGCGCCGCGCGGCTCGCCACGCAACTCGAGCGCGAAGGACCGCTGACACAGGAGAGCGAGCGTGTCCGTCTCGTCAAGGCCGATATCGACGCCCGCGTCGCCGACCTCGCGGCGCGCCGCTCGGCGCTCGGCTTCTCGGACAAGACCTTTGCGACGACTCGCGACGCGTACGAGCGCGCCGCGGCGGCCCTGCGCGAAGCCGAGCTGGCGACGGTGACCGTCGACGCCGAGGTTGCCGCGGCGCGAGGGGCGCTCGCGAACGCCGAGCAGGCGCGCGCCGATCTGGAAAGGGCCGAGAAGCAGCTCCTCGAGCTGTCGACCGAGCGTCGGCTGCACGACGAGCTGGATCGCGCCTTTGCCGACATTCGCACCGATCTGAATCAGGAGTTGCGCCCAGAGCTTTCCGATCGCGCCAGCCGCTACATCCGTGAGCTCACCGACGGTCGGTACGGCGAATTGGAGCTCGACGATCAATACAATGTCATCGTGCTCGAGGACGCGATCCCCAAACCGGTCATCTCGGGCGGTGAAGAGGATCTGGCGAACCTGGTACTCCGGCTTGCAATCTCAGAGATGATCGCCGAGCGCGCCGGCCAGCCGTTCTCCCTCCTGATTCTCGACGAGGTGTTCGGCTCGCTCGACGAGACCCGGCGGCATAATGTTGTGGACCTGCTGCGCAGACTCCAGGATCGCTTCGAACAGGTAATTCTCATTACGCACATCGAATCCGTACGCGAAGGTCTGGATCGCGTCGTCTCCGTTCGCTACGACGAGGAGTCGGGAACGGCGAGCGTCGACACCGAGACGCTCGCGATGCCCGTCGCGGCGTCGTTCGACATGCACGCTGGCGCCGCCGACTGATGGCGACGTCGCGTTCCTGGCGCTCGCATCCAGTCGACGGGCCATACCGGGCCCGGGTTGACGAGATCGAGGAGCTGAACCAGGTCTTCAGCGACTCGTTCACCGAGCGCTATCGCCGCGACGGAATGGTCGGCGTGCGCGTTCCTTTCCTCAACTCCACGATCTGGCGTTACGCGATCGAGGATGCGGCGCAGGGCGCAATGCTCTGGCGTGATGATCGTGGGCACATCGTGGCGTTCAACATGGTCCATCGTTCGGGCACCGAGGGATGGATGGGCCCACTCGCCGTCCGAACGGAGTTCCAGGGAGGGGGGACCGGCAAGGAGATCGTGACGCGCGGCATCGAGTGGCTGAAGGCGCAGGGAGCGACCGTCATCGGTCTCGAGACGATGCCGCGAACGATGGACAACATCGGCTTTTACTCGCGACTGGGATTCCTTCCCGGCCGGCTGACGATCACGTCGACGTTGGAGGCTGCTTACGCGGACGCGGCGCCTCGGCTGATGAGTCGCCTATCGCCCGTCATGCGCGAGGACGCTCTGGCCGAGTGTCGCTCGCTGGTGCAACGGCTGTTGCCAGGGTACGACTACACGCGCGAGATCAACCTCACTCAGGAACTGGGGTTGGGCGACACGGTTTTGCTGTACGACGGCGACGACATCGTGGGATTCGCGCTCGCGCACACCGCGCCGCTCGTCGAAGGCCGGACGCGCGAGGAGCTCCGCGTTTTGAAGTTCGTGTTGGCGGACGAGAAGCGTCTCGAGGAGCTCGTGCGCGGAGTGTCGGATTTCGCGCGTCGGAGCGGGACGAGACGGATTTCGCTCCGGCTGCAAGGAGAGTTCATCGACGCGTACAAGCGGATCATCGCCCTTGGGGGGCACGTGCGGTGGACGGATCTGCGCATGTCGCTCGGCGGGTACGAGGAGAAGTGTCCGAACGGCGGGATCGTCCTGTCGAACTGGGAAATCTGAGAGGATCGGCTCGCCCCAACCGATGGACGCACGGCAGGTGTTTGGCGTAGCTTACGCGAGGCGTCAACACCGACTAACCCTTCGACCATGCGGCTCCCACCCGTGACGTCGTCGATTTCACCACTCTCGAAGTTTCGCCTCGCGGCCGGGCGAAATACCCGGCGAGCGTGCATTGCGCTCGCGCTCGCCCTGGTTGCCGCGTGCGCGCGCGGCAACAAGACCGAAGAGGAGGCTGAGCCACCGCGTGAACCCATCGCGGTGCATGTGAGGAATGAGAATTTTCTCGACATGAACATCGCGGTCGTCGCGGGCGGCGTTTCGCGTCGCCTTGGTCAGGTGACCGGGAACAGCAGCGGCGATTTCAAGATCAATTGGTCGACGGTGAACGGACAGCAGATCGTGCTCACCGCGACTCCGATCGGTGGTCGCGGGATGTTCACCTCGGCGGGCGTCAGTGTGGGTGACGGCCAGATGATCGAGCTTCTCATCGGGTC
>Ga0310811_10007442_pt1 | contig 14026 bp, 18 predicted proteins | sample YCmetagenome_FD_207642 | JGI IMG/M metagenome (GOLD analysis project Ga0310811, IMG submission 207642) | Soil microbial communities from experimental microcosm in Duke University, North Carolina, United States - YC | ecosystem: Engineered > Artificial ecosystem > Soil microcosm > Unclassified ... | reverse complement strand
GTATAAAGCACCCCGACGCATCGAGCACTCGTTGATCCCCGCGTGAAGCCAGTACCCAAAATAAAATAAAATTTGAGCTTTCCCGGGGCGCCTGGTGGTGCTCAGGGACCTAAGAAGCGCAAGTTAATGGCTGATGGTCATGGATCAGAGCCTAGGCGTCTGAAAGTGTCCCTCTGAGGGAAGCCTTGCGTAGTGTTCGTATCGGCCATCTGGAATGAGCGGGCGCTCCATGGTACTAACTGAAGAATCAACAGAAAGTTTGAAAGTTTCATTCCGATGATCACGTGACGCCATCAACATATGACACAGCATGATCGCCAGCGGGATCTCATGCTTATACCCTATATGTGAGAAGCGCACTTAAACTCTGACAGAGATAAAATCCGGTAAAGCCTTCCGCGGCGTCCTCTGGATCCTAGGCGAGTACGTCGAAGGCCTGTCAAACATCCAGGCCACATTCCAGGACATCCGCAAAGTGCTTGGTGAGATCCCTATCGTTGCGAGCGAGCAACAGTTACTGGACGAGGCTGGCGGAGAGGAGGGCAAGAAGGAGGGCAAGAAAGTTGAGGGAAGCGGACGGCCAAAGATACTTGCTGACGGGACATATGCGATGGAGATGGCGTACACTAGCGCCACCTCAATGAGATTAGAGGCTGTCAAGGCTGTGTCCAAGCCGCCATTGAGTGGTGCGTAGCGTGCCTGTTCATTTCGTTCGGAACTTTTAATGATGTGATGTCAGCCCTCATATTGGGAGGCGACTTTTTCACGGGTTCGGTACTCGCCTCGGCGCTGACGAAGCTCGTGTTGCAATTCGATGACCTTACAAACAACCGGCCAAAGGCCAATGCTCTTCGTGCTGAGGTATGTACTACAGTTAATGTTTTTATAGCATTCACCGACGCCCACCCAGTCCATGTTGATCATGACGTCTATTATCCGCGTCAGCCAGTCGAAGTTTGTCGTGGTACCGATCAATGAGGATTTCAATGAGCGTATTCTTAATTGCATACAAACCCTAAGCGAGCTCCAGGAAAAGTCCATTGTTCACGATATCTTCTTGAAGGACACAAAAGCAGCATACCCCAAGGTGCTCGTCGCTCAGGAGGTGCAGGCCTAGTCTACTTCATGCTGTGATGTTGCTGATGATCGGACAGAAAACGGCAGCAGAGAAGAAAGAGTCGAAAAGCATGAAGGAACATGTCGTGCAAGTCGATGATTTGCTTACTTTCAGGCAGTTCTCGAAAAAATTGGCTGATGATCCCATCGATGTAGGCTTTTGTCATTGGTTGATTATACGCCACTCATTTTTTATCAGTACGCAGAAGACTTAGGCAAGGCAACATGGGCCGCTGAAGTCCAGGAAGACCTCATATGCAACCTCAGTCGCATATCTCAGCTCACAGGTATGCCTTGTAGTGCCGCCGTCATCTGTTTTAGTGCTCATCATTTCTAGGTTTTTCGGATCCTATATACACGGAAGCATACGTCAAGATGCATGGATTCGATATCATGCTTGGTGTGTATAATTCCCTTGATGGGTTATTTCATCGGCGAAACTCATTAACGGTACTCAGATGTGCTTCTGGTCAACCAGACGTCTAATACGCTGCAGAATCTTTGTCTTGACTTCGCAACGCTTGGTGACCTCAAACTGGTCGAACGACCTGCTGTATATACCATAGCGCCTCAGGGTTTCCAGAGTATCAAGGCAACAATCAAGGTAACAATCAAAAATGCTCTGCCGCTCACACCTGTTAATTGTAGATCGTAGGTTTTGTCAACAGAGACTGGCGTCATATTTGGCAACATCCTATGGGACGGCCCTGCCCTCGCTGAATGCTGTGTTATCTTGAATGACATCGACATCGACATCATGGACTATATCAAACCCGCATGCTGTAGCGAGACACAGGTACGTCTTCAATACCTGTTGCTACTGTCTAAATACTCACTCACCACACTCAAGTTCCGAAGCATGTGGACAGAGTTTGAGTGGGAGAACAGGGTTAACGTGTCGACGAACCTGACGTATGTCTTTCAGGGTTCTCTTGTCCAGTCTAATGTACTCTCGTAGTGACCCTCGCAATTACCTGAAGCACGTCATGAAGTCTACGAACATGTCTTGTCTCACGCCAGAGGGAGCCACGTCGGGTGATTGTGATTGCCTATCTGCCAACGTGTATGCTCGAAGTTTGGTCGGTACGGGTTTTTCCATAAGTTTTGTGTCAGCAGTGGTCTTATTTTGTGACGATACAGGTGAGGATGCTTTAGCCAATCTTAGCATCGAGAAGACAGAAGCTGGGATTGTAGGCCACATTCGTATTCAGAGCAAAATGCAGGGCAATAATGATTAATGGTTGTGTATAGCTCACAAGAGGGTGGAATCAACTATCTTGCGAGAGCAGATGAGAATGGGGACGATTGAGGGCTGTGTGGGAATGAAAAGAAGCGGGGACGTGCTGTCATGGAATTTGATCTCGGAGCTGCACCCTGAGGATGGGAAAGAATAGAAGCGGGGACGGTTTCCATAAAGGCAAGAGGGGAGACGGTGACTGCTGATGAAGGGCTCTTCTATGCTCAGATTAGGTATTTTCTGTGTTGATGTTTCTCATGGTTACCTCAGGCTGGATCCAAAGGGGGGTTTCTCCGTGTTGATGGCGTGCACTGATAAGCATAGCTTCGGTAGGCGCACAGGTTTGGCATCTGAAGGTATTGCACCCCTGCGTGTACATGCTGGCACTACACATAGTGAACTGGCACAAGTAACAATATAGCAACAACATTAATATTGATACAAGATACATTGTTATGGCTCTGTTGCCGTAAGCGTTGGCAAACGAACACCCAAAAGTAAATCCTTTAGCCTTGCTAACAATGTTTTGTTAGATGCATCTATCTCACCCAGACCCCTTGTATCGTTCTTGATATCCTTCGCTAAAATAATTGCATCCTCAGCCTTCTTTAAACTCTGATGCGAGAGAAGAATGCTCTGCTGTGCGAGTCTGCCATTGGCCGATAAAGTACGTTGGAGTTCGATAAACTGGTCTTTCTGCCTTTCAGTGTTTGCCTCAATTAAACACTCCAGCCTCTTTAGGCTTTGCGCCACAGTCTCCCCTTATTATCGACAGTCAGAAAACATGGGTGTCAAAGTGGTAAATTAAAGCAGGACACACCTGCAGCTGGTGACGGTTCGGTGGGTTGCGGTGGGTCATGGGCCTCGCTGGCGGATGCCTCCATAGACTGCGTTGGGTGATCAATAACAGGAGCTTCCTCATATGTGATGATTGACGGTGGGTGGAACACATTGGTATGAATGTTGGATGCTGCCATGGATTGCTCGGGCTGCTGTGAGTCAAAACATGAGATGGGCCGCCCTGTAACCACATTGCTGTCACAAGCGTGGGATGCGGCTAGTACTCCCGACTGGGAATAGCGTACGCCAAAGGTGTTTGTGGTTTCTATCGCATATCGTTGAGCAGCACTCCATAAGTTTATAACTGCCCATATTACCTGTGCTCTCGCGCATGAAGGTTTGGTGTTGCCCAAGTTAAATATGGGCTGGTTATATATATTATAATCTGAACCACCATATCTGGCTGCCCACAACTAAATTTTAGCTGATGTGACATTTCCAGAGGGATCCTTTTATCAAGTACATGATTTTACGATCTAGTCCTAAGCCAGCGCTATAGGAAGCGAGAGATGTGGAAATTGGTCATGGATAGGGGTCTGCTGAGCCCGATGCTCGCTCTGACATTTGATGAATTTGATATTTGACCGGTGAATGGTCTACTTTCAAATGTGCTATATGTACTCATTTCACCGACCATTTATCATCACTGGCAAAGATGGTTCGTGTGGTGGATCTATCGAAGAGTTACCTCCTGACATATTTCAGATGTGACCTCACCTTAACTGTCAACCACTACTTTCATTCGTACAGAGTCAAGATAGCGCAGGACAGACTGTCCTTGTTGGCAAGAGTGTACAGCCGTTCAAACGCAGCTTTCAACTCAGGATGAGCGACGATCGGCCAATGACCCCAGAAGTCAACAACAGTGTCAACAGTGAACACATCCAAAATCGCGATAATCTCCACATATACATATCATTGTACACTTATAATACACTGTTGCGAAGTTGAATAACTGAAATTGGTGGAGAAATGATTGAGATACTTGTTCAGGTGTGACAGCCAACTATCACGTCTGCCTGTCACCAAGCCGAATCAATCGTAGCGGAGTTTGAGATCTGCCGGACCTGCGCTCACTGCTCATAGGGTCTTGGACAGTGCATGGGGTGTACTCAGGGCAAGGGTGCCATTACCCAAACTCCGAGCAAAACGATCTAGCATGTGTCGCGGATTCAAGAAGCCCTCGCTGGAGTTTAAGGAGGAGTGTACCAGAGCTATAGGGCAGCAGCAAAGGTTCACCAGGTGAGTCTAAGAAAGTTTATGCTTCGATATATTAAAACTAAGACCCCATAAATACAGCAAATTGACCATCACCTTCAAGCAAGCTGGATACCCCTCCCAACGGCGACTTCTACCAGCTCCTCGGCATAACATACGATGCCCCACCGAGCACAATAAAATCAGCGTACCGTATGGCCCTTCTTGCTTCCCATCCAGATAAATGATCGTTCTCATCTGCTATACCACCCGTAGATGTCAACACCACACTCCTCAAAGAAGCATACTAGTATACCACCTTGTCAAACGTGTCCTCCCGGCATAGCCTACGATGAAGTGCTCAAGTAAAGACCTCCACTGGACCGCATTCTGCGCAGGTCATCTCACTAGAGGATTTTGAGGAGGCAGAAGAGGGTGTATGGACACATGCTTGTAGATGTGGTGGTACATACAAGATCATTGAAGAAGATATGGATGCGGGAAGACACCTTGTCGGTTGTGAGAGTTGTTCCGAAGTTGTGTGGGTAGGATATGAGCTCGTTACTGACGAACATCGTGCTACCAACGGCTAATAAATCACCAAGACAAATGCTATACAGTTGGGATTCTGCAGTATGGAGTCTGGACATCTTACATTTACTCGCTAATAATACTTTGTTGTGTTTCCAGTGTTACACGAGCTCAATCGACCACCATGACGTCCTCATGCTCTTTCGACCACTTCTTCACCAGCACTTTCCTTAACTCGCGACCAATTGCCATTGCAACCAGCCATGGCTCAGCATTACCAATCTGCCTGTGCATCTACATTATTTGATCAGTGTGCAGCAGGAGGGAAGGTTATTTTAGCACACACCATCATGACACGATCATTTTCTGCATGGAACACAAACTTGTCGGGAAAGCCTTGCGACCGAGCGAGTTCGCACACTGTGACAATGCGTTTGCATTGCACGATTCGTATTCATTTGGTTAAGTGCACTGTAGTGGAAGCAATGACGCACATAAGGGTTGAGCACACGGGATTGCTTTGCACTCGGGTCAACGTTGGTGACAGTAGCTTGAAAATAACCGTTCTTGTTAACTCGTCCATAAAGACCTATACACCATAAGTTAAACGTTGCGCATTACTCTTTATCAAGAGTAGAGTACCTGCTTTGAAACCGCCGTGTGCAGTGGCTGAGGATGGATTTGCGAAGTGCCACTCCCAGAAATGGGGCCCAAGTTCTGACATTATCGTCAACGCTGTAAAGTCCTGCAAAAAAGACACATACCCCTATAGTCTGCACCCGCCCTCATCGGGATATTTACAACTCTACGCAGGTTAAAAACATCTACTATGCGAGGACGTCACTTACCTCTCGACTTTGATGGCCTCATAGGTCCGTGTATATTGTTGCAGATCTTTTGAAGGTTCTTCACAACACCACTTTTGGAATGCCGTTGTTGGCTCATGCTCGTACACTACATCCTCTCCAGAGTATCCGCACCAGGGGCAGTCTTTTCTTAAGGGGGATCGTCTGAGTGCGCTCCCGTTCTTCTCGTCGTCTGGCTGGATCCCTGGGTGGTCTTGGGTTTGCCCTGTAACCAATAACCAGTGAACATAGCCCATTTCAGGGTAATGCAACTGTACCAATTGAATCGAGGAAGGTCACTGATGGCATCGTCAATAGTGACAAACTGGTGAGGCGCGTAGCCAGTCTCTGTCCAAATAGGTCTGATATGGGTGTCCAATTGGAAAATCAATTCCCAGCGCGTCTACTGGAGGGAAGGCGTGCGTAGGTTGAGGGAGCTGAGGAAGGGGATGACCGTACTTTGCCGCAATCATGAAAAACCGCACACGAGTTTGAGGAGTGCCATAGTGACCAGCTTGTAGGATACCATAGCACACTTGGTAGCCGAGAAGTATGACGTTGGATAGATACTTGATGCTTGAGCGACACTTACTTCATGTCAGTCATTGCCCGGATCAAGAATTTCAATCCGCCCATGGGGGTACCCCCTTTAACCCTGTATGGCCCGTCTTGTCATACCTTTAGACCGAATGACAGGAACCCGCGCACGTTCTCAAAGAAGCAGTATTTTGGCTGTATAAAGTCAACCCACGATAAGACGTTGAGGATAAGGTTGCTCTTGCGGTTATTTGCTTTGATGAACATGTTCAGACGTGAATGGGGCTGGCTGAGGTGCAGTTTCAGTATGATCAAAAAGAGTACAAAAGTATGACATCACTGACCAGGGAAACCCAGCAATGATACAATTGATGTCCTCAGGTTTTGGCGGGGCGGGGATGTAGGGGTCCTCTGTGATATCCGATTCTATTTTCTCCAATGGCATAACCTCGAGATTGGTATATGATCTTATCGCTGCTGCGAGCACTAGGTTGCTGCATTGGTTATACACCACTGTTTTAGGAGAGTTGGTTCTGTCAAGTCCTTGTTAGTATTGCTGAAATGAGGAGCGAAATGCACACTTCAAGGTCTTTGCGGCACTTGGAGAAATTTCGACCGCATGGGTAACTTCAATGCAGCCGTATTCCTCCAACCCCATCCCGAAAGCTCCGGCTCCGGCAAACGGGTCCAAAGCACAAAGGGGTTCTTGCTTCTCCAAAAATTCTTGGTTTTGCTTCCATTCAGCCAGGTTCTCTGCAGTACAGTATCCGCACACCAGGAGATCTTTAGGCAGAAGTGTGTGTTTGTGATCCCAGGAGGTCACATCGAGGCTCGGGAAGGAGTAGCAAGCATAGAAGTGATAGGGCGACATTTCGAGCCATTCTTTGAGCTCTGGCACAGCCGCTCGCATGTAGACATGACATTTTCCAATAATACTGGAAATCGGGAAGTTCATTTTATCCTGCGTGACAAGGAGATGGCACTGGGGACCTGGGTCAAAGCGAATATTGTACATGGGCTGTGTACCCTCACCTCATCCTTGAGCTCTTCCGAGGGTCGGAGGCCCAACTTGTTAATTCTTCCAAACATCCTTACTCAAACCCAACTATTGTCGTCCGACTGCTGAATGTGAATGCGGGTAATTTGGCCAATATGACACAGTCCTTCCTCAGCCTTGATCATAACAATGTCACGAAGATAATGCATAACGCCCTTCCGTGCAACGCCACGGTGAATCTTGTGGGGGACGAGTGCATCCGCCCCCTCCTCGCCCATTGAGCACATGGGGCAGTAATCCTACGGGAGCTCGTCCTGTCCGCGATACAGTCTTTCTTGTGGTATTTCAGTGAGTGAACCATCGAGGCTATTATAAATGAACCTGCAGGCAGAAATATCAGCGAGGTTCTCAAAAGTTGCAGAAGATGTATGACTTGTAGAAAAAGTTATAAGGCCCAACGACTGGCATTTCTTTTGAAGGATCGACGAACTGAAACGAAACTTTTTGAACGATAAGGTCGAAGTTGAGATAGGGGGGGGTGTAGCAGGGAGCTGCAAGACAACTGTCGAGTCGAGTGGGAAGATAAGAAACAGGATCACGAGGCTCGTCAGTGTGAGTAGGATGGACTGTGTCCGTATGGGAGGGAAGGAGTTTGCGTAGAAAGTGAAGGAAAGCAAAGAGACATGTTGCATCAGACTGTGATGAAGAACAGTGTGTGATGGATAAATGAGAGAGTATGACCACTTACGTTTGGGTAGACCAGCGTGGCGCGAATGTTCAGATTTACTGGTCTGTAAGATATGTTAGCATATCAATGATGGATCTATGTGGGGAATACATACACTAGGCTGCAGTTCTTTTGCAAGCCCGATGCTAGCGAAAATGTTGGCTGGGATGTTCCATATGTAGATCTTGGTGTCATCCATAAGCGTGTAAGCCAATTGGCGTGAATTGGGCGAGAAGACATGAGTGAATGGAGTATTTTGGACATCAAATGAGGCAAGGAACTGGCGGGATTGGAAGGTCCATAGCTTGATGGTGTCGTAGGAAGAGCTGGCGAAAAGAACACAATAAGATGAGAGTGCTAGACCACTGATGGTACTGGTGTGCCCTTTGAAAGGAGTTCTGATAGTCTTGAGCATGGACGCGTCAAACACATAGATCGCCATTGGGTAATCATCTATAGTGAATCTAAATTGTGCTACGAATTTGTCTTTTGCTGTCCAGAAGATATACGTACACGTGAAAGAAATTGGATGACCTCCCATTATTGTCCAGCGATTGATGTGTTAGTTCACGGTTGTGACGCTATACCCAGGGAGTGAACAGTCAAGCAGGAGGGAACACTGTTAGTAGATGGATTTGATATGAGTAGCGACGGGTGGAAGTAGCAAGAGACTGCGAGAGACAAAAGAATGACCTAGTCCAAGTGCAAAAGACTGAGTAGAACGACGCGGGTGCGAGAACTATATACCTGTCCGTGTTAGCGATGATATAAGGAATAACTGTACTATTGTATGTGTGGCGCGGTAAGTGAATATCGAGATAAACGAATGAAAAGTAATAGCATGACGTGCAAGTTATGTCAAATTATCCCATAGCACTGTCTGGTGATGAGCTTCTCGGTGGCCTGGGTGCCAACCGAGGAGGGCAAGAAGCTGGTTCCATGCTATTCGTAACGGTTGACGAGGTGGAAGCTTTTGAGCAGACTTGATCGCCTTTGGAAGATGCTCAGGAAGTGTAAAAAAAATCAGAAAACTCGTCCATTATTTCATAGTAAGGAGCATTCTCTGCAGAGGGTTGAAGAAGCGATTTTGGTGGAGTGGATTGGCTATTTACAGTGCTGGAGCTGCGGGACTCCAGGGAAGTACCACGGCAATCAGCTACAGTGGGAGAGAGAGAGGTGGATAAACGTGTGGTAGAGGTGTTCTTTGACTTGCACGATGCAGAGCATCGTGCCTTCAGAGTTTTGATATAAAATTGCACAGGAGAGAAATGGGCAGCGAATTTGGAGCCCAGAGACGGCAGCGACATGTTCAATGGAGGACTCGGAAGGGTAGAAGGGAGTCGTTCGTCAGATGGGGGTCCATCTGCAGTTGAAGCAACGGACAAGAGCCTACAGTGATATGCGATCAGCCTTTCATGAAAAGTAATAATGATTTTAGCAAAAAATGAATGTACAGTCCAGGACTATGACTATATGCCTTGCTTCCATGTTTTGTCCAAAGGGTACGATGCATAAGCATATATACCAGCATAATAGACCATATGTCGCTAACCTACCCTCGTTTGTCTCATCAACGAGAGATCATCCTGGACCGAACATGTTGATCAACCCAAACCAGACGAAAAACTCACACTTTGCTGACAGATGCTGGAGGAGCGTTGGTGAACTTTCTAGGCAGCTGAGGTGAAGATGAAACGAATGCATGGTGGGTCTTCTTCCTTCTGTGGAAGGGCAGCATAGAGCACCTGGACTTGTGCTTTTCTTCAGATAGGGTGTCGGGAAGAGCATCAGTTGTAAGAAGCGGGCATGAAGCATGTGAGCTGCGGAAAATCTTTGAGAAATCTGCCATCTTCGATTGTGAGCCCTAGGGAGTTGGAATGCCGGTAATGACGAGGCCAGAATTGGGCTTTAAAGATGTCAGCTAGATTGTCAACTGTGCGTTGGTCGACCGGAAAATTAGTCATGGCAAGGGACCATTTCACCCCTTGCCATGACGAAGCTGCCTGCATTCAATTGCATCACGTGATTTTCGGACTGTTTTGCTCCCCTGCTCTGACTTCAAGCTATCTTTGCATTGAAGGCACGATTTGTGTTGCTTTTGAACAACTCTCGGATGTATCTTTAAACGGCGTGTATGTTTTTTTCTGTCTGGTTTACTGTGCATCTGTTCATTTTAGGGGTTCATGCCCGATCTTAGGTACCTTGTTGCCATGCGCATGCAGCCTTGGCTTTATGACATTGCTTCATCCTGCTAGCGCCAAATGTAATGTCCGGTTGAATTACATGTTCAATAGGTCTCATCTTGCGTATTCAGGTTCAAGAATTTGCTCTCACGCAACCAGCGCCGCAGGTAAATTGATTTCCTTCTCCTTCGCCCTCTTATCCATCGCCATTTTCATTCATAGAGCGGAAGCTGCAATGACATGTCTCTGCAGGCTGTTTTAATGACTGACAGCTCTGATTTCAAGTCTCTGCAGGCTATCTCGACGACTGACAACTCTGATTTCGACACTTTGCAGGCTTTTTCGACGGCTGGAAACTCTGATGTCAAGTCTCAGCAGTTCATTCAGGTGATTTCCCATTGATTTCCTTCTGCTTCACCCTTTCATCCATCATTCTATTCAAAGATTGGAAGCTCCAATGCTAGGTGTCTGCAGCCTGTTTTGACCACTCGAAGCTCCGATTTTGATGGCCGCAAGCTTTGATTCCAAGTGCCAGCAATCATTTTCAACGACTGCCCAATCAGTTTCGACGGTCGAACAGTCTCTTTCGAATGAGCAGTCAATTTCCAAGGCTGAACAATCGTTCAAGGCCGAACAGTCTCTTTCGTCGATGACCGAGCAAACTTCTCTCAAGTCTGGGCAGTCTGTTTCCAAGCCGAGCAGGGTGTTTCAAAGATTGAGCAGGGCGCTTTCATGGCAGAGCAAGGGATTGCAAAGGTTTGGCAGGGTGCTTGACAGTTCGAGCAGGATGTTTCAATGGCTGCGCAGGGTGTTTATAAAGTTTGAGCAGGGGTGCTATCTCTACTATCCAAGCCACCCGTACTAATTTTGTTTTCTCAGTGCGTGTTAGAGGGTCGCAACAATCTGCCAAGCACAATTTCATACTTGTCGAGCACATGCACCGCCAAATCATTTGATATGATCCAAAAGCTTAGGGCTGTGGCAAGATGTATGACGATTTATGCACCTTCACGTCTGTGCCCATGATAATTTATCCCCGTAAACAGGCAAGATATCACACAGTTCGTTTTGACGACCGTAAGCTTCGATTCCAAGTCTCAGCAATCGTATTCGACAACTGTCCAGTTGGTTTCGATGGCCGAACAGTCTCTTTCCATGACCTAGCGATCTTTGTTCAAGTCTGAGCAGGGTGTTTCAAAGGTTAGACAGCTTGGACACGCTGTTTAAAAGGTATGACTTTATCCTTTGCTTGTATGATGCCTTTCACACTTTTTCACGCAGACACTTGTCATCACCACGGCTGAGCTCCTCACCATCACCAAGACCACCTATACTGCATCCATCACAGGGGACTTGTTCACCGCTGAGAAGGTCCTCACTCAAGGTATTACCGCCGATGCCAAGATCTTTGCTTCCTATGCCAACCGCTCTTTCATTATGGCGCGCAAATTCGACTGGAACAATGCGCTTCAGGATGCAACCAAGGTGATAACGATCCATCACATGCTAACTAGAACCCCGCTGACTTAGATGGTTTCGTAGTCTCTTGCCATACAGACATCGCTGCCTGGTTACATTGCCCAAGGTATTGCTTTCTGCGGAAAGCAGCTTGTCGACGACGCGAGGGCAGCCTTTGATCTGGCGTTCACTTTCACGCAGGGGATATGGATGCTACTGCGTTTGTTTGCTTAATCAAGGCAGGTTAATTTGCTCGTCTTGTGTAGTGTGCGCTTCATGCATCAGGTGAGTCTTCGATTTCAACTAGGAACTATTGCCTTGAATGGTGGGCATCACAGTGAGGCCATCGAACACTTCACTGCCACGGTCGAGGCTGGCACTTTCTTGGCTAAATCCCCCCCTCCTAGTTCCTGCGAGGTTTTCAATGTGGTACGTTGATATGTAATCACCGGAAAATTCACCTGTCCTCAACCGCGCCTTTTGCAGCTCTTCGGATGGGACATTGAGATGTTGTGGCAGATGTCCAACCAGAAGTTGATCCTTGCACTCCTTGGGGCTGGTATGCTTGGAGAAGCCTTCGAATCGTACCGTCTTGCAAGTGATGAAACTACGAAGACCAACTTACAGTCTTGTGTCTTGAATGAGTTCTCTCAGTAATGCCACCCATACTATGGTTCTCAACCCTTTTTCATCCAGCTCTCTCGTTGTGATGAGTGACTAGTACTCATGCCTTCCCCGTGAACTGTTAGATGTGTATATATATTGAAATACGGGTTTCCTCTGTGGATCGATTCCTGTATCATGTATTCCTGTTACTTTATCTATTTGCTGGCTTCTGACAGAATGCGGAACGATGATTTTACAATGTTTGCACGCACCGAGTCTCCCCGCCGCAGATGATCCCACTGTTGAGTCCTTTGGCAACCTGTTTGTTCGACAAATACCTTTCTTTCTGGACACTTAAAGCTTCGATCGAGAGTTACAATTCGAATTAAATCGTCAACTGAACAATTCCTTCACAGACTTGCTGTTTGTTCACACATGTGTGCACAGAAAGTTACAATCCTCGAATAAGTAAATGTCCAACTCGTTCGTCCTCTCCACTCAACGTTATTCTGGATACACCATTTTCCGGACTCCTTTTCAGGTAGTAGTTATCTGCGCAAGTGAAATGCAGACGGGTACTATCGCGATTGGCTGTAACTGAGGAAACACTTTGAGCAGCAGATTTAGGGATCTCTGGATAAATCTTTTTGCATTACCTCTCATAGACGAGAACTTTCACGGACGCACCTTTGAAATTACAGTATTAGAAAGCCCCACAAGTCTATTCAAAGCACCGCATGACTGGCTGAGATTGAGCAGCTGCACAGAATGCCTCTAGGATCCGCGCAAATGGGCGCTGGAGTCAGGGAAGGAGGGAAGAAAAAAGGGTACATTGTTGTCTCCAAGGTATGCGACGAAAAGCCGATAAGTCTATCGAGGTCATTAGGTCGCGGTAACCGTTCTCTTTATTTGATATGGTCAATTCTCCGAGTGTAGATTGAATCGTGCATGTCCCAGCCACTCAGGCTGCAATGCAACTTGTATTATGGCAGCGAATCGAGGTGGCAATATTGAGATACACAAACTCACACTACAAAATCCAAACCTTTCTGAGGCAGTGAGGTGTAGAAACTTATCTTTGAACTCTTTTTTCTCCCTAGTCAGTCCACCACCCTAACGCCCACTAGTGCACTAGCTAAATTGAAAATCTGAATGCATGAAACGTGCATCAATGTTGAGTTTCTCTTCTGAAAGACTATGGATGAACCTGCAGACCGCCGTTAATGGCTATTTTCGTTCTAGTCTGGGTGATCCTGCTGTTGAAACATTTGTCAGGCTATGCCATCTGGAATCTTCGAAAACGTACTCCCTATCCAAGACCGTGTTGATGTAATACGACACCAGATCATTACTGCTGAGGTGAGCGTCAATGGCAATAATCAAACTAGAACGGGACTGATCAAATCTCCACTGCGATAAAGCTGCGGCGATCCAAACATGCGCTGTCCGCTGCCAGCAGTCGAGAAGCACATCAGGCAGAAGCGAACTCGTTCAAGGTTCAAAGCACGTCGGATTCGAGCTAACTCAAAAACCACGAGGGGGTTGCGTTTGTCTCCCCCATTTGAATGGCACTGAGCGCGCAGCTTGCGATACCTGGAAAGATATAGATGAATGTCCAATGATTAACTGAATGGGAGATTTCACGAATACTCACCGAGCCTCTAGCTATCAGAGATATCTGGGATGAACCTGAAGGCGCTGAGATACTTTGAGCATGGCATGAGCTTGAGGCTTGGGTGGCTCGCCGTCCTA
>Ga0310811_10007441_pt1 | contig 14027 bp, 11 predicted proteins | sample YCmetagenome_FD_207642 | JGI IMG/M metagenome (GOLD analysis project Ga0310811, IMG submission 207642) | Soil microbial communities from experimental microcosm in Duke University, North Carolina, United States - YC | ecosystem: Engineered > Artificial ecosystem > Soil microcosm > Unclassified ... | reverse complement strand
GAATAGGGTGGCAAAAAGAGCAGGTGGAGAGCCGGAGGAACCTGGACAAGGGGACTGACATGCCAACCGGCTTGATCAAGAACCAGAGCCATCTGTTTCTGGGGTCCGGCCCCCACCGCACGAGCAACATGGGCCAGCGCCAGATTCATCATCTCGCTGTCGACGCGGGGCAAGATCAACCACTCAGTGCGTCCTGACTGAGGATGGACAAACGCAGACAGGGAGATCCATTCGTAGCGCTGTTGCACAGCAACACACGGTCGAGATCCTTTGCGCACCCAGACCCGGCGCAGGATGGGTTTGAGACCGATCCGATGTTCATCCATCGCCCACAGCTCAACGTCGGCCTGGGGATGCTCGACATGGATCTGCTCAACGTCCTGACTCAGTTTTTTTTCAAGGCTTCTTGCTCGAGGGGATTGCTTTTCACATGACGAGGGCGTAACACTCGTGGGCGCAAACCCAGGCGTCGCACATACTCCCAGCCTCGTTGGGCATGAACGGGGTGCCCTGTGTGCTGCTCCATCCACTGTGCGACTTTTGGCCCTGACCACAAGCCGCCATCAGGGGGATCTTGTTCCAGCGCCTTCTGTAATTGCTCTTGCTGCGCAGGCGAGAGGAGAAACTGACCACCAGGATGTTCATGACGTGCATCACTCAGGGCGGTTGGCCCACGTTGATGGTCGCGTTGGACCAGGGTGCGAACCCAGGTGGAACTGTACCCGGTGAACATGCTGGGCACTGACTCCTTGAACAATCAACCAAATGACTTGCCAATGTCCACGTGCGATCCCGTCTTTCTCCTTGAAGTACCGTCTCTCTCTCTCTTCTTTTGGCAGATCGTCTGCCACTCGCATTCGCGTTTTCATTCCAGCAGCGTACCACATGTTTCTTTCACATGGAATTCAAAGGATTTGATATGATGCCTATAGCGAGAGGAATAACAAAAACACCCCTAAAACTCTCTATCTTTTAGCTCCCTCTATTATTTACATCTGAAATGTAAACATATCTTTGAAATTAATTAATCTATATTCATCAAATATTAAAAATTTATGTTATTCTTATGAAAGAAAATAGTTGAAAGGATTTTATTTCGATGATTCCAGTTCGGCCAATCCATGCATTTCCTGCACGCATGGCTCCGGAAATCGCCATGAAAGAACTTCAAACACTTCCACCAAATGCTCTTGTACTCGATCCCATGATGGGATCAGGAACTGTTCTACGTCTAGCACTTAACTACGGCCTCCGTGCTATTGGGCGCGATGTGGATCCACTTGCTGTGCTCATGGCACGTGTATGGACCACACCAATAGACACATCTTCTCTTAGGAACTATGCCATTCACCTCATTCAAAAAATTCAAGATATCGATGCAACGACAGTTCACCTTCCCTGGATCGATCAAGACCCAGAAACAGCCTCCTTTATTGACTTCTGGTTCAATGAACCTCAAAAATCAGATTTACGAAAAATAAGCTATGTACTCCACCCGCTATCGGGACCCGAAGCCGATTTTCTACGTCTAGCACTCAGTCGCATCATTGTTACGAAAGATATCGGCGCCTCTCTCGCACGCGATGTTTCACACAGTCGACCACACCGTGTGCGGCAATATAATTCTTTTTCTGTTATGAATGGTTTTATAAATTCTGTTACAAACCTTGCGAAACGACTTGCCTCCCTTCCACCGACCACTGGCGCAGATGTGCGACAAGAAGATGCTCGTTCTCTTACCTCACTGGCTAGTGCCTCCATTGATGCGGTAATCACCTCTCCTCCGTATTTAAATGCCATCGATTATCTTCGAGGGCACCGACTTGCACTTGTTTGGCTTGGTCATCGCCTCAGTGAGATGCGTTCTATCCGCTCAACCAGTATAGGTGCAGAGCGAGCTCTAACAGTAAAAACAAATAATGCATTTATTGACAGTATTACAAAAAAAATAACTCAAAATGATCTATTGCCTTCTCGAGAACAACGATTTCTCCAACGATATATCCTTGATCTCTCCACTCTTCTTGCAGAAATCCATCGAGTCACCCGGCCTCAAGGCAAAGCGGTTTTTGTCATTGGAAATTCCTGTTTACATGGTGTCTTTATTAAAAATTCTCTTGCTTTGCTACAGCTTGCTGAACAAACTGGCTTCCGATGCCTTTCACAAGAGGAACGAGAGTTACCTCCAAATCGCCGTTATCTCCCCCCTCCACAAGCATCAGCCAATACAGACCTTAACAAAAGGATGCGCACAGAGACCATTTTCACTTTTGTTCACGACTAAATTTTCACCGTTTACGCTGCCAAATTTTGAAGAGGTTGATCATGCGTCCATCAGAAACACAGATACAAATTGTGTACCAACGATTACTGGCGCAGGAACCAGATGCACCCAGTGATTTCATCGAACTACTTCTTGATCCGCTTATAGAAACACTGGGGAACCGCTTCCCGAATGAATCTTACGCTGAACTTGTCCCTGACGTTGTCATTGATGCGCTCTTAAAATTTGTTCAAACACCTCACCTTTACCAACCAACAAAAGCGACTCTCTGGAATTATCTCTGGATCGATGTCCAAGGAGATATGAAGAATGCTCTTAAGAAAAACACACGTCGTCAACAAAAAGAAGTGATCTTTGATCCTGTCGCACATGATCTTCCAGATGGGAATATAAATATAGAGGAGGAGGTCATGCAAAAGATCGAAGTAACGTCCCTGTTGGAACAAAATATTCTCAAACAATTTCAGCAAGAGATTTCAGATCCTCGTGATTGGCAAGTGCTCCTCTTGATGGTTAATGGTGAACGACACACTAGCGCGTTTGCCCCACTCCTGAATATCGAAACTTTACCAATGAGCGAGCAACGTGCGCTTGTTAAAAGAACTAAAGATCGTCTTCGTCAGCGGCTAAAACGATACGGAGTAAAATTACATGAAAACTAATCCAACCCCTTCTCTTGTTCGTGCCGCACAGCGCGCAATAAATAGTCCATTCTTCCTGGCAAACACTCTTCAGGTCTATCAACGAATACACCACCTTGATAATGAGACTCTCGCAGCACTTCTTGAATGTCAGGTTGATGACCTTCCACGTCTCGCACTCTGCCGCCGTCCAGTGACTGAACAACAAGAATTTACGCGAGATATTGCTCTGCTTGCACACCGCTTTCACCTGCAAGCAGATCAATTAGCAGCCATCATCCGCCAGGTCGATACCCTTCATACCTGGCAGCAACACATGCCATTTCATCAACAAACTACATCCCCGGGGCTGCTCGCTGCCGCCCGTGACCGCGATGATATTGACAATGAGACAACGGAGGAAAACAATGATTGAAAGCTGGCTTCAACAAACTGCCGAAGAGTTCTGGCAGGCTTTAGGCTATGAGCTTCCGTATCCTCGCATACTTATGCCTTCCGTGAGTCGGTCTTTCCCTGTAAGCCTCATTTCGCTTCCACGACTTACCATATCTCAGGTAGAAACCTGGCTCCAGAACCAACACATTCCATTCAGCTTCCTGTGTCAAGATCGATCATTATGTGGATGCATTATTGCATCCCATGGACACGGACTCATTTTTATCGACAGCCTCGACGAAGCCAACGAGCAACGCTATACTCTTGCACACGAAATCTCACATTTCTTGCTCGATTACCTTTATCCGCGTCGTCACGCCCTACAACTTTTCGGCGAAACAATCCGTCCCGTCCTCGACGGAGAACGTCCACCCACACCAACAGAGCGGGTGCATGCATTGCTGAGCAGTACAAATCTCACAAGCTATCTTGACTTTATGCCTCGTTCATCACAAGGAACACTCGATAGAAGTTTTATTTTACGCGCTGAGGACAAAGCAGATCGGCTTGCTCTCGAGTTGCTTGCACCATTTGAACTCATCTCAGCTCAACTCACAAACTCAACAGTTCCTCTCTCGCTTGAACGCAGTTCTTTCACCACCAACCTTCTCACATCGACCTACGGTCTTCCAACGGCCGTTGCGAGAACATATGGTGCTCTATTCTTTCCGGCTCCCATCCAGGGGGCAACAGCCCGATGGTTTGGCTTGGTTTAATACTTTTCACTCCTTACAATTATTATTGCCTTCAAATCTTTTTTCATTCTATTTTGATCTCTATATATTGTCGCACTTTTACACAACCACCGGAATTTTACATAGAAGAGTTTACAAGACGTATCAGGAATACAAAATCTATGTGAGGAGGGAATATGGCAGATTCACGCATCCCCAATGATCAAGACTTCGTCGATCCCCACGCATATGCTTCTGCTTATGGCGAACCGATTGGCGTCACCTTAAATATCGACAGTTGGCAAAGTGGCGGGAATCTGGAAGGTTTGTATCAACGCCTAGAAGCTGAGGTTCAAAGTGCGGTAGAGATCGAAAATTCGCAACGTGATCTTATCCGTCGTGACCTTCTTCCTCGCGTTCGTACACGTCCGGGAGCACCTGCTTGTGCTGGATGTTATCGTGCGACTCCAATGGATCTCGAACGGATTCATCAAACACTACTCTTTAATGGGGCCGTTGAAGCTTGTGATGGCACCTGTGTTGAGCATGATACGTTACCAGTCACTATCACACAAATCGGCGTATGTCTAGTTTCCTATAAAGGAGATCAAGGCTCTTGGACACAACAACTCTTTCGTCGCGATTTACGAGCTAGTACGGGCAATGCGTTGGAAGATCTCTTCTCGCTTTTAGACAATCGCACCCAGCGCGGCAGCACCGATGTCGATGAAAGAGGCAAACTGAGCGAACTGGCGCGTCGTGGCATTATGGCGTACGCTGAACGGGCGATCCTCACACGAAAAGCCCATGCCCCCTGGCGTCTGGGACATGGTGTTCCAATGCCTTACGAACTGCTCACAGGTTCTGGAAGTATGGAATTGTTAGACCAAAGCATGCAAGTCATGCGTGAACTTCTCTTAGAGCATGGAAAAGTTCTGTTTGTTCCCAGTGCACCTGCTGATCGCCGCTGGCTCACGCTTGGGCACGCGCTCTTCCCTCTGGAATTCGTCATTTTAGAGACTATTCAAGAACGAATGCTGAAAATTGTCGATGCTGGGCACTACAGCAAAGAGTATAAGGACCGCGCACGCCAATTCTGTCACCAAATTGGACCTCAAGTTGTTCTAGGAATCTACCGAACATCCAGTGCGGCTCCTCCTTACTTCTTTTTCAGCCATAAGGATTATGCCTGTGAGGCCGCGCTTATCGCCATGGCGGATAGCGTGCTCCAGGAACACCGAGGATTCCCAATGCTGATTGATCTTGCTGACACTATTTGTCACACCACCTTCGGCAACGACATCTTTAACAATGCCGTACAAATGGCATACGCTCATGCAGGCGAACCTTTCCGCTACTTAACAGAACGTCAAACTCGTTTAAAGGGGTAATCATTATGACCAATCACGACCAACCTGAAGAACAACGACTAGCACACCAGAACAATGATGATCACTTTATGGATCTCCCGGATGTATTCACACGCCTTCAAACCGACGCGCAAATGGTGGGGGGGGCATACAGCGAACCCGTTGAATACCAAGATTCCATCGGAAGAACCATGTTTGATACACCTTCAAGTGAAGATAACAGCCTCACCATCCTGCTTCCACGTGAGAGCATTGAAAAAGTTCCCACCCAAACGCTTGTACGCATTCGGAGCCTTCCAGATAACCGCTATTACCTCGGCGTCGTTGTCAAAGGTCCTTTCGCAGAACCAGATGGCCTTCGAGGTGATGCCCCCATTGTTGTGACAACCACGGTCAAAGGGGGGATATTCATGCCAAAATTCCATGGTCGCGTGCAAGTGGAATTACTCGGCGAAGATTTGAATGGCAATATCATCCCACCACGATTCCGCCCACTGCCCAACAGTCCAGTTTTTGCCCTCGATCACGATCAAACTTCAAACGTTCTTCGTGTACAAGGAGATATTCTGCTTGGTCTGGCTGTTGGTCACACCGATCTTGAAGTTAGTGTTCCTTCCGACAAAAAGTCTGTTCTCTCACGTCACGTCGGCATTTTGGGCACCACAGGCGGAGGAAAATCCACCACAGTCTCTGGTCTCGTCAACAAATTACAACAGGCAAACGTGGCCACCATCCTTATTGACACCGAAGGAGAATACACCCATGTCAATGAGCCAACTGTCGACGCCAACATGCTCACGGCATTACAACAGCGAGGGATCTCTCCGGCCGGCATTCAAAAGACATCCTTATATCACCTTGTAGGTCGCGAAACGACAAATCCACATCATCCTCGCACACACACGTTTTGCCTGCCCTTTGAAAAACTTTCTCCGTATCTTGTTGCCGAACTACTTGAGTTGAATGAAGCGCAGGAACAACGCTATCTGAAAGCCTATGACATTACCAAACGAGTGCTTCAAGATCTGAAAATTTCTCCGGTCGCAGACGAAGATACGACTCGCTTCATTGAACTGGATGAAATGGAGGAAGGATATCCGCGCATGCGGCTCTCTCACGTCTATGAAGTGACGCTGGCATGTACGAACATCGTGAACAAGTCAGAGGACGCGATCCGCTTCTGGGATCCCGATTTCAAATCCCGTCGCGATGGTGTCCTGGCCTCCATAAAAAAAGTCTCCGATGGACTTCCTGGTAGCGTTCCTAGTTGGCGTGCGCTTCAGGGGAAATTAGGTCGAATCCAACGCCTCAAGATTTTTGACAATCCAGCCTCACACCCACTGGACTATCACACCCTCCTGCAACCTGGCACGGTTTCAATTATTGATCTGAGCGATACCGATTCACCACGTATTAATAACTTAGTGATCGCAGACCTGCTACGTGGAGTTCAACACCAACAAGACATCAACTATCGAGAGGCTGAGCAATCAGGAACTTCCCCCACACCAACCATGCTTGTCATTGAAGAAGCCCATGAGTTCCTGTCAGCCGAACGGATCCGCCAAATGCCTGTTCTGTTTCAAGAAGTAGCACGTATTGCCCGGCGTGGACGCAAACGCTGGCTTGGTTTAACGTTTGTCACACAGCTACCACAGCATTTGCCTGATGAAGTACTTGGTCTCATCAACAATTTTATCTTGCATAAAATCTCTGATGCCGGCGTTATCAGCCGGCTCAAACGAAATGTGGGAGGCATTGACGATAGCCTTTGGTCTCGTCTTCCTAGTCTTGCCCCCGGCCAAGCAATTGTTTCGATGACCAGTATGAATCGACCGCTCCTCGTCGCGATAGATCCCACCCCCTGTAAACTTCGCATGGTCGATTAATCTGGTAGGAGCCCTCCCTTTAAAAGCTGACACTTACCCACATTTAACAAAGGAAAAGGAAGATGACCTCAGAAAGCCATCCATAAGGATGATTCTATGAGGGACTCTTACAAACTTATCCTTGATGGTCAGCATCTGAAGCGACCTTCTTTCTACGAATGTTAAATGTGGGTAATTCACAGCCCTCTAAAAGAGGGTATCTTGCCATACCTACTCTTCACAAAATGAAGCAACAAAGGCATATCAGGATAGTCGCTATCCTCGTAGCTGGATAATATCCTCTATCTAAAACACACCAATAGAGAAATGCCCCGGCAACGTTCTTTCTATCAGTTGCCGAGGCATTTCTCCGACCATTTCCCTATACACCATCACGCTGATTACTCAAAACATACGTCTCAATCATCCGTTGTAAAAGCGCATGGGCCGCTTCAGCATCAGTTTGTGCCCGATGTTGCCAGGGCTGTTGAACACCCATTTCACTACAAGCAACCTCCAACCGGCAGATCGCAGAACGCTGCGTTTCCCTCTGGCATCGACGCAGTTTAGCATAACTATACATTAGACACGCCACATCGAGAAACGGAAAATCTAGCTGATAACAACGAGCCGTCTGGGCTAGTAAACGAATATCAAAACACACATGATAACCAATCACCAGCGAATTTCTCAGCACCGCACACAATTGCTGATGAATCTCAGGGTAACGAGGAGCCTTTTTGACATGACGGCGTGTTAATCCATGCACGGCGGTTGCCAATGGTTCAATTTCCGTCGTCGGATTCACGAGCGAAGAGAATAACACCTGACCGTGAGCAGATATGACTGTGACTTCTATGACTTCCGAAAACGTACGTGATCCTGTTGTCTCAGTATCAAGAATCACCCAATTCTTGGCTGCATTGATCTCGCCCAACCACATCACTACCTCTTGCGGATGATGCCAACGACGATACGATGCAGTCAGTCCATCAATCTTGGCCTGCGGCCTTCGCGCACGTTGCACACCAGGAACTGACTGTTCTTTCCACCTTTCATCTGATATTCTTCCCCTGTGCTCTATCGGCGATGATTGCCCTAATAAAGAATACCTTTGGTCTCGACATCCTTGGCAAAGATTCATTCGGTCACCAGTACGTGAGCGTTCATTATGAGTAGCCTTGCGAGCAAATACCTGTAGACATACCTCACACACACACATCTCCAAATAAGGCATAGACACTCCTTCACATTAACAAAGTACCGAGATCATCCTGACTATCTTCGAAACCTCTGGTCCCCGGCACCATGAAGGCTGATTTCACAGCTTTCATGCCCAATACTCAAGAGCATGTCAGGATGACATCACGTACTGTTTACACTCATGAGAATACAAACACATAAAATGAGCATCTCCCCACCTTCCAGCGATTTCTCCAATTTACCGGCTGCTCACTTTTCCTGGAACTTCATGTGCTTCTACTCTTTATTCCGTCCTCATCCAGGAAGTGCGACAACCCTTTGTCATGAGCTAATGACTTTTTGCATAAACATTGTTTTGAGAGCATAACTAAGGACTTTTCCGTGAATAACTTGATAAGAAAATACTCCAACGAGCGTCTTCCGACGCCATTCCTACAAAGAACAAACGTCAGGTTATTTACGGAAGTCCCCTAAGTAAGTGGGTACCAGGCTAGATACACTTGATCTGCCCAGAACCCACTTACTCTCTTTGTCTTTCTGTTCCTTCTCTTCATCGACTACTGGCTGGTCAACTCTGCCCCCATTCTCAGATCCGTCACCACTTCACATCCTGCTCTCTCATATATTATTACCTTTATTTGCTCAATACTTTTTTCTTCTTACTATTCACATAATCCCCCTTCCTTTATACGATTATGCCGATTTTTCCAGCCTCACTAATCGATTCTCTTTCAACACACGTTGCCCCACCACCATTTCCTCGATTATTTTCAATGCGCCTGATGATTGGCTGGTTACTGTATGCAGCGGACGATCTAAGAGAGCAGAATCCCCTTATTGCATTCGTAGCTTGGCATATGCTCTTTGGACAACCTGGCTGGTCACGATTCCTCTTCCCTGCTCTTGCAGAAGAATCACAATCTGGGTAAGAAAGTGACGCATCAAACTTAAATTCCCTTTTGTCGCACTATAAATGTCCTCTGTCAATTGCTCCAGTGAAAGCCCTTGTTCCGACTGGAAATCAATGTTTAATCGCACCAAAAATTGTGGAATCATCTCAGTGACTTCCTTCTGACTTAAGACGTAAAATGGACGAACATCACCCACACGTACACGCAGATGCTCTAAGCGCTTCAAATGTTTCTCTACCAGGACTTCAGATCCCAAGAGGACCACACCAATTTGGTACCGATCATACAGATCTTGAACGACATCCATACAGGTAGGATCAAGGCGATGGACATTATCAATAATCAGCAATTCCAATTGCTCAGAAATTGGGTCAGCAGCCGTCTGGGACCGTTCCAACTGCTGCTGCAGCGATATCTTCTCCAGATTTTGTAGACTCCACACTAACAACGTCACATCATTCTCAATTTGCCTGGGTTTCACTGTCCTTCCCGGTGTATACAACGCCACACGAGGATAGAGGGGGTCAGCTCCCTGCACAGGCATACGCACACCTGTGCGCATCAAGAGGGGCTCTATAGCATCCCAATCGGCATACAAACGGGCAGACACCGTTTTCCCCACTCCAGGAGGGCCATAGCACATCCCAACGTAGCGAAACCGTCGGCACCTATCACAAAACTCGACGAAATTCGTATATGCGTGGGTCTGAAAAAAAGACGTTAGTGGAAGCGTCTCATCCTGACGTTCGAAATAAAGAAACTGTTGCCCTCGTACCGGCATACTCTCTCGTTGCATCAAACTTCGTTCGTCCATCGTTCTCTCCTTCACACCAACACATCTTCTTCAGGCACAAATTCACTCGAGATCTGAGCCATAAAGGGGGGGGGTAAAAACCGGGAATCGGACCTCGTAGGCTTCTGACCGGCTGGCTGCTGATCAACAGGCTCACCGTTGGGGAGTTGTGTGGCTGTATGCGCTTGTTCTACAATACGCTTTCGCTCGTCCAGGCGACCATGTAACTCCTTCCGTTGCGCATTGCGGGCAGCCACCAACGCTTTGACACTCACTGTTTGACCGCCGAAATCCTGGCACCGCGCCTGACAGAGAAACCGCTCTTGAGTGGAACCATCTTTGATGTACACCGAGATCGTTGCCAGGTTCAGCGGATCATAATACACCGCCACGGTGTCATGCACACATCCCGCCAATGCGGTATCCATATACCGGTGGCCATGAAAGAAAATGCCCTCTTGATGCACTTGACGCAGGGTCGTCTCTCGCAACAACAGCAAATCCAAGTGCTCAAGCGACTCTGGCACACGCGGAAGCCAGGTTCCTTGTTGCCAACGAGCCATTGGCGCGCTCTTGATCTTTCGTTGCCTCTGCTGATGATACGTCCCCAGCAACCACGTCCGAAACATGCGCTCAAATTGATCAAGCGTTAAACTGGCCTGTCTTCGCATCCTCTCCGCACTTCCCACGTTCTGCCGCTGCCTTTTGCGCGCAGAACGATAGGCCTGCTTCACACGCGGAATATACCCAGCCAGTCCTGGAAGCACCCTGGCTCTGACGGTACGAAAAAAACGCTCAATCTTTCCGCGACCACGTGGACGACCAGGCTGGGAAAACACCAATCTCATTGACAGATGACCCGCCACTTGCTCCATGTGCTTCGATGTAAAATCGCTTCCATGATCGGTATAAAATGTCTCCGGAATCCCACATGCCGACCACTGCGCGTCGTTCTTTCCCCACATGGCCTGACGCAAGGTCAGCGCGGTCTGATACGCAGATGGGGCATCAAAACTGAGACGATATCCCATCACTGCTCGGCTGTACTCATCAAGAATAATGGTCAGATAGGGACGGGCCGGCTTCCCTTTGTCATTCACCAACCAGATATTCAGCCAACAATGGTCCGCTTGCCATCGCTCATTCGGTCGGCTCACCTCTTGGAGAAACAAAACATCAAACTCCTCCTGGTAGATACGCGACCCTTCGTGCGCAAGCACCACCAGTTCCGGATCAATCCTCCGCATAATGTCATATACCCGTCCGTAGCTGACATCTGCCCAGCCTCGCTGCAACGCCACGGCGGATACCTGCCGATGAATCTCGGCCGCAGCACGTTTGGGACGTTGCAAGGCCAGTCCTTCTATCAGCTGCACACATTCCTGCGGAATACCACGTCGTTTTCCTCGGTCTGATCGACCACGGCGCGCTAATCCCACCAATCCTTCACAACGATAGCGCTGCACCCACCGTTGGACATTCCCGAGCGGGATCCCTTGGGTTCGTGCCATCTCGGCCAGCGACACACCCTCTTCTAAGCAGGGACGCAACAGCAGAAAACGCTCATGCGCAAGCCTTCGCTGCTCCGGTGAAAGTTCCCCAAGTAAACACCCTCTTCCAGTCACGGCGCGCTCCTTACCGTCGCCCCTCTCTCCCTCACGTTCCTTCTCATCAACCCCATCAGTACTACCCTCAGCTGGTCGCCCCATCGTTTCCCTCTTCTTCACAGGTCCCTCCTCTCCTCTGCTGGAGACAAACCCTCTGGCGTGCTCAAAAGATGCACCCCTCACTCAGCGAGCGTTTCCTCTCCTCTTCCCTGCTCCTGAAAAACTTCCAGCACCTCAATGCCCGACTCATCAAGACGCATGCCTTTCCGCCGATCACACCCTCCAGATCCATCCCCCATCACATACTCAAAAAAAGATGTGGTCAGCGCAGCTGTCACGCGTTCCTCTGCCGACGAGGCCGCTAAGACACGTCGAGCCCCCGTGATCGTTGCCATATAGATCAATTCATCGATGTGTGAGGGGCAAAAATAATAGGTCGCCAGCCGCTCATACACTCCTCTGGTCAAGGATTTATAGAGATCTGCTTCCCCGGGACGCAGCGGAACCAGATCTCCAAAGTGCTGGTACGCGGCTTGCCTGATCATCGGCCCACATTGCCTGCCCACATCACGTCGTGACACATAGGCAAATTGCATCCCAAACATCTGGCGCACACGGCGCAGCGCTTCCAAGACCAGCTCGGCCCGCGTAAACGTGGGCACTTCAAAAAAGGGACACATCTGTTCATACACCGTCATCGGCCCAGCAAAGAGCACCGAATAGGTCGTCTTGCTCCCAAACAGCCCTGTCTTGAGAATTTCAGCCAGACTCCTTCCGGTGTTGACTCCAATTCCCAGCACGATTTCTGGCCACGTCTCCATCTGCAGCAGGGACTCTCCCCTCTCAATCAGCACCTCTGGCTGCGTGAGCACAAGTGGTTGCCCCAGACGTGATTGCACCTCCTCTTCCCTCGGCTCCCCCATCTGCGTCCACTCCTCCGTGGAAAAATTCATGTATTTCAACGCGAGGTGTTCCTTGGCCCCTGATTTAGGATTCATCCACCAGTTCTCCTCCCCCACCAGCAGAACTTCCCGGATACGGTTGCGCGTCTCGGTCATGGGCTTGGCTAATGATCTCATCTGTTTCATCCCTGGACGGCGGCGCCACCACTCCTTTTCTGCCTCGCAGATCTCCCGCATGTGCTCTTCTTGCTCTCTCCCCAACGGTTCTAACGCAGGAAGCAATGTTTCCCACCGTTCCTGCAACCATTTCAAGGCCATCTCATGCTCCTTTCCATCCTCGTTCTCTCCGCGTTCCATCCTCTCTTTCCCCACATCCCTCCCATCAATAGTGTAATTCACCTTCTTCTCTCTTTTCGTAAAAAATATATAAAAATATAAATACATGAATAAACTGTCATGCACACCAGAAAAATCATCCCCCAAAAGAAGGTATTCCAATCAAAATAATCAATTGATGCAAACAATGCATATCCAGCAGACAGGCGGCCCAGCGCCTTGGCAGAACCGGGTATCCTCCCCTGGTCTGGACCGGAGCCTGGCCAAACTCCACACAGGTCAAAGAGTTGCTCACGAGCAGATAGACAACACATGATAACGACATCCCGCCCCAGCAAGAACCGTCAGAAAACGGAAAACCTATTACTTTGGCTATATGAATACCTTCTTGTTCGCCCTGTCAGAAAACGGCCCAGCACGAAGACCATGGGGAACCACCCACCCACCCCCTCATTTAATGTTCAAACTCACAGATCACTCAGCACCAAGCAAGCCACACTTTTTTGCACTCAGTTTGAACATTAAATGAGGGGGTTTTTTCGGCATTCTTTGAGGCAATAATGAGATACGTTGGAACACTTCTTGCTGCCAAAGAAGTGCTAAGGAAGAGGGAACATCTCGCTTGAGGAGCCGCCGTGGAGCACAGATCAACAAAGCTAAGCACGCAGAAAGCGCATCGCCATCCTTTGCCACTCCCTCATGGAATTGCAAAGAAATAACCTCATTTAATTTTAAAATTTACACCACCAGCCCCCGCAAACGCTGCACGGCATCCACCACCAGAAACGCTCGCACCAACGTCGGGATCTCATAGCGTTCCTGCTCCCGACCACGCCCTTTCACCTGCCCCTCAAACCACACCGAGGAGGGGGTTTTGACCGCGAAGACACCCGTCTTCATAATCTCGGCCAATCGTCTTCCGGTACACACCGCAATCCCCACCACCAGATCCGCCCACTCCTGTGAGAACAACAACGACATGGCTCGTTGCACCAGCGCATCC
>Ga0310811_10007439_pt1 | contig 14028 bp, 10 predicted proteins | sample YCmetagenome_FD_207642 | JGI IMG/M metagenome (GOLD analysis project Ga0310811, IMG submission 207642) | Soil microbial communities from experimental microcosm in Duke University, North Carolina, United States - YC | ecosystem: Engineered > Artificial ecosystem > Soil microcosm > Unclassified ... | reverse complement strand
TCCGCGCTTATACGCCTTGGCCGGGCTCCCTGGGCTTGCTCGGCGATGTCGTGCTGAAAATTCTCGCCGCCGAGGTTGTGCCGGGGTCGCCGGACGCGGTTCCCGGAGAGATTCTGGATGACAAGCTTACCATCGCCTGCGGCGAGGGGGCATTGCGGCCGACCAGGCTGCAGCGGGCCGGCAAGGCGGCGGTAAACGCGCCGGATTTTCTGCGCGGTTTCTCGCTCCCCGCCGGCGCGCGTTTCTACTGATGGGCGTAGCGCCGCGTCTGGTCGGCTGGGCCCTGGAGGTGGAATATGACGGCACCGGCTTCATGGGCTGGCAGCGTCAGAAGCACGGGCTGGCCATCCAGCAGGTTCTCGAGGAGGCCGCCGCGAAAATCTGCGGCGGCCTCACGCCCCAGGCCACCGCGTCCGGCCGCACCGATGCCGGGGTGCATGCGCTGGGCCAGGTGGTGCAGATCGACCTGCCGGACTTCCCGCCGCATCGCATCCGTGAGGCGCTGAATTATCACATGAAGCCGCACCCGGTGGTGGTGCTACGCACCGCCCCCGCGCCGGAAGGCTGGAACGCACGGTTTTCCGCCATTTCGCGGACCTATCGTTATGTGATCTCCAACCGTGCCGCACCGCCCGCCGTCGAGGCCGGGCGCGTCTGGCACGTGAAGCGTCGCCTGGACGAGGCGGCCATGCAGCGCGCCGCCAATCTGCTGCTCGGCCATCATGATTTCTCCTCCTTCCGGGCCTCCGCCTGCCAGGCAAAGTCGCCGATGCGCACGCTCGATGAGCTAACCATCACGCGGCAGGAAGACCGGCTGATCATCCACGCCAAGGCGCGCAGCTTTTTGCACCACCAGGTGCGCAACATGGTCGGTTCGCTGAAAATGGTGGGGGAGGGAAGCTGGCCCGACTCGCGCCTGCAAGACGTGCTGGAGGCGAAAACCCGCGCCGTGGCGGGGCCGACCGCACCGGCGGAAGGGCTGTATCTGGTCAGCATCGGCTACGAGACGCCGCTTCTTTTCACTTGACCCTGCCCGTCGCAGGGGGGACCTTAAGATAAAACTGGGCCGTGCTGGTTTCGCTGCCACGGGCCCAAAGTCGAAGAAGTTTTTGCGCCGCTTTTTTCAAAAAGCGGCCACTTTCTTGGCTTGGCTACCGCGTTCCAATCAATAAAAACCGGAGGGACAAGAAACATGAACGTCACGACCAGGATCGCCCCTGTAGGGATGGATGAGGCCGAGTGGAACATACGCTGCGACCTCGCGGCCCTGTACCGCCTGGTGGCGCATTACCGCATGACGGATTTCATCTATACCCATATCAGCGCCCGGATTCCGGGACCGGAAAATCATTTTCTGATCAACCAGTACGGCGTGTTGTTTGAGGAGATGCGCGCCTCCGACCTGGTGAAGATCGACCTGGACGGCAACATCGTGGACCAGAACGCGGAGGGCGCGAAGGTCATCAATCCGGCCGGCTTCACCATCCATTCCGCCGTCCATTCAGCCCGGCACGATCTGCACTTCATCATCCACACCCATACCGCCGCCGGCATCGCCGTGGCCGCGCAGGAGCACGGGCTGCTGCCGATCTCGCAGCACGCGATGAAGTTTTATGGCAAGCTCTCTTACCATAAATATGAGGGCATCGCGCTGGATGGGGATGAGTGCCCGCGCCTGGTTGCCGATCTCGGCCCCACGAATAAGGCGATGATCCTCGTCAATCACGGCCTGCTGGTGGGCGGCACGAACGCCGCCGATGCGTTCCTGCAGATTTATTACCTCGAGCGCTCCTGTCAGGCGCAGGTGGCGGCGCTGTCGGGCGGTTCAAACCTGATCATCCCCTCGGAAGAGGTCTGCCGCCATGCCGCGGCACAGCATGAGCGGCCGGAGCCGCAGCGCAGCGCGCATCTGGAGATGGTCTGGGCCGCCGCCTGCCGCCAGATCGAACATGCGCCGATCGATTATCGCAGCTGAGAGGGAGGAAGAAAGGAAGGCTACTTTTTGTGAACAAAAAGTAGCAAAAAACTTTGTTAGTTTGGGCCGTGCTGGTTTCGGCGCCGCCGGCCCAGTTCAAAGAAGTTTTTGCGCCGCTTTTTTCAAAAAGCGGCTCCTTCCTTTCTGGGCTTGATCGAGAACGGAATCGGGGCGACTCTGAATGGCTTGCCAGGAGTCCTTGATGCCGCACCAGAATTTCGTTCATCTCCGGGTCCATTCGGCCTATTCGCTCTCCGAAGGGGCGATCAAACCGGACAAAATCGCGGCTCTGGCGCGGGAGCTGAAAATGCCGGCGGTGGCCATCACCGACACGTCCAACATGTTCGGCGCGCTGGAATTCTCGCAATATTGCACCAAGGAGGGGGTACAGCCGATCATTGGCTGCCAGCTTGGCTTGACGCGGCCGGGGCTGAACCTGGCGCCGGACCCGGTGGTGCTGCTGGCGCAGAATGCGGCGGGGTTTGCCAATCTGCAAAAACTCTCGTCCGCGAGCTTTCTTCAGGGCGATGCCGTGGGCAAGCCGCAAATTGCGCTGAAAACCCTGTTCGACCATGCCGAAGGGCTATTTTTGCTCACGGGCGGCCCGGCCGGGCCAATCGGCCGCTTGCTCGCCGAAGGGCTGTTTGACGAGGCCGACAAATATCTGGCCGAGCTCGCCGAGGGCTTTTCCGGCCGCATCGCCATGGAATTGCAGCGCCATGGCGAGACGCTGGAGGGCGCCATCGAGCCCGGCATGATCACGCTCGCCGATACGCGCAACATCCCCCTGGTGGCGACCAACGAGGCATTTTTCGCCAAGCCCTCGATGCACGAGGCGCATGACGCGCTGCTCTGCATCGCCGAGGGGCGGGTGCTGGCGGAGCGGGACCGGCGGCGCGTGACCGGCGAGCACTGGTTCAAGCCGGCCGAGGTCATGCGCGAGCTATTCGCCGACTTGCCGGAAGCCTGCGACAACACGCTCGCCATCGCGCGCTCTTGCGCGGTGATGGCCGAGGCACGCAAGCCGCTTTTGCCCATCTGCCCAAAAGTGCGCCCCGGCAGCACCGAGGCGGAGACGGTGCAAGCCATGGCCGAGGAGGGATTACGCGCGCGGCTGGCGGCGGAGGGCCTCGCGGAGGCGGAGCAGGAGCCTTATTGGCAGCGGCTGAAATTCGAGCTCGGCACCATCATCCAGATGGGTTTTCCCGGCTATTTCCTCATCGTGGCGGACTTCATCCAGTGGGCCAAGGACCATCAAATTCCGGTCGGGCCGGGGCGTGGGTCGGGAGCGGGCTCGCTGGTCGCCTGGGCGCTGCGCATCACCGACCTCAACCCGCTGCGCTACGGTCTGCTGTTCGAGCGCTTCCTGAATCCTGAGCGCGTGTCGATGCCGGACTTCGACATCGATTTTTGCCAGGAACGGCGCGACGAGGTGATCAACTACGTCCTCAACGAATATGGCGCCGAGCGTGTCGCGCAGATCATTACCTTCGGTAAATTGCAGGCGCGCGCCGCAGTGCGCGATGTCGGCCGCGTGCTCGGCCTGCCTTACGGCCAGGTGAACAAGGTCGCGGAGCTGATCCCTAACAACCCAGCCAAGCCGGTAACGCTGCAGCAGGCGATCGACGGCGAGATCAAATTGCGCGAACTGCGCGATTCCGATGAGGGCCTGGCGCGGCTGATGGAAATCGCGTTGCAGCTGGAAGGGCTGTATCGCCATGCCAGCACGCATGCCGCCGGTGTGGTGATCGGCGACCGGCCGCTCGACCAGCTGGTGCCGCTTTATAAGGACCCGCGTTCAGACCTGCTGGTGACGCAGTTCTCGATGAAATATGTCGAGCAGGCGGGGCTGGTGAAATTCGACTTTCTGGGTCTCACCACCCTCACCATCATCGACCGGGCGCTCGGCTTCCTGCGCGAACAGGGCATTACGCTGGATATTTCGAAAATCCCGCTGGATGACAAGAAGACTTACGAGATGATCTCGCGCGGCGACACGGGGGGCGTGTTCACCTTCGAAACCGCGATCTATCGCGGTGCGCTGCAACAGTTGCGCCCCGACCGGTTCGAGGATCTGGTCGCGATTCAGGCGCTGAACCGCCCTGGGCCGATGGCGAACATTCCGGATTATTGCGCGCGCAAGCGCGGCGCAGCCTGGACCGCGCCCGATGAGGCGATCCACGACATCCTCGAGGAAACTTACGGCATCATCATCTATCAGGAACAGGTGATGCAGATCGCTCAGGTCATGGCGGGCTACACGCTCGCCGGCGCGGACCTGTTGCGCCGCGCCATGGGCAAGAAGATCCGTGCGGAGATGGACGCGCAGCGCAAGATTTTCTGCGACGGCGCGCTGAAGCTCGGCCACACGGAAGAAAAGGCCAACGAGATTTTCGACCTGATGGCAAAGTTCGCGGATTATGGCTTCAACAAATCGCACGCGGCGGCCTATGCGCTGGTGTCGTATCAAACCGCTTATCTGCGCGCGAACCATCCCGTCGCCATGCTTGCCGCCTGCATGTCGCTCTCCATCACCAATACCGACAAGCTGGCAATCCTGCGCGGGGAGGCGACCCGCCTCGGCATCAAGGTGCTGCCGCCGGACGTGAACAAATCCGGCGCCGACTTCCAGCCGGAACGCCAGGAGGATGGCAGCTACGCCATTCGCTACGCGCTGGGTGCGGTCAAACGCGTCGGCATCGCCGCGATGCAGGAGCTGGTGAAGGCGCGGGACGAGAAGCCGTTCAAGGATTTGTCGGACTTCGCCGCGCGCATTGATGCGAAAGCGCTCACCCGCGCGCAGATCGAAATTCTGGCCAAGGCCGGGGCGTTCGAGTCTCTGGTGCCCAACCGCGCTCAGGTTTACGGCGCGGCGGAAACGATCATGCGTTTGGCGCAGTCCTTGGCCACGGAGCGCAGCTCCGGGCAGATCGGCCTGTTCGGCGGCGGCGAGCCGGAGCCGGTGCGCCTCAGCAACACGCCGGACTGGCCGGAGATCGACCGGCTTGCCAACGAGGCCGAGGCGGTCGGTTTCCACATCAGCGCGCATCCGCTGGACATGTATGCGGTGGCGCTGAAGCGTATCGGCGTCGTGTCCTCCTCGCAGATCGAGCGCCGGGCTCAGGCCGGGGCGACGCGCATCAAGCTCGCCGGCACCATGGGGGCTAAAAAAGAGCGTATCACCCGCACCGGCAGCCGCATGGCCTGGATCATGCTGTCCGATGTCGAGGGCAGCTTCGAGGTCACGCTGTTTTCTGAAGTTCTGGGCCGCAGCCGGGAGATGCTTGAAGAGGGAACGGCGCTGCTGGTGACCGCGGATGTGAAGATCGAGGGCGAGTCCCTGCGCATCACCGCCAGCGACGTAACGTTGCTGGACGAGGCGGCGGCGAAGGCAGGCTCCTCGTTGCGCGTCTGGCTCGACCGCACCGAAGCCGTGCCGCATATCCGCGCGCTGCTGGATCGCGAAGGCCGGGGCAAGGGGCGCGTGACGCTGGTGCCGAAGATCGGGCTGGAGCGCAATCTCGACCTGGTGCTGCCCGGCGGCTTCAACGTCTCGCCGAAATTGGCGCAGGCGATGAAGATGGTGCCGGGGGTGGAACGGGTGGAAGACGTTTAGAGAGAAGGTAGAGAAGACTTCTTTTTTGAAAAAAAGAAGCAAAAAACTTTCTTAAACTGGGCAGGTGCTGTTTCAGCGCCACGGGCCCAAAGTCGAAAAAGTTTTTGCGCCGCTTTTTTCAAAAAGCGGCCACTTTCTTACTTCGCTAAGGAGGGACTTCATGCGCGCCTTGAACCGCCGTGCCTTCCTCGCCACCACCGCCATCGCGCTTTTTTGTGCCCCTCGCGCCAGGGCTTCCCAGCCGACGCCGCCGGTCGCACCGGTGCGGCCGGTCACCGACACCTATTACGGCATAAAAATAACCGATCCTTATCGTTGGATGGAAGGCGAGGGCGCGGAATGGAAGGCTTATGTACGCGCCCAGGGGGCCTATACGGCTTCGGTTCTGGCGCGGATCCCTGGACGCAAGGAAATCGAAGCCGCTATTGACCGGGACAGCAGCGCGGTCGCCGCTGTGATGGCGATCCAGACCGGCGGGGGCCGAATTTTCTCCGAGGTGCGGCCGGCCGGCGCGAACACCGCGAAACTTTATGTGCGTGAAGGGCTCACGGGCAAGGACCGGCTGCTGCTCGACCCCGACCGTTATGCCCGCCGGGGAACCCATGAGGCGCTGGACTGGTGGGCCTGCTCGCCGGACGGGGCGCATGTGGTGTTCGGCCTGTCTGCGGGCGGCGGGGAGCAATCGACGCTGCATATCCTTGTCACTGCCACCGGCGCGCTGCTGCCGGCACGCATCAGCCGCACCGCCGATGCCAGCCCTTCCTGGCTGCCGGACGGTTCCGGCCTGTTCTACAATCGCCTGCAGGACGTGCCGCCGAGCAGCGTGCATTACGAGGAGGACAGCGTTTGCTGGTTCCACAGGCTCGGCACCGATCCCGCCGCCGACATCAAGGTGCTGGGCCGGGGGCTGAGCCCGTCCGTGCCGGTGAGGAACATCGATTTTCCCAATGTCGACGCCACGGCAGGGTCGCCGCTGGCCATTGGCGTGCTGGCCTCGGGCGTGCAGAACGAGCTTGGGCTTTACGCCGCCGATTTGGCCCAAGTTGCGTCATCCAAGCCGGACTGGCGGAAAATTTGCGAGCCGAAGGATAACGTCACCGGTTTCGCCGTGCAGGGCGAAACGATTTTTCTGCTCACCCATCAGGACGCCCCGCGCTACAAAATTCTCAAAACCAGCGCCGCCGTACCCGGCGTGGCGCAGGCCGAACTGGCGGTGCCGCAGAGCGAGGCGGTGATCCGCGGCATCCAGGCGGCGCGTGACGCGCTCTATATCCTCGATCTCGATGCCGGTCTTGCCGGGCTGCGCCGCTTGGCGCCGGATGGCACGGTCACGAAAATCCAGCTGCCTTTTGCCGGTTCCATCGACCGAAGCTCCTTTTATGCCGACACAAGTCATGACGGCGCCTGGTTCCTGCTGCAGGGCTGGGTGCGCCCACCGGTGGCCTGCCATGTGGCGCCGGACGGCACGGTGACGGAGACAGACATCGCACCGCCGCCGCCTTTGGATCTTACACCTTACACCTCGGAAGAAATTTTTGCCCCGGCCCGGGATGGGACCAAAATTCCCTTGTCGATCGTCTATCGCAAGGGGCTCAAGCGCAACGGACAGGCGCCGCTGCTGCTGGAAGCCTATGGCGCCTACGGGATCACTTTGGACCCGGTGTTTCTGGCGCGCTGGCTGCCTTTTCTGGATCTTGGCGGCGTGTTCTCCCTGGCTCATGTGCGGGGTGGCGGCGAGCGGGGGGAGGATTGGCATCTGGCCGGCCAGAAGCTGGAAAAATTCCATTCCTGGCAGGACATGATCGACTGCGCCTCCTTCCTGATCCGCACCGGCTGGACCTCGCCGCGGCACCTGGCGGTGATCGGCGGCTCGGCCGGCGGCATCACGGTCGGACGCTTCCTCACGGAGCGGCCGGACCTGGCTGCGGTGGTGATTTCCGAGGTCGGCGTGTCAAACACGCTGCGCAGCGAATTCTCCCCCAACGGCCCGCCCAACATTCCCGAATTCGGCAGCGTCGCCACCGAGCCGGGCTTTCGCGCCCTGCGCGCCATGGATGCGTACCAGCATGTGCGTGACGGCGTTGACTATCCTTCTGTGCTGCTCACCACCGGACTGAACGACCCACGCGTCTCCCCCTGGGAGGCGACGAAAATGACCGCGCGGTTGCAGGCGGCGACGGCATCGAAGAACCCCGTGCTGTTGCGGGTGGAGGCGGATGCCGGGCATGGCATCGGCTCAACCCGCGCGCAGCGCGACCGGGAGACCGCCGATTTCATCGCGTTCATCCTCTGGCGTACGGGCGATCCGCGGTTTCAGCCGGTATCAATTTAAGAAAGTGGCCGCTTTTTGAAAAAAGCGGCGCAAAAACTTTTGCTACTCCGGGCTGGCGGCAGTGAAACCAGCATGGCTCACTTCAACAAAGTTTTCTGCTTGTTCCCTTACTTCATCTTTCTTTGGCGTTTTCGCCTCCGGCGGCATGAAACCCTGTGACAGAGCGTGATAGAGCGGTTGCTTCATCACCAGTTTCGAGGTGCCGTAGCCAAGCACGGCGGCCACCATCAGCGGGATGACGTTCACGTCGTTATCAGTCATTTCCAAGATGATCACGAAGGCGGTGATCGGCGCCTGCACCACGCCGGCGAAATAGCCGGCCATGCCAAGCACCGCGCCGAGGCTCACGGCTTTCATGCCGAATCCCGCCAGCCAGTCGCCTAAGCCCGCGCCGACGGCGAGCGAGGGGGCAAAGATCCCGCCGGGAATGCCGGAGATGGCGGTGGCAAGATTGGCGATGAATTTCGCCGGCCAGACATACCAGGCGAGCGCATGGCCTTCCACCGCGCTGTGCGCCTGCGCATAGCCGGTGCCGAACGTGGCCCCGTGCGTGGCCATGCCGAGCAGCGCCACCACCACGCCGCAGGCCAGCGGCAGCAGCAGTTTTCTGGCGCCGCTTTGCTGGGCCGCCCAAGCTTGCGCGCGTTTCGTGCCCGCCAGCATGAGCCGGGCAAAGGCGCCGCCGGCAAGGCCCCCGACGACGCCGCAGGCCAGCACGAGCCCCCAGTCGAACGCCGTGGTGACCGCCACGGAGGTGGTGCCGAAATAGGTGTAGTTGCCGACCAGCGCCAGCGAGACCAGGCCGGAGATGATCACGGCATAGAGCACGAGGCCACTGGTGCGCGCTTCGAAGGAGCGGCTCATCTCCTCAATCGCGAACACGATCCCCGCCAGCGGCGTGTTGAAGGCGGCGGCGATGCCGGCAGCGGACCCGGCGAGGATCAGCCCGCGTTCATGCTGCAGGCCGCGCCACTTCGCCACCTGGAGCATGAAGACGGCGCCGACCTGCACGGTCGGCCCCTCGCGCCCCACCGAGGCGCCGCAAAGCAGGCCGACGACCGTGAGAAGAATTTTTCCCAGCACGACTTTCACCGAGAGCAGCCGATACCTGTCGGCGCTCTGTGCGAAATGCCGCGCCGCAATCGCCTGCGGGATGCCACTGCCCTGCGAGCCGGGAAAAAATTCCCGCGCCATCCAGGCGCAAAGGACGAATCCGGCTGGGGTGAGGAGCAGCGGCAGGCCCCAGAAATGCGCACTGCCGTGCAAAAATACTGCCTGCGCCCAGTTCGCGGCTTTCGTGAACAGCACGCTGATTGTGCCCACGACCAAGGCGCCGCCCCAAAAAACCAGGCGTCTCCGCCAGGTCCGCCGGGAGACCCACAGCGATCCCCGTTTTTGTTTATCATCTACCGCTTTCAACACTTGCCTCTCATCTCCAACGCCGCTAAAGACCGGTGCGGATTTGGGCACATAGCTCAGCGGTAGAGCATCACCTTGACATGGTGGGGGTCACAGGTTCAATCCCTGTTGTGCCCACCAAATCCACTTAATTTTCAATTGGTTCGGCGCGTTCCTTCAGAGCGCGGCCCGTGCCTGTTTCAGGGCCACAGGCTCAAAGTCGAAGAAGTTTTTGCGCCGCTTTTTCAAAAAGCGGCCACTTTCTTCTTACTGCCTGGCCCAGATGATGCGGTGTATCCAGCTGATGTCTTCCGTCGCGAAGCGCAGTTCGGGATTGGCCGGGTTCAGGCTGGCGAGCTCAATGCGAGTCGCGGTGCGCTGGGCGAGATTCTTGATCATCACGGTGCCATCCGCGGCGCGCGCCACCACACGGTCGCCGACGCGCACCGGCGCGGCCGGGGACACCAGAACGATGTCGCCCTCACGATAAACCGGCTCCGTGGAATCGTCGGCAATGCTCAACGCATAGGCGTTGGCGTCGCAGGTGGCCGGCATGTCCATCTGCTCCCAGCAGGCGCCGGCGGGGTAGCCGCCATCGTCGAAAAGCCCCGGGTGGCTAGCCCGCGCCATGCCGATCAGGGGAATTTTGCTGCGGCCGCGCTGCTGCCGCCGCTCCGTTAGAGCCCGGGCGCCCATCACCAGGGCGGTGAAATCCTCCAGCCGGGCACCGGTGGCCTGCAGCACTTTCGCCAGGCTCTCGGTCGAAGGCCAGCGCGATTTGCCGTTTCCCGTGCGTCGTTTGGAGAGGTTGAAACTGGTCGGGTCGAGGCCCGCCTTGCGCGCCAGACCGGAGGGAGAGAGGCCGTGCTCCGCCGCCAGAGTGTCGATCGCACGCCAGATATCGTCATGCCGCATTCAGTATCGCCAGCCTTTGCTTGGAAACGGGAAGCCTCACCCAGTCGCAAACAAGGCGATGCAGCACAAAACGACGAGTCTTCCAATACGTCTCGCCATTTGCGCTTATGCGAGAGCGTCAGATCCCGCATAAGCCCATGAAATGAAACGAGAACGCCGTCAGCCTTCGTAGTGGTCGGCAACCAGGCGGTCGAGCAGGCGCACGCCGAAAGCGCTCGCACCTTTCGGCGTCACGGCCGAGTCCTTACTGGCCCAGGCCATACCGGCGATGTCGAGATGCGCCCAGGGCTTGCCGTTCACGAAGCGCTGCAGGAACTGCGCGGCGGTGATGGAGCCGCCGGCCCGGCCGCCGCCGATATTCTGCACATCGGCGATCGCGGATTTCAGGTTCTTGTCGTAGCGCTGGCCGAGCGGGGCCAGCGGCATGCGCCATACATCGTCGCCGGTCGCCTTGCCGGCGGCGAACAGCCGTTCCGCCAGTTCGTCGTCATTGCTGAACAGGCCGGCATATTCATGGCCCAGCCCGACGATGATGGCGCCGGTCAGCGTCGCCAGGTCGATCATGAGCTTCGGGGCGAAGCGCTCTTGTGCGTAATACAGCACATCGGCCAGCACCAGCCGGCCTTCGGCGTCTGTATTGAGAACCTCGATGGTCTGGCCGGAATAGCTCGTCACCACATCGCCTGGGCGCATGGCGGTGCCGGAGGGCATGTTTTCCACCAGCCCGATCAGGCCGACCGCGTCCACCTTCGCCTCGCGCCCGGCGAGGGCCGCCATCAGCCCCACCACGGTGCCGGCGCCGGCCATGTCCCATTTCATGTCCTCCATGCCGGCGGCGGGCTTGATCGAGATGCCGCCGGTGTCGAAGGTCACGCCCTTGCCGACGAACACCACCGGGTCCTTCGGCTTTTTGATCTTCTTGCCGTCGGCATCCACGCTGCCGGAGGCGCCGAGCCACTGCATCACCACCATGCGCGGCTCGCGCGCGCTGCCTTGGGAGACGCTAAGCAGCGAGCCGAAGCCAAGCTTTTCCAGATCCTTCTGGTCGAACACTTCCACCTTGACGCCGAGTTTCTTCAGGGCGCTAACGCGGTTGGCGAATTCCTCGGGATACAGAATATTCGCCGGTTCGGTGACAAGGTCACGGGTCATTTCCACGCCCGCGGCCACCGCCGCCACCGGCTCATAGGCGGCGCGTGCCGCCGCCGCGTCGGCCGGCATGATCGTCAGCTTCGCAAGCTTTGGCGTCTCGTCTTCCTTCTCGTTGGTGCGGTATTTGGCAAACCGGTAGGCCCGCAGCCGCGCGCCCAGGGCCAAATGCGCGGCCGCCGCCGCGTCCAGCGTCTCGGCCAGCACCGTCGCCTCGGTCTCCTTGGACAAGGCGGCGGCGATGGCGCCGCCCAGCAGTTCCGCGCCCCGCGCGGCGAAGGCCTCAGCGGTGCCGGTGCCGATCAGCAGCACGCGCTTCAGCTCGGCGCTCGGCGCCAGGAGATTGGCCTTCTGGTCCTTTTTGCCGGTAAAGTCAGAAGCGGCGATCGCCCGCTTCAGCGCCCCGGACAGGGCTTTGTCCAGCGCCGCCGCCTGGCCGGTCAGCGCGGCACCTTCTGCCAGTGGCACCACCACCACGCCGGATTTTGGCACCACAGCCTTGGCAAACGCGATCTCGAGCATCCCTAACCTCTGTCATGAAACTGCCACCAACCATAACATTACGGTGTGGCTTGGCCAGTGCGGGCGAGCCGTCTACAGCATGTTTCATGGACGATTCTGCACTTCTCGATCTCGCTGTTGGTCTGGTCGAACAGGCCGCCGCCGCCATCATGCGGGTCCGCGCGGCGGGTTTTTCGGTGGCCGCCAAGGCTGACGACACCCCCGTGACCATTGCCGACACGCAAGCCGAGGCGATCATCACCGCGGGGTTGCGCGCCGCCGTGCCGGGGATTCCGGTGATCGCCGAGGAGGAGGTTGCAGCCGGCCGCGTCACCGCTTTGGGCGCGCAATACTGGCTGGTGGACCCGCTGGACGGTACGCGCGAATTCGCCGCCGGCCGGCAGGAATTCGCGGTGAATATCGGGCTCGTCCGTGACGGCGTGGCGGTGCTGGGCGCCGTCGCCTCACCGGCGCTGCATGAGGTGCATTATGGCGCGCTGGGGCACGGGGCCTTCCGCCGCCGGCAAGGTGAGACCGTGCGCATTTTCGCGCGGCGGGCGCCGGCGGAAGGTCTCACGGTCATGGCCTCGCGCCATTACGCCGATGATCCGGCACTGGCGGCGCTGCTGGCGGGCTACAAAATCGCCTCGCTGACGAATATCGGCTCGGCCCTGAAATTTCTGCGCGTCGCCGAAGGGGCGGCGGATTTCTACCCGCGCCTCGGCCGCACCATGGAATGGGATACCGCGGCGCCGCAGGCGGTGCTGGAGGCGGCCGGCGGATCCGTGCTGACCACAACCGGTGATCCGTTGCGCTACGGGAAGAAAAATTTTGAAAATCCAGAGTTTTACGTCTGGGGATTGCGATAGTTTCATGCCGGGTTCACGCGTGGACGTTGAATCCGCGCGGGAAATTTTCCATATCGACGGCATGAAAAATCTGATTGCCGCGCCCCTGGCGCTTGCTCTTCTCGCGTTCAGCCTTTCGGGCTGTGTCTGGTATCCGTATGGATGGCATCATCATGGCGGTTATTACGGCCATGGCTACCATGGCGGGTATTACCACTGAGGCGAATTAAGAAAGTAGCCGCTTTTTGAAAAAAGCGGCGCAAAAACTTTTTTGAACTGGGCCCGTGGCGCTCGAGCGGCACGGGCCCTTTCTTTCCTTCAGGCAGCCTTGCTGACGCTGCGCACGCCCTGGGCAAGGGCGGCCACATCATCCAGCACCGCCGGCACGCCGGCCACCACCAACTTCTCGATCAGCGCCGAGGCGACGATCGCGCCATCGGCATATTCGGCGACGATGCGCGCCTGTTCCGGCGTGCGCACGCCGAACCCGACCGCGACCGGCAGATCGGTGACGGCGCGGATGCGCGGAATGTCGCGCGCCAGGTCTTCGGCGGTGGCCGTACGCGTGCCGGTGATGCCGGTGATGCTGACATAATAGACGAAGCCCGAAGAGCCGCTCAGCACTTTCGGCAGGCGTTCGTCGCTCGTGGTGGGCGCGACCAGACGGATCACGTCCAACCCGTTCGCCGTTGCGTCAGGCAGCAGCAGGTCGGCTTCCTCGGTGGGAAGGTCGACGACGATCAGCCCATCGACCCCGGCTTTCGCCGCATCGGCGCAGAAGCGCTGCACGCCGTAGGAAAGGATCGGGTTCAGATAGCCCATCACCACGATCGGGGTCCGGCTGTCATCGGCCCGGAATTCCTGCACCAACCCGAGCAGCCCGGCCAAGGTGGCGCCGGCATGCAGGCCGCGCAGGCCGGCAGCCTGGATGGTCGGGCCGTCAGCCATCGGGTCGGTGAAGGGCATGCCGATCTCGATGATGTCGGCGCCGCGTTCGGCCATGCCGCGCAGCAGGGCCAGCGAGGTGGCGCGGTCCGGGTCGTAGGCTTCCACGAACGGGATCAGCGCCGTGCGGCCTTGCGCCTTCAACGTGGCGAAGACGTGTTTGATTCGGCTTCCTGCGCACGTCATAGGTCAACCCCCAGATGCTTGGCCACGGTGAAAATATCCTTGTCACCCCGTCCGGAGAGGCACATCAGAATGATCTGGTCCTTGTCCAGCGTGGGGGCGAGCTTGGCCACATGGGCCAGTGCGTGGCTCGGCTCCAGCGCCGGGATAATGCCTTCGGTGCGGG